>MPLU02021782.1_pt1 | contig 10495 bp, 10 predicted proteins | sample 1617381 | NCBI WGS metagenome assembly MPLU02 (sample SAMN05944801, study PRJNA350692) | marine metagenome | biome: marine; feature: ODZ; material: water; isolation source: 90 m water sample filtered on 0.2 um supor filter | place: Pacific Ocean | collected 2012-04-08 | depth 90m m | reverse complement strand
GAAGTTTTACCGACGTATTCGCCCTGGATTTTAAAATCGACTGGAAGCGTAGAATCTGACGGATTGGTCCATAACCCATTAGCGGCCTGCGTGGAGACCAAGCCAATGGCCAGCGAGAATAGGAGGATTGTAGCTTTCATGAAAACGAATGCCGACAACCTACCCGCTTGGCCAAGGGGAGGGAAGTCCTTTGCGTCACCTCCGGCTGCCTAGCGGCCTGGCGCGGAGGTTGCGGAATCGCACGACCCCGCCGGAGCCGTGATGCTGGATGCCGAACCGGCCCCGCAATGAACGACCATCCTCAAGGTCGGAAATCAGCCGGCCATTGATCCATGTTTGAATCCGCGGCCCGACGGCACGCACGCGGAATTTGTTCCACTTGTCGTCGCGGAACAGCCCCCTGTTTTTTTGCCTCATCGCAGCGGTTTGCTTTGCGCCCTTCGGGAACAGCCAACCGCCCAGACCGATGCCGTAAACGCCGCCGTTTTTGCCGGCGGATTCGCGCTCGACCTCGCACTGGTAGCCCTTGGGCTTTCCGGTTTCACCGAACAGCCGAAACCCCAGCCCGGAGTTGAAATGGTCGTCTTTTGCAGTGGCTTGCTCGGGGAGTTTCACTTCTGCCTCAACCTCGAAGTCGGCCATCTGCACATCCGAAACCACCCAGACATTCGTCGTGGAGAAGAGATGCAACTCGCCGTTGACCGCCTCGAGTCTGTCCGCCCGGCCGCGCGGCGTCCAGCCCTTGGCCGACTGGCCGTCAAACAATGGCACCCAGCCGCCCTTGGCCGGGGGGGCAGTGGCTGGATGGTGGCCGGCGACGTTCATTGGGATGCGGTACAGGCCGCCCCCGGCTGTGACGTACAGCACGTTGGCTTCCGTGCCGGTGCCGAAGCAGCAGTTGGTCGGCAGCGTCTCGGTCGGGATATAGGCAAGTTCCCGGCCGTTGGCTGTGTAAACCACGATGCCGAAGCGGCTCGCGGAACGCACGGCAGCGTAAATATTTCCCTGCACGTCGACGGTCATGCCGTCAATGCCGGCCTCGGCGCCGAAATCAACGAGCACTTTCTTTGATCCCAGGCTGCCGTCGCCGCGAAGCTTGAACGCATTCAACGTCATCCGGCCACCCGGGGCGTTGTTGGTCTCGGCGACGTAAAGCGTGCCGCCGTCCGGCGACAGGGCCAAGCCGTTGGGCTTCTCGACTTGATCCGCGCCGATGGCTCGTTTCACGGAACCGTTCGCTGGGTTATAACGGTAAACTGCCATCTGGTCCTGTTCCTCTTTTTCACTGCCGACGTAGCGGGGGTCGCTGAAGTAAATCGTCCCATTGGGCAAAATCACGAGGTCGTTTGGCGAGAGGTAGCGTCCGCCGTTGAATCGCTCGGTGAGCACTTTCAGTTTTTCGCCAGGCAAAATCTCGCACAGCGCCATGAGGCCGTTGTTCGCGCCGCAGCAGGCGATCAGCCGCCCGGCACTGTCGAACATCAGCCCGTTGCTCTTGCCGGACGCCGCACAGTGGACGGTGGTTTTGCCGGTGTTGGGATCGAACTTGTGAACTTGGCCGGTGGTGCCTTCGCCGCTCGGGATGTCGCTGAAGTACACCGTGCCATCGGCAGCGACCGCGACGCCCTCGGTGAACTCGCCCTCATTCCAAAGTTCCTCAAGCCGGGAACTCGACGGCAAAATGGATAGGCTGCCGCTTGGCTTGGCCGGCTCGGCATTGGCCAAGCGCGAGGAGCCGGACAGGGCCAGCAGGAAACAAATCACAAAACGAATTGGCATGCGGAAAAAATGACAGGCCAGACGCGCGGAGGCAAACCCGCAGCGGGCGTCACTCCGCCTTTTGCGGTTGCCAGCGTTCGTTGAAAAAACCGGCCGCCGCGATGCAGTCCGGGTTGCCGGCGTTGTACGGTTGGCGCATGTCCGCCAGCGCCCAGTCGGGCAGCTTGGGCGTTTGCGTGGCGTTGCTCGAGTGGCCGAATCGGCTGAAGGTGAAGCCGGAATTGAGCACGACGTACCGCTTGGGGTTGAGCGGATTCGGGAAAATCAGAACCGGCGCGTGTGTCGTCGACTCCGCTTCCGCCTGGCCTAGCTTCACTGTTGTTTCGTTCCACTTGAGCGGCAGTTGATCGATGACGCGGGCGATGGCCGAGTTGCTTTTCGGGTCGCCCCAAAGGATGAGGTTGCAGTCGGCGATGTCCGCGGCGGTCAAGTCGATGTCGTCTTTAATCAGCGGCTTGCCGCGGAACTGCAGTTCCCAGTCCGACAGGGCTTGGCCAAGTTGCGCTTCGGTCCACTGGGCGGCCAAGAGGGTCATAGCCTTGCCAGTCGGTCGGATCATGAGGAATCGATCCATGAACGCATCGTCGATTGGCCCCTGCAGGCCTGGGCGCTTCGCCAGGCTGGCGAATTCAAACCGGCCGACGGCCCGCCATTTGCCGAGTGCGTTGACGAAGAGCGACTCCCACGAGCGGTCGGTGAGGACGCGTGCGCCGGTCAGTTCATCTCCGTCGATCATGACGGTGGGGTGGCCGTCGGGCCGCAGCGGGCAAAGCCCGGAAGGCATGGACAAAACGAGGCGCGAGACGTTTTCGGTGGTCAACTCGACGCGTTCGTTGTCCGCGATGCGCGCCTTGATGCGGGCTGGTTCCCAGTGTGCATCAAGTCCGTCAACCCGAACCCAGGCTTGGCGATTGTAGCGCAGCGTCCGCGTCACGAGTCGAACCTCGCTTGGCACCGGGTTGCGGCCCTTGGCCGCGGCGGCGTTGATGCGCTCGTTGATCTCCGCCTTGGCGGCGGGGTGATATTTGTGGCCGGTGTTCGGGCCGATCACGTGGTACAATGCGAGGCCTTCGTCGGCGAGGTGGCGCGCCATGATATCCGCGGCTTGCTTTTGTTTGTCGATTTGGCCGCTGTACGCGACGGTGGCGGTGTTGAATAGGTTGCCGGCGTATTTCGTGGCGTCGTAAAACCCCCAAAGCGCCTGCTCATGGGCGGGTGGCATCGCGTTTTTTCGGGCCAAGCCGAGGTACTCGAGCGACTCGGCAAAACCGGCTCCCGGTGCTACCGCCACCCAGTCGCCAGCGAAGTGGGTGCCCAAGTGCCAGCAACCGCCGCCTCCCATCGAGAAGCCGCGAATGCTCACTCGGTTGTTGTCCACGGAATATTGTTTTTTCGCGTGGGCGAGCGCCTCGAGCACATCGACTTCGCCGGCGAATTTGAACGCGTTGCAGAAGCGGCCGTACGGGTGGAGGACGATTGTGTCGGGCGGGGTGAACTGCCCGGCGGAGGTGCGGCGCTGCTGGATGAATTTCAGTTCGCTCAGCTTATTGTCGCGGCCGTGCAGCCAAACATCGAGGCGGCGTTTGCGCCATGGGTCGGTGGAGACTGACTGCGGGATCACGAGCCCGTACGGCTGCACCGAGTCGTCGAGCCGGGAGACGTAGCCGCGTACGACGAGGCCGGTGGCGCGTGTCCACGGCGTTTTGCCGCTGGCCAATTGCGCGGCGCGCTCGCTGCCGGCGACGAGCAACTCTTCGGCGGTTTTGAGTTCGCTTGGCTTGAAAAAGATCCGGTGATTCAGCGCCCAGTCAACGGCCTTGTGATAGACCTGCACGTCGGGGAGGTGGTGGAGCAGCGGCGGCGTATCGGCGTGTTGCCGGGCCAGGGCGTCGATCGCTTGGCCAAGGGCGTCGGTGTGTGCACGCAGCTGGGTGCGGGCGTCGTCGGGAAGCTCGATGCCGAAGGCGGGAACGCGGGGCGTCGTGGCGGCGAGTGGCTTGGCCGGTTCGTCCGCTTGGCCAAGCGCGGCGGCGGCGAGGCCAAGCGCCATGATGATGCTTACCGGGATGCGGTGGGTGATTGAAAAATCAGTTGATTGGTTGGATAGCATCTCCATTTTTGATGGTGCCGGACTGAACAATAACGGCTAGAACACCCTGTTTGTCGTTTGTCATGCGTTCACGCAGGCCGGGTGCGATCTCGTCCATCTTGTGGCAGGGATCGCGCGGCGCGGCGATATGTAGGACCGCCCCGCCGATGCGGATGTCGCGGCCGGCCAGCGGCACGAGGTTGATGCCCTCGGTCTCTATATTGGAGCGAACCCGGCCGGCAGCGATGCCTGGCAGGCCCAGTGCACTGGCGTGCTCTTCAATTTGCTCCCGTTCTATCAGGGTTACCTGCCGCTGGGTTGGCTGGTTGGTGGAACGGGATTGGCGTTTCCAGTAGCGGGTGTTCCCAATGATGCCGGCGTCGGTCTCGACCGCGATAGAGTCGGCCGGCAGCATTGGTTCGCCCGCGACCGGCGGATGCATGTGCAGCGAGGCCACGCGGCCGCGCGGCTGATTTTCAGGATGGGCAGCCACTCGGGGGGGAGTGTGGCGGCTAAGCCGCTTGGGCGCAACCGGCGAGAGTTGTGGCGTTAGTTGAGGATGCGGCTGCCCTCGGAGAGGAAAATGCCCTTGAAATTCATCTCGAGCGCCTGGGCGTTGGTGGCTTTTTCGAGGGCCTCTTCCTTGGTGATGATGTCGTCTTTGACCAGTTGGAACAGGGACTGGTTGAAGTTTTGCATGCCGTCGTCGGTGCCGGTCTCGATGGCGGCGTGGAGTTTCTCCAGACGGTTCTCGTTAATCAGTTTGGAGACGGTTGGAGTGTTGATCATGATCTCGATGGCGGGGATCACGCTGCCGTCCTTTCGCACGGTCATGCGCTGCACGATGATGGCCTTGAGGGTGCCGATCATCTGCTTGCGTACGGAGTCGCGTTCCGCAGAGGGGAAGAAGTCGAGCACACGTGAGATGGATTGCGGCGCGTCGATGGTGTGTAGGGTGGACATGACGAGGTGGCCGGTGTCGGCCGCGCTCATCGCGGCGCGGAAGCTGATGGCGTCGCGCATTTCGCCGATCATGATGACGTCGGGATCCTGACGCATGACGTGCTTGAGGCTGTGTTGATACGACGGCGTGTCAAGGCCGACTTCGCGCTGCTCGATGATGCAGTTTTCGTCCTTGAACACGTACTCGACCGGATCCTCTATGGTGATGATATGCCGCTTTTGGGTGGAGTTGATGTGATTGATCATCCCGGCGAGGGTGGTGGACTTGCCGCAACCTGTGGTCCCGGCCACTAACACGATGCCCCGATGCTCCTCGGCGATGGACTTGATGATCTCGGGTAGGCCGAGGCTGTCGATTTCAGGAACCTCGGCGACGACGTAGCGCATGGCGAGGCACCACATGCCGAGCTGTTGGTAGCAGTTTGTCCGGAATCGGCCAATGCCGGGAACGTTATAAGAAAAGTCGATTTCCCGATCTTCATCCAGCTTCTGCTTGAACTGGGTGGGAACAATATTGTCGATGATATTGCTCAGCCATTGCTCATTCGGCTGCCGGCTCATCTCGGTCTCCACCAACTGGCTGCTGATGCGGTAAACCACCGGCGCGTTCGGTTTGATGTGGACGTCGGAAGCGCCGCCTTCGACGGCGGTATTCAGGATTTTGTGAAGCAGTTCCATTTCAAAAAGGGCTTGTGATACAAACAGGAAAGCAGCGGCCGGACAAGCGCCAAAACAGCGCCTGGGCAAACGGGGTTACCACTCGATGATGGCCGCGCCCCAAGTCAGGCCGGCCCCGAAGACCAGCAGTAGGATAAGGTCGCCGCGCTCAACTTTGCCCTGCTCGACGGCTTCGTCCAGGGCGATGGCCACCGAGGCAGCGGAGGTGTTGCCGTAGCGCTCCAAATTGCTGTAGACCTGGTTTTCACTGGCACCCAAGCGGTCGCCTACCGCCTTGAGGATGCGCATGTTGGCTTGGTGGGGGATGATGCACTTGATACGGTCGATTTCGATTTCGCATCTGGCCAGAGCCTCCCGGGCGGCGGTGGTCATCGCCGTGACGGCGTTCTTGAACACCTCTTGACCGTCCATTCTTAGGTAGTGCAATCGGTCGGAGATGGATTGGCTCGAGGCTGGGTGCAGACACCCACCGCCAGGTTGGCAGAGGATCGAAGCCTTCCGCCCGTCGGTTCCCATGCAGGCGGTCAGCAGGCCGTGCGTATTTTCGCGGTTTTGCAGCAAGGCAGCTCCCGCGCCGTCGCCGAAGAGCACACAGGTGTTACGATCCTCCCAGTCAACGATGGAGGAGAGTTTCTCCGCGCCGATCACCAGCACGGTGTCGTATGTGCGGGACATGATGAACTGCTGCCCTATTTCGAGCGCGTAAACGAAACCGGAGCAGGCCGCCTGGATGTCGAATGCCGCGGCATTGTGCGCGCCTAGTTTTTTTTGCACGAGACAGGCCGTGGCGGGGAAGGGCATATCCGGCGTGATGGTTGCCAGGATGATCAAATCGACATGGGAAGGATCGACCTCCGCCCGGTCGAGAGCGCATTTCGCCGCCCGGGCGGCCATGTCGGAGGTGTACTCGTCGTCAGCGGCTATGCGGCGCTCCTTGATACCGGTGCGCGTGGTGATCCACTCGTCGGTTGTATCCACGAGTTTCTCGAGTTCGGCGTTGGCCAGCACCTTTTCCGGCACGTATGAGCCGACGGCGGATATGGAACAGGTGCGTCCCACGAAGCCGTGCTCGGCGCGGGGGTTTTTGAAGTTGGGATTGCTCATGCTTTGTTAGGGGTTGGTTCCCGTTGGACATTGGTAAGATTGGCCTTGGCCACGGCATCTATTATGTGCCCATTGATTTGATGATCTACCGCCTCGACGGTGTGTTGTACGGCATTGCAAATGGCCCGGTCGCTCGCTGAGCCGTGGCAAATGGTCACGACGCCGTTTACCCCCAGCAGGGGTGCGCCGCCGTAGTTGTCAGTGTCGATCCGGTTTTTCAGGTCGCGGAACGCATTTTTGGATAGGGCTGCGCCTATTTTACGAATGGGCGTGGCGGTGAGTTCATCCTTGAGCCAGCCCATCATTCGCAACGCCAGGCTCTCGCAGGTCTTGAGGACTATATTACCGACAAAGCCATTACAGACCACGACGTCGAGTTTCTCCCCAAACAGGTCGTGCCCTTCCACGTTGCCGATGAAATTTAGGTCGAGCCCTTGGCATCGCTTGAACGTCTCCAAAGTCAGGTCGTTGCCTTTGGCTTCCTCCGTGCCGACGCTCAACAGCCCCACTCGCGGTCGGTCTTTTCCAAGCACTTCCCGTGCGTAAATATCTCCCATGATGGCGTAATGCATTAGGTGCCGGGGTTTCCCCTCGACATTTGCCCCGGCATCAAGAAGGACGAAGTTGCCGGTCTTGGTCGGCATTACGGTGGCAATACCCGGGCGATCCACGCCGGGGAGGGTACGCAACTTGATTGTAGCTGCGGCGACCATCCCGCCCGTGTTGCCTGCGGAGATGACTGCGTCCGCCTGGCCGTGCTTGACCAGATCCGTGGCCATGGCCAAGGAGCAGTTTTTTTTGCGGCGCAATCCCACGACGGGCTTTTCCTCCATCGAGAGCACCTCCGGCGAGTGAACCACCTCGATTCGCGAAGCGAGATGCCCTGCTTGGCCAAGCGCGGGGCGGATGCTGCCCTCGTCGCCGACGAGGTACATTGTTTCGATGGTGTCGTGCCGATCGATCGCCTTTAGCAGGCCCCCTATGATGACAGCACAACCACTGTCTCCGCCCATGACATCTGCCGCGATTCTCATAAAAAAAGGCGCGACCCGGCTGGTTGCGCCCAGGATTTGGAGATGAATCAGGCGCCGACTTCGACGCTGATGATTTGTTTGCCCTTGTAATGCCCGCACTCGGGGCAGGCGCGGTGGCGTTGGTAGCCCAGATGATCGCACTGCGGACAGTTGTCCAACTGCGGCGGGTGGAACTTGCTGTTGCTGGCCCGGCGCTTGCGGACGCGGCTCTTGGATGACCTGATTTTTGGTACTGCCATAAAAGTATCCTCTATTCTAAATTCAACTGGTCGAGTTCGGCCCAGGCTGAGGCTTCACTGTGGTTGCCGGAAGCCAGCTTGATTCCGTGTGGTTTGCCGTCAACACCGGCCTGGGGAGACTCGTCGCACCCCGATTCACACAACGGATGTTGCGGAAAAGAAAGGAACGTATCTTCGCGCAGATAAGGCGTCAAGTCTGCTGAATCGTTGATTAACTCGATCTTTTCCTCCCCGCTGAGGGGGAGGAAGCAACTCCAGTCTGGCAATTCAACCCGGTACTCGAACGGCTGGAGGCACCGGGCGCACTCGCACTTGAGGCGCATGCCCATGCGGCCTTGGAGGGTAATGTTGTCCCCGGCGCGTTTCGCAGTGAGGTCGTATTCCAGGGGCCCGCCGATCTTGATCAACTCGTCGAGCGACTCCATTTGAAGCTCATCCACCGCAAGCTCGCCCCTGAGGAGCACGGGGCCCTTGGCCAGGGTTTCAATTTTCAGGAGCAGTGGCATGGCAACGGTTCGGCAGCGGCGCGCTTGGCCAAGGGTAATCTGACAATCACACGTGCGGGGGGTTCAATTTACGCCCGCATGGCCAAGCTTGGCCGTCAGCGCTTCCTTCACCTCGGGGGTGACAAACGGGGAGACATCCCCGCCCAAGCTGGAGATCTCCTTGACCAAGTGTGAACTGAGGAAGGAATAGGAGGCGCGCGGCATCATGAATAGCGTCTCGATGTGCTCGTTGAGTTGGCGGTTCATCAGCGCCATTTGGAACTCGTACTCAAAATCGGACAACGCCCGCAGCCCGCGGATCACCGCGTGGCCGGACTGCTGTTCCACGTACTCCACAAGCAACCCCTCGAAGATGTCCACCGTGACATTGGTCAGATCGGGGATGGAGTGTTCGATCAGCGTCTTTCGCTCGGCGGGGGAGAACAGCGGCTGCTTGCTCCCGTTGCGGGCCACGGCCACCACCACATGGTCAAACAAACGGGCCGCCCTCTGGATGACATCCAGGTGGCCGTTGGTCAGGGGGTCGAAGCTGCCGGGATAAATGACCGTTCGCACGGGCGGAACCATATCAGAGCCGGGAGAAAAAAAGAACCCGGACAATTGCCCGGGTTCTCAAGAATTAATCCTTTGAAATCGGCTGCGATCAGCCCTTGCATCTATGTCCCAGTTACCGGGGACACCTTTGGGGGAGCGATCAGTTCGACCGTGGCACCGGGTAAGTCGACGGTCACTGTTTTGACTGCTATTGAATCACTCGCCTCACCTAAATCCCCTTCCGGATTCGTCGGCTTAACGACCGCCCTAATCCTGAACAAGCCGTCGCCGGTTGGCTCCGTGGTGACATCAATTTCAACTTCATCGGCGTTCAGTTGATTTCCGCCAAAATTATAATTACCAGCCGTGCTGTACTCAGCTATAATGGATTCAGAGTGCTCTTCGATTTCGTTCTCTGTAAAGCCTCCGGTTAAGATACTAAACGACTTGATTTTACCGTCAAGATCGACAGTGAAATTCCTGGCGACACTCGCTGTGAAGGCAAATCGGGGGGGGATGAACTGTGTCGGATCGATTGGGCCAGCCTTGTGATGATTTGGCTGATTTTCCCAGACACCCTGCCTGAGCGGCACATTGATGGTGAAATTGGGGGCATTTGCTGGAGCAGCAGCTTCGGCCTTCTCGTCGTCGGCTGCCTTAACTTCGCGGCCACCGACATATTTCCCACCGCTGGCAACGAGAACCTCTTTGCCGTTGGCACGGTCGGTGTATTTGACCTTGCCGCTGAGCACGATCAACTCGCCGTCGGCGTTGATGTCGTAAACGGTGCCCTTGACCTTGGCCACGCCTTTCGGCGTCTTGATGACGTAGCTCGAGCCCATCGGCAGTTTGCGGACGTTGCCGATGACCCGCCCGCTGGTGAGTTCCATCTCGGTCTGGGCGATCGACTCGATCGGCGACTCCTCAATGGCGAGGCGGGTGAATTTCAACTCGGTGTTTGCAGCTAAGCGCAGCATTGAGCCGTTGACCCCAAGAAACAAATCGGCTTGCGATTTCGCGCCGGTCTTGACGATGGCGCCGGTCTTGAGCATTTCGCCAGTCTGCAGCGGCAGCCATTTGGCGCCATTCGCCAACATGGTGACTTCGCCACTAATCGATTGAACGAGAGCTTGGCCCTCTCGAGCGTTGGTTTGTGCTGTAAATAAAAGTCCAGCAACAACCAACCCAGCCGTGAATGATACGCGTTTCATTAGTTTGTGTGTGTTCTCAAAAAGGCTAAAAACGTTTTAAGCGCCCGAATCGTAGTCCCGCCGACAGCAATGTCAACCGCTGAATCGCTTTTTTTTAGGACTTCGACTTGCCTGAGAATAGGCATGTTTCCAGAAAAAAGAAGCAAAAAATCGATCGATCACCATTAAAATCAGGAGTCGGGCACATCGATTTAGTCAATGGAACCATTGATTTTATCAATGCTCGGCTTTTTTGTGTTTGGGGTAGAGTCTCCCCAGGGCGGCAAGCCGCTTGGCCAATCCGACTTAAAACAAGGCAAGAAAGGATCGAATTATGGATATGCTCATGGGACTGATTTGTGGGGGAGTGGTTTTGATT
>MPLU02113561.1_pt1 | contig 10509 bp, 20 predicted proteins | sample 1617381 | NCBI WGS metagenome assembly MPLU02 (sample SAMN05944801, study PRJNA350692) | marine metagenome | biome: marine; feature: ODZ; material: water; isolation source: 90 m water sample filtered on 0.2 um supor filter | place: Pacific Ocean | collected 2012-04-08 | depth 90m m | reverse complement strand
TCATCAATCATTCTTTCAAAATGATCGAACACATTGTCGAATCCTACTGTTACTGGTCTTAATCGATTGAATATAGATAGATTTTTGTTTGTCATCGCTTTTTCCTCCTTATTAAGCAAGTTAATGTAATGTAAGTCCTATCATAGCAACTTACACTTTTATTTATCACATACTGTGATACTGTATTATATAATAACTTATTATAAAAAATCAAGAGTCTAACCATATATTTTTTGTATCTTTTTTACCAAAATCTTTGCTTTGATACCCTTCCCTGACTTCAATTGTAAACGATTTGCCTCGTGTATCTGATGTAAGATGATATTCAAATCCATCATATTGAACATGGCATATTACGGGCCAACCTTCAATTTCTTGATATTCTAGATGTATTTGATCCAAACGCAAACCATGTGGCCCAGCCTTAATCTTTTCTTCTGTATACCAAACACCCTTTTCAAAACTCTGTCCAAACAGGTAATGTTTATTTTCTACTGCTAAATGGTCGGCATCAAAGGTTCCTGTCTCAATACATTTGATTCCGTATTTGCCTAATTCTTCATAACCTAATGGAATAGTGCAAATGGTTTCTTCAAATTTAAAATCTTTATCATATTGGTCAATATACAAAGTACAACTATCTGAAAGTTCACAACCGCTGACGTGTGTAATATCATCATGCTCATACCAATCTCTTTCCAACTGTGCTTTTTTTGGCACTTTGTTAAGCATATTCATATCTCTATATTCTGCAAGATACTCACCTAATTTGTCTTGTTTCTTACTCCAATAATCATAGGCTTCTTTGGTAACATGGCCCATTACTGCTTCTCCGCCATAGGCCTCGAACCTAAGTTCATAAAACTTCCTATCGTTTTTGATTTTTTCTAATAGAACTTTTTTTTGTTTAGATGTAGCCATCTAAAACATAATAACACAAATATTTTATTGTGTCAATGGAGGGAAGCCATTTAATTTTGCCAGTTCGTCATTGTCTTTTGTCATGGCAATGGAAGTATTGAAACTCATTGATATTCTACTGCTGTCAGATAGATTTCCTTCAACAGAGTGTTTGACCCAACTTGGAAATATTAATATACCTCCTGAGATTGGTTTGTATGTTGCTCTAACGGCACTTATATGATTACGTTTTGGCATCACTCTAGGCAAAAAGAATTCAGCATTATCTTCTCGTTCAAAATGTATATTACCCATGTTCTCTTCTGGTATATCTATGTAGTACACACCACTCAAAACACTATCTCTATGATCGTGAGGATGATTGTAATCTCCTTTGCCGTTGATGTTCCACCAATAATCGCTGATTTGTAAATCCATTAAGCCTGCCATTTTTGTGCATTCATTAATGGACCTTTGAATTGCTAGTATAAATTTCTCTACTGCTATTGGTCGTTGGTCTAGTATTTCAAATGATTTGCTTTGCCATCCGCCATAGTTTGATGCTACTTTACCTTGTTCATCCTGTGCTTTTAATTTAACCACATACTCTTTTAATTCTGCGTTGTTGACTTGTTTAAGTTCGTCGTTCCATATCACTGTTGGAAACCATAGGTCGGCTTTCATTGGCATTATTGTTTCTCCAATTCTTCAATTTTGCTAGGTAAAAATTCTAAATCATACACTTTGTTGTTATTGATCAGATTATAAGCAAATGCGTCACTGCCATCATATAAGAAATAACAATTTGGCTTATTAAGAATATATCCTAACAACCATCTGTCTTTGAAAGTGCCATTTACGTCTAGTATAATGATATCTACGGAGTTCACTATTTCAATTAACCACTTGATATCTTGTTGTTCATCAGGGTCACCTATTTCAGACATATACAAATTGATATCTTTTTTAAACATCAATGCTTTTTTGTTGAATTCTTCTTTGACTGAAGTTTTAGGATTGATCAATAGAACACTGGTATTGCCATTGAACAGTTTATCTGGTTGTGTAATTAAATTTAATTTTGGCATACAAATAATTATGCTATTATTCGTACAGTTTCTTCCAATGTGATTGTTCTGATTGTTCTTCGTTTTGGTTGTATGACTCAGGATACACAACCTCAGTAAAATTTGGTTTTAGTCTTCCTGATGTTCCTTTTTCACCTGTTGATTGCGTTCTCTCATTATGTATGATAAAGTCTTTTTTTTTGGATCAGCGTCTTTATCTTCTAAATCATATTTGACTTCGTCTTCATAGGACCCATCTGGCTCTGGTTGCTTAACTTCTTTTGATACTTCTTTTTCCGCTTCTTCAATCATCTTGTTCCATTGATCCAATGGCATTGGTGGTTCTTCATCTGTGATAGTAATTTTTTCCCAAGGCAATTCGTCAATCATGCCTTTGATATATAAATCTTTGTGTCTGTGTATAGTGTCATTAGGATTGGCTTCTTTCCATACTGTTTTAACTTTTTGCCATTCTTCTTCTTTGGCATCATATGCCACTCGTCTTAAATCTTCTGCTTCTTGTTCTTCGCGTTTTTTAAATTCTGCTGTTTGGTCTGGACTTGGTTTTGTCTTGACTTCTATTTTCTCTGCTATATCGCTCAACTTGATTGGCTTGGATTTTACTTGTACTTCTTTTTGTTGTTCAACTATCTTTGTAAGGCTCTGACCTCCAGTAGGTTGTGGCTCAACTGGCTTTACCGGTGCTGGTGGAGTTTTAGGTGCTGGCGGAGTCTTTGGCGCCATTGGTTCTTCACCATGCTTGTCTATGTATCTCCAACGGAATGTGTACTGCGAAGCAATCAGCAATAATACTGCTAAAGGATCAAACACAAATATGATAGTGATAATAACCCATCTTACTGCTTCTTCTAATAAGTTTCTGTCTGCTTCTTCACCATATACAAATTCAGCAATATATCTAATAGGACCAACTTCTGATTCTAATTTCATCAGTTGTGATTTTAAAGGTTCTTGTTCTAAAATTAATGTTTCAATTCTACCTTGAGAATCGAATATATTCTTTTCAATTGTTTTAATTTCAACTGTATTAGCATTCAGTTGGTTATTAATTTGTGCTCTTAATTTGTTAATGTTTTCTTGTGCTTGAGTGATTTGTGCATTAATACGGTCTCTTTCAGGACGTTGATCTTCCCTTAATTTAAGTCCTTGTTTGACTCTACCAGTTCCACCAAATCCTTTGTTACGTGATGTGAATGCTTCTACATCAGCATCTAGCACTTCAAGACGTTTATAAGCGTCATCTATCTTCTTTTGCTCTATAGCGATGTCTTGATTAAATCTATCGTTAGTGCCCGTGCTTTGCCCTGTTAGACGCATTAATACATCCTTTTGACGTATAATATAGCCTTCTTCTGCTTTTACTTTGTTGTCTATGATTTCAATTCTTTGTACGACTGTGTCTGAAGATAAATTTTGATCCACGTGTGCTTTGGAAAGAAATCCAAAGATACCCATTGATGTAATCAACATCAATACTACCACTGCTATTGAGAGATAAGTTTTAAGCCACCATGCGGCCCTTTTCCAGTTCTTATGAAGCCATACTGCGGTAACAAGTTTACCAACTTCTAAGGCAGTTCCCATAATGATTATAGGCACAGCCGCCGCGGCAAATATTGCCACAAGTCCTGCCACTGAATAATAGATTGCTACACCTGATATTGTAATGGCTGTTAAAAATGTAATAAGTCCAAATAACATACTTTACTCTTTTCGTATGCTATATTTACCTTAAATTACCTAATAAATTGCCATCCTTGATATGCAACATCCTTACAGGCAGTTTCCTTAAAATCTCTTGCTTTACCCTTTTTTTGTATTTGAGTAAACACAACCCTACAATAACCACTGCCGTGCGGATAACTTGCTACAATTTTAACAAATCCGTGAGTGTCTTCTTTCATATTGTGCCATGCTACAACTTTACCTTCCTCTAGACTATTGAGTGCGAAGAACACTGCTTGATCCTGTTTCTTCCTATCTTCTTTGGATAACTTGCCCATATTATTACGAACAAAGTTATACCATACCTCAACACCTGTACCTGCGTGTGTGTAGTTGTGGCTTACACTTTTCTGACTAGATAGACTGTTGGTTGTTTTTGTAGGTGTCCCACAGGCAGTCAATAACAGACTACTTAATAGGACTAACCATTTCCCAACTGCCATCAAATTTTTGACAAACATATCCTTTTTTCCTTATCCATTCATTAGCGATATACATATCGAACCAATACTCTTTACACTCCTTGGCAATACCTGAATATGCTAAAAAGTCTTTAGCACCGTCATCACACACCAAAGTTTCAATTGTTTGTTTATTAACAACTTCACCTTTAGTATTCTTTGTAATGATTGTTTCTGTTTTAGCATTACAATACTGATCTGACCAAGGTCCTCCTGCTTCAGCATTGCTGATCACAAATAGGACCAGACCAAGTGCTAACATCATCAGAGAGATTGCGTACAATATTGATCGCATATTATCTCTCAGATTGCTTTAGCACTTTATCTGAAGTGTCGCTGATTTTTAATTTACTGATTAACTTCTTGTTGTTCTTATCTTCAACCAGGTTAATTATATTTTCAACGTCTTTCTTCGAGATCTTCATCAACACAAATGATCTGTAATTGTTCTTCTCTGTGTTGTAGATTGTTAATTTCTTATCAACAGAATATGTTCTAAGAACAGTTTCTTTGATCATATTAACAATAACGTCTTGTGCTTCTACAGTTCCTGCCATAGACTCAGATGCACCTTTTTCAGTATAATTGATAGATGTTTTATTGTTCATCTCACCATTTATTCTGTCAGTGATCTTCGCTTTTGCTTTTAGAACTGCTTTCTTTTGCGACATCTCCATATCAGGAGATACTGCTACTGCTACCGCATAATAGAAACCATCTCTAAAGATAATCCCTTCTTTGCCAGTATCAGCATGGTTAAGATACCAAGCCGGTACCTTTTTTGACTTTGAGTCTTCTAAAGGTAATTGTACCATTCTACCCGAACAAGCGGATAAAACAAAGCCTAGTACAAGAACCATTATTAAGTTTAAGTGCCTTTTCATAAGCCTCCTTTATAGTGTATAGTATATAAGAAACAGCCAAAATAGTCAAGCATAAACTACCAAAAAGAATTGGCGTAAACCTTGATGTTTTGGCAAAGATGTTACCAAAATATTATTTGATTACTATATATTCGAAGTTTTGAGTGGTTTCGTTCTTTTGGATTAATTTGGCGCCATTTCTTAAATGAAACTTTTCAGCCATTTTAGTAAGAGGTGACAATGTGATCAGTCTGCTTAAATGGTTAGACTTCTTAATCATTTTGTAAACTTCTTTAACAATCAATTTACCGCCACCTTTTTTAAGACTCCAAACTGTGTAGGCAATAGCAATACTGCCTTGAACTCCTGCTCTATGTGTTGCTTGTAGATATGCATCTTTTGAAAATGCGTCTAGGTCTTCAACTGTCTTAGGTATATGATTAACAAATCCAAAACACATCACAGCCTTAATTTCACCGTCGTGTTTAAGACCAAACATTTTTCTACCATATGATGTTCTGAATTTATTGTCTAATTCTGGTCTAACTGGATCTTGTGTACAGTCTACTTCTTTTAATTCAACCAGTTCTGTTTTCTTTAACCAATCAAACTTTAACCATTCTTTAATCTTCGCTTTTGTCGTCGTCATATTTTCTCACTTCTATTAATATAATTAACGTAACAACTGACACTATTATTCCTAAAGCGAGTAAACCGAATCCTGCTTCTACTCCCATTTATTCTCCTTTGTATTTCTCATTGCCTTTGTGCCAACCCACGTTCTCAATGTTTTCACTGAGACAAGTGGGACAACACCAAAATTCTTCTAATGATTCGTCTTGCTCTAATTCTTGAGCAACACCTCTCCATTTACAATTCCAACAAATGAAGTTCCAGAACTCTTCAGTTTTAGTTTCTTCAGCGGTAATCATTTGTTGCCTTTCATCAATGTAATTTCTGTGGCGGCTTTTCTGCCTGACACATCATCGTCATCAGCAAACACAGGCACTTGGTTACTCTTGTGCATGGTTGCTATACCAATCAATTTACGTTTGCCTGAATAAAATATAGGCTCTTGCTTCTTACCACCACTCACAGGAATCTTGTTGCCCAAAGGAACACCTGTTCGTTCCATAATAGGTTCAAGCACTAAAGGTTCGCTGGTATTCTTCTTGTGTTTCAACTTGTCCAAACCTCTCTCTTTCAACCAAGCCTCGTGTTTAAGTCTTGCTTCTCGTAAAGAGTGTGTGTTCGCTAGTTTGCGTCTGATTCTTTTTTTCAAAGGTGTTTGAATAAATCCCATTGTATAATACTACTAGATATTTATTGGTTTGTCAATTCTTCGATTTTTCGAAGTATGATTTGAGGGTATTCTTCGTTGGTGCTCCAAGCACTTAAACCAAATACCATTTTTGTGATGTTTGGCTCGTATTTGTTTTGATCTCTTTCTGCTCTGAATTCTTTGTAAGCAGGATGTCTGTTTATGATAGCAATCACATCAGATACACTCTGACATTTTGTTTCATATTTTTTTACACCAAATTTAGCATTAGGTATCGCGGCAGGTTTCATGTGTGGTACTTCATCTAAACTCCAAGTTCGCACACCAAACAATGCATTGCCTTCTGTGGCAAATCTGCTTTTTCCGTAGTCTGATTCAATTATAGCCATTGCCACTAATATGTCTCTAGGTATTCTCTGATCAGTTGGCAGTGTCCAATTTAGATAATCTATACATTTGTTCATTGCTTTAACAAAAGTTTTAGGTCCATCAAAGTTAAACTCTGGTTCGTGTAAACCAAAACTTTTTGCCATTTCAACCATTCTTTCATCTTCTTTTTTAATGATTTTCTTGGTTACTATGCTGTTTGGATTGAATGTTCCGTATGTGTATGCCAACACTAAAATAAAGATAAACGCCATAACTTTATAGCAGAACATTTTTACTTTGTGTATTGTTTTTTTAGATGGAGTAAGTTGTTGTTTAACATCACTGATAAACGATTTACTATTATCTTTTATCTTCTTGATCCAAATAGCCATAACATTATTATACACTATTTAGATGTTAAATCAAGAGTTTATTAGTCGCTATTTTGCTGGATTTTTGAGGTATTGTTTACAGATTTCGTACCAAAATTGCCCACCTTCTCTTAACAGTTCGTTGTCTACTCGAATTTTTTCCATGCGTTTATGAATTAACTTCCATTGATAATTGCTGATGACTTTATTACGTTCTTGAAATTTATCTAAACGCATCAAAATATCATCTATGGTTGGGCAGGTAATGTCAGGCACTTTTGGAGCCTTTTTCTTCCATTTCTGCCATGCTGTTTTCTTTGTGGGTCTCGGCATAGTAGACTCCTTTACAACAATATTTAAATTGTTATCGTACAAAGTTTAATACAAAGATAAGTTATAAGATGTGTTAATGCGTGTGGGAGCCGAAACTCCCACACCTGACTACTTCTGTTGCCCGGCTAGTCTTCTCCGCCAAGTGGCCGGTTATTAAGCGGCAACCAATTCCGCGTCAGCAAATATGCTAACTGGAACTGTCACTTCTGGTTTAAATGCGTTTGCATTTAGAATTTGATCAATAACGCAATCACCCGGTAAACTCCATGTGCTTTTATGCTCCGGTCGAACCTATATCACCCCCTCGAAATAAACCAGACTATTTCAAATGAGCGAATTTGGTGGAGGTGGTCGGTACTGCCCCGACGTCCCAAAAGTGTATTACACACACTTCAACGCCTACAGTGTATTTAAACAGATTTTCTATTAAATGTCAAGACTTGATTGGAGACCATCTACCATCTTTATTTCTTACTTTAAATGAGTGTTTAACTTCAATGGTGAATGTCTTAACGTCTTTGAATTCCTTACCATGTGCGAAAGTAAACTCGTGACCATTGTCAGTTTTACTTTTCCAATAGTGTTGGAAGTCATCTATTACAATCTTATTCTTTTGTTTTCTAATTGCCATATGCTTAATTTAACATATGTTAATTAAAATGTCAAGTGTGGATTATTCTTTGATGATTTGGATATTGGTAGCAACTTCTCTACCTCTGAACTCTTGTAGTTCATATTCCACTACATCGCCATCCATAACTTCTTTTAAGTTGGAGGCTTTAAGAGCCGAGATATGTAAAAAGATATCCTTGCCTTCTACGTCTGGTGTAATGAATCCAAATCCTTTTGCGGAGTTGAACCATTTAATTTTTCCTTTTGCCATATTTTTTGTCTTGTTTTCCTATGCTGTATTTAGTGGATATTAAAAAAATCGATTGTTTGAGTTGCGGATTTTACACCGCAACTCGAAAGTAATTACATAGAGTTTTTCTTCTCTTGTATTTCTTTTCTTCTTAACTTCGTAGCCTTACCAAGTAAGCCTAATGCTTTTCTGGCTCTCGCCGCCGCCGCTTTTACACCTTTAGTCTCGAATGCTTCAGACTCTGAAATGTAACTTTCGAAGGCTTGTTTTATTTCGTCATGTGTTGCCATGATGTTTCTCCTTTATAACGTTATAAATTTCAGTCCAATTTTTTACTCTTTGAACCAAACTATTATCCTCATTATACACTTGATTGTGAGGAAGGTCAAGTAGTAATGCTACCAAACCCATTCTACTGCCTAACTCTGCATTGGCAGGTTTGTCTTCTATCCAAATGGTGCCTTCTGGTATTTTGGACAGTGCTTCATCTTTGTCTGAACCTGTATCCAAACAGTCAATCTGTTCGAACACATCACCAAACACTTCCTTAAGATTTTCTTCTCGCAACTGATTCGCTTTTTTATCCAATGTCTGACTAGTGATCACGTGAAACTTGTAGCCTAAATCCGCTAATTTCTTGACGTTTTCAACTGCTCCTTCAATGGGTTTTAAAAACTTCATCCAAGCACTCTCATTGAAAATTTTTACCAACACTTCGCATTGACCTTTGTTCATATGATAGTTCATACTCACATCATAATGGTCACTGGCTTGTTTGGGAAATCCTTGGAAAGCCATCCAATCATCGAAGGATTGCTCCCAATTTAATAATACTCCGTCGCAATCTATTGCTATAATTTTATTCATTATTTAGGTAGTGTAAGTCCTGATGTACCTTCTCTGTACTGACGTGCCATACCCTCTTCTGTTTCTGTGAAGCATACAACATTTCTTTTGTATATTTCAATATCAGAGTTTTGTGGCACTGTGAACACAAATGGGCCTAGTCCTATACCTTTGTTAGGTATATTCACTACTGCTCTAGGTTTAGCAATTTTAATTGCTTCATCTGTAATTTCTATCAGTCTTGCTAACACTTCCTCACCACTCATTAATTTAATAGTGATGATATCGCCTTCTTGTAAACTAGGCATCTTGTTCTCCTTGTTGGTCTAATAAAGATTTTAATTCAGCAAATCCACCGATGTGTTTATCGTCAGCAAATATCTGCGGAACAGTTCTTGCTCCTGGCACTGCTTCTTGCAACTGTTGAACAGTCCAAGTTCCATGTGCTATATTTCTTTCTTCGTACTCTATGTTTTTTGATTTCAACAAGTTTTTGGCTTGTTCACAGTATGAACAACCTACGTTGCTCCATACAATCGCTTTAGTTATCTTTGACATTTGGTATCCTTATTGCTCCTATTCCTTCTTTGTGAAGATCTTTTATTTCTTTGTCTGATGCTGTACCGTATATATGGTCATCACGTTCTCCCAAAGACGCTTTCCGAGCCTCCTTGGCAAAGTTGTCTCCAACATTTTCACAGTTCTTTTCTACCCATGTTTTAAGATGTTGTAGTGTTGACCTACTGTTATAAAATGCTGTATTACTTTTTTTGCTTTGTATCTTTTCGGATTTTAGGGTTACGTTTGGAGCCATTACTGCTCTGCGTATGCCTGTGTTATCACATATAGGACAAGCAATCAGTTTTTTATTTTTTTGGTCCAAATATGATTCCTCTGATGCGAACCATCCTTCGAATTCATGATCTCTAGCACATAGTAAATTATATTTGGGCATAACTTATTTTAACTTCTCTTGGATTAAAAGTCAATCAAACGTCCTGATTGAAGTGCTTGATATATTTTTGGAACTTGTCGTCTGTGATTAATGATACTAATGCGAAGATTAAACCAAGTATTATGATTCCCCAAAGTCCTTTATCCCATTCAACAAATAAGATTGTGTATAAAACTTCCAATCCATTCATTCCTTCGTAAGTAATCATTATAGTGAGAATTTTTTGAATTGTCCTTTTTGGACATCTTGTTTGATACCACCAACGATATAAGATTCTACTTCTGTTTCTTGTGGTGCTACCTGCATACCTTTTGATGATAACCAATGCTGTGTCCAAGGTAAAGGATTTTGATTTGCACCTACATCATAAAGTGGATCATAGCCTAATGCTCTTAATCTTTTGTTGGCAATCCATTCTACATATTGTCCTAAAAGTTTTTCATTTAGACCAATT
>MPLU02067112.1_pt1 | contig 10535 bp, 8 predicted proteins | sample 1617381 | NCBI WGS metagenome assembly MPLU02 (sample SAMN05944801, study PRJNA350692) | marine metagenome | biome: marine; feature: ODZ; material: water; isolation source: 90 m water sample filtered on 0.2 um supor filter | place: Pacific Ocean | collected 2012-04-08 | depth 90m m | reverse complement strand
TTCCAGGGGCAGGCCTTGTTCGAAGTCGATCAGCGTCGAGGAGAGGTAAGCCTTCATAATGCGTGTGCGGTTGCGCTGATGCTCGCCAAGGCCGGGCGAGAGGTCGTGGCCAAGCGCACAGCCGGAGGCGATGACCTCGTCCATCAGTTCCGTGACAAGTTGCTCCCAAGGCCCGTTGTCGAGCAAGGCGTCAGTGGCGAGGCAGGGGCCGATGGGTTGGCAGGGGCCGAGCTGCCCGACGAGTGTCGCGTCGAGTCCCGCCGCACCGGCGACACCGAGACCGTTGAACGGGATATTCCAGACCAACTTTTCCCAGTGCGCCTTTTCGAGGTCGGGCGAGACATCGACTGGGATGCCCGTCGAGCGGATGAGCTCGGCGATCGCGGTGGCCAACTCATCCGGGGAACCACCGCGGCGGCCGAGGACGATCTTGCCGTGGGCGATGTGATGGATGACGCCGGGCTCGGTGCGGTTGAGGCAGACAAAGCACATGCCGCCGAAGACAGGCTGAGCCGGGAACAGTTCCGCTAGTACAGTCTCGTTGCCTAAGCCATTTTGGAGTGTCAGCAAGGCGGTATGCTTGCCGACCAGCGGCGTCAGCAGTTCACCAAGGCAATGGTTCGCCGTGGACTTTAAGGCGACGATGACAAGATCGCACGGGCCGATTTCCCCCGGCGACTGGGCGGCGACTGGGCGGACATGAAAATCGCCGTTTAGGCTTTCGATTTGTACGCCGTTTTCTCGAACAACCTCGTAGTCGGAGCGGAGCAGAAAATGCACGTCGCGACCGGCTTGGCACAGTTTGGCCCCATAATAACTGCCTACGGCGCCGCAGCCGACGATGGCGATCTTGTCGAGTTTGCCCTTGTCCGCCGTCATTGATGCACAAAAAAAGCGCCCAGCAAACGCGGGCGCTTTTCATGGGAATGAGTTAATCCTTAGCTGGCGATCTCGTCCTTCGCGGCCTTGGCCACGGCAAACTTCACGACAGTCTTCGCTGGGATTTGGATTGTTTCGCCGGTGGCGGGGTTGCGCCCCATGCGAGCCTGGCGATTTACCAGTTTGAGCTTCCCAATGCCAGGGAACGTGAAGGCACCAGTTTCCTTGGTGCTCTTGAGTGCCAAGACGGCTAGATTGGCCAGCAAGTCTGTGGCCTCCTTCTTGGTGATTCCATTTGCTTCAGCAACAGCTGCTGAGATCTGTGATTTAGTCAACGGTTTGTCTGCCATATCGTTATTAATAGTACGGGTTATTATTACTCCTTGAGTAGTGCTGCACTACTGGGAATCGGTTGTACGAGCGGCCTTCGGGGTTCGCAAGCAGAAAAACCAATAAAATTGAACTATTTTCAACTTTTAAGAGCCGCTTTCAGAGCCTCAAACACAAGTTGAGAACAATTTGTCAGCCAATCACGATGTTCGCCGTTCCCGGCTTATCCCATTGGAGGGGAACAGCCTGTGTCTTCACCCCGAAAATTTTTAACCCTTCATTTTCCATTCATTCATCAGTTCCTTTCCTTCGCGGCTTTCGTATGAGCGCGGCGTCCAGCGGCGGAGCAGCTCGAACGGCTCTCCGAAGCTCGCGTCCAGTTCGGCGGTTGTCGTGCTGAACGGCGGCTCGCCGTTGTCATCGGTGATCATGTAGTTGACGGCGAGGTAGAGCCCGCCCGGCTTGAGCCAGCTGCGCAGGGCCTGCACGTAGTCACTGCGCCGTGTCGGCGGGATGGCGCAAAACAGCGTGTGCTCGAACACGATATCGAATGGCTGATGCGGCTCATCGCTCAAAAAATCGCCAACGCGGTAGTCGATTGCGAGCCCCTGCTCGTCGGCCAGGCGCTTGGCCAGGGGAACGGAGCTTGGGGCGAGATCAAGCCCGGTAACTGACCAGCCGGCCCTGGCTAGGGCGCGGGCGTCGTGGCCGCGGCCACAGCCGGGGACGAGCGCCTGGCCGGGCGGCAGCGCCAGGTTCGCGGCCAAGTAATCAACCAAACCGGGCGAGGCCACGCCGTGATCCCAAAAGGTATCGTTGGCCTGGTAGAGGGCCTCCCAGTCTCTGTTCTCGTTGATTTGCATTGACGCCACGCCCGAAGGCGTTAGGAACTTGGCCGGTTTTTTTGAAAGAAGCAATTGCCGGCTGGGAGTTCTCACGCTTGGCCGGGTGCTTGGAGTTTTTTTTCGGAAGTTGATGATTATTTTATCGGGAATCCAGCCATCGGGGACGCTGCATGTTGGCAACTACTTCGGCATGATGAGTCCGGCGATCGAGCTGCAGGAGCAGGGCGAGGCGTATTATTTCATCGCGAACTATCACTCGATGACGTCGGTGTTCGACGCTGACGATCGGCGCAAAAACACGCTTGACGTTGCGCTGGATTTTCTCGCGTGCGGGCTCGATCCGGCCAAGTCAGTGTTCTTTCGCCAAAGCGATGTGCCGGAGGTGTGCGAGCTGACTTGGCTGCTGACGACGCTCACGCCGATGGGGCTGCTCGAGCGTTGCCACAGCTACAAGGACAAACTGGCCAAGGGTCTCTCCCCGAACCACGGGCTGTTCGCCTACCCGGTGTTGATGGCGGCGGATATTTTAATTTACGACTCGAACGTTGTGCCGGTCGGCCGCGACCAAAAACAGCACGTCGAGGTGACGCGCGACATCGCGATCAAGTTCAACCAGGCCTACGGCGAGACCTTTGTCATTCCCGAGCCTAAGATTCGCGACTCGGTGGCGGTGGTGCCCGGCACGGACGGCCAAAAAATGAGCAAGAGCTACAGCAACACGATCGACATTTTCGGCGACGAAAAGGCGCTACGCAAAACCATCATGCGCCTCGTGATGGACAGCCGACCGCCGCAGGAACCCAAGCCGGATGCTGACAAAAACATCGCCGTGCAGCTTTTGCGCCTAGTCGCGCCGGAAGACGTGGCCGGTGACTGGGAGGAGCGCCTGCGCGCCGGTGGGCTGGGATATGGCGACCTGAAAAAGGCGCTGTTCGAGCATTATTGGGAATACTTTGCGGAAGCGCGGACCAAGCGGGCTGAGCTGGAAAGCAATCTGGACCACGTCAACCAAGTCCTGAGGGACGGTGCCGATAAAGCCCGCGCGCGGGCAACCATCGTCCTCGACCGCGCCCGCAAAAACTGCGGCTTGGCCTGATCAAAGCCAGATTCCGAGCGCCTTCAGCAGGTAGAAGACCGTGATGGCGAAGCTGGCGACGATCACAAGCGCCTCGATGATGAGCTGAGCCACCGGTGGCAGGCCAATCGCGGCTTGGCCACTTTTTTGGACGGTCGGTTTGCCCGCTTGGCCAAGCGTGCCGAGCATCAGGCCACCGGTCATCACGACGATTTGCATGCAGACGAACACCATCAACCAGGCGAACGCCTTGTCCATGAAGCCGTACGAGTGCAGCCCGATGCCGAGCATATTCGTGCCGAAAAAGGACCACGCGGTGACGGCGTTGCCAAAGATCGCCATGGCGACGAGTCCGCGCTCGCGGATTATCCCACCCCAGCGCGCGTGCAGGATGGCGGCGTTCCAGATGACAATCATCAGTGCGCCGTTTTCCTTCGGATCCCATCCCCAGAACCGGCCCCAGGACTGGTCCGCCCAAATGCCACCTAGAACTGTGCCAACGAAACTGAACAGCGTCGCAAAACAGACGATGCCATAGATCATCTTGGTGAGGGATGAGCGATCCGTCTTGTCGAACGGCACCTTGTTGGCGACAAAATCGCGCACTACATAAACGATTGCGAGGAAGCCGGCGACGAAGGTGGCGGAGTAGCCGATAGTGATGATCACCACATGTGTTGCGAGCCAGAAATTGGTGTCTAGTACGGCCTGCAACATCTCCATCGTGTCGCCGCTGAGTGAGAGTCCGCCGGCGACGAGCAGCGTTACAAAGCCGACCGAGCTGGCGACGACATTGCCGATACCGTCCCGATAGATACGTTCCAAAATCAGCCCGAGAATCACCGCGCCCCAGCCAACGAACACCGCAGCCGAGTAGAGGTTGGTCACCGGCGGACGGCCTTCAAGCCACATGCGGAAAATCAACCCGGACGTATGGATAACTGCGGCAAGAGCGATCAGGTAATAGGCGGTTAGGTTTGGCCACTTAGCTAGGGACAGCCAGCCGCCGCAGGCCAGCAGGAAAGCCAGCACGTAAAGGATTTCGCACTTGTAAAACGGGTCGAAGTTGTTGAAGGCAAACTCCTTGCCAGTCTTGCTGAGTTCGATGGTGAAGCCGTTTTTCTTGAGGTAATCTTGATACCCCCGGAGCTTGTTGTTGAAGGTGGTGGCGTCGTTTTTGGCGTAGGCGGAGACCATGCCGGCATAGGCCTTGGCTGCGGGATGGAACTGAATTTTCCAGTCGCTCTCGGCTAAGGCTGCTGTGCTGATGCTACTCAGAAGATTAGTGCTGAGAGATTGCCATGACTTGTCGACCGGGATGATTCGTGGCCAAAACATCACACCGCTCCGGTCGCCGTCCCGTATGCTGGGATCGATCAGCGTTTCGATTAATCCTGAAAACTGATGATGGTCATCCTCGTTGTGTTCAGCATTGGTTTCGTGTGCTCGAACGGCGGCCATGCCGATCGGGAAAATGGCCTCGAGTTGAGCCAGTTCAGCGACGAAGTTGGTCGAGTTTTGCGGCCGAAAGCTCTTGGACAAGCGTTGGTAAATCAACAGTGAGTCAGCGACGGCCTTGAGCGATTTCTCGTAGGGCGTGCGCAGAGAGGCGTCCTTGGAGTGGATGCGCCCGCTCTCCCGGGCCAGGCGTTCGAAATTGTTGTCGGCGGTGATGTCGTCGACCGAGAAATGTTTTTTGTCCTTGTCCAATCGGAGGTTGTCCTTGGTTTCCTCGTTGTCGATGCGGAACACCGGCCGGGTGCGAGCCACATCCGGCTTGGCCGCCAGCTCGAGCAGCCATTCGATCGCCGGGATGGTTTTCTCCTCGCCGCCGTTTCGGTCGTAGCGCCCCGTGGACTTGTGGCGGATGACCTGCATGGCATTGCGGGCGGTGGAGTCGATTGGCTGAATGCGTCCGTCGAGTAGCACCGGTAGTTGGCCGAAGCCGTAAATGTCCGGCTGTTCGCTAGCGACTTTTGGTATGCGCACCAGCCCCATCAATGCCCACAAGGCCATGACCACGACGACAGCGACCGGCACGAACAGTTTTTTCATATGGCGGCCTTTCGTTTTCTGTTGAACGAAAACAGGTGGGTCAAAAACTGGGTGAGCAGCCCAAGGCCGACCAGCGCGCAGGAGATATACGGCGTCATCCAGCCGGGATTACGGACAACCTGCAGGACGGTGGCCTTATCGTTTTCCGGGTCGAAGCTGGCCTGAAAGTAGGTCTTGCCGTCGGTGCGAAGCGGGTGGTTCATCCAGATGTTCACCTCGCGCTCAGCCCCGCTGTCGCGGTCTCGCACGGTCACCAGGCTGGAGAAGTTACGCGCCTTTTCCGTCCCTTGAAACTTGTCGTGTTTAAAATCGATCAATTCGATGTCGTACGGCGTATAGTAGCGCTTGAAGCGCAGGGCCAGCTCGTACTCCTTGCCGCCGTGCTCGAAGGTCTGCTCGGGGATCGGTTGGCGGAGTGCGCCGAATAGCGCAGAGACCATCCAGGTGCCCAGCTCGATGCCCTCGGTTGATTGCAGCTTGATGTAGGCGCCGGGGAAGTTGACCTCCTCGAGCGAGGTGACCGATTCCTTGTCGATCGTTGCCAACTCGAGTCCCTTGCCGTGCGTGGCTTTGTTTGGCTGCCCCTGGCCTAACTGGACAAGGTCGGAGTTCGTAAAGTAGTTCAGCACGGTCATCTTGAATGGCAGGCTGCCGGCCCGGTAGGTTTTGTTTTTGCCGAGCCTCTCCGCCGGGATGGCGGCGACGGTGTCCGTGTTCGGTTGGCTTTTATCGATGATCACTAGTTCACACTTGTTGCCGCTGATGGAGTAGCCCTTGGTCTGGCCCTCCTCGAGCCGGAGGTTGCTCTCGACCTGGAACTTGTCGGTAACCAACTGGCCGAGCAGCATGAAAATTAAACCGGCGTGCGTCATGAAAATGCCGATCTTTTTCCGGGAGAACTTGAACCGCTGAAAGTGCGCGGCGAGCAGGTTGACCAGCAGCGTGATGCCCAGGAGGTAACCGCCGACGAACGGAAACTTGAACATCACCGGGTAGCGGGCCGACCGCACATAGTCACGGAAGGCGTCCCTCTCCTTCATCACTGCATCAGTGTCGCCGGTGATCTTGTAAAACCACGTCTCCGGCAGCGTGCGATAGGTGATGGTGTGAATGACGCCCAGCGTCGTAGCCGGCTTGCCGTCCCGTGTGCCGTTCAAAATCTCGACGAACTTTCCTGGGTGGCCGTCCACCGCGAACGACTCGAGCTGCGGTTCCGCGATTTCTCCGAGGCCGAGTTGACCGCGCCAGCGGTTGACGTTGGCCAGCAACCCGCCGGCATTTTTGGCCAGCTTGGTGACCGAGATGGCCGCCCGCTGGCCGTCGTGCACGGCCTCAAAGTCGATCAGGCTAAACTGAGAACCCTCGATTTCGTTCCAATGCTCCGGCGGCATCCACTGCGAACTACCGACTCGGATTTGCGCCCAGCCCGCGCCGCCGATGCTTTCCGGCACGAGAAAATAGCTGCGGAAATATTTTTTCTGCGCATCGTAAAGTCCCTGGTCCACCTGCGCCAGTGTGCCGACAAACACCAGCACCATCGCCCCGATGAGGCAGGTCACGGTTAGGCGCAACGAGCACCAAAACTGGACAAACGGCTTGAGTAACGGCATCGCGATTTACGGTTTCGGGAACCGGATGGACTGGACGAATTCCATGAACGCGTCTTTCTCGGCGGTGACAACATCACTCGGCCCGCTCATTTTGTAAAACCACGTCAGGCCGTCCGCCGGGTGATACACGCTCAGCGAACCGTTGGTGGCGCCGATGGCCTCGACCATCGTAGCCGGCGTGCCGGCGACACTCACTTGCTCCGTTGCCTTGGCCAAGCCGGCGGTATCAACCGGCGACAGCCCCGCTTGGCCGCGCCAGCGGTTGACGTTGGCCAACAGCCCGCCGACGTCGCCGGGGAATGTCATCACCGTGATCTCCGCTTTGCCGTCTCCTGCGGTGAAATTGCCCAGGCGCATGGCGGTGGGCGGCTGCTCGGCCCAACCGGTCGGCGTGGTCCACGCCGGGCCAACAGCGGCGGGTGCGGGCGGTGGCGGATTGGCCTGCCGTGCCTCCGCCATTATTTTATCAAAGTTCACTTCGCTTGCCGCCGGTCGGAACTTGAGCGTTGCGATAAAATTCGTGAAGGCGGCGAACTGAGGCTCGACCGCGCCGGCTGAGCCGGACAACTTGAAAAACCAGCCGACTTGGCCAAGCACGACTGATGCGGAGACGATGCGGGGTGGATCATCCTGGCCCGGGAGCGGCTTGGTGCCGGCGAAGTCAAACAGCCGGCCCGTGATGCCACCGATCATAATCGGCTTGGTGAGACCTTCTACCGAGGCTTCGTCCACCGGGTCAAGGCCCAGCTGCTGGCGCCACATGTTGACGATCATCGGGTTTTCCGCCAGCCGCGCTGGCAACGGGATGGCACTGACTCCGGCATTGCCGGGCAGTGCAAAAGAGAGTGTCGCGAGCCCGGACGCATCAGTATTGTCAATCCAGTCCTCCGGCTTGGCAAACTGGATCAGTGAACTTGGATTCGGCTTGGCTTCGGGCGCAGCGGCGCGGGCCGGTTTTTCCTTCGGGACGTTGTAGGTGCGAATCTCGCCGCCGGTACCGGAAAACAACTCGAACGACAGCACAGCAAGAAGTACTACGACGATAAAAATACCATCACGAAAATAGTTGGATTTAGGTTTATCCACGCGAACAGGACGCGCCGGGTGGGAGGCAAATTCAAACCGCCTCCCGGCGGGCGAAAGAGACTACCTGCGAAGGTCCGATTGGCAACCTCTTTAGATGGCCAAGCGTGGCTGCGCGCGAACTGGCACCCTGACCGCGAGTCCCGAACTGAATTAACATCCGGCGTTTGATCTACCCAAACCAAGAGCGGAAGTTGACTTGGCCAGCGTGTGGTTTCGTGTCGCGCTGCCGGAGATGGGCGGAATTCTGTTTGGCATCCGCACTATTACCCCTCGAGGATGGCCATCGCGGTGGCTTGGTGGGCGGTGTGGCTGAGGCTCAGATGGACGTTGCTGGCGCCTCGAGCCTCGAGCAGTTCCTTCCCCTTGCCGTGCAGGATGACGTACGGCGCGCCGGTGTCGCGGTGGGCGACCTCCATGTCGAGCCAGCCCAGTTCGGCGGTGATGCCGATGCTGAAGGCCTTGGAGACCGCCTCCTTGGCGGCGAACCGCGCGGCCAGACTTGGCGCGGGGTCTTTGTGCTTTAAGCAGTAGTCGATCTCGGCGGGGAGCAGGATGCGCTCGATAAAGCGGTCGCCGTATTTTTGGTGCGAGTCGCGGATGCGCCCGATCTCGATGATGTCGATGCCGATGCCGAGGATCATTCCGCCTGCGGGTAGCCTTCCATCAGCTCGAGCATTTCACGCACTGCCTGGCCAAGGCCGACGGTGACGGCGCGGCTGACGATGCTGTGGCCGATGTTCAACTCGTTGAGGTGCGGCACGGCGAAAATGCCGCGCGTGTTTTCGTAGTTGAGGCCGTGGCCGGCGTTGACGCCGAGGCCAAGTGACTTGGCCTGTTTAGCAACCTTGGCCAAGCGCTCCAGCTCGGCGGCACGCTTGGTCTCGTCGCTGTATCCCTCCGCGTAGGCGCCGGTGTGTAACTCGATGAACGGGCTGCCGGTCGCTGCGGTGGCCTCGATTTGTACGGGGTCGGGATCAATGAACAGGCTCACCTCGATGCCGGCTTGGCCAAGCGTGGCTGCTGTTGTGGCGATGGCATCGACTTGGCCGGCGACATCCAGCCCGCCTTCGGTGGTGACCTCGGCGCGGTTTTCCGGCACGAGGCAGACGGCTTCCGGCTTGAGGCGCAGGGCGATGTCGATCATCTCCGGCGTGTTGGCCATCTCGAAATTGAGCCTCGTCTGCAATGCCTCGCGGATGCCCCAGATGTCGCGGTCGAGAATATGCCGACGATCCTCGCGCAGGTGGGCGGTGATGCCGTGCGCGCCGGCGGCCTCGACTTGGCAGACGGCGTCAATGGGGCAAGGTTCGCCGTTCTCGAAGCCGCGATAGCGCGCCTGCCGAAGCGTGGCCACATGGTCGATGTTGACGCCGAGTCGGAGCATCGGTTCGTCCGTTACTTTTTGTCGGCGGGCTTCTTGGGCTGCTTCGGCTTGGCCGTGCGTTGCTTGGCTGGAGCGGGGGGCCACTGCAGCGTCGGAGAGGGGAAGCGCGGGTTGTCCAGCCAGCGGGAGAGCAGGGAAAGCTCGAGCGCGGTCAGGCCCAGTTGCGACTTGCGGGTGATTGTGAGTCGGTTGCCGTCGATGGTGGCGTCGGTGATGGTGTTGCCGAGCTTCGGGCGCAACGCGGTCAGGAACTCGATGCCCTTGGTGTCATTGACGAGTTGCTCGCGCCGGTCGGAGAGGATGGCGGCGAACTGGATCAGCAGGTTCCATTTCTCGAGTCGTTGGCCGGTGATTTCCCAGTTGTAATAGACCAGATTTTCCTTGCCGGTGAACTCGGCGAGCAACTCGGCCGGGATTGGTTTCTTCACCGGATCCGGAGGGAAGACACCGCCGACGATGTAGCCCTTGTCGTCCGAGTTGCCGACGGTGACGTACGGCGCGAACAACGGCACGTTGCCCCACGTGAGTCCCGGTTTTTTGGCGTCATGCACGACTTGACCGATGAATTTCTCGCCCTTGCCGCCGGTTTTTTTGAAGTCGCCGATGCGCTTGGCCAAGCCGGCGATCGCCTCCTTCGGCGCATCGACTTTCACGGAGAAAAAAGACTGGAACTTGGTGCGCGACTGCGACCAAGCGAAGAACTGATCGTTGGCCGCGTGCAGCCCGAGCAGTTCAAGGTCTGGTTTGGCAGTGAACAGACCTACGCCGCGCGCGGCAGTAAAGCTGGCCAGCGGCTCGGTGATGGTGCGTGTCGGGATTTCCCAGTCCGGGACACCCGCCGGCAGCGGCTCGGCAAACTCCACGTCTACCTTGCTGTAATAATTATCCTTCTTCAGGCGCGAGGTGATGCGGATCGTGTTCGGCCCTTTTGGCAGCCGGTCGAGGATGACTTCGGGCAGCGAACGGGCGTCCACAGTGATGTTCAAGTCGTGCTCCTCGTCGGCCGGGAAGGGGCGGCCGGTGTCTGCAATTCCCTCAGCCGCTTTTTTCAAATAGTTGAGCGTCCCCTGCCCAGAGCCGAACAGCAGCCAGCCGCCGGCGTAGCCAAAGCCAAGGGTGTGTCCGTTGTCGAAGTCCACGCGCCAGCCGGTGAAACCGGCCACGGTCTGCTCAAGCGGCTCGCCGCCGCGCCGCTTGGCCAGTTGCCGAAGGCTCTTGACCCAAAGCACGCCGCGTTTTTTGTCCAGCGCCGTGATGAGTGCGACGTCCGG
>MPLU02123446.1_pt1 | contig 10537 bp, 9 predicted proteins | sample 1617381 | NCBI WGS metagenome assembly MPLU02 (sample SAMN05944801, study PRJNA350692) | marine metagenome | biome: marine; feature: ODZ; material: water; isolation source: 90 m water sample filtered on 0.2 um supor filter | place: Pacific Ocean | collected 2012-04-08 | depth 90m m | reverse complement strand
CTGGGTCGGCTTGTCTTGCCCCTCATGCCTGGGGACGTGGAGGATTCAGGGTCCTTCGGAGACAACGGATTCGAGAATGCGCTGGCACAGGTAGCCGGTGCCCCTTGCTGTGAGAATCAGCTCGGGATTGGCCGGATCATCTTCCAGTTTGGAGCGCAGCCTGGAAATGTGAACATCAACGACCCGTGTATCCACATGCCGCTCAGGTGTATAACCCCAGACTTCCTTGAGGATTTCTCCGCGACTGAAGGGCTCTCCTGAGCGGCTGACCAGAAGTTCCAGCAGGCTGAATTCCATGCCAGTCAGGCGGATGCGCTCGTCAGAGCGGAAGACCTGTCGCTTGTTGGTGTCAATTTTCAGATCAGCGACCTGGATCACGCCGGAGTTGGGGATCCCGGCAATCGCCTCCTTCTCAACCCGGCGCAGAACGCAGCGGATCCTCGCTTCAAGTTCCTTGGGGCTGAAGGGTTTCACGACATAGTCGTCAGCTCCCAGTTCCAAGCCGGTGATCCTGTCGGCGACATCACCGAGAGCTGTCAGCATCACGATTGGAACATCTGATTCCTTGCGCAGTTCCTGGCAGACGCCGTAGCCATCCAGCTTCGGCATCATCACGTCAAGAACAACCAGGTCAGGTTCTGTATTACGGAAGATCTCCAGTGCCTCGTTGCCATCGCAGGCAGTCATCACCTGATATCCGATCATGGAGAGACGGGTGTCGAGGATCCTGCGGATACTCGCTTCGTCATCCACGACGAGGATGGTTTCCTTTGAGGAGATGGCGGCCGTCATATCGCCTGGAGTCGGCGTCAACATGGCACTAGATAAAAGGCCCATGAGGGCACTTGTTCATCCTTAGCCAACTTTCTTCACAGATCTACGTGGCTCGTAACGCTTCAACTTATGTCTGCCAGAGCTGCGGGGCTCAGACGCGTCAGTTCTTCGGTCGTTGTTCCGGTTGTGGAAGTTGGAACTCACTGGTCGAGCAAAGAGTGGCCTCAAAAGATGGCCGTGGTCGCGCCGGTATGGATCCAGCAGCGCCAGCCGTGGCCCGTCGCTCCGCCTCAATGATGGCCTTGGGGGATCAGCCCCTGGAACGTTTACCGACGGGTTACCCGGAATTTGACCGTGTGCTCGGCGGCGGTTTGGTGCCTGGATCCCTGGTGCTGGTGGGCGGTGATCCAGGCATTGGCAAGAGCACACTGCTGTTGCAGAGCGCTGCGGCCATGGCCGATCAGATCTCAGTGCTCTATGTGAGTGCTGAGGAATCTGCGCAGCAGGTGAGGTTGCGCTGGCAGCGACTCGCCGGCAGCGAAACGCCTCTGCAGCTGCTTGCCGAAACAGATCTTGAGCTTGTGCTGGAGGAGCTGGAAGCTTTTCAACCTGCGGTTGTGATCATCGACAGCATTCAGGCTCTGCATGACACGGAACTCTCCAGCGCCCCAGGTTCTGTGGCTCAGGTGCGTGAATGCGCAGCCACATTGCAGCGGTTTGCCAAACGTCAGAACACGGCGCTGCTGCTGGTGGGTCATGTGACCAAGGAGGGCCTGCTGGCAGGCCCGAAGGTGTTGGAGCATCTCGTCGATGCTGTGCTGACCTTCGAAGGAGATCGTTTTGCCAGCCATCGCTTGCTGCGGGCGGTGAAGAATCGCTTTGGCGCCACCCACGAGCTGGGGCTGTTCGAGATGCAGGGCAGAGGTCTGGCTGAGGTGGCCAATCCCAGTGAGCTGTTCCTCAGCGGGGAGAGTGCTTCCGGCGTGGCAACCATCGTGGCCTGCGAGGGAACTCGCTCTCTGCTGGTGGACCTTCAGGCGCTGGTGAGTGTCACCAGTTATGCCAGCCCGCGGCGAACGGCCACCGGGATCAGTACCAACCGTCTGCACCAGATCCTTGCTGTGATTGAGAAGCACATGGGATTGCCCCTGTCTCGTTATGACTGCTATCTGGCCGTGGCTGGGGGGCTCGAGGTTGATGAACCTGCGGCTGATCTCGGCGTCGCGGCAGCGATTGTGGCCAGTTTCCGGGATCTGATCCTGCCTGCGGGCACGGTTCTGCTTGGCGAACTGGGACTCGGTGGTCAGATCCGTCCTGTTGGTCAGCTCGAATTGCGCCTTCAGGAGGCGGTTCGGCTGGGATTCAGACGGGCCGTTGTGCCAAAGGGAAGTGGCCTGGGACCCTTGGCCGGCGAACTTGATCTGGTGTTGCTCGAGGCCGTGAGCGTCACTGAAGCTCTGGTGATGGCGCTGGGGGTGAACCCGGCGGATGACCAGTGTTGATGGTTCAGTTCAGTTCATTTGGTTGGTTGGAGTCTGCTGAACCCAGTGGGATCAGACCTGAACCTCAAAATCAATAGACGTCCACATTGCTGCGTCCCGTGGACTTCAACCAGTTTTCGATCTCCAGATAGCCTCCCGGGTTGAGTCTCACCGCCTGGGTCCAGACCTCGGCCGTGAGACTCAACCAGCGATCCGCTTCGTCCTGGTTGCCTGCTTCCTCTTCCATGCGACCACGTTTCTCGTAGATCAACCCCATGTTCTTGAGGCAGGAAGGTTGTTTGGGATTTTCTTCCAGTGCCGTCTGGTAGGTCTCAAGAGCGCGATCCTCTTCGCCGTTGCTCATGTAGATGATGGCCATGTTCTTGAGGGTCTCGCCCCGATCGATGGGGTTTTCCTCCAGCTTGAGGCTTTCCTCGTAGTTCTCAAGTGCCTCGGCATAGTCACCATCGTTCTGGGCTGACAAGCCGTCGCGGTAATAGACATAAGCGGCCTTGGACTTGGCATTGATCGGCATCATTTTCACAATCATGTCGGCCATGACGGTGAAACTTTTGTCAATGAAGTTGTCGCTGCGTTGGCTACGGGGCACGGCGGGCCTTCTGTGGTGATTGACATCCTGCCTCCATCCTGGCCTGTCCTCCCCGCTTCGGCTGCTCAGCAGTGTTGATCAGGTGAGGCTGTGGCCCAGATGGTCAGTTAGCAACTAGCTTTCGGGGAGATCTCACTGATGCGTGAGTCAATTCACACCTGCCAGTGGCATGAAGACTGTTCTGCTCGATGTTGAGGGCATGAAATGCGGCGGCTGCGTTCGCTCCGTAGAGCGCACCTTGCAGGAGCATCCAGCAGTGGCCAAAGCCAGCGTCAATCTCGTGACTCGCACGGCTTTCCTTGATCTGAAGGATCCGGATCAGCCCCTTGATTCGATTCTCGAGGCACTCGCTGCCCATGGCTTTCCGGCTCGGGAGCGGCAGCTCGCCAGCGAGGAACAAGCTCCCTCAACACTGAAGCAAGCCGGTTGGGATTGGTGGAATCAGTGGCGCCAGTTGATGGTGGCCCTGGTCTTGCTGCTTCTGTCTGTTCTCGGCCATCTGGCTGAGGGAGGCAGGCTGCAGCTGCCGATTCTGGGGACCCTGCCGTTCCACGCTTCCCTGGCCACGGTTGCTCTGCTCGGCCCTGGACGACCGATTCTTGTCAGCGGCTTAAGGGCGGCTCTGGCCTCTGCTCCAACCATGGACACTCTGGTGGGGCTGGGTGTGAGCAGTGCCTATCTCGCCAGTCTGGTGGCCTTGATCTGGCCAGCGGTGGGTTGGCCCTGTTTCTTCAATGAGCCTGTGATGCTGCTCGGCTTTGTCTTGCTGGGCAGGTTTCTGGAGGAGCGGGCGCGTTTTCGCACCGGTCGTGCTCTGCAGCAGCTCGTGCGTTTGCAGCCCGATACAGCGAGGTTGCTGTTAGCTGATGGCGTGATCCGTGAGGTGAGGGTGGGCGCACTGCGCCCCGGTGAGCAGGTTCAGTTGCTTGCGGGAGATCGCATCCCTGTGGATGGGGTTGTGCTGGAGGGCTGTTCCGCTGTTGATGTGTCCAGCCTCACCGGGGAGCCACTCCCCCTCGAGGCCAAACCAGGTACGGAGCTTTCATCGGGGAGCCTCAACCTCGAGGCGACACTTGTGCTTGAGGTGCGTCGCGTTGGCGCCGAAACGGCTCTGGCAAGGATCATCACCATGGTGGAGCAGGCCCAGGCTCGCAAGGCTCCGATCCAGGGCCTGGCGGATCGTGTCGCCGGACGCTTCTGTTATGGCGTTGTCAGCCTTGCGATCCTGACATTTCTGTTCTGGTGGCAGTTGGGGGTTCGGCTCTGGCCTCAGGTTCTGCATGCTTCCGGGCAGGGCCTGATCCATGGCCATGAGATGCAGGCCACCCTTGGCAGTGGCGCTGAAACCCCCCTTGGCCTGGCCTTGCAGCTTGCCATTGCCGTGCTTGTGGTCGCCTGCCCCTGCGCCCTTGGCTTGGCGACTCCCACCGTCATCACCGTTGCCACCGGTCAGGCCGCGCGCCATGGCTGGCTTTTTCGTGGTGGAGACGTGATTGAGACGGCCGCTTCGCTGCGTCAGGTTGTGTTCGATAAAACCGGCACCCTCACCCTCGGCCGGCCGCTGGTCTCGGCAATCCTGGGCAGTGATCAGCCTGATCGGCTGCTGAAGCTTGCGGCAAGCCTTGAGCAGAGCAGCCGTCATCCCCTTGCCCATGCTGTTCTTCAGGAAGCGCAACGACACCAGCTGGAGCTGATTTCGCCTCTGACGACCAGGACATACCCCGGTTCAGGCCTGGCGGGGGAACTTGAGGGTGTGGCTGAAACCGTTCGGGTTGGCACTCCCGAATGGTTGCAGGCTGAAGGGGTTCAATGGACGGATCCATTGCAGCTGGATCTCGATCGAGCATCCGGGCAGGGGCAGACGGTTGTGGCTGTTGCGGAGGGGGCACGTGCCCTCGGCCTTGTGGCCATCGACGATCGCCTCCGCGCCGATGTGAATGATGCCCTGGAGGAGTTGCGAGGGCAGGGATTTGACCTGGCCATGTTCAGTGGAGATCGTCGCCAGGCCGTGGAGCGGCTTGGCAATCAACTGGGTTTTGAGTCCCATCAACTGGGGTGGCAGCTCCTGCCGGCCGACAAGCTTGCGCGTCTTGAGCAATTGCAGGCGAGAGGCACGGTGGCGATGGTTGGTGATGGGATTAATGATGCACCTGCTCTGGCGGCCGCTGACCTTGGAATCGCAGTGGGAACCGGGACGCAGATTGCCCAGGATTCAGCCGATCTGGTCTTGCTTGGTGATCGGCTGGAGGGGCTGCCAGGTGCGATGCGTCTGGCCAGGCGCACCATGGCCAAGGTGAGGCAGAACCTGGTCTGGGCCTTCGGCTACAACCTGATCGCCCTTCCGATTGCAGCTGGTCTTCTCCTGCCGGGTTTCGGCCTGTTGCTCTCCCCGCCGCTGGCCGCCTTGTTGATGGCGATCAGTTCGATCACAGTTGTTGTGAATGCCTTGGCCCTGCGCACCACATGAGGGGGCGCTTGCTTGTGCTGGAGGGGATTGATGGCTGTGGCAAAAGCACACAGCTCAAGCATCTGGCTGATTGGTTGCCAGCAAGCGGCCTGATGCCGCCTGATGCCGAACTTCTGCTCACTCGGGAACCCGGTGGAACCGCCCTTGGTCTGGCTCTGCGCCAATTGTTGTTGCACCCACCCGGAGAGGCATCACCGCAACCGCTTGCCGAACTTCTTCTCTATGCCGCTGATCGGGCCCAGCATGTTGCCCAGGTCATCCGGCCAGCCCTTGAGCGCGGTGATTGGATCCTCAGTGATCGTTTCAGTGGCAGCACACTGGCGTATCAGGGCTATGGCCGGCAGCTCAATCATCAGCTGATCGTTCAGCTTGAAGAGATGGCCACAGCAGGTTTGGCGCCGGATCTAACCCTTTGGCTCCAGCTTTCCGTTGAGGAGAGCCTGGCCCGGCGTCAGCTGAGATCCCAGGATCGAATTGAGGCTGAAGGTGTGGACTTTCTCGTCAGAGTGGCCGCGGGTTTTTCGGCGTTGGCCAGGCAGAGGGCCTGGGTGACCATCGAAGCCGATCAAGCACAAGACAGTGTCAGTGCTGCGCTCCAGGCAGCGTTGAAGTGCCATCTCTGGGGATCCAGGCCAGGGGGAGAAGGCTGAATGTCATCTGAGCAAACACAGGCTGCTGAGCAAACACAGGCTGCTGCTGGTGAGTTACAGGCTGCTGCTGACTCTCTGTTTGCGGATCTGATCGGTCAGCCGATGGTAGTGGCTCTGCTGACGGCTGCCCTGCAGCAACAACGTCTGGCCCCCGCCTATCTCTTTGCAGGTCCCGATGGTGTGGGTCGGCGTCTGGCCGCTGTTCGCTTGCTTGAGGGGATGTTGACTTCCTGCGCGGCATCGCGTCGCGAGCGCCGTCGGCTGGAGGCGTTAAACCATCCTGACCTGCTCTGGGTGGAACCCACTTATCAGCATCAGGGGCGTTTGATCCCGGTGTCTGAGGCGGAGGCGGCCGGGGTGAGTCGTCGCAGCCCACCCCAGGTGCGGCTTGATCAGATTCGAGGCGTGACCAGGTTTCTGGCCCGCCAGCCAGTGGAGGCTTCCCGCTCGATGGTTGTGCTGGAAGCTGCGGAAGCGATGCCTGAATCAGCGGCCAATGCCCTGCTGAAGACATTGGAGGAACCCGGCCGCGGCATCCTCATCCTGCTTTCAGCCAAGCCTGAGCGGCTGCTGGCCACGATTCGCTCCCGCTGTCAGCAGATTCCTTTCTCCCGACTTGATCCGCTGGCGATGCAGACGGTGCTCTCAAGGGCACAGGATTGCAGCTCGCCATGCTTATCCGTTGACTCCTTCGGGGAGGATCTTCTCGCTCTCGCCGCAGGCTCACCAGGGGCACTGATGGCCCACCAGCAGGCCTGGGAAGCCGTGCCTGAGGAGCTGTGGCTTCGCTTAAGGCAGAAACCGGGCCGTGCCATGGACGCTCTGGCTCTGGCCAGGGATCTCACGGAAGCACTGAATGGTGAGCAACAGCTCTGGCTGATTGATTGGTGGGAATATTATCTCTGGGCCAGAACGATTGATCCAGACCCCTTGCATCGCCTTGAAAAACTCCGCCGCCATCTGTTGAGTTTCGTGCAACCAAGGCTGGCTTGGGAGGTTGCTCTGCTGGAGATGATTGAGGCTGATTAGTTGGTTTTGCTTGTCTTCGATTCTACTTGTTTTTAGTTCTGCGTCTCGTTGTGTTTGCGTTTGTTAGTTTCAGTTTTCAGGTGTTTTTCAGGTTGTTTTTTATATATGCCTGAATTTAGGTCTTTTGTAAGTCTATCTATAGGAGGGTTTGTCAGTCAGAATTGATCAAGCAGTAGTGATCAGGCGTTTGCGAATCAAGCGGTGGCGCGTGCATCCTGGGCCGATTTCTCTGCTCTGTCCTTGCGGGCCTGACTGAGCACATCCTGTAGAGACTCAAGTTGTCCGCCCGTTGGCAGCTCCAGGCAATATCCGGCGCCGTAGACGGTTTTGATGAAACGCGGCTTACGAGGGTCTGGCTCAAGCTTTGTGCGCAGGTGTCTGACGTGAACACGGATGGTCTCAATATCATCATCGGGCTCATAGCCCCACACCTCTTTGAGGATCAGGGAAGGGGCAACGGTCTGCCCATGGCGTTGCAGCAGACAATGGAGCAGCTCAAATTCAAGATGGGTCAGACGCACAGGCAGATCGAACCAGATGGCTTCAAATCTTTCTGGCACGAGGGTCAGTGGTCCGTAGCTGAGTATTTCGTGATGGTTGCCACTGCCGACATGAACCCTGTCGCTGCGACGCAGCAAGGCTTTAACGCGAGCCTGAAGTTCTTCGAGATCGAAAGGTTTGGTGAGGTAGTCGTCGGCGCCTGAGTTGAATCCACTGACCTTGTCCTTGGTGCCACCGAGGGCGGTGAGCATCAGGATGGGGATGCCTGCTGTGCGTTCATCCCTGCGCAGTCTTTGACAGAGGGTCAGGCCATCAACCTTGGGCAGCATCAGATCGAGAAGGATCAGATCAGGGGAGTACTGCAGAGCCAGGGCCTGCCCTTTGATGCCATCATCTGCCCGTTGGACATCAAAACCACTGTGTTCCAGATGGGCGCCAACAAGCTCGCGCATGTCGCGATCGTCTTCGATCAGCAGGATGCAAGGCTTCATTGGGTGAGTCTCAGGGAAATGGAAAGAACATCAGTGAGGTGCGATTACATCAACACTTGCGGAATTCTCTCAAAATTTGTCATTCTCTGCAGGTTTCGCTGCGGAGATCAAGGCTGGCTTGAAACCGATTAAAGCCTTTCCAGAACTGATTTTCTGAGGTTTGGGCAGGGCGTTCACCAGCTCGTCTCTTTATAAAGTCTTCCGAATCTGGCCATGCTCCTTCATCGAGATCCATCGCCGCAAAAAAAAACCACAACCAAAGGGCTGTGGTTGAACTCTTAACTCCCCGGGCGGGATTCGAACCTGCGACCAATCGATTAACAGTCGACCGCTCTACCGCTGAGCTACCGAGGATTGAGACTTGACGAACTTACCCTTCAGCGCCGCCTGCCTGCAAGGGGGCGGAGCTGTTCTCGGAGTTGATGTCCCGATTGCCAGCTGCCCATCTGTCCGTTTTCCATTCTTGCGGCTGCATCGGCGTAGTCGAGTTCCTCAAGTCGATGGGTGATCCACAGCGCTGTAAGTGGTGCCTTTGAGCGGTGGCAGAGCTGCCGCACAGATTCGATCACAGCCTGCTGGCTGGTGGGGTCCAGCAGTGCCGTGGGTTCGTCAAGCAGAAGCAGGTTGGCTTCGCTGGCCAGGGCGCCTGCAATCGCGAGCCGCTGCTTCTGTCCCCCGCTGAGGGTATGGATCGGTCTGGATTCCATGCCTGCGAGTCCAACCTGTTCGAGGGCTGCAGTGATCTGTCGACGTCGTTGATGGTCTGTGAGCTCTCTGGGAAGGTTCAGAAGCAGGTCGCTGCCACAGCTGGGCAGCAGCAGCTGATGATCGGGATTCTGAAAGACCAGGGATGGCCTCAGTTGGCATTCCAGTTGGCCCCGTTGTGGTTTGAGCAGGCCGCAGATGATCCGAAACAGGGTGCTTTTGCCGCTGCCGTTGCTGCCGACGATCATCCACAGGCCTGGGCCTGGGATCGAGAAACTGCAACGATCCAGTGCATGGCTACCGCAGGGCCAGTGGAAGCAGACTTGCTCGCAGCGGAGGGCTGGTTGAGCAGGTGGCTTGGTCTCAGTCATGCCTCAAGGGAGAAGCCTGGCCGTTTAACGCCTCCTGTGGCGGCGGTTTTTTCATAGATCTGAACGGCGAGCACCTCCGTTGTCACGATGGTGACTTTCTTGTCTTCAACCTTTTCGCAGGTGAGTTCGAGCAGCCTTGGCTGCCCCTGCTCCAGGCACTGGCGAATCTGCTGGTAGACAGATTCTGCATCTGCCAGGGCCTTGCGCTGGACTGAAACCGGCAGAGGGTTCAATTTCAGGGCCAGCTCGATGACGTACACGGGCAGTGTGAAGTGGATCGAGACATTCTTGCGAATCCCAGGCCGTTGACCATGACCTGGCGGCTCTGCGTTGAGTACTTGTGCTTATCTCGAGTCGATTGCCCCCTCTGGTCTCGCCCCTTTGCTGTGATCTCACTACACTGGGTAAAGCTTTGTGAAGTAGTCCGATGACGATCGCTGTAGGACGCGTGCCACAGCGGGGATGGTTCGACGTCCTCGACGACTGGCTCAAACGCGACCGCTTTGTCTTTGTCGGCTGGTCCGGCATCCTGCTTTTCCCAACGGCCTACCTGTCCCTCGGCGGCTGGCTCACGGGCACCACCTTTGTCACCTCCTGGTACACCCACGGCATTGCGTCCTCCTATCTGGAGGGCTGCAATTTCCTCACCGCAGCTGTCAGCACCCCTGCTGATGCTCTGGGGCACAGCCTCCTGCTGCTCTGGGGGCCGGAAGCCCAGGGGTCCTTCGTGCGCTGGTTCCAACTCGGTGGCCTCTGGGCCTTCGTGGCCCTGCACGGCTCCTTCGCACTGATCGGCTTCATGCTGCGTCAGTTCGAAATCGCCCGCCTCGTCGGCATCCGCCCCTACAACGCCATCGCCTTCTCCGGTCCGATCGCGGTATTCGTCAGTGTCTTCCTGATGTATCCCCTCGGACAGAGCAGCTGGTTCTTCGCGCCTTCCTTTGGTGTGGCCGCGATCTTCCGCTTCATTCTCTTCCTGCAGGGTTTCCACAACTGGACCCTCAACCCCTTCCACATGATGGGAGTGGCAGGCATCCTCGGCGGTGCGCTGCTCTGCGCCATCCATGGCGCCACCGTTCAGAACACCATGTTTGAAGACGGTGAACAGAGCACGACCTTCAAGGCCTTTGAACCCACCCAGGAAGAAGAGACCTATTCGATGGTCACCGCCAACCGCTTCTGGAGTCAGATCTTCGGGATCGCCTTCTCCAACAAGCGCTGGCTGCACTTCTTCATGTTGTTCGTTCCCGTGATGGGAATGTGGGCCTGCTCCATCGGTGTTGTCGGCCTTGCCGTCAACCTGCGCTCCTATGACTTCGTCTCCCAGGAGCTCCGCGCTGCGGAAGACCCTGAGTTCGAAACCTTCTATACAAAGAATGTCCTCTTGAATGAGGGCATGCGTGCCTGGATGGCACCAGCTGACCAGCCACACGAAACATTCGTCTTCCCTGAAGAGGT
>MPLU02009170.1_pt1 | contig 10538 bp, 10 predicted proteins | sample 1617381 | NCBI WGS metagenome assembly MPLU02 (sample SAMN05944801, study PRJNA350692) | marine metagenome | biome: marine; feature: ODZ; material: water; isolation source: 90 m water sample filtered on 0.2 um supor filter | place: Pacific Ocean | collected 2012-04-08 | depth 90m m | reverse complement strand
TAGCAGCCAGTGAGCTGAAAGATGCTCTTAAATCTCTAAACCTACGTGCGAGTGATAACAGAAGAATTATCATGGCCCTTACTAAAGAGATGGGTAAGCAGGTTAGGCAGACTCGAAACGTAGAGCTTCAAAGATTAGTCGATAACATGAACGAGATTACGCCTGGGTCTAAGGCTGCGTTCAAGAGGATTAAAGATGACGTAGCCGCAAAGGCCCAAACAGTTACTCGTCCTCAAGTAGTAGATGGGGTACAGGAGCATACGTCACGGCTCTTCCCTGGAGACCGTATATAAACGGGCTCAAAAGAAGCGGTCGATGCTATGCTAGACCTGGACAAGCATGTTCTAGACCAAGCTAATTCCTTCCTAAAAAATACCCAGAATATGAACTCTGCTCTTAGGTACTTTAAGACAACGTTTGACTTAGGTACACCCCTCATACAAGGACTACCTGTACTCTTCAAAGACCCAGAAGCCTGGGGTAGGGCTACTGGTATGATGCTTAAAACCCTTAAAGACCCTGCCGTAAGAGCTAGGTATGTTGCTGATAATGCTGAGGATATCAATAGATACCTCAAGTATGGGATGCACATAGGCAGCACAGAAGCCACACAAGCCCTACAACAGGGTGGTTGGCTAGCTAGGCTACCGACCTACGCCACATCTCGGCCAACTGAGATTGCAGCGGAAGGTATTGCCGCAAATACTAGGCGGCTAGGTGCTCAAGGGCTAAGGCCTATGGCAGTCGTAGCACAACGTGCAGGCGCCGCGTACGATGTCTTCCTTGATGTGGCTCGAATCGAAATGATGAAGGGTCTTGAGAACCTTGCTGGCCGAACAACAACCGCAGCAGGCAAGCGTACTGGAGGGATAAGCTCATTCACGTACGATAAAGACATGGCTGAACTAGCACAGTTTGTCAATAAGACAACAGGTGTTATATCATCACGAGCTATGGGTATAGGTGTTAATCAGCAAGCACTCGAAGGTTCTGCGTTACTATTCTCACCGCAGTACACCAGAGCCACGGCTGCATTGTTTATGGATATGACGAGTGGAGGTCTTAGAGGTGACCAGGCTAGGAAAGCAGTTGCCTCCTTATTCGCTGGTCAGCTTGGGCTGCACGCAGCAATTGCAACTGCAACTGGGCAAGAGATGAATCTTACTCCAGGGCGTGGAGACTTCCTTAAAGTACAACTTGGAGATACTATGGTTGGCTTTGGAAGCAAATCAAATGCCTTAGTCAATATGTTTGTCGATGTTAGCAAGCAAGCAACAGAGAACCCTGAAGGCCTGATGAACTGGAAGGTTTGGGATAACAGTACGTTTAGGGAAAATAGCTTCTTGAAGCGGTTAAGGTATCAGTCCTCTCCGCTTACTGGTCAAGCCTTATCTTGGATAACTGGCACGGATGCAATAGGCCGAACCTTACCCGACCCTGGTGATGTACTGACTGACCCTAGAGAGCTAGGAAAGTACGTGGGTAGTCAACTGCTTCCCATATGGATGGAGGCGGCCTACGAAAACGGAGACTATAAGGGAGCTTCAGGTGTCTACGAAATGTTCGGCGCCTCAGCACGAGACGTTGAGCATAGGACAACCCGACGTGAGTTGCAAGAAAAGTACTTCAAAGAAGACGAGCAGTTTGAGAAGCTAAGAGACGAAGGATTTACCTTCACTGAGTTCCAAAAGCATCCTCGTTATCGGACAATGTACAGTGCGATGCAGCAAAGGCACCCTGACCTAGTTGATGTAGAAGAGAAACTAAAGGAAGTAGCTAAAGATTTTGCTTGGGGCGAGGAGCGAGCGGCTTATGAGGATAAGATAAGCGTAGCCCGTACTGAGCAAATCAAAGGAAAGTTCAGTCCTGATGGTACTTTAATCACCCCAGGGTTCGAGCAAATTGCCCTAGAGTTTGAACAGGGTATAAACGGAACTAGGTCTGGTCAAGTCTTTAGAGAAAAACTACAGCTAGCAGCTCAAAGGTACCACTCAGCTAAGGCAGAAATACGTAAACAATTCCCTAACTTAGTAGAGCAGAATGAGCAATACTATAAGGGTAATGACGAAAAGAATAAAGTGAACGCTGTAACAAGTGAGTACTTTGACTTCCTACAATCGCCACTATCTAGAGATGCTTTTGGTAACATGAACTATGCTGCGTTGGACTCCTTCATGCACACATCTGAGCTTAAATATGGTGAAGAGGTAATGGCCGAAGTAGCCCAACTTAAAGAGGAAAGGTTGCTGGATACCCCAGATGGTGCCAATTTACCTGAAATAGTAATAGACTATTACCAAGCCCAAACCGCATTACGACCATTCTGGGAGACCTGGAAAGAAATATTATCTCCTGACCAACAAAAAGAATATAGGTCATTTGCCGCTGCATCCGCAGGCCAGAAAGAGCTACTACGTGCAGGTAACCGTCGATTAGTTATCTTAGAGGATAGAGTTAAAAAAGCACAGGATAGAATGAGAATGCAAAACTATGAAATAGATAAGTATTTGATGAACTACTACGACTATGCCCCTAAGAATCGACGACTTATGGCTGAAACAAGGCGATTAACTAGGTCAATTCGGCATGGTACCAATTAAAAGACTTGACAAATAGTCTAAAATGTGATATAATACACATACCAGGCATGAACTGGTTATTTGATATGGCTACGATGTGCGATTGTAGGCGTATTAGATGAGCGGAAACCCGTAAAGTGAGCCTCCCGCACGAGGTCGGGATAACGCACAGAGGAGGATTATGGCTGACGAAGAAACTGTGGATACCCCAACAGGTAGTGATACAGACTGGGAAAAGGAGTACAAGCAGCTCCAACGAAAGTACAACCGCAACTTAACTAAGTCTAAGGAATCTAGCCTACGGCTAGCAGAATTGGAGGCAGGTATGAAGCGGTCAGAACAATTGATGCAGACGCTTTTCGAAACGACATCCTCGTTTGGAGATGAAGATGTAAGGGAGCGAGCCCGTACTACATTACGGGACTTTGATGACCAGCGTCGAAATGACTCTACCGCTGCTCGGTTCGAGGCCGACATGTCCAGTTTGCTTGACGAAAATGAGGCTAACTGGGACGACGAACGGCTGGCTGGTGCAAGAAGACTGCTAGATGAGGTCAACCAGACAGGAGACCTTACACGTCTCTCTGAAGTCAGTAGACTGACCCATGAGGCCTTAGCTAGCGGCGGTACTAATACCGATGAACGCATTCAAGAGGCTATTCTAAAGGACAGACAAGAGCACGGACGCGTAGATACGGGCTCGTCTGTAGGAGGTGGTCAACGTCTAACCCGTCAGGACGTGGCAAACCTTGACCCAATCAAACTAGGAGTCAGGGGAATGCGCGAGGAATTAAATAAAGTTTACGACCAAATGCAGAATTAATGGGAGGACATTGTGGCAACAGGCGCAACAGAATTTATTGACAATACGACTGCTGATGTATTTATTCCAGAGTTATGGAGTATGGAAGCAATCGTGGCACGGGAGAACCAGTTAGTATTTGCTAACTTGGTTGACCGTAAATTTGAAAATGGCTTATCATTTGGGGACACCATTCACGTCCCTGGTGTGAGCAACCTCGCTGTCCGTACCAAGAGCACCAACAGTGCAGTAACGTACGAGACAGTCACTGAATCAAACACGGATATCTCTATTGGTACGCATGAATATGCGGCTATCGCTTTAGAGAACATTACTCGTGTTCAGAACAACCGTGACCAACTCCAACTCTATGCTGGCAAGCTGGGCTATGCCCTGGCCTTGGCGGTGGACGATGTGTTGGCAGGGTTAGTAGATAACTTCTCTCAGAGTGTAGGAACCCTCGCTGTCGAATTAACCGATGACGATATCCTACGTGCCAGGCAGTATCTGGATGATGCAGATGCTCCTCAGGACAGCCGTGTAATGGTGGTCAGCCCTGCCCAAGAGACAGGTCTGCTGAAGCTTGACCGCTTCGTCCACAACGACTACGAGTCTGTTCATGGCCCAGCGCGTGAGACTGGTCTGGAGAAAGCCTACGTCTCCTCATTCATGGGGATGCCGATTTATCGGTCAGTGAACGTAGAAGGTACTAACGGCGCTGGTCACGACAACGGTATGTTCCAAAAGGAAGCCCTCGCCCTGGTCATGCAGATTGCCCCCAAGACCTACCACCAATTCGATATTGACTATATCGTTGACAAGGTTGTTATTGAACAGCTTTACGGTACGCAGGAAATGCGGGACGACCACGGTGTGTGGTTGAAGGGAGCCTAATAACATTATGGTGGAAAGTAGTGAAACCATTGAGGTGGTGGATACTCAGCCGAAAGTAACTAAAACTACGGATAGGCTAGACCAGCTAGAGAATATGATAGTTGGTCTAGCCAGTTCCGTAAGTGAGCTATCTAGTAAATTAACTAGTGGCCCACAGACTGTCAATCGTACGCTAAACCCTGAGGCTTTGCTTGAGGGAAGCGTCGATGACATTCGCAGACGGGTGATAGACCTAAAGTACCCAGGCCGAGCGGAAAACGGCTTTCAGCCTGACGACATAGTAATGCCAAAGCCAGGCTCTCAGTTTGAGGGCATGGTACGTAACGGCTTAAGGCTACAGTCAGACGACCCGACCCCGCTAGGTCAAATCATTAGCTATATGTACACGACTAAAAGAGAAGGCGAAGCAAAATACAAAGTGTTCTTTAAGGGCTACGGTAAAGACGGTTGCCTGGAGAGCGAGCTGGAGAGGGTCGAGTTATAGAACCTCTTCGTTTAGCAGAGTTCCAACTGGACACGGCAGCGGCCAACCAAAAGTATGCCGCTCGTCGTAACGACCCACGTCGTACCAAGACAGGCACCTTCAAGGTGCCACGCGATGCGACTATGGGGAACTACGAAGGTATTACTCGTGAGAGTTGCAACAAATTCGTTGATATGCTTGACAAGCAGGGATGGACACTGGTCAGCAAACTACAAGTTGGCGGCCCGTTTACAGCCCATGACTTGGATTCAGGCCTCATCCTTTTAGACCGTCATGAATATAGGGTACAAGGGCTCTTCCAATTCCGTGACCCAAAGCCCTCTCGCATCGAGATTCCGAGTGGACTAGTTCGAGGCACAACCGAACAAAGGCTAACACTGAAGGAGGCCCTTAATAGTGGCTGACGAAAAGAAAAAACCCCATGCAAAAGGCATTACATACAACAGCATCATGTCTGATAAAACGATGAGTGCTTCTGAAAAGAAGAGTATCATCGCAATCCTAGGCCTAAGCAAGACAAAGAAAGTACCTAGCGACCCAAAGAGCACGCAGGCTACTGCTGCGCATGTACGTAGGCAAGAAGGGCGTGCGAAGAATACACGCTCAACAGGCGCGTACAACAAACGAAAGCAAACAGCAAGTAGAATAGTCGGTGCAAAATCTGACCCCCATAAGCGTAGGGGTAAGTAATGCCTAAAGGAAAAGGATACCCTGGCAAGAAATATGGTATTAAAAAATCTAAACCTAAATCTCGTAGAGGTAAATACTAATGGCTGACCCTATACAAATGGTAAGGTCACGCGCCCACTTAAAGCGCGTACGTGGCGGTCGTGATGGACTGTATCCGTTCCTAGAGCACAACACTTGGGACATGGTACATTACTTCGATGACTTCCTTGGTGATGAAATCAGAGGTAGTGGCGGTACCCCAGGCGTATACGAACTTAACACTGGTGACGATGGTGTTCTTTCTATCTTAGCTGACCAGACTAATGGTGTGGCTGAGCTGAGCGCCTCCACTGGAGCAGGCGGAGACGACGAGTATGCCTTTATTGCTCTGCCCGAACTGAACTGGACAGCGCAGCAAAATGCTGTCATGGCTGTACGCCTTAACATTGATGCAATTACGACTGTTAAGATTGAAGTCGGATTCACCGATGTAACAACCGATAACGGTGCCGTAAACGTATTAGCGACTCCAACTGGAACAGCAGATGACTGTGCAGTTTGGGTCTTTGATACTGACGACACAGCTTATTGGCAATGCTTTGGTAACAAGGCAGGCACTGAGGCTACTAAGATTGAAGATGGCCTAGCTCCTGTAGCTGGCACATTCGAGACTATGATTGTAGCTCTCCGTGATACCAACGCCAAGTTCTTACGTCTGGATGCCAATGGCAACCTGACTTATGAAAGCGCTTGGATGACGGACGCTATCACAGCAGCCGATAAGTTAGTACCGTGGGTTGGACTCCAGCTCCGTACTGGCTCTATTGACCGCAACTTAAACATAGATTATATCGACGTACGGCAACGCCGTACCACTTCCTAAACCCCCCACTTTATCGTAGTCATAGGGGCTAGGTGCCAAGTCTAGCCCCTTCTACGTAAGGAGAACTATGCCCGATAACCGAACGGTAACTATCGTTTCTAGCGCAGCGCTAGGTACGACTACTGCAAGTACCCCCGTAGCCAGTCATGGTGCACGGGGTATTATTATATACATGGAAGTCACCGCTGTCAGCGGTTCCTCACCCACCCTTGACTCTAAAGTACAGGGATACGATGCGCTAGGCGATGTTTGGCACGACATCACAGGCGCCGTGTTTGCACAGAAGACTGGTGCTGGTAGTGACTACCTCACCATTTACCCAGGTATAGGTGAGACTGCCAATGAAGCTGTATCAGATGTGATTCCTGCGCTCATTAGGGTGCATAATACTATTGGCGGTAGCAGTACACCCACTGTTACCTTTAGTCTAGGCGGAGTGTTTATACCGTAATGGCTTTTACAATACCTAACCACGCTGATGCTAACAGTCCCTTTCAAGCTGAGCCGGATTCAGTTGACTTTGATATACTTGCGGCAGGCTATAGCGGTAGTGGTGTAATCTCAGGCTGTGCAGTCACAGCTCAGGGGTCACCCGACATGACCGTAGCTGTGGCCTCAGGTGTTGTCTCTGTCGCTGGTGTGCGCGTTTCCGTTACAGGGGCTAACTCAACTATAGGCACGGCTGATGGTACCAACCCCCGCTTTGACATGATTACTGTCAACAACTCGGGGACGATTGCCACGACTGCTGGTACTGCTGCCTCAGTCCCTGAACTACCAAATATCCCATCTAACTCTGTAGTGCTGGCACTTATCTTTGTACCAGCTAGCGACACAACAATCGCTACTAACCAGATTACTGACAAGCGTGTGTTTATTAGCAATGGTGGTAGTGGTGTACTAGACAATATTATTTGGAACCTTGGTAGTGACGGCGATGCCGCAATGGTTCTTAGTAGTGCGATTATAGCAGCCGACGACGAGCTTACGAATGTTATTGAAGGAACCTCTGACCACCTCGCTACAACCGCGAACTCACTCATCATCTCTAATGTTACCGATGATGGCGACATCCTGTTCGTGGTCAGTGACGGTGGCAACTCTAAGGGATTGCTTCACCTCGACGGCGCCAATGGTAGGGTAGTCATCCACGGCGGTGACCTACTGATGAGCGGTGCCCAGAAGATATACTTCTACGACGTTGGTGGGGAGTATATGTCGAGTGATGGTTCAACCTTGACTATCACAGGAGCCACGGCACTGACCCCAACCATTGGGTCTACGGCCTGGGCTAACGCTAACCATGCACATGATGCTTCTAATACTGGTGGCACACTAGCTATAGGCACAGTTACAATCTCTGCCAACAACACCACTGACGAAACAGTATACCCAATATTTGTTGACGGCGCGACTGGTACCCAAGGATTAGAATCTGACACAGGGCTTACCTATAACCCTAGTACAGGTGTTCTAACTACAACCTCAGTTACAGGTAATCTGACTGGTAACGTAACTGGTAACACATCAGGCACCGCACTTACTGTAACTCAAGCAGCTCAAAGCGCTATTACTAGCGTAGGCACTCTGACAGGACTCACCATGAGCGGTGACCTAACACTAACGGGTGCTGCGATAGACGTAGACCTGATTGACGACAACGCTTCAGCTATTAGCTTCGACTCTGCTGGCAAGGCTGGCATTCTAGCGATAGTCACTACCGATGGTTCTGAGGCGGTTACTATGTCAGGGGCCTTAACAGTTACTGGCGACCTAACCGTTAACGGAACTACCACCACAGTGGACACAGCGACGTTATCAGTTGAAGACCCACTGATTATCTTAGGTAGTGGCAACGACTCTGCTGACTCGGTGGACATTGGGATATACGGTCTATACGATACGTCAGGCTCACAAGATTTGTACTCTGGATTGTTTAGGGATGCTAACGACTCAGGCAAATGGAAACTGTTTAAGGACTTGCAAGCAGCCCCTACCACTACTGTCAATACCAGTGGTACTGGATATGCAACAGCTACCCTAGTAGCTAACCTAGAAGGTAATGTGACAGGCAACGTCACAGGCAACACATCTGGTACGGCTCTTACAGTAACCCAAGCAGCTCAGTCTGCTATTACTTCGGTGGGCACGCTAACTGGATTAACAGTTTCAGGGTCAGGTCAGATGTCTATTGTATCTACAAGCACATCGGCTGAAGGTATCTTACTACACGCCAATGGTGGTGGTAGTGAAACTATTAAGCTCCACTCAGACCAAGGTACGGGTAACGACAGTATTGAATTATTATCAGATGTTGGTGGTATCTCTCTGGACGTGGCTGATGGCAAGCTAATTAAACTAGGTGGTGCTACTGTATTTGATGATGAGATTTCAGTGTCTAGAGATGGTAGCAACCATATGACTGTTGACTGCACAAAAGGTAATAAGTTTACCTGCGATATGGATGGTACTGTAGCTAACTTGTACCTCACCAACCCAGGCAGTACTGTTTCTGGCAACTACATGGTTAGGTTAGTACATAACGGCGGTGCTAGAACCATAGACCATTATTATCATACTGGCACGACTACGAAGGTTCACTTCTCAGGCGGAACAAAGCCAACCCTAACAGCAGCCACAGATGCAGAAGATATCTTAGCTCTGTACTGGGATGGGGCAGCTTTCCACGCGACCATGATGCTAGATTCAAAGGCTTATTCTTAGAATGGAGCATCACCATTACATCATCAGCGGATTCATGCACGAAGATACTGATGGCAGGCTGGTTGATTTTTCGAGTATCGAGGTGTTCGCAAAGAACGAACAAGAGGCTCTCGGCAAAGCCTCTAAATTAGTAGAGAAGAAACATTATCGGGTTTCGTCTGTGGTCACACATGATTCGAAAATATGTTCACGGGGGCAATAAATGGCGAAGATACCATCAGGAATAATTGTTGCGTGGCCTACATCCGCAAGTATCCCGACCAATTGGAGTAGGGTGACTGATATGGATGATAGATTTGCCAAGGGAACCACAGGGTCGCCAGCCCCCGACGGGCCTGGCGGTTCTGCAACGCATATTCACGATTCAGCGGCGCATACTCATAGTGCCGCGCATACACACACTGGTACTACAGGGGCTTCCGACAGCGACAACGGCAACTGCCATGTGTTATGCAATACCGCGGTAATGCTGGCCAACCATACGCACACTTATACAATCGGTTCTGCTGGTGGCACTAGCGGTAGCACAGACCACGGTGATTGGGCTTCAGGAAGTAGTAACCCTGATTACTATACTGTTCGGTGGATACAAAGTGATGGGAACCCGACAGGATTCCCTAATGATTCGATTGCTTTTTTCAATGATGCTAGCGCACCGTCTGGATGGGCGCAACACGCAGGCAGTAAAGACAGATTCCTCATTGGTGCCGCTGACGGTGCAAACGGTGGTGCTACGTCTGGTGGTGGTTCACATACCCACGCTACAGGTGCGCATACTCACTCCGCAGGCGACCACACGCATGGCACAGCAAGCAGTTCGTCGTACAATACAGGTAGCGGAGGACTCATTTCAGAGGCTTATAGCGGGTACTTCGCCAGGTCGGGTGGTGCGTATGCTCACAATCATACGGTTGACGCATACAGTTCTAGTGGCTCTGTTACTTCTAGCGGATTGTCTAGCGGTACGTCTGGGGGAACGACCTATGAGCCTTCATATCACAAGCTCATTGGCATTGATAATACTTCTGGTGCGGATAGCCTAGAAGAAGGAATTATTGTCGGATGGTTAGGAACGATTGGTAATATACCTGACGATTGGGTTCTATGTGATGGTAATAATGACACGCCTAATCTGAACGGGGTATTCATAAAACTTGCTGACGCTACCAGTGAGCTTGGAGATACTGGCGGTTCTGATGGTCATCAAAATTCCTCTGGAGGGCATACGCATACGTCAGCGCACACACATTCAGGGGGAAGCACAAACGCCCACACTGATGCGCTGACTGGTGACGCTGGTTTCAGCCCGAGTCCGACACGAACTGGCGCACAGGGGAACGATACCTCCCATGCTCACGTAGGCAGTGTGACCAGTTCGTCTAGCGGTACGCTGGCCTCGACCTCTCCAACTTTGTCTAATACGGCTGACACGCAACCAGCCTATAGGACGATGGCTTTCTTGCAATATCAACCATCTGCCACTGGTTCTGCGGCTATGTATGG
>MPLU02290175.1_pt1 | contig 10558 bp, 12 predicted proteins | sample 1617381 | NCBI WGS metagenome assembly MPLU02 (sample SAMN05944801, study PRJNA350692) | marine metagenome | biome: marine; feature: ODZ; material: water; isolation source: 90 m water sample filtered on 0.2 um supor filter | place: Pacific Ocean | collected 2012-04-08 | depth 90m m | reverse complement strand
GGCCAATAAGGATGAAGGACAATGCAGAAATGGCCTCCAGAAGCACGTCCCTGATTTATATTTAAAATTACATCAAATAATGATTAAGGAAGATTTTGATTTCTTAAAATTATCATTTACTGAGGTATACATGGATAACAACATACAGACAAGTTGGTACAATGTACCCCAACATATAAGGGATAGAGACTGGCCCCACTATAATAAATTACCTCAGACCGGCTTGGATCCATATAGCCCTAGAACAAAATTCGATAGAATAGAACGACTCGAAGATGGATTAGCATATGTCACAGGCGAAGTATATTATGCAAACTGGCCTATGATTGTATCTAGATCCGGAAATAAAAAAATGTTTATAGATACAAAATGGGCCCATCCATATGAACAGACATGGATGTCTTATATATACCAAGAAACCAAAGAAGGTAATATTAAACCAGCAATATTGCTGGCATCACCTGTAACACATGAACGGTTCAAGCACTATGAAGGCGATGATAGACGGGAAAATTAATTAAATATTTAAAATGGATATCGGCATAGTAGGAGTTGGTGTTATAGGTTATGCATGTAAACAAGGGTTTGAAAAATTAGGCCATAAAATTACATGCCATGATCTTATTTATAATACTAAATTACAAGATTTAAAAAATACAGATGCCTTATTTATATGTGTTTCGACTCCCCGAAATGAAAATGGAAGTTGTGACTTAAGCGGAGTCGAGTCCACGGTGCATAATCTCAAGAAAATGGAATATGAGGGATTGGTTGTAATTAAATCGACTGTAAAACCAACCACCACTGAAAGGCTTATTCAAGAAACTGGTCTTAATATTTCATTTGTACCTGAATTCTTAAGAGAAAGATCTGCTACAGAGGATTTTATAAAAAATCATGATCTTCTAGCTATAGGAACATGTTCAGACCACGCGTATTCTACAATCAAAACAATTCATGGTAATTTACCAAAACAACACGCTAGATTATTACCAACAGAGGCTGAAATTTTAAAGTACTACTCAAATACCATTAATGCCATGAGGGTAGTCTTTGCTAATTCAATATATGAAGTATGTGATCATGTGAATGCAGATTATAATAAAATTAAAGAAGCATTCCTCAAACGCGGAACCATAAATGATTTATATTTAAATATTAATGAAAATTGTAGAGGATATGCTGGAGTATGCCTTCCTCAAGATACAGGTGCTCTAAATGCATTTATAAATGAATTGGGATTGGATCTTAAAATATTTGAGGCCATCCAGACTGAAAATGATAAATTTAAGAAAACAGTCTTTGATGGTATGAGACTATGAAGGTATTATTAACCGGAAGTCATGGATTTATAGGCAGTCATTATCATCAGCATGTAAAAGAAATATTCGACGTTACTTGTATTGACAGTCTTATTGGATTGGATTTATGTGATCCACAGGTAGCGAACAGTTGCCCTGATTGTGATATTGTAATTCATATGGCGGCAACCAATGGAACAAGATTATTCTACGAAAGTCCCACTGAAGTGGCATTCAATAATACACTCCCTACATTTAATTTAATTAATAGATATAAAAATACAAAAACGAAATTTGTATTTACTAGTACATGTGAAATATTTAATGGTGCTACTGATAGAGGTTTACATGATATCCCGACAGATGAGGCAGTACCTGTCATGTTTGCAGATATAGTCAATCCGCGATGGAGTTATAGTATCCCAAAGGCTCTAGGCGAAAATTTAATTTCTAATTGTGGTTTAGAGTGGTTAACAATCAGGTATTTTAATATATATGGCCCACGACAGAAAGATCATTTTATAAGCGAGTTTGTTAAAAGAGCCCATAAAGGGGAATACTATATAAAAGGAAACGATACAAGAAGTTTTTGTTTTATTGACGATGCAATCGAAATGACTCATTCTCTTATCATTAATCATAGTAATGAAATAGTAAATATAGGCAGACAAGAAGAAGTAACAATAGAAACAGTGGCAAAAATGATAATGGATATTATGGGGGTTGACCCTGATAAACTCGAAATACAATCAAGTCCTAAAGGAAGCGCTATTAGACGATGTCCCGACACATCTAAAATTTTAAAATTAACAAAATTTAAACATTACACCCCATTAGTAGATGGGTTGAAAAAAACAATTAACACGTTATTATAAATACAAATGAAACCAGAAAGAAGCGATATATTAAAACAACTATTAATTAGTGGATGTGATTTTCACGTGAATACTTTATATTGGGATCGATTGCGACTGGAACCATTTGAAAATGACCTGCGAAATTATCCAGCTCCATGGATTAAAAAAACCACGGAGTTTCTCAAAATAGTCGATGCGAAAACCATGGTTGAAATAGGATCAACCCGCGCTGAAACAACTCAGGCATGCATTAATTATTATAATAATTGTGATTCAATGACCCCTGCAGAAGCTCCAGACTGCTGCCAGGATGGCCATTCTACCCACTTTTGGGTAATGGAAGGATTGGAAACCCATACAGTAGATATAGATGACCGCTGCCGAGAAATGTTAGAATCCCAATATCAACATCATATCAAGACACCTATACCCGATAATTTACATATACATATAGAAGATGGGATTGGTTTTTTAGAAAAATTTGATAAGCCTATAGATTTTTTATTTCTTGATGGTTGGGACGTTGGTTCTGATCAATATGCAGAAAGGCATTTAGAAGCGTTTCAAGCAGCTGAAGACAAGTTATCAGAATATCATATAATTTCTATTGATGATACAGATTTCAATACCCCTGAAGGTGGTAAGGATAAGTTATTGACTCCTTATCTTATAGATTTGGGATATATTAAATTACTACACGGCAGGCAAACAGTATTTTTTAAATTATAATTGCACATGAAGGATGTTTTCATCATTTTAACAGGCCCATCATTAAATGATATCGCGCCAGAAGAACGCGAATATATTAAATCATGCCCTACTATATCCATGTCCTGGTATTTATTATATTGGGAACTCTTCGGTGTAATCCCGGACCATTATATATACGTAGGCCCTATATGGGACCACCCCACGGCATTCATTACAGAACATGGAGCTATAAAGGCAATGTCAATGATCCATGAATATCATAATTTACATACTATATGGTATCTTGACAATGAGAATAAAACATATATTGATGGAGGTGATATACCAAATCCACTTGTAAATGATCACTATGATGATAACCATAGACAAGTAGGAGTATCAAATATAAAGCATATTAAAAAATGCGAATATAATGAAAACCTAAAAACCGTAGAAATAGATTGTGGAGAATGTTCATATTATCACGACAAATGGGCCCATGTAATTGACGATCCATTATGGTTTAGTTCATCTATTGGAAGCTCTATTAATCTGGCCACAATTTTATATCCGGGTTATAACATTAAGCTTATAGGTAATGATGGTGGCCTAAATACCCATTTTTACACCGGAAATGACAAGCCTTTGAGCATGTTTTCAGATGATTTAATACGTTATGCCTCTGCACCATCAGAAAGTCCTCATTACAACACAGTGGGTTTCAATGTTCCATTTATGTTAAAAATGGTTGAAAAGACTGGCAATCGTGTTTATAATTGTAATTATCATTCTATGTTTTCGGATACAGACTCAAAAAATGATAAATTTGATCACTTGTATGCATATGATCAAAAAATCCCATATAAGACAATATTAGACCAAACATGAAAGAAAAAAATTCAAGGAAATTAATGTGCTTAGTAACAGGCCGTAAGTTATTTGCCACGAAAGAATATTTTGCCAGGAAAGTAGAAAAATTAGGATCAGAAGAGAATGTCCATTCTACATATATTTGTAAAGAAGCAAAGGATTTATTGAGAAAGGGATATAGTGTAGATAAAATCAGAGAGCTTCTTAATGTTCAATTAGATAATTTATCTGATGTTGACCAGGCCATTATAGATGATATCCTAAACGCTAAGAAAAGTTATTTTAAAAGAATAAGTAATTTTACAAAGGGTAATCCAATTATTAATTCAAAAACGGATCCTGATGTTAAGAAATTTATACAAAGTTTAATTGATGATGAACGATAGTGAAATATATACAGTAGCCATTGCAGGTGCTAATAAGATGAATATCATAAATGCTTCTAATGGAACTGTATATCATAGCTTTACATTCGTGGGTTCATTACAAACAGGCCCTGTGGTAGCTGGAGACAAATGTACATATGTTGTACAGTTAAATAACGGCGAAAAACGAGGTTTTATTAGAAAACTTCCACAAGGTGTAGTTGTAGCTTCATTTAAAGTATAAATATTGGTATATGCCAGTAGATAAACCTTCTTCAGATATACCAGAATTGGAAGTCCCTGAATTTGGACCATCTATTCCCAAATATATGGTTGATAACATAAAGGATGATACATTAAAATTTCTAGTAGAACAGGTATCTATAATCAAACAACAAAATAAATGGCAAAGCGAGCATATAGCGCAGGTATTTGATTATACAAGAAAAATAAATGGTAAGGTTATTGAACTGGAAAAATACAGACAGTCGCAAGAAACTGAGAAAACCATAGAAAAGGCCTTACAAAATAAAATTTACAAGAAGAAAAAATTTATAATCCCAGGCCTGGCATTGTTTGGTATTATTGTATATCCTTTATATATATCTATATTTTTAGAGGTGGGCCCAATTAATTTTGTACAATATGCATTAAAATTAATTCCTTAATTGCAATTGATCTTATATATTATATAATAGTAATATGTATGAATCCTCAGATTTAAATCTAACTGATCAGGAAGTAGATCCATTATTATTTAAGACCATAGACTATGAACAGATTCCTAAATTGTTCGTAGGGTTTCCTATTAAAAATAAATTTGAATATAATGATTTGCATTGTAATAACGGAATGGATATAGCTCATTTATGTGGGGTCGATGGTGACATAGAGCCAATATTTTTAAGAGGTACCTATATAGAAATACCACCATTTATTGCAAAATTAATAAATCAAATAGATGAAATTCAATCCATTGACACAGGTCAAATTTTTAATCATTATGTAAGCATTTTAAAACAATTTAATCTATCATGCAATAGCACGTATGCATATTTAATGGATGGATTGTTTCCAATTGACGTAATTCACTTAAATAAAATAACAGACATACCATATGAAGAAATAGTGTGTGATATATTACACCAAGATAAAATACCGTGGTTCTTTAAACCAGAGTTAAAAATATTTTTATTAATTAAAAGTAATACCTTTATTTATAAAAAAAGTGCGGCTTAAATAATATAACAAATGAAAGTAAAAAAGAGATCAGGAAAGACAGAAAATTTTAACGACGAAAAGATCAAAATCTGCGCTGAACGGACATGTGCTGGCATTGATGACGTCTCCGCGACTGAATTGGTTTATAATTCAACAATTAAATTATATGATGGTGTAAAGACAACAGAAATTGACCAGTCCCTAATTAAGTCAGCACGTAGTATGATTGAAGAAGAACCCAATTATAAGTATGTTGCAGCAAGACTACTGCAGTCAACCATATATAAAGAAGTCTTTGGTGAGGGAGCTGATAGTGATGTATTGGAATTGCAGTATAGAAAGACGTTTATTTTAAATCTTAAGAAGTTAGTCAAAAGAGGAATTGCCAGCAAAGAGCTACTTAAGTTTGACCTAAAGGATTTAGCAGATTATATCAAGATTGACAGAGATCAAAATTTTGCATATTTGGGCCTACAAACACTATATGATCGATATCTTATGCATATTGATGATAAGCGCATGGAGCCTCCACAAGGTTTCTGGATGAGAGTTGCTATGGGTTTAGCTATTAATGAAGAAGATAAGAATGGATGGGCTAAGAAGTTCTACGATGTATTGTCTAGCTTTGATTTCATGTCATCTACTCCTACGTTGTTTAATAGTGGAGGCTCATTTAATCAACTAAGTTCATGTTTCCTTAATACATTTGAAGATAGTATTAATGGTATTTTTGATGGGGTTCAGCAAGAGGCGCTTAAAAATAAATATGCAGGTGGACTTGGGATGGATTTAACAGCCTTTAGAGCAACTAATAGTTATATTAAAGGAACAAATGGTACTACACAAGGAGCTGTATATTTCTGGAAGTTATACGGTGACATGTTGGCTGCAGTAAACCAAGGAGGAAAGCGCAGGGGTGCAGGCTGTGCCTATCTCGAAACATGGCATGCAGATATCGAGGATTTTATTCAATTAAGAAAAAATACAGGGGATGAAAGAAAACGGACCCATGATATGAATACAGCCAATTGGATTCCGGATTACTTCTTAAAGTGTGTTCAAGACGACGAGCCATGGTATTTATTCTCTCCAAACGAAACTCCAGATTTACATGAATTATGGGGAAAGGATTTCGAAAGAAGATATAAAGAATATATTAGGTTAGGTAAAAAAGGAGAGCTTCGTATATTTAAAGAGATTAGTGCCAAGGAACTATGGAAGAAGATGTTAAGATCTGTCTTTGAGACTGGCCATCCGTGGATTACGTTTAAAGACCCTTCAAACGTAAGATATAGTAATCAACATGAAGGCACAGTACATAGTTCTAACCTCTGCACCGAGATTCTCTTGCACACCAAACCTACACGATATGGTACTGAAGGTACAAGAAAAATTAAAGAGTATGGGGAGACAGCTGTTTGTAACTTAGGTAGCTTAAATCTCAATAATCATCTCACAGAGGATGAGAATGGTAAAACGGTAATTGATTATAAGAGATTAGAAAGAACAATTAGCATTGCTATGCGAATGCTGGATAATGTTATTGATATTAATTTTTATCCGACAAAAGAAGCAGAGAAGAGTAACCTGGCTCACAGACCAGTCGGTTTGGGGAGTATGGGTTGGCATGATGTATTTCATAAATTAGACGTCCTATTTGACAGTGACGAAGCAGCTAGATTGAGTTCAGATTTATACGAATTTATTTCATGGCATGCAATCAGTGCAAGTGCAGAACTCGCGGAAGAGAGGGGTCCTTATTCCACTTATGAAGGTTCATTATGGTCACAAGGTATATTCCCAATGGATACATATAAAGAAGTCATGAAGAATCGATCAGTTAGAGCTATTAGTAGAACTCGCGGTGATCTTGATTGGGATGGATTGAGAGATAAGGTTGCTAGTAGAGGTATGAGAAATAGCAATACAATGGCCATTGCACCAACGGCTACAATTTCTTCCATTGTAGGTTGTTCGCAGAGTATTGAACCCATCTATAGTGTACTATTTGTATACTCTACATTATCTGGTGAGTTTACTATGATTAACGAACAATTCGTTAATGATATGAAGAAGCTTGGTATTTGGGGCCATGACCTTATCAATCTAGTAAAAGCACATGATGGTGATTTAACAAAAATTGATATTATCCCAGATGAGTATAAGGAGAAGTATAAATCATCATTTCAACAAGATCAATTTAAAATGATTGACAACGCAGGAGCTCGACAAAGATGGATCGACCAAGGCCAGAGCTTGAATTTATATAATAATCAAACGTCATTAAAGTATTTAAACGATTTATATTTCCATGCATGGAATAACGGTCTTAAGACTACATATTACTTAAGAAACCAGGCCGCAAGTAAGGTTGAGAAGTCCACAGTGACAACGCAAGAAGTCCCTGCAGAACCCGAAAACATTCAAGCATGTTCTATCTTTGACCCTGGATGTGAATCATGCCAGTAAGTGGATACTTATTAGATCAATTTGATGAGGATGAACTCTCATTAGTATTGGCAATTCATAATAATTTATCTGATAATAAATATATGGATTATGACACAATTAAATGCATGAAATTAAAACATTTTATACAAAAAATTATCGAAAGCAAAGCCAAAGCCAATAAAGACGGAGTGGATAAAATTAATATCATTCTAAATAAGATCGACGAGTACGTTAAAGCGTAAGTACTTGTAAATACAATGGCTAAGACAGGAGAAATATTCGGAGAAGAGACGGCAGGAGTCAACCAAATTTTACCACATGTAAATTCATGGGCTTGGGATCTCTATCGTAAAGGTAAGAATAATAATTGGAATCCAGAAGAGGTTCCTATGACTAAGGATATCCAGAATTGGAAGTCTGGTGTACTTACTGATGATGAAAGATTAATTGTTAAGAGATGTTTAGGATTCTTTGCCGGTAGCGAAAGCTTAGTAGGTAATAATCTATTCACATTATTTAAATATATTACAGATCCAGAATGCAGACAGTTCATGGCTCGTCAGATGTATGAGGAATGTTTACATAATGATACAATCGTCTATATTTGTGATAGTTTAGACTTAGATATTAATGAGGTATATGAAGCATATGAAACTATACCAGCGATTAAAGCAAAGGATGATTATCTGATGAAAGTAACGTCTGATCTTAGCAGGTCTGATTTTGATACTAATTCTATTGAGGGTAAGAGAGAGGCAACTAAAGCTGCATTCTTATATTATATTGTATGTGAAGGTACATTTTTCTATAGCGGGTTTGCAATGTTATTAGCACTGTCTGAAAAGATACCAGGCATTGCAGAGCAAATTCAATATACATTACGTGACGAAACACTTCACATTCAATTTGGTACAACTATTTTAAATAAGATCAAAGAACAATATCCATATATTTGGACAAAGGATTTTGAAAAAGAATTAACCGAATTACTTCAGGAAGCTGTAAAATTAGAAATTGAATATGCTAAGGAAGTTTTACCAAATGGTATTCTAGGTCTTAATGCTGATATGTTTGTTGATTACATGGAATACATCGCGAATCGTAGATTAGAGGGGTTGGGTATGAAGTTTAGATATAAGTCTAATAAGAATCCATTTCCGTGGTTAAGTGAAACTATTGACTTAGACAAACAAAAGAATTTCTTTGAGACGAAGGTTACTGAGTATCAGAACGCTGGTGCATTAGACGATGATTTTTAATAAGTAATTACAAATGCGAGATAAAGACAAACAATTAATTTGGGAAGCATATACGGATTATTATGACCCTCACCGCGATGTTTCACCTGAAGAAATCCAAAACGACAACGCATGGGCCTCTGCTGATGTTAAGACAAAACTCGCCAGTACTATTCTTCATAATACTATTTGGAATGAAGACCAAGCACGCGAAATTCTCACAGATGATTTCATTGAAGATATTATAAACTTCTACAAAGAAAATAGGGATGAATTTGATATGCATAAGGGACTAGGTCAGAAAATTAAAGACGCAGGTGGTTTCGACGGGGTGGAGGCACCTCTCCATCGTGCTGGTCGGGTAGGTGAACTACTTAAAAAGATCCTCGACGATACTGAATAAATATTTTAAATGATCGAGACAAAGGTGACAGACTACCTTCCCGCAGGTGCATTAGACGACGACTTTTGATTTTCCACCCATAATCCCCTAAGTATTATATATAAGGTAGATTATATGTAATATATGGGTAAAATTCTTCGCAAGGCCACATTAATAATATGTGCTTTATTTATTAGTAAAGCAGCCAGTGCGGTAGGGAATGATCCAGTTTTCAGAATTAAAGAATATCATATTGATGCAACCAGTAACTTTACCGGTACAACCTTTAATTTAACGTTAGATCAAGATTTAGTAGACAATTACTTTATATTAGTAAGAGGTTCACGTAAAGATAGCGGTGGGCTTAACCACTCGCAAGCGTATGCTAGAGTATTTAAGGTTCCAGGAGGGAAGGGTGATTTAGCAGCATCGACTGCTAATAACATTATTACCCTTCAACGGCATCAGACTCATAATGAATGGGAAGGTGTTATAACAGTGGTAGAGTGCTTGGCAGAAGAGGGTACTGATGGATTTAAATTATTAGACGCTAAGGATACATTATTAGATAGCGCGGATGGGTCATTTACTAGTAGTACTAATTGGACAACGTTAGCTAATGTAGTTCCATATGGTGGTTATAGAGGTGGTGGTGTACAGTATACTAGCAATGCAAATGCAGGAAAGATTACATCTGCATTGACTCGAATATACCCCTCTGAGACTAATACAATTAATTGGGCTCGTCACGCGGGCGGAGATACGCTAGTTAATACTAAGATGACAACATTTATTGTTGAATGGGGATCAAATTGGACAGTCCAGCATGCCTTTATAGATGGTAATAAGGGAGGACAAGCAGCTAATGCTACAAATGAATATGCAACAGCCATTATTAATCAGGTTACGAGAGCTAATACATGGGTGTGGGGCACTGGTAATAGAATAGATGCGGGTATTGGTGACTGTGCAGAAGCCGTATTAGTGACGTTAGGAGATGGTAAGAATATAAATGCAACTGAAACAAAAGTAGCTATTGGGTCAGAGTATAATGATAGAAGTTATTTTGACGTATATGTTTTAAGCCACGCTAGTGCATCAGTTGAATATAAATTTAAAGCTGATGGTGATACTAGTCTTACGGATAAAGCCATAGCGGTTACAACAGCTGTTGGTAATGAAT
>MPLU02257326.1_pt1 | contig 10563 bp, 13 predicted proteins | sample 1617381 | NCBI WGS metagenome assembly MPLU02 (sample SAMN05944801, study PRJNA350692) | marine metagenome | biome: marine; feature: ODZ; material: water; isolation source: 90 m water sample filtered on 0.2 um supor filter | place: Pacific Ocean | collected 2012-04-08 | depth 90m m | reverse complement strand
AGTGCAAAAAAGCACGGAGGAAAGTGGCAAGACTATATTGAAATTCACAATTGGTTTGACGAATCAAAAGCATCAATTGGAGATTTTAGACACAGGGCATTGAGACACCACACTGAAGGTATTTTTTTATGTGAAAGAATATATGGTTTAACTTTGAAAATAAAAACTAGTAACATGACATACAAGATGATACCAACCAGATTGATAGGAGAACAACACGTAACTGAAGATTTGGGATTTATACCAACAGTAAAAGATTATTTAAAAGAAATGAACGTTGCAGTATGGATGACAAAACAACCAAAAGAAACACGTAAACTTAAGGATGAATTTTTATGATAATGGAGAAATGTAAATGAGACTTTCAGGAAGGCAATTCACAGATGAAGAAGTTCAGAACTTCTTTAATGACTTGGTAGGAGAGGAAGTACAGATAAGAATCTATGATGAGTTTAAAACTTACAGTCTATACCTATACCATTCCTGTTTTAAATTAGACTCGGATATCACTCCACCTAAAATGAATAAAGTTCATTCGAACGCAGTGAGAAAATCAAAGAATAGTAATATCAATTGTCCTGTATTCTTAGAAAAAACAAAAATAAATAATAACTTCCAAGACTATGACATTTATAAGAAAATAACAAAACTACGAAAAGCAGTACAAAAGAAACTTCCTAGTGTAGAATCTAATGTTGAAAAATTAGATGCAAATCATGCACAGAATGTTCATTTCACTTTAATGGATTTGCTACAGAATCATTATCAAGACACTCCTGCGGAGTTTTCAATGATAGATGTTAACTTTAATCCATACATGATAGGATCAATGTTCACAGATAGAATAGAGTTCTGTCAAAAAGGAATCTATGTAGCTGACTTTTCATATCTTGATTATGAAGATGGATTTTTAACATTAAGTGAAAAACCTGTTGTACATATAATCATAAGTCCAATTGTTAAATGGGATTTAAGAAATCAATTCCATAGTACCAATGGACCAGCAATAGAAGTAAAAACAGACAGTAAGAAATCAATAAAAAAATATTACTTACACGGTGTTGAATTAACCAAATCTTATTATGAATCAGTCGTAGGTAGAAAGCTATCAGCACAAGAAGTTCTATCACATGAGAATATTGAGATCAGAAGGGTGGTAATGCAGTATTACGGATTAGAGGAACTCTTACAAGAGTTAAAGCCAAAAGTTCTCAATACGTCAGAACGTGGAAATGAATTAATCTCAGTTACTATAAAAGACAGAAGTGATAGAGATCAAAAGTGTAAAGTTGTAAGATACACATGTCCGTCAACTGGAAGAGTGTATGTTTCAGGAGTTCCTGATAATATAACAAAAGCCGACGAAGGAATGGCATGGAAGTTTGACTTGACTGAAGAAGAGTATGAGAAATTACAAAAAGAATCTTAATGAAAATACTGGAAAAAAACAATTCAACTATAGTAGTTGAAGATAAAGGAAAACTATCTGTTTTCACTAACAATGAGTTTAATAGATTAAAAATAGAAAAATACAAAGGTAAACTCATCCACCTCAAATCAGATGATATAGATGTAGAAGAACACTCTACAAATATTTACAACATTAGATTTGGAAAGTATACAATACAAACACTTCCAAGACACGGAGAAACAATATCAAAATGCATACATTCCATAAAATATGGAAAAGCAAAAAGTTGGGATGATAAACATAAACATAGATTGTTATTAGACGTTATAGAGATGTCTATATCAAACAGACAATTCTTACAGGTTTACCCAAAAGCAGTATGTAGAGGATATCGTAACATGGGATATCAAACATGGTTTGATGTTGCTTATCAAATAAATCATAGTTTGCCTGAATGGTGGAATCATGAAGCAGATGGAGCATATAGACATGAGCAAGGTCAACACTCAACATATAGAGGTTATTTAGGAGGTTTCAAACATGAGTAAATTTGCATTTGTATATAGTAGAACAATAAACTCTCCCACAGAGGAAGACGCAAAGGATGAATTGATTGAAAGTATTATGAAAATAGGTACAACTCATGGATATGATAGTATGAGAAAAGAACTACGCAAATATTTTGAAGTTTGCCCAAATTATGTTTTGAACAATATATTAGATAAAGTTGATAGGGAAAGCAAATGAATATACATCCAGGACTTCCCAAAGGCAAACATCGCAGACATTATAGTGATGAAGAACAGATGTTAGTTTTTGTGGATAAATTAATCCAAGAATTAATATCAAATAAATCATACATTACAGAGTTTAAAGATCTAAAAAATTATAAAAAACATATACGATATAAATTGAAAGATTTTTCAGACGATGTGGAAGGGTAATTAAAATGACAGTAGAAAAAATAAATAAAAAAGAATATGAAGCTAAACGCGTTAATGATCCAAAGGGCAAAGAACTTGAACCTTGGAGAAACAAAAGCCTGAAGACATCTGTCAATCTTATGTCAATGCTTGAAGCGTTTGGAAAGAAACTCTATGATAGCAAAATATCTGCACTTAGAGAAACCGTAGTGAATCACATTTCACATGGTGCATGGGCAGCAATAAAAAAGGGGGAAACTGCCCATGTCGAAATATGGTTTGACTCGCAGAAAAGAACAATCGTTATAAGAGATTTCAACGGTATGGGAATACCATTTGACGACATGCAGAAAAACTGTACAGAGTTAGGTGGTTCAGGTAATGACGACCGAAGCTTACCAGGTCAGCACGGTTATGGTTTCTTTGCATGGCTTGCTATAGCAAACTTTTGCACTGTAGAAACATGGTCAAGGGTTACAGATGAACATTACTGTTATGTCGGAAGAGAGGGAAAGATTTGGGAGCCAAGCGATGAAAGAACTCTTGACTCTTATGGAACAAAAACAACAATGGTTGTTGATGAAGATGTTAATTATGAAGACTTGGAAAGTAACTGTCATCAGTTTATAGAACACTTTCCAGTGAAGACAAAAATACACACATCAACTGGAGAAGAACTTGATTATGGTAACAGAGCATATGGAGATTTATTTGAAAAACCACTCACAATAGAAAACGATGATATACTATTAGTAATAGAACAAACATCAGAATCTCCTGATACATGGAGAAATAGAAATTATGGTGGTGCAGAAGATCAGGAGTTTTACATTAACAATGTACCAATAACAGTAAACTCCGATGTGCAGAACGCTGTTTATCAGTGCTTTAAATTCAAATGTAATATCAAGAATGAAGCATTCGTTGTACCACCTATCCAAAGAGATAAACTAAACAAAGCAGATTGTAGTAAGGTAGTTGATCTAATAGATAAGATGGTATGTAGTGAACTGGTTAAACATGAATGTGATAACATTGAAGACTTTCTAAGTATTGATGATAAATGGTTATGGCGTAAAGATAGAACAATAAGACAAGCGTTTAAAGATAAAACAAAGAATTTCTACAAGACAATGGATTATAAAGTTGCAGTCAACGATTGTGATCCAGAAGCACGATGTAATCAACCAAAAGCAAAGAAGGCTGCAGAATATTTGGAGTTTGGTAATGTGGTACAGAGATATGATAATGTATTTATTGAATATCAAAATGGAAGAAAGGATAGATTAGTAATAGGACATAACCTTCCAAAGAGTTGTTGTTTATCATCGTTCGGTAGTAATTATGATGGAGACGGCGGTGGCTTTTGGCCATTTGCCCATAAAAAATACCTTGATGTGAAGGAGGCTATAAAAACTAACAAGTATAAGATACATAAAGAAGATCGCAACTCAATCATGGTTTATTGTGGTCCAATGTCACGATCAAAAACATCTATGAATATATCCGATATAAAGAAAGAAGATGTTCTTTTGAATATACCTACTGGAGACAAAACAAGAGAATCATGGTTTAATGCTTTACACGGTCCAGTGGAGTTGAGTAGTTATGGGATACCATATGATGTAAGAGACAGAAAACTTCATGTTATAGGAGAAAGCGAATTTGAGGTAAGCATGGAACATAGATTCCCATTGAATATTTCATTTAGTAGGAAATATGCAGAAAGATTACATAGTGATGGAAACGTATTAACTATAAGTGGCATACTTGAAAAATTACAAACCATTACAACGTTTGTAACAACTATGGAGCCAAAGAATGAATGGGAGGCACCGCAAGCAATAGAGATGACACTGTTCGACGCAATGCCGTTTATGAAAATGCAAAATTATAAAATGAAAGAAATGAAGAGTGAATCTAGCGATAAATCATTCATGTGGAACGACAAGCATCACTCTAATCCTGATTTCACATCATTAAAGTATTTAGAAAGCATAGACAACCCAGTTGCATTTAATGGATTCCACGTACCAAATGTAGAAGATCGTTTGTGGATAAATGTTGCAATTGCCTTATGGCAACAGTACACCGCATGGTGTCTTGCAGATGAAGCAGATAGACATAAACAAAAACCATCAGATGAAAAAATAAATTTTGCGTCGATAGATGGTAGAGATCTTTCACTTAGAACATGGGTAAGTACTTTAGATTATTCAGAACTAGGTAGTGATTTCAAAGAATGGATTGATTGGGATGAGGTGCATGAACTTATGGGTAAAACATCTAAAGGATATGCTACAGCGTTGTCTTACCTTAGTAGGTCGTATATTGATATTTATTTTGACAATGAAGACAACGGACAATATGGAGATCAGACATTAGCAATCAATGCATTAAACGCATTAAAGTGGGGTACTAAATATGTCAGAAAGTTTGATTCAGAAACTAGTGACGCAGGAAAAATAAAGGACCTATACACCAGTTCAGACCATGAACTGAAAGCCGTTAGAGTGTATGATATAATGAGAACAGGTCTAAACGGTGTACACCCAAGATTGAAAAATATGTTTATACATTTATTCACTGATGAAACAGATTATGAAGATCAGGTAGATGGAAATCAATGGAATGGTAAAGAAACACAATTAAAGAAAGGATCAAAGTACCATTTAACTGGAAAAGAACAAATAAAGAAAGGATGGTGGTCAGCAGATAAGGATACTAGTAGTACATATAGAGACGAGATAAATAAAATGAACAGGTTAGTTTGCTCAATGTCTGAATTCATTTATGCAACAACAATAAAGAAACTTGATTGGAGTGATCATAGATTATTGAGAGTATTTGGACTTGGCTGTCTTGGAGATGAACTAAACACTCAAGGATTCAATGGTATTGTATCTGATAGATTATCAACACAACAAAATGGATGGCTGGCAAGATTTTCATATATGGAAATAGAACCTACTGAAGTATGGGCTGATATTGATTTATGTTTCCCAGTTACAGTGGGAAATCTACAAAAGAGATATGATGTTATAAAATTGGAGGGAACAACTAATCCATTATACACTGACATGTGGCAAACATGTCAAATGTTCGAGAAAGCAAAACAAAAAGTTCCAGGCGATGCAAGACAAAATAATGTTGAAAAACCAATCAATACAGGATTACTTGTAAATGATTATAGTAACCCAAAAATAAATTTCATTATAAAGAAATTACGTGAGACAAATCCAGAGTTCTTTTCAGAAGATGGATTAACCTGTGATATAGATGATATAGCATGGAGAGATGATGTTGAATTATTCCACCTTGAATATTTCCAAGATAGGAAAAATTACCTTTTGGAAAGACTCGCTACAGTTGATATGTTAATAGAATATAGGAACTCAGAAAAATTCAATACGATAAAAGGATTAATGACTGGCAATGAATTTGATGAAATACAATACACAGTAAAGGAGACAATAGATTCAATGTCAGTGACAGCATCATCTGGATTTAATTGGGCAATGTTCATTTTGAAGAAAGGAACTTACATAGAGAATACAGATCCAGAATATGTGAGAATCAATAAAAACACATTTACAGTAAAATTCAAAATGCCAGAGATAGAAGAACTCCCACCTATTTTAAATTATAAATGATAATGATATGAAATTCGAAAGTTCTGTAATCACATACCAGATGCAAGCAATACCTGTTAAAATTGGCAATGCACAAAAAACAGCAAAATCAATAACAAGTACAGCATGTCCTGATTGTGATGGAGATTGTGGCGTAAAGAATTATTGCAAAGAGTGCAATAAGGAATGGGCCAAAGCAGACTTGAAGAGTGCAATAAAAATAACCAAAGATGAGAAAAGAATATTTTCTCAAGATGAGGTTAAGAAAGTAAAAGAGTCCGATAACACAATAACTGTTATTGGAACTTTCCCAAAAGAATCACTTGATAAAGCAAGGATTAACAAAACTTGGTATGTCATACCTGACTCTGCAAAAGGTAAACGAGGAAAAACTTTTGTCAAACCTTGGGAGAGTCTAAGAAATGCTCTTGAAGAATCAGATGAGATGATTCTTGTAAAAGTATTTCATAGAAATACTGAAAGACTTGCAGTTTTAACTGCCAACCCTGGAACACTAGTCATGCATGGAATAGTATTTTATGATGACTTTAATTCCTTTGATGCTGTGATAGAAAGACCAACATTGACCGAACAAGAGAAATCAATGGGTATGTCATTCATCAAGCAATTGGAACCAGCCGAAGGCCTTGAGTTAATTGTAAATGAATCAAGAGAAAGATTGTTACAGTTATGTGACGGAGAAGTTGAAATTGCAGACATTACAGAAGAGGACGATATGTCGTTCTTTGCCCCAACACCTAATGCAAATTAAATGGGTTCTAATTTATTTTGGAATGTGTTTATTTGCAATTTATGACTGGGTTGTTTGGAGCGAGTTCATTGCATCTTCATTACTTATTTTTTTTGTTATTTTATATAGGGTAAAAGGAGTTAATAAAAATGGTTCAAGGAAAGATAGACAATAACACAGAATGTGGAAGATGTAGAGGTAGAATAATTACAACTCCTGAAAGCGAATCAGTATGTAGTAAATGTGGATGGGTAATGATAGAACGTGTAGAAGATATGGCAATTGATTATGACATATCACGAGAAGGTAGAGGAGGACGAACAGGACCACCTACTCAACGTGCATTCGATAACGCATCAAGTTCTATAATTGGAAGAGTGAATAAAGACGCTGGAGGTAATTCATTGACAAGCACAAACAAACAAACAATAGATCGTTTAAGACAATGGGATAGTAGAAGTCAATTATCAAATTCAAAAAGTAGAAACTATCTAAAAGCATTTAGTGAACTCTCAAATATGTGTAACAAATTATCAATACCATCAGCAGTGAAAGAAAGAGCAGCAATAATCTATAGAGATGCTGTTGATCAGAAACTAATTCGTGGTAGAACAATAAACACTCTTGTAGCAGCAAGTCTTTATCTTGCTGTTAGAGAAACATTAACACCAAGAAGTCTTAAAGATATAGCAAACGAGGCTGGTGTTAATTTGAAAGATATAAGCGCAAATTACAGAATGCTTGTTACTGAGATGAATCTTATATTACCTGTGATTCATCCAAAGGCATTCACTACAAAGATAGCAACCAATTGTGAACCAGCACTTCCTATGAAGGTAGTTAATGTAGCAAACAAACTAATCGAAGAGGCAGAAAAACGTATGGTTTCTCATGGTAAAGATCCAATAGGTTTTTCAGCAAGTTGTTTGTATTTAGCAACTAAAGCTGTTGTAGGAATGACTGATGATAATAACTATAGTAGTACACAAAGGAATATAGCGGAGGCAGCGAATGTAACTGAGGTTACAGTTAGAAATAGATGTAAGGATCTAATCCCTATAGCAATTGAATTATGGCCAGATGCATTTCCAGACGAAGTAAATAAAAGGTCGCTGAGTAAATAAAATGTCTATATCTTTATTGGAACAATCATGGGATAGTGAATACTATGACAATCTTGATTGGAATACAGCATGTGATGAAGTCGGTGTGAGTAGAAAAAACGGATTGCCAAAAACGTCAAAGATGGGATGCCGTTCATATAACCTACATCCATTATTCTGTAATTCAGCAAGGCATGATGATCCAAATGATGCATGTGCAACATGTTTTGGACTGGCTGCGATGACAACAGAACTTCGAGGAAATTACAAATTCCACAAGGCTTCACTAATAGCAAGATGGGATAAGATAATGAATTCTGAGCATTGGACAGAGGCTATGGTATTTCTGATCAAAGCACAGGCAACTCCAGATTTTAAATTTAGATGGCATGATATAGGAGACATCCAGGATATATTTCACTTTAAGAAAATAATAAAGGTAGCAGAGATGACTCCAAAGTTTGCTCACTGGATTCCAACTAATGAATATGGAATTGTGAGAGCAGCAGTTACTAGAGGAATTGTAATCCCAGAGAATTTACATATAACATTAAGCGCAAGAAAAAAACAAATGACACCAGATATGACTGTAACAACAGAGGTTGAAGAACTATGTATTCAATTAAACAAACACAAGAATGTGAAGAAAGATATAGACTATACTCGTGTAGCATTAAGAGAAGCATACATGGCTTCTGAGGATCAATGCCCAAGTTGGTTTCAGAATCACGAATGCCAAGATTGTAGGATATGTTTCGATGGAACTAAGAAATCAATTGCGTTTAAAAAACATTAAAGTTATCTGTTTAAGGAAACACCAGACGGTCAAGCACTAGCAAGGATTCCGCCGAGAGGATACAAATGCATTTGTTACAGGTACTATGGTAAGACAGTAGGAAGTCAATAAGGTGGTCTACATGTCCAATGAGATTGTACTATACGTTCGCCAAAAAGAACGATGCTCATATGTTAATTAATTACACTGACTATGAGTGAATGTCTTTTTAAATTTCAATTTTATATACTATTACAAATCACGATTAACATGTTCAAAGAATCTATAAAAGATGAAAGGCAAACTTTGCTAGACCAAGCAAAGAGATGTACAAAAGATATATCCACTGCTAAAGAAAACATCAAAACAAACAACACACTACTTGAGCAATACGCAGAAGAACTGAAATCAATCAGTAAAAAGATAAAAGTATTGGAGATGATAGGTGGAGTTTATGGTGTAGAAGCAGAACCTGAACCAACTGAAGATGAGGAAGTACAACTCCCACCAGAAGTGGAACAGGAGACAAGAGGAATATAAATTTTATATACTTTTATTTTTTTCTAAATAATAGTGATTAAAAAATGACAGAAACAACAATGATCGGAGACTACGTAGCACTGATATTCCTCAGTATAGCAGGAATAGGAATTGCCATGTCCATCCGTAACAAAAAGTACAATGTCATACAAAGATTGAGAAAGAAATCTGTTACAACAGAATCTGGCGAAGTCATAGACGCAGAGCCAAAGACTGAAGTAAAGAAACAATCTGAAGATATTGATACAGTCATCAAAAACTTGGAAAAAGGGTTAGATGAAAAATCCTAAACTAAACGAACAGCAAGTATACAATATAAAAAATAGTTTAGTTAGGAATGATGTGTTACAAGAGGTATGGGATATGGATAGTGGAAGCTCTATCTACAAACTCACTTTTTTTGGCAAAACAGTCTTAGACTATTGCGCATATGAAATGCAATGCGATCTTTTTGGTTGGGAACTTAGTGACCTATATGATTGGGAAGGTTACGATTCATCCATGGGTAGAACACATGTGAGAGAAAACCAAGACAAGGCTGTACGATATGTTATTGAAAACGATGTAATTGTACATGATGATAAAGGAAACAGTAACTTAACACCGATTGGTGCTGACATTGTTTATTGTATTATAAAACTAATTAATCATAAATTGGTTGACGAACCAAAACAGAAAGTAAAAGGAGAATCAACAGATCATATGCAAAAGTTCGGATTGTATATGTTCAAATTTATGAAGGCTATGAATAAGATATCAAAAGTTGCTCAAAGGTATGATACCAATATGACAAAGGTTAGTAAGAATTCCTTTGGAGGTAATATGGGTAGTCTAGGAGATATACCTAAGAACAATAGTTTTGGTTGGGATAAAAAGAAAAAGACTAGAAAAAAGTGGAGAAGTAAATGACTCGTGTTTACGGTAGGAACCTTGACCTCGCTCAAAGTTTGTTATGGATAAAACATGGTAGGATAACATCTACTTATACTAGAACAAGATACTATGTAACTGAGGAAGGTGTTAAATCGTATAAAGCACTTTTAAGATACACATCAAAAAGTAAAATAGGAAAATGCCCAAAAATGAAATATGATGATCTTACAGAGGAAGAATATAATGAACAATTGGATACAATGATAGTTCACAAGTTGTTGGTAAAAGGATATGACAATGACAAACATAAAGTAAAGTATATGATGACACATGATTTAGAACAAGTGATAGAAGTCATGTCAGATGTGTTTAGAGGTAAAGTGAAATATAAAGAATATCTTTGGGAGAATGGACCAAGACAGAAAATATCTGGAGGAATATTGAGGTTGTTTAGATTATGATGTTACAAGAATTAATGGATGATTTGAAAGAAAACAATCCTAACGCTTTTTATGAAATGTGTAATGAACGTCACTTTGAAGGAGCATTACATTT
>MPLU02343254.1_pt1 | contig 10573 bp, 12 predicted proteins | sample 1617381 | NCBI WGS metagenome assembly MPLU02 (sample SAMN05944801, study PRJNA350692) | marine metagenome | biome: marine; feature: ODZ; material: water; isolation source: 90 m water sample filtered on 0.2 um supor filter | place: Pacific Ocean | collected 2012-04-08 | depth 90m m | reverse complement strand
GGCGTGGCTTGATGCAGTTCCCCCTGATTTATAGGCTGGCTTTAAGTTGCTCATTCAGTCTGGTTATTCCTGTTTCACTAATCCAGCCATCAAGGGGTACATCCCAACTGTCGCGAGGCAGTAACTCTGTTGATATGCAGGCTTCTGGCAAGACTGCAAGCGATGGAACTTTGCGCCAAGACAAATTGCTTCTGAAGCGGTCGAAGAAACCGCCTCCATAGCCGAGCCTGATCCCTCGTTGATCCATCGCCAGAGCAGGTATCAGCAAGAGGCCTATTGCATCAGCGTCAAGGACTGCTTCATCTAGCGGGGCGGGGATCATGCAGGCATCTTTTCGCAGTGGAGTGAGACTCCAAGGGTGGTAACTGAGACTTCCGTCCTTCCCACTGACTGGTAGTGCCAAGGGCAACTTCAAGTTGAGTTTCAGTTCGCGGAGGTCTACTTCTCCGCTAAGCGGCCAATAAACACCAATGTACCCTCGTAGATTCCCAGCTTTTAAGTAACCCTGAATAGTGTTAACAACCTGCTGAATGATTGTGTCTTGAACCGCAGGTAATTGTTGAGCGCGCAGGGCCTTGAATTGACGACGAAGCTTGGCTTTGGCGATGGCTTGATTCATCGCGTTAGGTAACCCCAGCGGCCCATGAGTGGAAAGATCAGGGGGATTGTTGTTTGATCTGGTGGCCAGAGTCTCTGCAGTTCCATGCTGAGTTGTGGCAGCAAGTCATGCCCCTCCTGCGTTGCTTTCCTCAAAGCCGACCAGGTTCCTATGTAACCGATCAGCTGATCACAGCTCCATTTGAGGGAGATGCAGAGCTCTTGGGGCAACGATTTGCTGATGGCTGGGAATGGCAGGTTCTGATAGTGGTTGTCGACATGCTGACGCTGGGGAGGCCACCAGCTCGATAGCCTTTCGCCGTAAAGCTGGTCTAGCCACAACTGCAGTGCAGGGGGAGCCCCTTGCGGGGGGTCATAGCCCACCCAGACCATCAGTCCACCTGGGCGTGCCACCTTGAATGCTTCCTCGTTGAATCGGGGTACATCTAGCCAGTGAATGGCGGCGGCCACCACAATTGCGTCCATGCATGCGTTGGGAAGCCCGCAATCTTCAGCTGCTGCTACTTGGTAATGAATGTTTGAGTGAGCTGGTGCGGCAGCAACTTGAGCTGGGCTGAGATCGGTTGCATCGACGCGATCAAAGTGCCTTGCAAGCCCTAGAGAGGCCTGGCCGCTACCACAGGCAACGTCCCAGCAACGTTGGTGGCTGGCTGCTTTGCTGCTGATCCAGGCAAATAGGGATTCCGGGTAATAGGGGCGTTGTTGGGCGTAGGACTCAGCCACGCTGTCAAACCAGCCGTGTTTTGGTGAGCAGGAGGAGTCCATGAGTGGTTTTAGCGCTGGAACCAACCCGTGAGTGCTATGGCCAGGGCGTCGGCGGCATCATCGGGTCGGGGCGGCTGATCAAGATTCAATTCGCGCATCACCGCATCGAGCACTTCATCTTTTTCAGCATGGCCTGAGCCCGCCAGAGCAAGCTTGATCTGCATCGGTGGGAATTCCATCACTGGCACTCGAAAGCGTGCCAGGGTCATGATGATGACTCCACGTGCCTGGACCACACTGATCGTGGTGCTGGAGCGGTAGAAGAAGAATTTCTCCACAGCGGCCAGTTGGGGCTTCCAACGACGGATGAGCTGGCGTAGATCGCTGGCGATTTCCACCATCCGTACACCGTCGTCAATGCCGGGATTGGTGCGGATGATGCCGCAATCGAGCATCTGCTGTTGTCCGTTGCTGGTGTCGATGACCCCGTAGCCCACCCTGGCGAGGCCAGGGTCGATGCCAAGGATGCGCAAGCGTTCAGCCTGCCTGAGTTGTTAGCTCGAAGTCAGCCTGATCGCTGTTCTCACTGCGTTCGAACACTTTGCAGAAAATTTTGACGACTCGATCCCCTGAATCAATCTGCTCGAGGGGGTCTTTACGCAATCGATGGCGTAGAGAGCACGAGATCACGCGTGCCACATCTTCTTCCGAAACCTCTGTTCGTCCTGCAAAGGCTGCTAGAGCCCTGGCGGCACGGTTGGTGACGATATCGCCACGCAGTCCATCCACATCTAGTTCGCCACAGACAGCCGAGATGCGCAGACGCAAATCGTTGTCGATGCTCACCTGTTCAAGACGTTGCTGGGCCTCAATGACCCGTTGTTGTAAGGCGTCTTGGTTGGCCTGAACCGATGTAGCAAAGGTGTCGGGATCGCTATCAAAGGCGGTGCGCTGATCAACCACCTGCACCCGTAGGTCTGGATCGCGGACAGTGCGCACCTCAACACTCATGCCAAAGCGATCAAGGAGTTGGGGGCGTAGCTCGCCCTCCTCGGGGTTGCCGGAGCCGATCAGTACGAATCGGGCAGGGTGTCGCACTGATACCCCTTCACGTTCCACCGTGTTCCAGCCTGAGGCCGCTGAATCCAGCAGCACATCGACAAGATGGTCGTCAAGCAGATTGACCTCATCGACGTAGAGCAAGCCGCGGTTGGCCTTGGCCAGCAGGCCTGGCTCGAATGCACGAACTCCTTCGCTGAGGGCCTTCTCGATGTCGATGGTGCCGCAGAGACGATCTTCAGTGGCACCGAGAGGCAAATCCACCATCGGTACTTGTCGTGCCTCAGTGGCCAGGCTTTCACCATGTTCAATGCGTTGGCGCACGTCACTGCTCTGTAGATCAGGATCAGTGGGTGAGCTGTTGTAAGGGTCGCCAGCGACTACATCAATCCCTGGCAGGAGATCTGCTAGGGCTCGGATCGCGGTGGACTTGCCCGTGCCTCGATCTCCCATGATCATGACTCCGCCGATTCGCGGGTCGATCACGTTGAGCAGCAGAGCCAGTTTCATCTCTTCCTGGCCAATCACGGCGGTAAAGGGAAAGACCCTGCGCTTGCGGGTTGAACTCACGGGTTGATATCTGGAGTTGTTTTGGATTGTTTCACAGGCAGGAGTGTGAGCACTTGCGGTGGGGTGGCATCAGCGGGGTAGATCAGTCGAATTCGGACATTTCTAGTTTCTCCTGGCGTCAGGCTGATGCGACCAAGGTCTGGCCCCATCTGCCCCTGCCGCAGGACTAGGTGGAAGCGGCGACGGCCCATGGGTCGACTGGACTCGCTATCGAGTCCACTGACCTCGATCAGCCCTCGATACATCACAGGTCCGCTGGCTGAAACGCGAAAGTCCAGGCTTGTGTTGTTGTTGTCCTTCTTTAAGGGGGACTCAATTGTCAGTAAGAAGGATTTTCCCTGCTTTGATCCGTTGTGTAGCGGCAGGGTGAGGTCATATTCAACTCCGTAGTTGCCATGGGCAGCCCATGCAGTGTTGTCGTAGTGCGCGTGTAATTCAGCGGTTTGTACCTGATCCGTGCCGAGGCTGCCCCTCTCGAGGCTGCTGATAGGCCAGGAGATGGGAGTGTTGATTGCGCTTAGCACGGTGCTACCAGGATCAGTCAGGGTTGTCTTCCATGTGCTGCCCAACTGGATTCCGCTGACGCGCGAATACACGATCTTGCCGCTGCTACCTCGAGGCGTGGGGTGATGTTCCTTGGGGCTGAGTTCGCCGCTTTCAAGTAGCTCAATCCAGCGAGACAGTGGAGGGGCAGCTTTGGGATTGCCGTAGGCAGCCACGGTGGCCAGTGAGATGGGGCCGGAGCTATGAAGCCGCATCTGAAGGTTGCGACCGTTGAGAAGTGGATCGAGACCTGCTACGGGAATGGGGAGCACCAATAGGGCGCTCGGGCTGCCTGGTAGGAGTTCCCAGCGCTCTGGCAGCTCTCTAGCTCGCTCCCCCCGCAGGAGATCGCCAGCTACCCGGCTGCCTGGGCCAGCGGCAATTGGGGTCGTGGTTTCGGCAATCACTTTCGGCAGAGGCAGAAATGGTGCAGCTGTCTGTCCTGCTTCGGTGGCTTGCGATAGGGAGGTGCTGCCTCTCAATAGGGTCAGTTGCACAGGCTCATCACCCCGTGGCTGTGCCAGCACTGCTAGCCAGAGGGTGGATTCGAGATGATCGGGAAGGCCGGCATACACGTGGTGGCTGAATAGATCGAAACGACCATCGAGTGGCACGGCCAGGTTGCTTTTGTCAGCTTTGGCGCTTGAACTTTGTGTGTTTTTGGTAGGGAAGGTGGAGATCAGAATCCCTTCCCCTGTAATGAGTTCGGGATTGTTGTCATTAACCATCAGCACCTTGTCAAGCCCGCCTGGTAGGGGCCTGACCTGTTGCTGTCTTTGTTTGACGGTTGGGGCAGCAATCAGAGCGGGGGTGTCAAGCACTGCTCCGGATACGGTGAAAAGGGCAACTGACAAAAGGGCGGGGATCTTCATGGCTGATTGCTTTTTGTTGATTCCGTTCGAGGTGTCGATGGCTTTGGCTTGAGTACTGGAGCCATAGCGGCTGCCATGTCGCGGATCAGTTCTGTGGAGCGGGGGTCGTTGAAGGGGCCTTTCACCATGAACCCTGCCACTGCACGACTGCCATCAGGCAGTTCGATCAGGCCGGCATCCGCATAAGCGATGCCGATGTCGCCGGTTTTGTTGTAGATGCGGTAGCCCTTTGCCAGGAGGCTGTTGTCAGGCTCTCCTTGCTTACCGCCCAGTCCCTTGAGAAATCCACCAGGTAATAGGCGGTTGCTGACGGAGGTGCTCATTGCCTCCCTGAATAGATCCCGTGTGCGTGGGCTAAGGGCTTTCCCGGTATCGACCAGTGCGATGGCCCGTGCCAGATCGTGGCTGCTGGTGGTATTGGTGCCTTGTAGATCCGGCAACCAGTTATTCACCACCGTGGAGCTCAGGCCGAGAGCATTGAAGCGTGCATTGAGGACGTCCTTGCCACCAATGCGTTGAATCAGCAGATTGGTGGCGGTGTTATCGCTCACCCGGATCATCTCGGTGGCAACTTCGTGGGCAGGGAATTGGCTGCCAAGCGGTTTGCTGGCCATCCATCCAGCACCACCACCAATAATCTCTTTGGTGAGCTTCAGGGGTTCATTCCAGCTGAGCTGACCGGAATCGATGAGTTCGAGAGCTACCAGAAGGATTGCTGTTTTGATCGAGCTAGCTGCAGGCAGTGCTGTCTCTGGGGAGAGCTCGGCATAGCGTCCGTCATCAAGCACTAGCAAGAATGCGCTTGCTTGTAAGTCTTTCTGTTGCTTGGCCAGATCTCTCCAGCGGTTGCTCAACTTTGTGAGTTCTTGCTTCGTCTGGAAGTTGCCCAGTTGCAAACTATTCCCATTGCTAAGCATGGGGTTTGTGGCTTCCTCAACCATGTCGAAGCGACTGGGGAGGCCCTTCAGGGAAATCCAATTTCGCCCAGGAAGCCACTCCGGCAAGTCCAGCTTGCCCTGCTTCACCTGTGGGCCGAGCATCTTGAGCGCTGAACCTGTAATCACGCCGAGGCCGATGCCCATCAAGATCAGACGCAACAAAAGCCGTAGGGGACCAGCCCCGTTTGAGCGGTTGCGGTAAGGGCGGCTGCTTGACAAGGAGGTGAAGATCAGTGAGTTCGGCTGAGGTTAAGAGTGACGAGAATGGATGGCCCAGCGCAGTTGCCTCACCATCCCTCTCAGCAGGGCTACTTCCTCGGGACGGACGGCAGCGCGTTGGAGTAAACCACGGACTTTGGCCATGCGGGCTTGGGCCGTATGGCTCAAAAGAAATCCCACCTCTAACAGGAGATCCTGTGCGTCTGTTAAGCATGCGTCGAGTTGACGAGGTGATGCTGGGTCGGGCCATGCCGATTGCCCTTCCCTGAGCGTCCCTTGCCCTTGGCAACGTTGTAGCTCATGCAGCACGATCGCTACCGCATGCGAGAGGTTGAGGGATGGATATCCATAAGAGCTGTGCAGGGTGAGTACACGTTGGGCGAGTTGAAGTTCCTCGTTGGTTAGGCCCCTGTCTTCACGGCCAAATACCAGTGCTACAGGTGCTGCACCCATGCTCTCTAGTAACCATGGCACTGCTTGTTCGGGGGTTTGCAGGGGGATGTTGCCATGATCCAATCGGCCGCAGCTGGCCACAACTCTGTGACAGTCAGCTACGGCATCGAGCAAGCATGAGAATTGTTTTGCTTGCTCAAGCATTGCTGCGCCATGGACAGCCATGCGTCGTGCCTCGGCATCAGCAGGGTCGCAGCGGGGCGAGACCAGACGTAGTTCTTGCACTCCGAAGTTGGCGCAGAGTCTGGCCACACTGCCCAGATTCAGTGGACCAATTGGCTCAACCAGAACAACAGTCGTTTGGATTGAGCGGATGTCCTTGTTCAATTCAGGGAATTTAAATAAGCCAGTAGGTCGGCCATTTCTTGAGGCTCCAGCTGGAATCTGGGCATGGGCGGCGTATTGCCGCTTACCACTTGCCTGATCAGCTGGGCGTCGTTGCGACGTTCGCTCACGTCAAGGAGATTCGGGCCTAAGTTTCCTTGGGCAGTAATCCCGTGGCAGCCAGCGCAGTTGATGCGGAACAGTCGACCTCCTTGCTCCAAAGATCCCTCCAAATCAAGGGTGGCGTTGATGTAGGGATCTCGTTGTGAGTGTCCTAGTACCCATAACAAAATTGCAATGCAGACAGCTGCTACCAGCACCACTAGGGCTCCAATTAACCCGTTTTTGCTTTGATTGTTTGATGACGGGCCCGTCACGGTGAGTTCAGGAGCATGAAACAATTGTGCTTAATCTTTCAACTGGGCGCGAGGCCATGATCGAACCACTTCTCTGCGGCATCGTTCTGGGTTTGATTCCGGTCACTTTGCTTGGATTGTTTGTGGATGCTTGGAATCAGTATCGTCGCGATACTGTTCTGGGGGATTGGTGAACAGTAAGGCGCTGCTGCCATAGATACGGCGATCTTGTTCAAGCCACTGCATCGGGGTTTCCAAGCTGTTGTGCGTGGCATGCTCACAGATCACTACCGCATCTCTCTGCAGCCAATGGCCTGAAAGCAGGGCTTTGAAGACTTCTGAATAGAGTTTTGAAGAATAAGGCGGATCGAGGTAGACCAGGTTGAAACCAGGGTTTTCCCCTGTCCAAGGTTGATTGAACTTGGCTGCATGGCAACCTCTCTTCAGCCAGCTCAGTACGTCATGGCGGATCACTTCAATGTTGCTCTGCTGGGAGAGGCCAGAGGCGGTGGCAATTAGGTTGGCTTGACAGACTTTGGCTGTCTTCAAGTTTCTTTCAACAGCTACCACACGTCTTGCGCCGCTTTGCAACGCCTCACAGCCCATTACTCCACTGCCGCTAAATAGGTCAAGCCAGTGGCAGTCATGCAAGCGTGGGGCTAGCACGTTCATCACTGCTTCACGAACACGACTCGTCGTGGGTCTAGTGCCTTGGCCAGCGGGACTCTTAAGCCTGCGCCCTCCGGAGAGCCTTAGCTGGCTACTCATGGCAGAGGTTTTGCGCCGGTCTCCAGCCACTTCAGCCAGCGCCGCAGCATGCGCTCGCCGGCTGCGGCGGATTTCTCTGGGTGAAACTGACAGGCCCCTAGTCGGCCTTTCCAGACCATCGCTGTGATGTTGTCTCGGCCAAACGGCGCTATGGCCGCAAGATCACTGTTTTGGCTGGGGACTGCAGCATAGGAATGCACGAAATACATCCAGCTGTCTGGATCTTCTTTGTCAAGCAGCGGGCAGTCGTTTCGATGTTGTAGAGCAGCCCAGCCCATGTGGGGAATTCGTTCGCCTTGATTGGAGGGCAGTCGTTGAACGTGGCCCTTAAGTAAGCCTAGGCCGGTGGCATTTCCCTCGTCACTCGATTCGAACAACAGCTGCAGACCCAGACAGATGCCTAGAAGAGGTCGTCCTCCTTTCACCCAACTCTTGAGGTCTGGAACCAGTCTGGTCTGCTCAAGGTGCACCATGGCGGGATCAAAGGCACCGACTCCAGGCAAGATCAATGCATCACAGCGGCTGAGGTCGGCGGGCTGCCTCACTATGTGAAGAGCCTTGTGGAGCCTTTCAAAGGCAATCTGCACAGAGTGCAGATTGCCCATGCCGTAATCAATTAAGCCTAGACGTGTAATCAAAGAAACCCTCCGCAATCTGGCCTTTTAGCCATGTGAGGCATTGAATCAGGCCAATGGTGATCTAGGAGGGCTGGAATCGAAGTTGGATCAAGCTTCAGAGGTACTTTGAAATGGTTCCAGAAAGCGTGGCTTTGGGCACTGCACCAACAACTGTGTCGACTTTTTGACCTCCCTTGAACACCATCAGGGTGGGGATACTGCGAATACCGTATTGGCTGGCGACGTTGGGGTTTTCGTCAGTGTTGAGCTTGAAGACTTTGATCTTGCTCTCGAATTCCTTGGCAATCTCATCGACGATCGGAGCAACCATGCGACATGGGCCACACCAAGGCGCCCAGAAATCAACTAGCACAGGCACGTCGCTTTGAAGGACGTCCTGCTCGAAGGAGGCGTCGGTAACTGCGGCGGCATTGGACATTCCTTAGGTCGTTGATTTTGCGGAAATTTAGCAATCGTTTGTATTTTATTCAGGCTTAAGAGCCTGCACAGGTAGGAACTGTGACGGTCTCTTGCACAGAAGACGAAAAGCCCGAGCTCGTCGGGCCGGTGTGTGTGAGGAGTGTGTGGGCCGTAGCCCTCACGAATACATACTAGCCATGGTCTTTCTCGGATCCAATCGGTTTTCGCCTGCGATCGGAATGTTTACTTGCCCATGCCTAGCTGCTGGGCTTTCTGATAAACCTTCCCTTCGGTCAGCAGAGATGGGGCGATGACGACCTCAACCTGTTGCATCTCTTTGATCGTACGGGCCCCAAGAGTGCCCATGGATGTTTTGAGAGCTCCTAGAAGGTTATGGGTGCCATCGTCTAGCAGAGCAGGCCCTCTAAGGATGCGTTCCAGGCTGCCTGTGCTGCCCACCTTGATTCTTGTGCCCCTTGGCAGTACTGGACTGGGAGTGGCCATGCCCCAGTGGAAGCCACGACCAGGGGCCTCAACTGCTCGGGCGATCGGAGAGCCGATCATGACCGCATCGGCACCGCAGGCAATGCATTTACAGACGTCCCCTCCTGTGATGATGCCGCCATCTGCGACGATCGGAACGTAGCGACCACTCTCTCGCTCGTAGTCCTCACGGGCGGCAGCGCAGTCTGCTACGGCGGTGGCTTGGGGGATGCCCACGCCAAGAACCCCACGGGAGGTGCAGGCAGCACCAGGGCCGATGCCAACCATCACCCCTGCGGCACCTGCACGCATGAGTTGCAGAGCGACCTCGTAGGTGACGCAATTACCCATCACCACAGGGACCCCCATGCCTTGACAAAGGGCTTCTAGGTCGAGAGTTTGTTGACCTTCAGGACCAATGTGTTCGGTTGAGACCACTGTCGCCTGCACAAAGAAGAGGTCAGCACCCGCTTCTGCAATGGTTTTGCTAAAGCGCATTGCTGCCACGGGCGTGCCACTCACAGCAGCAATGCCCCCCTGATTTTTGATCTCTTTAATGCGTTGATAGATCAGGGCTTCTTGCACAGGTTTGCTGTAGATCTCCTGCATCAGTGGCACGAAGCCGTCTTTCCCGATTGCAGAGATCCGATCCAGTACTGGGTTGGGGTCTTTGTAGCGGGTTTGGACTCCTTCCAGATTCATCACGCCGAGGGCTCCAAGGCGAGATAGGGCAACAGCCATATCGACATTGACAACGCTATCCATAGCGCTCGCAATGATCGGTATCTCACGTTCGATGCCTGCGAGGTTCCAGCAGGTGTCAGTGATCTCCGGGTCTACGGTTCGTCCACCCGGAACAAGGGCGGTTTCGTCGATGCCATAGGCCCGGCGAACGACCTTGGTGCGTCCGAGCTGAATGTTCACCACAGACCAAATAAAGTCACGCCAAGTTAACAACTGGGGGGATTCAAATTTTGCCTTGAGGGAAAGGAGCTTTGGCTAGGGCTTGTTGTCAGTTGTTCCACGGAAGGCCTCCCATCGGGTGCGCACTCTGGAGATCACATCCTGTCGATCTTCGCTGCGGATCAGGCGGGTGATTGAAAACCATGTCAGCCAGAGGATGCCGGCCATTTCGAAGAGAGATGGAGCCAGAGGGACGCTCTCAATCGTGGACAAAATACCGCCGTAGATACGAACAAAAATCACAAGGGTGATCAGTGCAGCAATGAGAAGAACGGGTCGTCTCAGTTTTTGCCATTGGCTTGTCTGATCGTCTTGCTTAATCCAGTTGCTCAACTTGAAGAAGTTGCGCAGTCTCTCCAAAAGCAGCTTCAACTCCTCTCCTTGATCAAGGCCTTCGGGCCCGTCTGAGGGTGTGGGAGTTGGTGTTGGGCTTGAGGGGATGGTGCTTGGCTTGGAGATAGCAGGGCTGTCTTGAGCTGGAGCAGGTTGTTGTTGAGCTGGTGTCTTAGGGACAGCAGGGTTGGCTTGTGAGGAGGCACCCTGAGCCGCACTCGCTTTCAGGTCATTTGCAGCAGCTGAGGACTCAGCGGGTTCAGATGAGGACTCGGTGCCTTCCGTTGCTTCGGAGGTTCCTTCTGCTTTGGATTCCTCAGCCGAGCTCATGG
>MPLU02263575.1_pt1 | contig 10599 bp, 16 predicted proteins | sample 1617381 | NCBI WGS metagenome assembly MPLU02 (sample SAMN05944801, study PRJNA350692) | marine metagenome | biome: marine; feature: ODZ; material: water; isolation source: 90 m water sample filtered on 0.2 um supor filter | place: Pacific Ocean | collected 2012-04-08 | depth 90m m | reverse complement strand
GATGATTACTTGTTATTGATGGGTGATCCGTCTGCTATTGGTATTGCATGTGCTATAGCTGCCACACAAAATCGTGGTAAATTTAAATGCTTGAAGTGGGATAGACGAGAGTATAAGTACTACCCATTAGAAGTTAACTTGAATGAGAGAGGAGAAATAGATGAGTAACTTAATAGCTGAAATGGAAAGCGACGTGAGGACACCGACCATCGGTGACAACTCGCTTAAGGAAATGGCCGACCTGTGCGCGGAACAAGTGGCGCTGGAAGAGGAAATGGAACAATTGGCGGAACAACTGAAAGCGAAAGCAACAGCCGCCAGAAAATTATCACAAGAAATTATTCCTGCAAGAATGTCAGAATTAGGATTAGAAAGTTTAACACTAAAAGATGGTTCATCCGTAAAGGTAAAACAATTAGTGCACGCTTCTATTCCTGTACCATATCGCGAAGAAGCATTTAAGTGGCTTCGTGATAATGGACATGGAGATTTAATTAAAAATGAAATTTCTGCGTCCTTTGGAAAAGGGGAGGATTCTATTGCAAATGAATTTATTGACAAGATAGAAGAGTTAGGATATCAACCCCAACAGAATCTATCGGTTCATTCAAGCACCCTTAAAGCATTTGTTCGAGAACAAATCACTAAGGGAAATGAATTACCGATGGACAAGTTCGGAGTCTTTGTTGGCGCCGAAACCAAAATTAGTAAAACGTAAAAGGAGGCCTATATGGCAGATGCAAATGTTGCAAAGAAAGAAGAAAAATTACCAGCATTAAACCTTTCACTGATGGAACAGGACGCGAGCAGCGGACTGGAAAACATCCATCAAGAGGATTTAGCGACACCTCGTTTAAAAGTGTTAATGCAGTTATCCCCAGAGATTGAGGATATAGAGGGTGCAAAAGCCGGCATGATCTACAATACAGTGTCAAACGAACTGTATGACGGATTGGCGGGCATTAAGGTTCTACCGTGCGCATATCAACGTCAATACGTTGAATGGGCTGACAGGGGACAAGGATCGGGTGCGCCGATTAACGTCTATGATGCAAGTAGCGATATTCTCGCTAAAACAACACGCGATGAAAATAATAAAGACCGTCTGGAAAACGGAAATTATATTGAAACGTGTGGCAATCACTTCATTCTTTTAGTAGAGGATAATGGAAACGCCACCCCCGCTGTTCTGACCATGAAAGCGACTCAATTGAAAAAAAGTCGTAAATGGAATTCAATGATGTTGAATCTCAAATTGAATGGTAAGAAAGGATTGTTCACGCCACCTTCCTATAGTCATTACTATCGTTTAAAAACGGTGAAAGAAGGTAATGACAAGGGCAGTTGGTACGGCTGGGAAGTAAATAGAGAGTCCCAGCTTGAGGACGCAAATCTTTACGCTGTTGCGAAAGGGTTCGCGGACAGCGTGACAAAGGGAGAGCGTAAAATTAAGTACGAAGAAGACGGCTCTGCTTCATCCAACGAAAAAGTTCCTTTTTAATTAATCTGAGGGGCGCTCGCGCCCCTTTTATTTTAAAAAATTATTATGGATAAAGTAGCGAAGTTTAAATCGATATTTAATGGATTGGATCGCGCCTATGGTCAATACAAAAGTGAAGGGCCAAAAACTAATGGTAAGATCGGTGGCAAGGCTTTCATCATTAAAGAGCCTGTCACGGACAAGCTGTGGACGGATCACATAGGAGGAAAGGATCCGAGTCTCGGCATCATTCCCATTCGTGATGATTCAACCTGTTCGTGGGGATGCATCGATGTTGACACGTATCCACTGGATCATAAAAAACTCATAAAAAAGATAAGGGACTTAAAATTACCTTTAATCATGTGCCGATCCAAAAGTGGTGGCGCGCATGTATTCATTTTTCTAAAAGAACCCGTGCAAGCGAGACTTGTGCGTGATAAATTGGCGGAATGGTCAGCGGAGATAGGATATGCAAATTGTGAAATTTTTCCAAAACAAATTGAAATTAAAGCGGATAGGGGAGACACTGGTAACTTTCTTAATCTACCTTATCATGATGGCGACAGTACTAATCGGCATGCTTTTAATGATGACGGGAGCGGCTCTTTACTGGACGAGTTCTTTTCTTTGTATGACACTCACGCGGTGGATCAAAAAACTCTGCTCTCTATTAAAGTTAAAAGAAAAAAAGAAATAAAAGAACTGGAAGACGGACCACCTTGCTTGTCAACGTTGATGTCGCAGGGAATTCCGGAAGGCGGACGGGACAACACCCTGTATCAATACGCCGTGTACGCCAAAAAGAAGTGGCCTGATGAATGGCAGACAAAGATTGATCAATTCAATCATGAATCCATGGATCCGCCTCTGGATTTTAGACAGGTTCAAAAAACAATTTTACAGCACGATAAAAAAGACTACCAGTACAAATGCAAGGATCAGCCGATGGAAGGCGTGTGCAAAAAACAACCGTGTCGTGGAAAAAAATACGGTGTTGGAAATTTCTTTGAAAGCCAGCTCAGCGATTTAATAAAATATGAGAGTGATGATTCCATATTTTATTTGAACGTCGACGGACATCACATTAGACTAACCAATGAAGAATTTTATTATCAACATAAATTTAGGCTGGCCTGTCAAAACCAAATAACCGACACGCCGACAATGATGAGTTCACGAAACTGGGACGACTTAAAACGATCCTTACAGCAAAATGTGACCACTCATATAATGCCGAAAGAAATCAGAAAAGAAGGACGCTTTGAAGCCTTGTTGCACCAGTTTCTTGATGACCAAGGCGCCGCTCTGGTCATTGATGAAGTGAACATGGGCAAGGCGTTTTTTGAGAAGGGAAAAGCTTTTTTTAAAATGGACGCTCTTCAAACTTTTTTGGAGAAAAAACGGTTCAAGGACTTTAGCACGACTCGAATGACGGCGGCCATTCGTCAAATGCATGGTGATCATGTAAGACGACCGGTGAACGGGAAGACGACGTTCATGTGGTGGATTCCTTACACGCAAAAAGAGGAAAAATCCTTCGCCGTTCCGAACCTGGAAGAGAAGACGGAGTTTTAATGAGAGAAATAATATTCGGACCTCCCGGCACTGGCAAGACAACGCACCTGTTGCGCATTGTGGAACAGGAATTAAAAAATAAAGTATCCCCTAACCGCATCGGGTACTTCGCCTTCACGACGAAAGCGTCCGAGGAGGCGCTCAAACGAGCCACGGACGATTTTAATCATGATGCAAAAGACTTCACCTATTTCAGGACACTGCATAGTTTCGCCTACAAGGAATTGTATTTAAGAGAAGAGGACGTGATGAATGATGATGACTACGCGTTCCTTTCCAACAAACTGCAAATCAAGTTAAGCAATCCCAATAAAAAAATTAAATCGTATGGCGCCGGCCTGCCCGATGACATTTTCACGCGCATCATTGACCTCGCGAAAATCAACGGCATTTCAGCGCGCGCGCAGTTCGACAATCCCGATACCGGCCATCTGCCGGGCGGATGGCCGAAGCTGGACTACATTGAGCGCGCCATGCAGGAATACAAGTTCGGCGGCGAGTTTCCAAGACGCAAATACGACTACACCGACATGATCATAGAGTTCAATAAAAAAGACATCGACGCCCTGCCTCAGTTCGACGTGGTGATCATCGACGAGGCGCAGGACTTGAGCTGGCTTCAATGGCAGATGGTCAAGCGCATCTCCGAAAGGACGAAGAGGCTTTACATCGCCGGTGACGACGACCAGGCCATCTTCAAATGGGCCGGGGCGCGGCCGGAATTCCTGATCAACATGAAGGGAACGAGAAAAATTCTCAGTGAATCCTACCGTCTTCCATTCTTGATTCACAGGAAGGCGAACGACCTGATCCGGCGCGTCAAGACGCGCGTGGACAAGGAATGGTCGGCGAGGGACGCGCAGGGTGAGATCAACTACTACCCGAACGAACAACTGAACAAGCTGGCGCAGGGCGAATGGCTGATCCTGGCCCGCAACAAGTACAACCTCGACCTGTTGGAAGAGGGATTGAGGCTGGAGGGATATTACTATCAGCGCAACGGCTCAACGTCCGTGGACGCCAAGTCCATTCGTGCTATTAAAGCATGGGAAAAAATTAGAAAAGGCGGGGAGCTGGACTTAAAGGAAGTGAAGGATTTTTACTACTATCTGCTCGTGGACAGATCCGTCAACCGCGGACACAAGACGATGCAGAAGGCGGACAGGGAGAAGATGTATGACTACGGAGCACTGACCAAGGAACACGGATTGAACGTGCCAAGGGAACTGACGTGGTTTGAAGCGTTCGACAGCATGCCTCGTCTCAAGTCAACTTACATTAGAGCCGTGCTTCGTCGCGGTCAGAAAATTACTCATAACCCACGAATTAAACTGTCAACGATACACGGAGCAAAAGGCGGCGAGGCGGACAATGTCATGCTGTTGACGGACTTGTCCAAGAAGACGGATGAAGCATATTGGTTGAACAAGGACGAGGAACGAAGAGTGTTTTACGTCGGCATGACGCGGGCGAAACAAAGCTTGAATGTCATTCGATCAAAGTCGAACAGGGAATTTACGGAGGTTTTTTAGTGCCCATGTATGAATTTAATCTGTGGAACAGTCAGACCTTGAAGGAAAAGATTGTAAAGGAATTTCAAAATGATGATGAAGCCTGTGACTTCATTCAAAAAGAATGGAAGGACAGGGGCTTGTTCACCTGGTCAAGAATCACCGGACATGATTTCAACAACAGACCGCCGGTGAAAATAGAGCTGAGCGACGAGGACAGGAAATTAAAGAAGAAACTCAGAGACTCCATAACCTTTGACACGATTGACGAATGGGGAATGAATGAAATGAGTTCGAAAATCAAGGACGATTACGCCTGTCATCCCGACGCCACGGGATACACGGACAAGAAATGAAGAGTAACGACTTATTAAAAGAGACGATCAAGGTCATAACGGGCCCCAGGGCGAAAGATTATGGTGACAAACATGATAATCATGTTAACATATCAGAGTTATGGAGTAGTTATCTTGATCACAGGATTTCACCCCATGACGTGGCAATATGCATGGCCCTCGTTAAAATAGCAAGGTTAAAGCATAGGAGGACAAAGGATTGCTATATTGATATCGCGGGCTATGCGGCCATCGCGGCGGAGATTGAAAGCAAGAAGTCCAAGAAAGACGTGAGCTTCCTCACGGAAGGAGAAAGAAGAGGCAAGATGACAAAGGAATATGTTGACGGCTTGAACAAGGTCATGAACGAACTGGACAAGGAGAAAAATGTTTAAGCATAATTCGATCTACATGAAAAAATACATCTGGCCGGAGGACAAGCTTCTCTCCCCTTCACGCATTCTTGATAGGACAAGCGACAAGTCATTCCTGGAAAAATGGCGTAAGAGGATCGGAGACGAGGAGGCGGATCGAATCGTCGCCCACTCCATCGCCGTCGGCAAGAGCATGCACTCCTATTTGGAGGGAAAGATAAAGAATGAAAGAGGGGACATACTGTATGACTTCAACCCCAACAAGAAGCTGGCGACGAAGCTCGCCAAACTGATCATTACAAAAGGATTGAAGGACAAGTTGCAGGAAGTATGGGGCGTGGAGTCCCGCGTGCATTTTGGAAATTACTACAGGGGCATCGCCGACCTGGTCGGCGTCTATGAGGACGAGCCGTGCATCATTGACTTCAAGCAGAAGAGAAAAACACAATTAAAGAGCTATGACTCCATCAAGAATTATTTCACGCAGATGGCCGCTTACGGAATGGCGCACAATAAAATGTGCAAGACGAAGATCAAGAAAGGCGTCGTGCTGATCGCGACGCACGATCACAAGTTTCAAAGATTCGTTGTGGAAGGCGACGCATGGCGCATGCATTGCCGGGACTTTTTAACGCGCCTCAGAACCTGCATGAAGGAGGACTAATGACACAAGTGCCGTTATTTCAACCTCCAAGCGAATGGCTTCCGCCGGAAAGGCTTCCCGAACTGAGGGAGGCGAAGGAGATAGCCATTGACTTGGAGACGAACGACCCCGGATTAAGGAAGACGGGCCCCGGATGGGCGACAGGCAACGGCTACATCGCCGGCGTCGCCATCGCGGTCGAAGGATGGAAGGGGTATTTTCCCCTGCGTCACGAGGGCGGTGGAAACTTCGATGAAAAATTCTTCAAGAAGTCGCTGAAAGCCATACTGAAGCTTCCGTGCGACAAGATATTTCACAACGCCATGTACGACGTGGGCTGGCTCCGGCAGTGGGGACTGGAAGTCAACGGACGCATCATCGACACGATGATCGCCGCCCCTCTGATTGATGAAAACAGATTTAGATATTCATTGAACGAGCTTGGAAAGGACTATCTCAAGGAGACGAAGTCCGAGGCGCTTCTTTACGAGGCCGCCAAGGAATGGGGCGTTGACGCGAAGGCGGAGATGTGGAAGCTCCCGCCCATGTACGTCGGCCCTTACGCCGAACAGGACGCCGATCTGACGCTGCGACTGTGGCAGTACTTCAAGCCGGAGTTGATCAAACAGGAGCTCAGCAGCATTTTTGACCTTGAGACGCGGCTTCTTCCCTGTCTCATCGACATGAAATGGGAAGGGGTGAGCGTTGATCTGGAGAAGGCGGACTCGATTAAAAAGAATCTGATCATACGTGAAAAGAAAATATTAAAACAGATCAAGGAAGACACGGGCATAGACGTCGACATCTGGGCGGCGATGAGCGTCGCCAAGGCGTTCGACAAGCTCAACATCAGATACGACCGCACGTTGAAGTCCGGACAGCCGAAGTTCGACAAGAACTTCCTGACCACGCACAGGCATCCCCTGGCGAGGATGATCGTGACGGCGAGGGAGATCAACAAGGCGAGGACCACCTTCATTGACACAATACTTACACATTCCGTGAACGACAGGATTCACGCCGAAATCCATCAGATGCGGGGCGACGGGGGAGGCACGGTGACCGGACGGTTCTCGTACAGTAATCCGAATCTCCAGCAGGTCCCTTCACGGAACAAGGAACTCGGACCGTTGATCCGGTCCATATTCGTCCCGAAGACGGGGTGCGCGTGGGGAAGCTTTGACTATTCACAGCAGGAACCGCGCGTCCTCGTTCATTACGCCGCACTGACGGGCGGGGGACTGAGGGGCGCTGATGAAGTGATTGAATCCTACAAGACGGAGGATCCCGACTTCCACCAGGCCGTGGCGGACATGGCGGGCATTGACAGGCGGACGGCCAAGACGATCAATCTCGGCATGATGTACGGAATGGGAAAGGGAAAACTGGCGAGCTCACTCGGACTCAACAAGCAGGAGGTGGACGACCTTTTTTCAAAATACCATAACAACGTCCCCTTCGTCAAACAGTTGATGGAGCAGGCGACACGGCGCGCGGAACACGTGGGCTATCTGAGGACGCTTCTAGGACGCAAGTGCCGGTTTGACCTGTGGGAGCCCAGAGCGTTCGGCATTCACAAGGCCCTTCCAAGATGGGAGGCGGAGAATGAGTACGGACAGTATTTGAAACGCGCGTGGACTTATAAGGCGTTGAACCGGTTGATACAAGGATCAAGCGCCGACATGACGAAGAAGGCGATGGTTGATTTGTATGAAGAGGGAATACTCTCTCACATACAGGTTCACGATGAACTGAACTGCTCGATAGAAAGTGAAAAGCAGGCGAAAAAGATCAAGGAGATCATGGAGCAGACTGTCGAGCTGAAAGTTCCTTTGAAGGTGGATATGAAGTTGGGACCTTCTTGGGGTGAAATAATGTGAAGATTTGTTCGAACTGTAGAAAAGAAAAATTATACTCAGAGTTTCATGCAAAGGCGGAAAGCTCCGATGGACACAGCAGTTGGTGCAAGACTTGCAGAAAACATTGGAATGACAAGATAGCCCCTAAAAAAAAGATCAAGGACAACGAAAGATTATCCAAGAGTCCGGATAACTTCCTAAAGCATTGGTTATGCAACGCCAAAAGACAAGCACGCTACCCTACGGATGATGATGTTACTCTAGATTATTTAATGGATCTTTGGAAAAAACAAAAAGGACTTTGCGCTCTTTCGCAACAACCTATGACACATATAAAAGGAAAAGGAAGAGTGCACGAGAATGTTTCAGTGGACCGCATTGACTCCTCCATACACTATAAGAGAGAAAATTTACAATTGGTCTGTTTTATTTTTAATATGTGGAAAGGAACATTAAGCAATGAGGAATTTAAGAATTTTGTTCACTTGGCGGGGGAACACTCTTTTTCTTCAAAGACCAACCATAATGATCAGTATAAATAACTTTAATGTCTGAAAAATCTTCTGGATTATCTAATTTTTGGATATCTTTTTTCGTCATTTCTGCTAGAATATTTACAGTTTTTTTTAAAGAATTCTCCTGTTTACTGTCTTGTTCCATGCTTTACATTATTGACAAGTTTACGTTAAATGCAACAAAATACTGCAATTTCAAAGTAAAGCGTGTAACAGCTTGTGTTCAATGAATTGTAAAAATGTAAAGGATGTAAATAATGAACATTGTATCAGGACTGTGCGCCACCTTGCTGCTGCTGTGCCAGCCTTTCATCAGTAATTTTGATTTTGAATATGACAATAAAGATGAATTCGTCACGGGAATCGTGCAGTGCACGCAAGCATTCAACGCGATCATCCCCCCGCAGCAGCGCGTGGTGGTCGTTCTCAGCGCGGCTCAGGCCGTACTGGAATCCGACTGGGGAAAGTCCCGTTTCGCCAAGCTCGGTAATAATTTCTACGGAATCATTCAAACAGATCCAACCGAACCCCACATAAAGGCGCTCAACAGCGACGTCCTCGTCAAGAGGTACGGGCGCAAATGCGAAAGCGTGGCGAGCTACGTCACCATGCTCAACACCCACGATTTTTTCAAGGAATACCGCGAAGAACGGATCAGGCAGTGGACGAGCCAGGAAGTCGACGTGGAGGCCCTGGCCGACACCCTGCACGGATACGCCGTTGACTCCTTTTACGTCTACAAGGTCAAGGACACCATTTCATACTTATACATGACCTATCCCCTCCTATTTAATCCTTGACATTTTCATTAAATCCCATATATGTGAGCTTAATGAAAAGGAGAAATAAAGAATGACAGACATTACGAAGTTCAAGTCAATCGCGATTAAGATTGACTCCTATAAACTGGCGAAACCCATGGCGAATGAAAAATACATGTCAATGGGCGCCTTTGTTCGCTACCTCATAGACAAGGAACACGAACAGCAGGTGAATGGAAAAGATCATGACCGAGCAAAACAAGAACAACATTAAGCAGGCGCTGTACGTCGCGGTCCTTAACAAGATGACGGGGGAGTTGTCCGAGGCGGAGGCCAGGGAGCTTCTTCTGACGCACAATCCCGCCTACATCACCAGCAAGGATCATGATCACGCGGATCACGTCGAAGAATTGAAGAACATCCTCATCAAGCAGAACGAACTGCGGGGAACCATAAATTACATCAGAACAGCGCACTTCAAGCCGCAGAAACCTGTTGGAAAAGATGGAAAAAATAGTTAACGCCGTCATCCATTTTGAACAAGAAGAAAAAAAACTCGTCCGCGTGCACTACACGGACGGAACGACGAAGGTGTTCGATCCCGTTGAATGGGACATGCTGATCAAGGAAGGAAAAAAGCTGTGGGACGAGCACGAGAAAGAAATCATGGACCTGAGAAATGAACGAGAACGATTTGATGGTTGATGGAACCAGTTTATCCTGATTACACGCGCCATGACAAGAGGGCCCGCCATTACAGGTATCTGTATGACGCGGATTACAAGAAGTTCCACTGGAACGACCTGGACCTCAAGGAGCGTGACTACTGGCGCGGTCGCGTCCAGCAGGACGAACAGGACAGGATAAGAAAACATGAGCCGGGCCGATTTAAAAAGAAAAAGGCACAAGGGCCGACGCAAAGTCGGATCAAGGAAAAGAAAGAACAGGAGGCGGGCCCGCCTCGGGCTTCGCGTTAGAAAAAACCGCTAGGACGAGCAGGAGGGGCAGTCCTCTTCTTCGTCATAATTCGTCTTATATACGTTCTTGGGATAATGGGCCGGAGGCTTCTCCGACAAATGTCTCAATGTTTTCTCGTCGTGACAATCACAACGTTCTTTCTCCAGTCTATCCACCTTGTCTGCCAGGTAGCAAAGCATCTTCTCCATATCCCTTTCGGTCATTTCAGTCTCCTCTTTTGTGTTTTGGGGTGAACTTGCCGTTATACACCTAAAAGGTCGATGGGATCAAGATCTTTTATTTCTGGGACGTCGTTTTTCCCGCCTGGTCGTCCCCCACGGCCGCCCATGTCTTTTAAGATCCGTCAGCTCAGGATCCATGATTTTATAAAATTTGCCCTCTTTCCATTTATTCTTCACTTCGTCCCATTCTTTTCTGTTAATTACAGTTCCGCATTTCGGGCATGTCACTACCATTGCAGTACGAACGGTTTCATCATGTAACACGTCCAGTTCTCTTGCAGTCATGGCAGAACACGTCAAAGCGGCCCGATTTAATAAAAGTCTTTTCGCATATGTAGCATTTT
>MPLU02173074.1_pt1 | contig 10625 bp, 13 predicted proteins | sample 1617381 | NCBI WGS metagenome assembly MPLU02 (sample SAMN05944801, study PRJNA350692) | marine metagenome | biome: marine; feature: ODZ; material: water; isolation source: 90 m water sample filtered on 0.2 um supor filter | place: Pacific Ocean | collected 2012-04-08 | depth 90m m | reverse complement strand
AGCCCCATCATTAAAACAAATATTAAATTTATGCCCTAATGATATAAGAGTAATGATATGGGTTAAACCATTTCATGCTTGGAAAAATGTAACACCAAGTTATGGATATGAACCTGTAATTGTTTTTGGCGGTAGAAAAAGAAAAGATTATGGTAATAAAAGTGTAAAAGGTTTAGGTTATCAAGATTGGATATCAGCAAATATAACTATGAAAAAAGGTTTAACAGGTGCAAAGCCAGAAAGATTTTGTATATGGTTATTTGAAGTATTAAATGTTAGACCAGAAGATACTTTAGATGACTTATATCCAGGAACAGGAATTATTAGTGAAATGTATACATGGTATATTTCACAATATAAAGAAGATGCTTCTGATATAAAAGAAATAGCAAAACAAAATAAACAAGAGATAAGGAGATGGCTATGACAGTTAAACCGAATAAATTAGAACAAAAAGTAATTGTTAAAAATCGTTATGAAATTGCAGAAGAAAATGCTAAAAAAAGAGTAGAGCAATTGCATAAATTAGCACAAATAAACTTCTCTTATGAGCTAGAAATACCAACTAAAACAGATTTAGAGCAATTAAAAAAGATAGCTAATGCAGTAATTGAATTACTTAATAATGAAGTAGATACTGGAAAAATAGAACTAGGAAAAATTAATACTTTTAAATACTATGATAAATAATATAACCAAGTTGCTTATTGTGGTACAAACTACGGTTATCCCTTTTTTACCGTAGTTACGAACAGTTAAGTGGCAGCTGGGCAACCAATTGTCACTTTTCTGTTCACTTTTTAAAAAATAATTTAAAACTGCAATAGGCGTAAGGATAATATTTATATACGACAGTTTACATTACTTTAATCTATGATTAATATAGTTATATAACAAAAAAGAAAAGGGGGAATTAGACAAAATGAAAAAGTCTCAATTCACAAAAATAACAAAAGAACTAAATAAAGCAATGGAAGAAAATCTTGGAAATACCAAGTTTAGAGAAATAGAAGCTTCCGAATTAAGATTAGCCGATGATACCACTTATAAGTGGGACGCAAAAAGAAAAGGTCTAAACTTTAATATGGAAATAAACTATTGCCAAACTGATGAAGATAACTTCACAACAGACTATTTAAACAATAGAAGTTATAAAAAGCATAGAGTTGAAGATAGAGCAATTTATATTTATTTTAATCAAAAAGTAAAACCAACAAATAATGATAAAGATGAAGATATTATAAGTAAAACTATTTGGATAAAAGATACAAGTAATGATAATCCACTCAATTATGCAGGTAATAATGAGGAAAAATTTACTTTACACTATCAAGTTAGTATAAATGGTAGGTTTATAGCAGATTATAAAAAAGACATTTACACAAATCCAGAAATGCAATGGCCTACACTTAAATTAGGACAAAAACTATTTAATCATATTTTTCGTCCATAATTTAATAAATAAACTAATAATCTCTGCTTAAAGTAGGGATTATTAGCGTTATAATAGTTTTATGTCGGAAATTGAAAAAAAAGAGGAAAAACACCCTTATAAATTAGAGCCAAAAGTTACTGAGCCTTTATTAACTGCAATTAGATTAGGAATGTTTATAGAACATGCTTGTGCCTATGCAGGAATAGATAGTTCAACTTTTAGACGCTGGAGGCAAGACGCAGCAGACGGAATTGAACCATTTGCAAGTTTTTGGCCAGATGTAACTAAAGCTGAAGCTGATAGCATAATTAGACGCATGTCAAGGATAGAAAAAGCAGCTGAAGAAGGTAATTGGACAGCAGACGCATGGGTATTAGAGCGAAAATATCCCGATAAATTCGGTAAAAGAGATAGATTAGAAATTTCTGCTGATAATAATCAACCTAAAGAGGTTAATTTAACTTGGGCAGAGGGTGGATTAATTAACAGAGATGAGATAATAATAGATAAACAAGAAGAGGAAGAATAATGGGTAAAGTAAAAAATATAAGCTTTGAATATGAGTTTATTAGTGAAGAAGATAAACAAAAGGTATTAGAAGCACAATTAAGAGAGTTAGAAACAGCTCATTTTAGTTTAATTACTATTGAACCTAGTCAACTACAAGAGCCACAACAACATTTACAATGGAAACAACAAAAAACTTCTCTTGAACATAATATAAAGAAATTAAGAAATAAACGAAGTCAAATGTTCATAAATGATACAAAATAAGCGAAATGCACGATTAAAAAAAGGAAATAATGGAAAGTGATTTAATTAAGGAACAATATTCACAAGTGTACAATGTTACATTACCAAACTTACATAGTGGACAAAAAAAGGTTGCTGAATCAAATGCAAGGTTTAAAGTATTATCAGCTGGTAGGCGTTGGGGTAAAACTCGTTTAGGTGTTTGGCTATGTTTAGAAAAAGCTTGGCAAGGTGGTCGTGCTTGGTGGGTTGCACCTACTTATGCTATGGCTTTAGAGGGCTGGAAAGATTTAAGAAATATAGGTATTGAATATGGGACAGTTATTAAAGAGAGCGAAAAAACAATAATAACCCCAACAGGTGGAATGGTTTCAATTAGGTCAGCAGATAATCCAGATAGATTAAGAGGTGCAGGACTTGACTTTGTTGTTTTAGATGAGTGTGCATTTATGAAAGAAAATACATGGGCAGAGGTAATAAGGCCTACATTAACAGAAAGGCAAGGTGGAGCTTTATTTATTAGCACGCCAAAAGGTTTTAATTGGTTTGAAAAAATATATCATGATGCCGATAATTATGATGATTGGGAAACATGGCAGCTTCCAACCGAAACTAATCCTTATGTACCACTAGAAGAGTTAGCTATAGCTAAAAGAGAAATAGGAAGCTATTTATATAGTCAAGAATACTTAGCAGAGTTTGTTGAGTTAACAGGTGGTATGTTTCAGACAAATTGGTTTAAAAGATTTAAAACTAAAGAAGTTACAGAATTAAATGATAGTGACTATTATGAAACACATGAATACTATATTACTGAAAATGAAACAATTAGGAAAGACGCTGTTAACAGGTATGCAACAGTTGACTTGGCAACTTCAACAAAAGAGCAAGCAGATTATACTGTGGTTACAATCGCTGGAATTACGCCAAAAAATAATATCCTTATATTTGAAATATACAGGAAAAGACTAGAAGCACCAGACATAATTCCTGTTTTAAAGAACTATTTAGAAAAATATAACTTGGATTATATAGGTATAGAAAAAGCAGGATTTCAATTAGCTTTAATTCAAATAGCAAGAAGAGAGGGATTACCTGTTAGAGAACTAAAAGCAGATAGAGATAAAATAAGCAGAGCTATGCCTTTATCTGCAAGAATGGAACAAGGGCAAGTTTATTTTCAAGAGAATGCTTTATGGTTTGATGAATTAGAGAGAGAAATGTTACAATTCCCAGAAGGTGAACATGATGACCAAGTTGACAGTTTGGCTTATGCTATACTGGAAAGTCAAAGACTCAAAAAGTGGTTTGCATACTAACAATTTATTAATATATCTAGTATGATTGCTGTTATAGCTTTTAAATATATTTAAAGGAAAAAAAGTTGGTAGAGAGAAGAAGAATAACGGATATTATATTTGGTAATACAGAAACTAAAAGAAGTACAGGATATAATTTTTTTAGAGATGACCCCGCAGATAGCGTATTTGGAAGTCAATTCATTCAAGGCTACAATACCAGAGCAGGTAATTGGAATGTTGAGGGTTTGGGGAACGGAGAAAGCAATTCTGCTGTTACTGCTTGTTTACAATTACTTGGCTTATCTTTTTCTGAAGCGTCTTTAAATATTTGTCAATATAACGAAAAAGGCGAAAAAGAATTAATACCTAACCACCCATTAACACTATTAATGAGGAGACCAAATCCATATATGAGTGGAGATGTTATTCAACAATATATTATTTCTGGAATGCATGTATCTGGTAATTCATATTTATTAAAACAACATAATGAAATTGGTCAATTAGTAGCTTTATATCCTTTAATGCCAGAAGATGTAACCCCAAAAGGAACAGATAACGAATTAATAACACATTATGAATACGAAGCTGGTGGAGAGAAAATATATATAGACCAAAAAGATGTAGTTCATTTTAAATTAGGATTAGACCCAAAAGATTATAAAAAAGGTTTTAGTCCACTTAAAACAGTATTAAGAGAAATATATGGAGATGAATCAGCAGGACAAATGGCAACTGCTTTACTTTCAAATATGGGCGTTCCTAGTGTAATGATTACACCTAAAGACGAATTTGGCCCAACACCAGAGGAAGCAGAACAAATATCTAAATCTTATCAACAAAAAGTTGCAGGAAAAAATAAAGGTAAACCATTAGTAATGAGTGGTGCAATGAATATAGAAAAACTAGCTTTTAGCCCCAAAGAATTAGATATAGGATTATTAAGACAAGTACCAGAGGAAAGGATTTCTGCTGTACTAGGTGTTCCAGCAATATTAGCTGGATTAGGTGCAGGTTTAAAACATGCTACTTATTCAAATGCAAGAGAGTTAAGAGAGTTTTTTACAGAAAATAAATTAATTCCATTATGGAGAATGATAGGCGAAGAAATAACTCAACAAATTTTACTAAAGGAATACGAAGATAGTATATATAGTGAAGCACAATATGATTTTTCAGATGTAAGAGCTTTACAATCCGACCAAAATGAATTATTTAATAGATTAAATACAGGTGTTCAAGGCGGTTGGATTACTATTGCCGAAGCAAGAGAGCAAGCAGGATTACCCTTTGATGAAAGTATGGATTATTACATTATGCCTATGAATGTTCTACCTCATTATGTAGGAATGGAAACACCAGAAGTACCTAAACCACCAAATAATAATTACCCAACACCACTAGCAGCAACTGAAACAGAAGATGATGAAGATAATAAAGAAAAAAAGGTAATAAAAAAAATAGAAGGTCAATTTTGTGTTATTGCAGAGGATACAGGAAAGAACATGGGTTGTTATGCTACTAGAGAATTAGCTGAAAGACGATTAAGGCAAATATCAAGATATAGTACAAACCCAAAAAAAAATAAAAATATAGAAGATACTTATTCATTTTCAGCTGACGGTAGTCGTGTGCATAATTCATGGTTAGAAAAAAATGAAGATGAAGAAGAAGAGTAAATACGACAACGCAAGAGAGCTAATAAATAGAAGAAATCAAATAAGAGATTTGGATTGGGAAAAAAGAATATCTAGATTTGAACACCCAGAAGTTAAAAATAGTATCTGGAAGTCTTATAACGAATTATTAAGTAATTGGGATTTTGTCTTAGCTAGTGCCTATTATGATTTATTAAAAGGACAAGTTAGAGCAGTAAATAAAGCTGTTGCAGAAAATCCACCAACAATATCTGGAATATTAGCTTTATTAAATTCAATAATAGATAGTAGTACTAAAGAATGGAAAGAGAATGTTATACCTTTATACGAAAGTTTATCAACAGATTTTGCTTATTTACAAGTTGAGCTTTTACTACCAGATGAATTAAAAGATAATTATGTTTTTACTGAAACTGAACAAGAACAAATTATAAGAGCAAGAAGAAGAAAACCTAGACAATTAATAATAGCAGAAGGATTCCACCCAAGAAGAAAAAGAGGTGTTCCAATTCCTATAAACCAACAAAGATATAATAGAAGCTCTAAAGCTTTTATTGAACAAAGGTTAAATCAAGTTTTACCAGAAATGAGTAATACCATGAAAAAGAATCTAAATACAGCTTTAAGAAAAGCTATTGATGAGGCTAACAATTTAGGACTTGTAGGAAAAGAGTTAGAGGATTTTGTATCAAAAGGAATATCAAAATCATTAGGTAAAAAAAACTTAGGAAGAGCTATGAATATAGCGAGAACAGAAACAACAGCAATTTCTAATTGGTCTTTAAAAACAAGTGCAAAAGAAACAGGATTAATTTTAGAAAAAGAATGGATTACAAGAAGAGACGGCATAGTAAGAGACGCACATGCTTTTATGGATTATGACAGAGTTGGACAAAATGATGATTTTAATGTTCAAGGATATGCTATGAATTATCCTGGAGATAGTAGTAAAGGCGCACCTGCTGGGCTAGTATGTAATTGTAGGTGTTCTATGATTTTTCACGAAGTTAGGATATAATATAGGAGATAAATTATGAGAGAAAATATACAACATAAAACAGTAAATATTACAACTACTGATGAAGTAGAGGGTAAAGTTGAAGCAGTATTTTCAGTTTTTAATGAAATAGATAGTGACAATGATGTAGTACTTCCAAATTCAATCAAATCAGGTTATGGCGATAGAGGCGTAGCTATGGTTTGGGCGCATGACTGGAAAGATGTTATTGGTAGAGGACAAATAGTTCAAGATAATGATAAAGCAGTTTTTAAAGGACAATTTATTATGGATACCGAAAGAGGTAGAGACGCTTATAACACAGTTAAAGCTATGGGAGATTTACAACAATGGTCATTTGGATATGAAGTATTAGAAAGTGAAAATGGTACTTTTCAAAAAGATAGTCAAGATGTAGATGTTAGATATTTAAAAGATGTAAAAGTTTGGGAAGTTAGTCCAGTATTAGTAGGTGCTAATCAAAATACAGAAACTGTTCTTGTTAAAGAACATAATAATAATCCTGAAGAAATAAAAGAAGAAGAGGAAGCACCAAAGAAAAATACTGGTAAAAGATTTAGCACTGAGGTTGATGAGTTACTTATTAAATTGTCGGCTGTGTTAAAGAGAGCTAAGGAGCTTACTGCCTTACGCTTGTCAAAAGAAAAAACATTGTCAGAGGACTCTACTGAAGTTTTATCTGATTTACAGGATAGCTTACAAGAAGTTTATCAAGATATAGATACTCTGCTTGATGTAGCTGGTTCTGAAAAAGAAGAAAAAGATGAATTAGACGATACGACTTTGTTATTAGAAACAGAACGGGTACTAGTGGAAACATTAGACCCAGAATTGTAGGAAATTATGAGTAATTTAGAATCACTCAAAAAGGAACTACATGAGCTAAGAGAAAACACTCTTAATGAGTTCAAAGACTTTGATACTACTGACTTTGACTCAGAATCCAAAGAGAAATGGGATAAGCGAAATATTAAAATGACTGAATTGGTTGCTAAAATCAAAGAGGTTACAAAAATTGAAAGCGAAAAATCCAAAATGGAAGAGGCAGTTGAAGCTGGAAATGCAGTTGAGCCAAAGGCAATACATGCAGAAAAAGTTGAAGCACCTCAAACATTAGGACAAGCTTTCTTAAAATCAGACGCTTATAATACATTTGTCAAAACTGGACAAAAGAATGTTAAATCTGAACTCAAGTGGGACCCAAGAGTAGAAACTAAAACTACTGTAACTGAAACAACTTGGCCACCTGGCGTAGTCAGAGCACCAAGAATTGAAGAGTCTGCACAATTAGACCCTTATGTTATTCCAGCTTTAATAGATACAATTACTACTGACCAATATCAGTACAAGTATCTTGAGGAAACTACATATACTAATAACGCAGCCCCAACAGCAGAAGGAAGCGCACTCGGTGAAAACGCACTTGCATTCACTGAAAGAACAGAGGAAATCAGAAAGATTGGTGCATTTATACCAATGACTGAAGAACTTTTAGCTGATGTTTCTGCTGCTCAAGGTTACATTGACAGTAGATTAAGATTTATGGTTAGACAAACTATTTCTGACCAAATAATCGGAGGTTCAGGTTCAGGTGTAAACCTAACAGGAATCTTGAATAAGACTGGAATCAACTCTTTTAACTATTCCTCATTTAGTGGAAACCTTAAAAGAATAGGACAGATTTTTGAAGCTATAACAGAAATTCAAAAAGATTCCTTTATGAGTCCAGACGCAATCATAATGCACCCTAGTGATTGGTATCAAGTAGTTACCGAAGTCAACGCAGTTACAACATCAGGTAGTTTAAATCCGTTGTTCGTAGGTGCTGGTGGTTTTGGAAACGCTGTAAACCCAACACTTTGGGGAGTTCCTGTTGTTATTTCAACAGAAACATCTGCTGGAGATTGCTTGGTTGGAACTTTTGGTGGAGGACAAGCTATCCATATAGTCGCAAGACAAGGTATGGAAGTTGCTATGTCTGATAGCCATGACGAAAACTTTGTAAAAGATATTATTGTAATGAAAGCAACTGTAAGAATGGGCTTGCCTATTTATAGAGCAGCAGCTTTCGCTAAAATTACAAACTTCTAAGGTTAACTTAGAAATTATTATGACTTTAGTAACTCGCTCTAGCTTTAATGGCAAAGGCGAGTTACAGTCAGGAAAGAAAATGATGTTATTAAAAAAATATGTTTGGGTAGATGAAGCAGGAAAAATAGCTGAAACTACTGATAATAACCTACCTAAAGCTTGGAGAAAAGGAAAATTACTTGGTGTAAAAGGCCATGAAGTTTCTGATGTTCAAGCTAAAGAATGGGGATTAGGAAAAGCTAAAGCACCAGCTGAAAATAAAGGGAAGTAACTTAAATGGCCATTACTAATGGCTACTGCACATTAGCAGAGTTGAAAACATACTTAGGTTTAAGTGGTAGTGGCCAAGACGATAATTTAGAAAACGCAGTTGATAGTGCAAGTAGAGAAATTGACGCAATTTGTGGTAGGTTTTTCTATCAAACAAGTTCAGAAGCAAAATATTTTACACCTATTAATGCACTATATGTAGATGTGCCTGATATATCTAGTCCAAGTGGTTTAGCACTTCTTATTGATACCACAGATGACGGCTCTCATGATAAAACTTTAACTATAAATACAGATTTTTATACAGCACCTTTAGACGCAGGAAATGAAGTTGCAGGTGTACAAGCTCAACCAATAACCCAAATTAAAATATTAGATACTCGTTCATCAGAACGATTTAACCCAACAATAGTAAAACAAGTGAAAATAACTTGTCAATGGGGTTGGTCAACTGTTCCTCATGCTATTAAACAAGCTACATTATTACAAGCTACAAGATTATTTAAAAGAAAAGATAGTCCATTCTCTACTTATGGAAACCCAGAAACAGGCACAGGAGAATTATTCAATAAATTTGACCCAGACGCTATGAAACTTATTAAAGGCTATATTAAAAGAACTTTATAAATGGCAGTTAATAAAGACTTCCAAATTGAAGTATTAGGTGCTAAGCAATTAAGAGCAAGATTAGATGAAGGTAATTTATTAAAAACACCTTTAAGAAATTATTTTAATTCTATTGGTAAAATAGTTAAACAACAAGCTAAAACACAAGCACCAGAATTTAGTGGAAAATTAAAATCACAAATAAAATATAAAAGAACGCCACAAAAAGGAAGATTACCAAGTGGTGTTAAAGTATTTGTAACAACACCTTATGCTTCCTATGTTCATGGCTCAATAAATAAAAATTATAAATATAAAAATTTAAAATATCCTCAAGATAAAAATAATTTTGATAGAACAAAACCACATTGGCCACCACTTCAAGCACTTCAAAAATGGGCTGATGCAAAAGGTATACCTGTTTATTTAGTTGCTAAATCAATATCTGAAAAAGGAACACCGATAGTTCCATTTATAAAAATGGGGTATGAGCAAAGTAAAGAGAAAAGAAAAATTGCTTTACAGTTAGCAACCAAGCAAGTAGAACTTCAATGGAAAAAATCAAGACCAAATAAATTAAAATAGTTTAATTTTAGATTTAATTATGATACAATAAAACTTAGTATAAGCAATAAAAAAGGGGATTAATCATGAAGATTAAAGCCACAGCAGAATCTACTGGACAAGAAATTGTTTTAAGTAGTTATGATGTTCTATCAGTAATGTCACAACTTGCTTTAGCAGTTCATAAATTGCAAGCAGAAAATGACAAAGTTGATTGGGAAAATAGGCATAAAGATGATGAGGTAAAAATAAAAATTCCTTATCCTGAAATATGTGATGATGGACTTAGCACTGAAGAAATGAGGGGCAATCCAAATAATGTTAGTACTAGAATGCAAGCAAATTATGCATTATGGTATTTTCAATCTATTAGAAATTATTTAGATTCAAATAAATCTAAAAAATAACTAAAAAAAAAGATGTAGGCAGAAATTGTCTACATCTTTTTGTGATATTAAATATTCATTGCGAAACATAGTCTAGGATTTGTTTTACCATAAATGGATTTAAGAGCTTAACATGTATAAAGGAACAACAGTATCTATTGCTAGCCATTGTATACATTGTTTTACCAATAGTTGTAGTCAGTAGTCTACCTCTGATGTATAAAACCTTATAATCATTGTATTTTTAAAGCTTACTACTATTACAACAGCAGTAGTAATGTAGTCAACATCAGTAGTAAAAAAAAGATATAAACAGTTTAATTTAAGATTAAAGTATGATATGATTAGTATATAGAAAACAAAAAAGGGGAAGAAATGTCATTACCAAAAAGTAATTTAGAAAATAAATTATTAGTAATAGATACAACAAATATAGATGAAGAAGCACTAATTGAGTTAGAAATAGCACTTGATTGTCATAATATCGAATTTAAAGAAAGAGATTTAGATGTTATTCAAGAATTAGAAGTTGAAGTTTGTATT
>MPLU02006989.1_pt1 | contig 10644 bp, 11 predicted proteins | sample 1617381 | NCBI WGS metagenome assembly MPLU02 (sample SAMN05944801, study PRJNA350692) | marine metagenome | biome: marine; feature: ODZ; material: water; isolation source: 90 m water sample filtered on 0.2 um supor filter | place: Pacific Ocean | collected 2012-04-08 | depth 90m m | reverse complement strand
TTGCGGATCGGCCCGCTGCATCTCGGCTCCTTCAGCCTTGGTCCACTGGTGGTGGACCGGCGTTCGGCTGAACTTGGTCTCAACAGTGCCACCCTATTGATCACAGTGGTGCACAGCGTCAATCTGATGCTGCTGACCACACCGCCGGAAGCACTTGTCTGGGCCCTGGGTTGGAGTTTGACCCCACTGGCGATTGTTGGCGTGCCGGTGGAGCGGCTGAGTTTTCAGCTGCTGCTTTCCCTGCGCTTTCTGCCTCTTGTGCAAGAGGAGCTTCAGAACCTGCTCAGATCATTGGTGAGTCGAGCTGTGAACCTTCGCCAGCTCGGGTTCAAGGCGTCCTTCGGATTGATTCTCTCGGTGGGGGAAAGGCTTCTCGCCAATATCCTCCTGCGGGCTGAGCAGGGCGCGGAATCTCTGCTGGCTCGGGGCGGCGTCTGTTTGACCATTGATCAGTTGCGGTGTCAGGGATTGCTGGCTGGAACCTCACGCTGGCTCAACCTCTGCTCCGGTTTGGCTCTGCTTGTGGTGATTGGTCTGCGTGGGAAGTACGGTGCTCCTTAGGCAAAGAGCTTTCAAAAGGTGAGCGCCGAGCGCTATCTCAACCATCCAACGTTCGGGATGCTCTATCGGGTGGCCCGTGCAGGGGAAGGGCGCGATATTTACGCCACCTTGTACGCCCAGAGAATGTTTTTCATGGTCACCCTGCAGCCCCGGGGGGCTCAGTTTGAGGTGATTCCCTATCAGGACGCTCGCCATCACGCCGAGCTGAATCTTTCTCGATCCAAGCGGGATGGCTCCGAGGACCATGGCAGTTGGCGAGACTTGTTCGATCAGACCTTTATCTGAGCCTTTGGACTCCGTTTCAGCCCGCTGGCTTGAGCTTGTCAGGCGTCTTCCACCACAGGTCAAATTGCTTGCTGTCAGCAAGGGACATTGCGCCGATTCGATTCGCGAGCTGGTCGATCTGGGGCAGCGGGACTTCGGGGAAAGCCGCGTGCAGGAGGCCTTGCCGAAGCTGGAGGCCCTTGCTGATCAGGGCCAGATGCTGCGCTGGCACTTCGTGGGTGGTTTGCAGGCCAACAAGGTTCGAGCGGTGGTGAAGCATTTCGAGCTGATCCATTCCGTCGCTTCCCAGGCACTGGCGGAACGGATTTCCAGGATCGCCGGGGAGGAAAAGCGCTGCCCAAGCATCTTCCTGCAGGTGAAGTTTCGCGAGGATCCCCGCAAAGGCGGTATGACGGCTGAGCAGATCAGAGAGCTCTGGCCCCTTCTGCATGATCTGCCGCATCTGTCTGTGGTCGGGCTGATGACCATGGCGCCTCTGGGATCATCGAGAGATCAGTGTCTGGAAGTGTTTCGCGATTGCCGTGCCCTGGCAGATGAGCTCTCTTTGCCGGATTGCTCGATGGGCATGAGTGGTGATTGGCCTGAGGCTGTGGCAGCAGGGGGAACTTGGCTGCGGCTGGGATCCAGCATCTTTGGAGAGAAGAGTTGATCTCAAGCTGCGTTGAGAACCTTGCCCCGCAGTGCATGAGGCGCTATTCAGGGGTCAGATTTTGCTACCCCTCGGGGACCCACAGCTGTTAACGGCTCAGGGCAAATCCATCTCCACGCCACTAAAGAGGATCTAAACAGTGTCGCTGATTTCCCGCATTCGCGCTGTTGTTGCAGGTGACGAATACCTCGATGGTGACTACGACGAGCTTGATTACGACACCGGCGAAGATGCCGAAGCTGATCAGAACAGTGTGCGCTCCACCGGTGGAGCGCTCGCACCGCTTTCTGAATCGAACCCTTTTGATCTTGGCGAAAGCTTTTCGGGATCCAATGTGATCGGGATGCCTGGGATCACCACGGCCTCCGCAGAGGTGAACCTGATGGAACCTCGCAGTTTCGACGAAATGCCCCGGGCCATTCAGGCTCTGCGGGAGCGCAAGACCGTGATTCTCAATCTGACGATGATGGAGCCCGATCAGGCTCAGCGGGCTGTTGATTTTGTAGCGGGCGGCACGTTTGCGATCGATGGACACCAGGAGCGGGTTGGCGAAAGCATCTTCTTGTTCGCCCCAAGCTGTGTCACCGTCACCAACAACAGCAACGACGAGGCCTCTGCTCCCACGGTGGTGAGCAAGGACACTGAGGAAGCTGTTCCGGAAACAAGCCCTGCTCCAGCTCCTGCCTGGGGAATCACCACCGCTGCCGGTCTCTGAGCCAGGTGCCGTTCTCCCTTGGGGTGGTGGGTCTGGGCCAGATGGCGCAGGCCCTTGTCAAGCCTCTGCTTGCCCGTGGTGAGCTCTCTCCAGAGGACCTGATTGCCGTTGTCGGTCGTGAGGACACTGTGCAGCGGTTGCGAGCTGAGGTTCCCGCTGGGGTTTGCCTTTTGGCCGCTGCGGATACGCAGGCCCTGGCGGTGTGGGCAACGCCGGTTCAGCTGCTCTGCGTCAAACCGCAGCAGCTTGCTGAAGTGGCAGCATCGGCACCTGAGCCCCTCGTGGAAACAGGCGAAAAGCCCCTGTTGATCTCAGTGCTGGCAGGCGTGTCTCTGGAACGCTTGCAGCTTGCATTCCCGGGTCGTCATTGTGTTCGTGCTGTCCCCAATACCCCTGCTCTTGTGGGTGCAGGATTGACGGGTCTGGCCTGGGGTGATGGCGTGACAGAGGCACAGAGGTGCTGGGTTCAGGCCCTCTTTCAACCCGTCAGTGAACTCGTTGAGCTGCCTGAGTATCAGCTGGATGCCTTTCTGGCCTTGACTTCATCAGGTCCTGCCTATGTGGCGCTGATGGCGGAAGCCATGGCAGACGGTGCTGTGGCAGCTGGTCTGCCCCGACGGCTGGCTCAGCATCTCGCCCATCGCACCCTGGCGGGAACAGCGGAACTGCTCAGCCAGCGGGATCTGCATCCTGGCCAGTTGAAGGACATGGTTTCCTCCCCAGGTGGCACCACGATCACCGCCTTGCGCAAGCTGGAGAGTGCCGGTCTGCGTTCCGCTCTGATCGAAGCGGTGATTGCCGCTGCTGAGCGCAGCCGCGAGCTGGGCTGATTCAGGCGGCCACTTCAGGCGGCCACTAGCTCAGGCGGCAACTGGTGTGGCTCCGAGCAGTTCTCTGTAGAGCCCTTCAAGGGCTGAGATGTTGCTGCAAAGGGTGTAACGCTCCAGCACTCTGGCCCGTGCTTTTCGTCCCAGTTCGGCGGTGAGCACGGGTTGATCGCGCAGGACCGGCAGCAGAGTGCGCAGCTGGGTCGTCACCCCCTGGGTGGAGAGCACGATGCCGACGCCACCAGCCAGCACCTCCCCATCGGCCCCTGCATCTGTGGCCAGACAGGCCGTGCCTGTGGCCATGGCTTCCAGGAGTGCCAGGGAAAGACCTTCCACCAGGCTGGGCAGAATGAAGACTTCAGCGCTCTGGAGCAGTGCCACCCTGGTCTCAAGATCAGACTCGTAGCCCCACCAGAGCACTTTGCTGGTATCGATTGTGGCTGCGTTGTTCTGAAGCGTTGCTCTCATTGGACCATCGCCGACAATCACCAGCCTGCAGCCCTCCGGTGCCACGATGCGCCAGGCTCGCAGCAGCGTCTCGACATTCTTCTCGGCTGCGATCCTGCCCATGTAGAGGAAAATTCTGTCGCTGCCGAGCCGTTGACGCACGTCTTTGATCTTGGTGTCGCTGAGTTTGGCTTCTGCCGGTTTCCAGCGCTCGTGATCCACGCCATTGGGGATCACCGCCAGACGCTCTTCAGGTACCCCCAGCCTCGCCAGTAGATCGGCCTGCAGGTCTGAGAAGACGATCACCCTGTCGTAGCGAGCCAGAGAGGGGGCATAAAGCTGATAAGTCAGCTGCTGGGTGCCGGCGGTGAGATTGCGCAGGCTGGAATCGAAGGGGGGGTGAAACGTTGCGACAAGTGGAACGCCAAGCTGCTGGCAGAGCTCGGGCAAGCGGAAATCGAGGGGCGACAGGGTCAGGCTGGCGTGCACCAGATCCGGCCTCAGGCGTTCGAGTGAATCCCGCAGTTCTCGCTGCGCCCCTGGCGATGGGATGGTGTAAACCTGGGACTTGACCAGGTAAGGCAGGCTCACATCCGGATCATTCGCCAGCAGTTCCGTCGGGTTTTGAGCTGGATTGGTGGGGTTGTCGAAATGAATGAAACTGGTCTGATGGCCCCGCTGTCTGAGGCACTCCGTGGTGTGCAGCCCGTAAGTCACGTTGCCGCAGAACGGATTCTTCTTCCCAAGCCAGGCGATATGCGCCACCTACTGCTGTCGTTCCCTTTCAGGCGCTCATAGAAGTTAGCAGCGCAGCCATGGCCGCTCCAGAAATGCAGCCAGAAGGGCCAGGGCTGCCAGCAGCCAAAGCACAGGGCTGAGGCCATATCGGCTCACCATGGTGCCCGCCAGCACCAGAGGCAGGCTCAGGGCGATGTTGATCAGATTGTTCTGCAGTCCGAAGACCCTGCCCCGCTCGGATACGGGGGTGTCCTCCTGAATGGTGGTTTGGGCAGGAATCGCCAGCAGGGCCGCTCCCACGCCGAGCACACCACACATCAGCAGATTGAGGATGAGATTGCCCTTGAGCTGGCTGATCAGCACCAGGCTCCAGGCGATGATTCCGAGGCCGATGGCTGCCAGCCGGTGACGCTTGAAGCTGTGGCCGATCTGAGCGACGATCATCGCTCCTAAGGCGATGCCAAGGCCGCTCATCGCCAGCAGGGTGCCGAAACGGGTCGGCCCGAGCCTTGTGATCGACGAGGCGATCGGGATCGCCAGGACGGTCATCGCCGCCAGGAGGCTGTAGAGCAGAACCAGATTGACCATGGCCCCTCGCACCTTGGGCCTGTCCTGCAGCACCTTCAACCCCTCGCCGATCTCCTTCCAGATGCTGGGGGAGCTCTTGGCTCGTTTCGGTTCCTGCATCGCGATCGTGCTGAGGCTGATCGCTGCCATGCCATAGCAGAACGGCAGTAGCAGGAATTCGCCACCGATCAGGCCAATGTTGAGGAAGGCCTGTTTGAGCAATCTGAGGATGGGATCGCCGAGGGCAAAACCGACAATCGTTGCGCCCATGCTCGTCGCCTGATAAAGCGAATTGGCGGCCAGCAGGTGTTCACCAGGAACGAGCAGCGGGATCGTCGCCTGCTCGGCTGGTGCGAAGAACTGGGTGAGCACAGACTCAAAAAAGGTCATCAGCATCAGGGCCCAGTAGCCCCAGCTGAGCCCCAGCCAATGGGGGCCGGGCAGGATGCAGATGGGGGCCAGCAGCACCAGGAAAGCCCGCAAGGCATTGGAGGCCACCATCAAGCGACGTTTCGGCCAGCGGTCTGCCCAGACCCCTGCCAAGGTCCCGAGCAGCATCGCTGGGATGGTGTTGGCCACATAGATCCCCGTGGCCAGGAGGGTGATCATCTGGGCGCGGGTTTCGAAATCCATCTGCATGGCAGAGGCCACCTCCGCCAGGGCTCCGCTGCTGGGAGGTGTGCTGGTCACCCAGTACTTGGCGATCATGTACACCATCAGCACGATGTAGAACTTGTCGGCCAGCTGGGAGAAGATCTGGCCGATCCACAAGCGCCGGAATCCATCAATGCTGAGCACGGCTTGCAGCCCTCTGGTGCCATCGCCTGGCTCAGGTGTTGGCAGTGCCGGTTCAGGGCTGTTAGGGGATGGACCGTTCAAGCTGCTTCTTATGCCCGGCTCATGATCGCCCACCCGCTGCCTGGCTGATGCTCTGTCGCAACATCGTCAGGGCCTTGACGTTTGTAGATAGATGATTGTGGATCCAGCACTCCACAATCGCCAGCAGCTTCAACCACACAACCGCTGGACCCATCAGTTCCCCGTCTTGTCGCCGTGGCAGCGCAGGCCGCAACAGGCGCTGAAACAGGGCCAGTTCAGAGGGATTCAGTTGCAGCGCTGCCCCTGGCTGGGATCCGATCGCGAAGCCTTCTTGGGGCATCAGGCTGCAACGCCAGTCCCATTGTCCAATCGGAGGATCGAGGGGCGCGCCTGTCAGGCAGCATTCCTGTACGGGTAATCCATAGCCGCCGAGAGCAAGTAGGTGAACACAGGCCTGTACGCAGCTGGCCATTGTCGTCTCAGGTTCTGGAGGCGTGAGCTGGCCAAGGGCTTCAATCCGTGTGAGATGCAGCAGCACGGTGCTGAGCAGGCCAGGCTGGGGATCTTCACCGGCAATCAATATCAGGCTCAGCTCGGCAAGGGCCTGGGCCGCAGCGAGTGATTCAAGTTGCTTCCCCACGCCGTTGAAACTGTGCAGGACCTTCAGTTGCCTCACCCGAGCCAGACCACGGCGACCGCTCACCTGCAGCTCCAGCATCGTCAATGGCACCGCTGCTGCCAGCGCGCTGCGTGGTCGTCTGGCCCCTGGCACGGCAAGTCTGATCAACCCCTCCTGATCACTGAGCAGAGTCAGCAGCCGATCCTGTTCGCCGAGCGGACCGACCTTGAGTGCGAGCCCTTCAAGGCGGCGTTCCCCGGTCACATCTCGCCCCGACGCAAGGCCTGCATCAGCGCCGGGCCGCGGCTGGTGCCGAGCTGAGTCGCACCTGCCTCAACAACGTCCAGGGCCAGATTCAGTTCATCCAGTCCTCCGGCTGCCTTGATGGCGCAACGGCCTCGGGCAAGCCTTGACAGCCGTTGAACCTTCAGGGAGGTGACGGCAGCGCCGAAACCGTTGCCGCTCTGCAGACCACAGACGCCGGCATCGATAGCTGCATCCACCGCCAGAGCAAGGGACTCCTCCTGCAGACGGTTCATGTCCAGCACGGCGCGCACGGGTAGACCCAGTGCGCAGATGCTTGCCAGTTCCTCGGCGAAGCTCTCGATCCGTTGGTCCGCTAGGGCTGCGAAGTCAGCTACCACATCCAGTTGCTCCGCCCCCTGAGCCGCCGCCCATTCGGCTTCCGCCCGCTTCAATTCAGCGGGGATGGCCCCGAAGGGGAAGGCGATCACGGCGATCAGGGCTGTTGTGCCGGGAGGTCCTAGTCGCTGGCGCAGTAGTGAGAGCCTGTTGGGATGGCTGCAGATGCCGCCGAAGCCGAAATGGCGGGCGGCATCACAGGCATCAGCGAGATCCAGCTCGGAGAGGTGAGGATCCAGAACCGCCTGATGGATCAGTGGGGCGAGATCAGGTCGTTCGGCGAGCTTGGAGGTGCCGGTCATGGAGCGGTTGAAAGGGATCAGTCGCGAGCCTGGATCACGCCATAGCCACCATGGTTGCGTCGGTAGATCACCTGCAGTTCACCACTTTCCTCGTCTCTGAACAGATAGAAGTCGTGGTCAATCAGATCCAGTTGATGCCTGGCCTGATCCAGACTCATCCCTGGCATCGAGAAGTATTTGCGCCGCACGCCTGGTTCAGGCAGATGGGCCTCTTTGCCATCAAGCAGGGAGCCATCCACGGGCTCGTCATTGGTCACCGCCTCAGTGGCGGGTGTGAGGGAGGCTCGATGGCCATGGCTGTGGTGATGGTCGCTGTGACGCTCTTTGAAACGACGTAGCTGGCGTCCGAGCTTGCTGGCAACCAGATCAATGCTTGCGTACATGTTCTGGCTGCGTTCCTGGGCTCGGATCACTGTGCCGTTAGCAAAGACAGTGACCTCGGCAGTTTGTTCAGGCACTCTTGGGTTGCGGGCGACAGAGAGATGCACGTCTGCCTCCTTCACCATGTCGTCGTAATGCTGGATTGCACGCTCGAGTTTTGATTGCGTGTATTCGCGCAGAGCGGGCGTGAGCTCAAGATTGCGACCATGGATCAGCAGTTTCATGGCAACGTTCGGTGCCGGGTGATAACGACAAACTAGAAGAGGCCTCGGTTTCGGCAAACATTCAAGCGGCAATCTGTTTTGAGCCCCCTGAGCAGGTGCCCTTTCAAATTGCCTGGCACTGGCAACGGCAATGGCAGGTCAAGTTGCTTGAGAATCCCCAGGCGCCGCAGGCGGTTTGGCTGCTGCAGCATCCGGCCTGCTACACCCTCGGACGCGGGGCTGACGAGGCTTTTCTCGGCTTTGATTCAGCGGATCCACCCGCCCCTCTGCATCGGATTGATCGCGGTGGCGAGGTGACCCATCACCTCCCCGGACAGCTGGTGGTTTATCCCGTGCTTGATCTGCGCCGTCATCAGCCTGATCTCCATTGGTATCTGCGTCGTCTGGAGGAGGTGTTGATCGATGTGCTTGCTGTTCTGGGGCTTAAGGGTGAACGGATCCCAGGCCTGACGGGTCTCTGGTTGGAGGGTCACAAGGTGGCTGCCATTGGTGTGGGCTGCCGCCGCTGGGTCACCCAGCACGGTCTGGCCCTGAATGTTGACTGTGATCTGAACGGTTTTGCCGAGGTGGTGCCCTGTGGCCTCACGGGTCGCTCGGTGGGGCGTTTGAGCGCCTGGATCCCAGGGCTGACGGTTGCCCATGTGCAACCGTTGCTGCGCCACTCTCTGGCCGCACACTTTGGCCTGGCCTGGCAGGTGAGCAAGCTGGAGGCGGAAGCATTTGCGTCAGATCTCTCGGGGTGATAGCCCTGGGCTGATCCCCGGTGATGGCGAGCTGATGGGCAGCAAGATGTTGAGTGACGATGGGATGGGCCGAAATCAGGGGGGCCAGATCCCGCCCGCAGCTCTGGCCAGGGCCCAATGGCATCCCCGTTCCCAGGAGCTCAAGGCCCTTGCGGGTCAGGCCCATGTGGCCGCGCTTGGGCGAGTTGATCAGATCTGGCCCTGGCTGGATCTGCACCATGGGGATGTGCTTGCGGTGGAGGCGCCCCATGCAGCCCATCCCGAGCAATTCAATTACAGGGATCTTGCCGCCCGCATTGCCAGGGCTGCTGCGGCTTTTCGAAAGCTCGGAATCGTCAGTGGGGATGTTGTGGCCCTGTTTGCGGAGAACAGTCCCCGCTGGCTGGTGGCGGATCAGGCCCTGATGCGCTCCGGTGCCGCTGATGCTGTTCGCGGTGCCGCCGCTCCGATTGAAGAGCTTCATTACATCCTTGCCGATTCCGGCGCCAAGGCCCTGGTCGTTCAGAACGCTGATCTGTGCAGCAAGCTGGCCCTGACCCCAGAGCAGCGCAGTCGACTGAGCTTCGTGCTGCAGCTTGAAGGTGAACCCTCTGAGGGGGTGCTCGGCTGGGAGGACCTGCTGGCCGCTGCTGAAGGGCAGCAGGCACCGGATCCGACCCAGGGGCGCGGCCAGGAGACGGCGGCGGCCACCATTGCCACGATCCTCTACACCTCAGGCACGACCGGCAAACCCAAGGGGGTGCCCCTCAGCCACGGCAACCTGCTGCATCAGATGCGCTGCCTGGCCTGTGTGGCACACCCCTCCCCCGGGTCAGCGGTGCTGAGTGTGCTGCCGATCTGGCATGCGTATGAACGCAGCGCTGAGTATTACTTCTTCTCCTGTGCCTGCAGCCAGAGCTACACGACGATCAAACAGCTCAAACGGGATCTCCCCCGCGTCCGCCCGCTTGTGATGGTCACGGTGCCTCGGCTGTGGGAAGCGGTTCAGGTTGGCTTTAACGACGCCTTGAAAGCCATGCCTTCAGGGAAGCAGCGTCTGCTGAGGCTGGCCCTGGCCAACAGTGGCGCCCAAAGGCGGGCCTGGCGCCAGGCCAGGAATCTGCTGCTGGCCCCGGTGAGGCCCCTCTCCCGCCTGCAGGCGCTGGGCGAGGCAACCCTGCGCTGGCCATTGCACGGGCTTGCCGCCGCTCTGCTTTGGCCCAAGGTGCTCAAACAGCTCTGTGGTGGTCAGTTGCGCTTCCCGATCAATGGGGGAGGAGCGATCGCTCCCCATGTGGATAGCTTCTTCGAGGCTGTGGGGATCGAGCTGCTGGTCGGTTACGGACTCACTGAAACCAGTCCGGTGGTGAGTTGCCGCCGCCCCTGGCGCAATATCCGCGGCAGTTCCGGACCACCGCTGCCGGAGACGGAGTTCCGCATCGTTGATCCGGAGACGGGCTCTGCCTTGAGGCTTGGCCAGCGTGGCCTTGTCATGGTTCGTGGCCCCCAGGTGATGGCCGGCTATCTCGGCAAGCCCGAGGCCACGGCCAAGGTGCTTGATCGGGAAGGCTGGTTCGATACCGGAGATCTCGGCATGTTGCTCGCAGATGGTTCGCTGGTGATCACCGGTCGTGCCAAGGACACGATTGTGCTCAGCAGTGGAGAGAACATCGAGCCAGGCCCCCTGGAGGAAGCCCTTGTCGCCAGTCCTCTGGTGGAGCAGGTGATGCTGGTGGGTCAGGACGAACGCCAACTTGGCGCCCTCGTTGTTCCCAGCCGTGATGGGATCCTCCCCTGGGCTGAACAGCAGGGTCTGCGTCTGGAGGACGACCTTGGCGGCTCCCCTGGGGATGGCGAACTGTTGCGGTTGCTGCGGGGCGAACTCAACCGATTGTTGGCGCAAAGGTCGGGTTCACGAGCGGATGAACGGCTTGCCGGGGTGGCCCTAGTGGAACCGTTCTCCATGGAGAACGGTTTGCTCACCCAGACTCTCAAGCAACGTCGTGATCGCATCACGAGCCGTGATGCCTCTGCAATCAAATTGATTTACGCACGTTGATGAACTGTCTGCGAAACCGTTCAATCATGTTTGGACGGTTGACCTGAAAGCTTTGGGCTGAGACGCTTGGCGCTTCTTCCATACACC
>MPLU02148765.1_pt1 | contig 10650 bp, 12 predicted proteins | sample 1617381 | NCBI WGS metagenome assembly MPLU02 (sample SAMN05944801, study PRJNA350692) | marine metagenome | biome: marine; feature: ODZ; material: water; isolation source: 90 m water sample filtered on 0.2 um supor filter | place: Pacific Ocean | collected 2012-04-08 | depth 90m m | reverse complement strand
CTCTAATTACATTTATAGCAATTGCGGCGGCTTCGGTCACGGGTGCGGGATTCTACTACGTCAGCAGCACCTCGGCCAAAGCCGAATCCGAATGTTCAGCTTCCAAAGAGGAATGTTCAGCTTCCAAAGAGGAGTGCGACGAGAAAGCCACTTGCGATGAAGGCGCAAAACCCGACTGTGGTGATAAGGAGTGCACCGACCAAAAGAAGGCTGAAGACCAAAATCCTACTTAATTAACGCTTTGGCCGTTAAAGGCAAAAAACAAGGCCCACAGTTGACCACTGTGGGCTTTTTGTTTCTTTCAAGGGTTAGGGACTACGGGGCAATGTTGGCGAAACACTGCTGGATTATGCTACTTATCCAGACCACCGCGCGCCGTTGGCTGTATTGGCAACCGCCAACCTCCTCCGCAAACACGGAGCCAAGACTAGTGAAGAATTGAAAGCTGAAGGGAAATGAATGCGCTACAATGATCTTAATTTCGGCGCGTTTAACAGCAGCCTTGCCTACTGGATATCAACAAATATTAGCGTGCCTGCTAGCATATCCGGCACGATCAACTTCTTGGCCTTCAGATCGACAAAAAAATCAGCAGCAGACAATAGGTCTTCTAGAATAACTTCACTCTTTTTCCCGTTTTCAGTTAGTTTCCAAACTTTTCCTTGCGTCCAGCTCGAAACATAAATGACGCCCTTGCCACCAGTATTGATAGCGTCGGCACCTCGCAGTCCCTTTGCAATTACCTTTAACTGCCCTTTTCCAGTTTTACGCAAAATATTGCCGGTAAAAAAATCACATAAAAGCAACCCATTCTTCCCAGCTCGCCCGACACCATTTGGCCCCGGAAGTGAGCTGTTTCCCGGAGCAACTGCATCGGTAATCTTTCCGTCGAGCGTAATCTGATAAACACAACCCTCCGCCGTTAGTTCTTTCGCTTGCTTGCTGTCCAAGGGCCAAAGCGTACGATCCTTGTCTGGATCGAACATCATGCTAATGGCACCCATATCAGTGACGAAGATACTCTTACGATCCGACGATGAGGCGACGTCGTTGAGGAAACTCACGTTACGCGTAAAATTCTTTTTATCGACTAAGACCGACACCTTCCCCTTGCGGTCAATTTTCAAAACCTTGGTCTGGTCGGCAGTGACAAGATATTTACCAGTGAACGCAATACCCTTTGGCTCATCCATACCCTTAGCGAATACGCGCGACTTGTCGCCATCAAGGACTTTAATCACGGCGTCCCCTTCAGCGTCCGCCGAGTTCATGACGGTGACATAGTACTTACCACCGAACCCCTTTGTCACACTTTCTGGACGCGTCCCAATCTTCAAGACCTTGTTCTTTGCGCCAAACACCGACAACCCAAAGAACATACTAGTAATGATTACTGTCAGTAATTGCTTCTTCATAAAAACCCGAACAAGTTCATAGCAACTTTGAATAAATCGTCAACGCAAATCAACGGTGCTTGACCACTAAGCGTGAGCATGCTGCCCTTTTTTTGTATTGCATGAAGATTTTCATATGCACATTCAAAACTATTGCAAATAATACGCAATTAAGCTGAGCTTTCGCTGACATGAAACACCTCCTACTAACAACAATCGCAGCCGTGGTGCTGGTGGGGTTTGCGCTTGAATTGAATGCCAAGGAGAAGTCGCCTAATTTTGTGATCTTTCTCACCGACGACCTCGGTTGGGGCGATTTGGGTGTTCAGGAACATCCCTTGATTAAAACGCCGAACCTGGACCAGTTCGCAAAAGAAGGCGTGCGGCTTACCCAGTGTTACGCGGCGTGCGGGGTTTGTTCGCCTTCGCGTTCCTCCATTCTCACAGGCCGTACCCCCTACCGCAACGGGGTGTGGCGTTGGATTCCTTCGGGCCACCAGGTGCACCTGCGTACCAGTGAGATTACCATTCCCGAGGTCTTGAAATCAAAGGGCTACACGACATGCCATGCCGGCAAGTGGCACCTGAACGGGTTCTTTAATGATCCGCGTCAACCCCAACCCAATAGCCACGGCTATGACTGGTGGTTGGCAACCCAAAACAATGCTTCGCCCAATCATATTAATCCGAAAAACTTCGTACGCAATGGCAAGGCCGTTGGAGTTATCAAAGGCGCTTCTGCAGTCATTGCCGCTGAAGAAGCCATTAACTGGCTCCGCAAGGAAAGGGACAAGTCCAAACCTTTCTTTATCACTGTCTGGACGCATGAACCGCATCTACCTATTGAGTCGGCGCCTGAGTTCATGAAGCCTTACGCGGATATTGATGATGAGGGAATCCGGCAGCACCACGGGAATGTCACCCAGTTGGACCATGCCTTTGGTTTGCTAATGAAAGAACTCGATCAACAGAGCTTGACCGAGGATACCTTCGTCTTTTTTACCTCGGATAACGGACCTGAGGGGGCGGGGACCAAAGGCCGTACACGCGGTTCGACTGGAGGCCTGCGTGGACGAAAGCGCTGGAGTCATGAAGGAGGTATTCGCGTGCCGGGTATTGCCCGTTGGCCCAACCACATTAAGCCTGGGACCACGAGCAGTGTGCCGGTGATTGGGTCCGACCTTTTCTCCACCATACTGGCCATTGTTGGTGCGGACCTGCCCAAGGATCGGGTGATTGACGGGGTGGACATGCGGCCGGCTTTGGCAGGTAAACCGCTGGAACGGCCTGTGCCGCTTTACTGGCGGAATCACGTGGCGCCAACAGACAACCACGTGGCTCTGCGTATTGGCGAGTGGAAGATTGTGGGGGATAGGGCCCTCGAGAAATTTCAGCTCTATAAGATCGAGGAGGATTGGAAGGAGGAAAAGGATTTGGCGTCCAAGATGCCCGAAAAGCTTGCCTTCATGAAAACCGCGCTATTGAAGGTACACGATGAGGTTGAAAAAGAAGGGCCATCAGAATGGTGGATTAATGAGCCGCCGAGAAAACGTGGCAAACGCGCAGCGCGCAAGACGGGTGAAGAATTGAAAGCTGAAGGGAAGTAGCCAACCCACCTCGGCGGCAACAGTTAAAACGCCTTGAAAAATGGCAACTCGACCGCGAGTGTTCACTCTCTTACAGGCTTAGGAGGTAAAAATGATAAACGTAATAGCATCCATTTCAGTAGAAGCTTCCGAACGCGACGCCTTCATTGAAATATTCAAGACGAACGTTCCCAAGGTGCTGGAGGAAGAGGGGTGTATCGAATATTCCGCCACGGTGGACTTCCAAACCGACATTCCCATCCAGGAAACGAATGCAAACGTCGTAACGGTTATTGAGAAATGGGAATCATTACTTCACCTTGAAGCTCATTTCACTGCGCCGCATATGTTAGAGTACAAATCGAAGGTAGAAGGCATGGTAGAAGACGTCTCCCTGAAAATTCTGGAAGACGCTTAGGCTTCGAAAGACAACTAGACCAACCCACTCCACCGCTTGAACGCCGTAGGGTTGTTCGGCGGCAACCGTTAAAACGCCTTGAAAACTGAGTTTATCGGGGTGACGGTTCCCTCGCTATGAAATCAGTACTACTCACAACAATCGCAGCCGACTTCCAAATAAAACACCTCTATTCAACGCTCTTATTATCCTCCGCATTTTTGATCGCAGACACCTCTGGCCTCACTGTTCAAGCGCAGCAAAAGCCCCCCTCTCCGTCGATCACATACGAAAATGTTTCCTACGGCGATCACCCCAACCAAGTGATCGATTTCCGGAAGGCTAACGTGGATGATCCAGCTCCCCTGATAGTCTATATTCACGGAGGCGGCTTCAAGGGAGGCTCGCACGACAAAGTCAATGGCAAGGCAATCCGGCAATATCTCGATGCCGGCATTCACCATGCGTCTGTAGAGTACCGCTTTCTTAAGCATGCCGATTTTCCGGCTGCGCATGAAGACTGCGTTCGCGCCTTGCAGTTCATCCGCAGCAAGGCGGAGGATTGGGGCATCGATAAAAACTGCATTGCCGCCTATGGAGGATCGGCGGGCGCCCAGCTTGTTGCCTACCTCGCCTGGGGCAATGATTTCGCGAATCCGAAAAGCACCGATCCGGTCTCACGGGAATCATCGCGTCTCAAAGCGGTGGCCCTCAGGGGCGGACAATCGACCCTGGACATGAATTGGTGGGTCGAGAATATCCCGGGCTACAAAAGAGAGTTCCACGGTAAAGGGGGCAGGGAAGACCTGTCCTTTGTCGAACGGCGGGCCCTTCTCAACGAAATCTCCGTCATCAATCACATCACCCCGGATGACCCGCCCACCTTCATGAGCTATGGCATGAATCCGGACGATCCGATCCCAAGCGATCCCAAACGTGCCCGGGGCTGGTCTATTCACCACGTCAATTTTGGCATCTTCATGGAAAAGAAACTGCGACGGGAAGGCGTGAATGTATTCCTCAAATTTCCACAAGCTCAACTGCCGTTCGAAGACGATGTGGCTTTCCTGATACACCACTTGAAAAAGTAGCGCCAACCTCCTCCGCAAACACGGCGGCAAGACGGGTGAAGAATTGAAAGTTGAAGGGAGATGAAAACACTAATCTTAGAATGTAAGGATTGCGGTGGAGGTGTATCTACTAATTCAGAAAAATGTCCGAAATGTGGAGCAGTCAATGAAGGCTATAAACCTCGGAAGGCACCTGTGATGCTGGTGTGCGTGACGATTATTTTTATAGTATCAACCGTCTATATCATCGTCGGCACAGTTTTTGGTTGGTAAAGTTAAATCCGCCGATACCGGTTCAGGGTCCCCATTTTATTTAAACCACGTCAGGACTATGAAACTACTACTCACAACAATCGCAGCCGTAGTGCTGGTGAGAACTGCCTTCGCCGACCCGATTCACTATGCTGCTAAGAGCGGTGACATTGCTGGCGTCCAAGCGGAATTGGACAGAGGCGTGGATGTGAACGCGAAGAGTGAAGGTGGATCGACTCCTTTGCATGGTGCGGCTGAAGGAGGTCACGGGGAAATCGTCGAGTTGTTGATTGCCGCAGGTGCGGATTTGCATGCAAGGACTGTTACCATGTTGGGAGGTGGAGGGTGGACGCCTTTACATTCGGCAGCCAGGCAAGGTCACAGGGAAATCGTCGAACTACTTATTTCAAATGGCAGCGATGTGAATTCAAAGGATTCTACAGGCAAGTCCAGTTTGCATGATGCAGCCCTTGAAGGTCACAAGGAAATCGTCGAATTGCTTATAATCAAAGGCGCGGATTTGAATGCTGAGAGTGGATATTACGGGACTCCATTGCATGTGGCGGCTGGTATAGGCCACGAGGAAATCGTTGAACTGCTAATCGCGAATGGCGCGAATGTGAATGTAAAAGATGGTTTTGGACGAACTCCGCTAGATACTGCCGAATTGGTATATGAATGGGACTCGCCTGATGCCAAAGTCGCAAAGAGGCAAATCGCCGACCTCCTCCGCAAACATCAACTGACGCCTCGCTTGATACAGCACAATCGCTTTGCATTCAGCTTTGATGCGAAGGAGGGAAACGTCTACGAGGTTCAGGATTCACTTGATCTGCTAAACTGGGAAGTGATCAAGACCTACACCGGGACTGGCGCCTCGGTTCGGTTTGATGAAGAGAGAGATCACGATCCCCCGCAATGCTTCTACCGTGTGAGGGAGGTTGAGTGACCTCCTCCGCAAATACGGCGGCATGACGGGTGAAAAATTGAAAGCTGAAGGGAAATGAAATACCTGTTCTTAATCGTTTTTTTTGTTGCGCTATTGCCTCTGCAGTCAGCTCCCCTTTTTAATATGGCCGAAATGCTGGACGCGAGTACCCTAGAGGTGAAGGTGCTCAAGGACTGGCATGTGGTGAGGGGAGAAGTGTCCACGCGACAGAAATTGGTCACCATTCGGGTGGGGGAGCTACTGCCGGGAAAGGAATACCGCGTGCCGGTGCGGATGGTTGTGCCGACCAACCGCAAGGCCAAGGGTTTCCACCTGACTGGCGGTCACAATCCGGGCCAGTTCCAAAAGGATTTGCAGCCTCGCGGGGTGGATCGAACCTTACTTGAAGGAGGCGTCGGTCTGGTGCAAACGGTGGTGCAGGTATTGCAAGTATCCGGTCAGGGTGAACTGGGTCGATTGGCCGACCGGCGTTTTGTTGAGACACTCAATCCTCATTATTCCATACAGTACTGGGGCTGGCCGGCCACCTTAATGCGAGCAATCACGACGGCTTACGCAGAGAAGGATCATTTTGAAAAGGGTAAGGTCGCTGCCTCAGGCGGCTCTAAGAATGGTGCCTCACCTTCGGTGACCCTGATTGAAGACAAGCGATTGAGTGCCCTGCATGCGAGTGTGTCCCCTATTTGGGATTCACCCCTGCGCCTGTGTGACCCCAAGGCGTGGTCAGATTTGCGCCGGGCCAATGAGACTTATGCGGTCAAACTGAGGGCACGCGGTGAATCTGTAAACACCGAGCGCATTATGAATCACTTCTTTTTGGGCGGCACCTTTGGGCCGGTCTATAACCGCCAGGCTCTGGCTGCGGGGAAGAAGTGGGAGGATTTGCAGAAGATTGCCGGAGAGATGGCCGATCACATTTTTGTTTCTCGACATCTGAAGACTCTAAAGGAGCGGAGTGTCGATTTGTTTTTTCACCCGGGCACCCATGACTTTGTGGCGTTTGATCTGGTATGGGGCGGGAAACATTACCCCCAAATTCCAAGTTACCTTAAGGCTAATTCAGGTCATGGGATCCGTGAACCTCATCCAGCGGCTGAACGCGATGAACAGAATAAATCGGTATTCTTACTCCATCACTTTTTTGGGGGAGAAGGGTTATTGTCTCCTCCAGCGGTACAAGCCAAATTGGATAAGGATAAGATTCAGATTACGGTGACTTTCCCCAAGGGGGCAAAGGCTGAGAGTGGGCGCATATGGTGGATGTATGACCGGGGTCCTGATGGTAGTGCGGCATATATCGCTGAACTTTTTCCGAAGGAACAGGCCGCCCCAATGAAAATGAACCCCGCGCAGAATTCCTGGAGTGTGACTTTAGCCATTAAACCGGGACATAAGCATATAGACTTTTTTAGTAATCACCGCAAAAGAATCGTTCGATCAGGCCGCACGTATAACACCTATATTTCCAGCCCGTACACGCGACTTCCGGTCCAGAGATAAACCGAAAACGTACTCTATTTCCATAGTAAAAATTGGGGATGGAAAAGAGCTGGAATTACCAGTAATAGAACCATATCGAGTAGTCAAAGCTCCCATCAGCTAAACAACCACTTGAACGCCACAGGGTTGTTGTTCGGAGGCAACTGTTAGACCGACTCTTTTTTCTGACCGCTTGACGGTTAGGCGCAACTCTGATGTTCTCGCTTTATGTCTAAAATTGCTATTGTAAAAATGAAGATTCAACCGGGTAAGTACGAGGAAGCTGTAGCATTTATGCAAAAACATATTCCTGACACTGCCTCCTTTGAAGGTTGTGATTCCATTCGTGTCGCGGGGAGTCCAGATGACTCCACGATGATGGTTTATGGAGAGTGGGCTTCCATTGAAGCACATAAAAAGTATGTGGCTTGGAGAGAGGAAGGCGGCTTGCTCCAAGAGTTTGTCTCCGACTTCCTTGAGTCACCTCCAGAGTTTCTTTATCAAAGCCAAGTGTATTAGCCGTTATTCTCCATCTTTTCACGGCACACTTGGGTGGCACTGCCAGCACCGCTAATTAACAGCAGAATTGAAATGAAACACCTCCTACTCACAACAATCGCAGCCGTGGTGCTGGCGGGGTGTGGAGAGTCGCAGTCGCCAGACATCTCAACTCATCAAGTTGCAGTTTAGTGAAAAAAGAGATTAAATTCCTTAAAAAAACGCATATTAAAGACAAGTCCATCGTTTGTTTTGCATTTTTTTTTCTTGTGATTGGTTTGGCTTCAGCTGAGCACAATTGGTGGCAATTTCGAGGTCCAAGCGGTGACGGTCATACGGCATCAACTAATCTTCTGTTGAAGTGGTCGGAGGCAGAAAACGTCACTTGGAAAACCCCTATCCACGATCGGGGCTGGTCATCCCCGGTGATTTGGGGGAGGCAAATTTGGCTTACCACTGCCACAGCTGACGGGCGGAAATTGTTCGCGGTCTGTCTAGATAAGGTAACCGGCAAGATAGTTTATGATCTGCATTTGTTCGATGTGGCTAAACCAATAAGGATCACCAAAGACAACACCTACGCAACTCCCACGCCGGTGATAGATGAACGTAGGGTAATACTACACTTCGGCACCTACGGCACGGCTTGTCTAGACACTGAAACCGGAGATGTGTTGTGGAAGCGACGTGATTTGAATTGCGACCATGAGGCGGGAGCCGGGCCAGCTAGTTCGCCAACACTCGTCGGGGACAAGGCGGTGGTTCACGTGGATGGTCGGGATGTGCAATACATCATCGCTCTCGACAAGACCACTGGTAAGACGGCTTGGAAAACGCTGCGATCGCTCGAGTATTCCAAGTTTCCCGTTCATCACCGAAAGGCCTATTGTATGCCGGCGCTGGTGCCGAGAGGTCAAGGCCAGCAACTCGTAAGCCCTGCTGGCCGCGGTCTTTACGCCTACGATCCGAAAACAGGCAAGGAACTGTGGTACGTACGGCATCGAGGCTGGTCGGTGGCACCGCGCCCTGTATCCGGCCACGGGTTGGTGTTTGCCACGGTGGATCGGGACCGGCCGGAACTGTGGGCCATTCGGCTCAACGGCAAAGGCGATGTAACCGACACGCATATTGAATGGAAGTCGTTCCGCAGCATGCCACAACGTTGTTCTCCGTTGCTGGTAGGCGATTTGTTGTTTGTCGTGAACCGTGGCGGTATCGCGAGCTGTCTTGAGGCTAAGACCGGCGAGGTCGTCTGGAAGGAACGTCTGAAGGGCGCTTACTCGGCGTCGCCCATCTACGCAGAGGGGCGGATTTACCTGTTTAACGAGGAAGGCCTTACCACAGTCATTCGGCCAACTCGCAAACTTCAGGTCATGGCCAGTAATGCTCTGGCTAGGCAGCCGTTCATGGCGACGCCCGCCGTCGATGGTGATGCTTTCATCATGCGCACGGGCGGGCATTTGTATCGCATCGAGGCGCAGTAGTAGAACTCGATGACTTGCGGCAAGGCGGGTGAAGAATTGAAAGCTGAAGAGAAATGAAACACCTCCTACTCACAACAATCGCAGCCGTGCTTCTGGTGGGGTGTGGTAAAACGCAGCAGTCGGCTCCTGAACCAGAAGCGAAACCAGCTGAACCGCCGGCAGCCAAAGTGCCAGACATCTCAGTTCACGACGCTGCCATTGACGGAAATATTGAATTGGTCAAACAGTACTTGGATGCTGGCGGGGATGTGAACACGACGGATATAGCTAGAAGAACTCCATTGCATTGGGCGGTTCGAGAAGGCCATAAGGAAATCGCTGAACTGCTAATCTCCGAAGGTGCGGATGTGAATGTGAATGGACCATCTAAGGAAACACCCCTAGTGTGGGCGATTGATCCCCCTCGTCCCGAAATGGCTGAACTGCTAATCACCAAAGGTGCGGATGTGAATGCGAAGGATGATATTTTCGGTACACCGCTAGATTCGGCGAATGCTTTAATTCAATTCCAGAATGCTTTTTCTCCAGCGCTTTCGCGTTCACTCAATGAAATCGCCGACCTCCTCCGCAAGCACGGCGGCAAGACGGGTGAAGAATTGAAAGTTGAATGAAAATGAAACACCTCCTACTCACAACAATCGCAACCGCGGTGCTGCTTGGGTGTTCAAAAAATAAAATAACAATAGCAAACAGCGGAACAAATGTTTGGCAGGAGATCGAAATAACAGTAGTAGGACAGCAATTGCTAATTGATCGACTAGATGGGGGTGTGTTTAAAGTATTTAGTTTTAAATCAAAACAAGAAGGTGGCGGCTTATTCAAAGGAAATATAAATGGGAAAATAGTTAAACAAGAATTTGGTTACTACACCCAAAATCTAAATAGCAATCTTGCAATAATTCTTGGTGATAACAGTAATAGTGCTGAAATTATAGATATGGATTCAACTGTTCAGAGTATTGATGGCATAATTGCTAAAAGAAGAAAGGGTGAAACCAGCGCGGTGGAAAAGAATCTACGAGTTCTTGGAGAAGGCTTAAAAGCTGAAGGGAAATGAAAGCAGGTATTGCTATCTCAATCCTACCTTACTTGTTGGCACTATTACTATTTTACTCCTTAGCAATTCACATGCACAAAAGTTTAGATGGGTGGCCCGAGAGTATTGGAACGCATGGGTTTCCTCCGGCGTTGCTTATGCATGATCAAATTCAAGGTGCTTACATTACGTGTTTGTTGCTTTTTACCATTTTTGTAGTGCCTGCAATTATTCTGGTATGTCTACTTGTCTCTCGCTGGCGACATCTGGTTGTCTATTTCATGGTGCATTTAGTGTCGTTACCAGTGTGCTACGGACTGATGCAGCTTGCTCCCGAGGGTTATCTCTACTGGTGGTGGGATTGACGATATTATGACCAACTCAGACCTATGAGAAAAGAAACCGAAGACCTCCTCCGCAAACACGGCGGCAAGACGGGTGAAGAATTGAAAGCTGAAGGGAAGTAGCTGTTGCCAGCCCCCTTTCCGCATCCAAACATTCATCT
>MPLU02104657.1_pt1 | contig 10650 bp, 7 predicted proteins | sample 1617381 | NCBI WGS metagenome assembly MPLU02 (sample SAMN05944801, study PRJNA350692) | marine metagenome | biome: marine; feature: ODZ; material: water; isolation source: 90 m water sample filtered on 0.2 um supor filter | place: Pacific Ocean | collected 2012-04-08 | depth 90m m | reverse complement strand
TACGACAGAGATGTGGATATTTATGATAATCAATGGAAGATATTAACTAATAAATCAATTCCATCTGTAATTAAGCATGATACAGCAAATAAAATTATATATAGAGGCCTTTCAGCTATAGACAGCTCATCTATAGAATGTATGAAGACTGACATCCGTGGTGATGTGTGGGTGGTTTATAATAGCAGCCAATTAGCCAAAATTTCTAATGATCGTAATTTAATTTTCTCAACACCCATATCATCCACATCTACTACTTTGTCAGCAGAACCATTAAGTGGGCATAAAACATTAGATTTCATCCGCGAATTTGACACCTCAGGACTCAAAGAATATTGCATTGTATTAGATCAAATATATACAGCCAATTCACCACTTTCTGCAGAAACAACATGTTATTATTTCAATATGAGCGGTGGATTTGTAAAACAGGTTCAGCTTCCAGTAAATATAACCAAAGCACTTTCCGCAAATAACCTTGGGGGTATAACCAATTATGATTATGTTAAAAGATTATACCCAGATGAAGTACAAACAAATAAGTTAACATTTAAAACAAAATCAACAAATAAATTAAATGAAATTGAATATCATTTAGATGAAATTGATGTAGATGTAACGGATTTAAAACCAGGAACCCATCATTTTACATATATCATAGACAACGACAATGCCAATTATACATTGTATGTAGACAATTTGTTATATAAACAAAATAAATTACCAGTAGACAATAAATACAGATTTTCCGATATTGTATCGAAATCCCTTACTGTAGGAGCCTCACCATTTTTTGAAGGGTCATATTTATCTGATGCGTTGGCCCAACCTGGATATTATAATGGATTTAATTTTAATTTAAAATTATTCAATATATTTAATCGATCAATTGGTGTATTTGACGTTTATAATTTATATAAACAAAATCGAAATATTCTAGACCTAGAATGGGTAATTCCTGGTGGTAAGCGAGGGTATATAGAAACAATTGACAGATTTAATAAGCATAGGCTCCCTGGTCATAAAACTAATTTTTACGAAACCACCACACATACGGCATCTTCACTATCAGCAGGCGATTTAATAGAGGGATATGAAAAACACACATCCGAGGCACTTAAGGAATTTGCACCAATCAACAATAAACAAATAAAATCTACATGGTTTTATTATAATACAGCAGGATGACACCATATAATACAACATATTTAAATAATATAACATCAATTGGTCTGTTGACAGATCGTGTTATTAATGATAGCATTGAATTACCATATTCATATAGTGATCTTAAAATAAAACCAAATACAGTCATTACATCGACATCGTTTAATGATGTTGTAGAACGTATAAATAAAAACTTTTTATATCTCGTTTCATATGGAAAAATCCCAGGAAGTGATTTACCAATTAATTATACAAATTTTTTAAGTGGATCGCTGGATGGATCATATAACTATTATCAATCGACAGATTTTACATCCATGTCGTCGACACCCACTAGTATATTAAGCGGTGTTACTGATATATCCTTTACACCAACGAATGACTCAGGTTCAGCTGGAGTCATATGCAATAACTCATCCGTATTATTATTAAGTGCTCAATCTAGTGATACACTAACAACGTTAAGCGCATCAAAGCTCAGTGAATCAGGCACCATATCTCCAAAATTGAAGGATTTTGATGATATTCACACAACGGCCGTAGATGTCTCAGGTAATGCATATATCATGGACGGCTTTACAATATATAAATATGATATTGCAGGTTCAACCAAGAACGATGCATCATTAAAAGCGCTGATTCCATCTGGCAGAAATTTGACATTGACAATGGGTGGCAGTGGAAGTATATCAGACAATGTCAAATTCGCGTCACCAACATCATTTGGTATTTTAAATGAAAATTTATATGTCTTGGACCAAACCCAAGATTATAATGGCGCATATATTAAGATTTTTGATACTAACTTTAACTTTAAAACCAGTAATAATATTACATCGACCCTAAAATTATATCCTGCGGTTGATCTATTACCCACAAAAGATGGTATGTTAATATTATCACTATCAGGTCATATTCTGGAATATGATAATGATATCAAATTAGTAAAAGTACATGAACCAGATCCAGTGACAAAATCCCAAACTTTTAGGCGTCTGGCTACTAGTAAGGAAAATGATAATATTTTTTATATGATGACAAAATCTCATATATTCAAGAAATATAAATCAAAACCATCTAAAACAATAGGCAGATTTTCACCTACTAAAATGTCCATAGATGAAGTATCACGAGACTTTTCTGGCATATCAATTAAGATTAGTGATGGAGGGAAAGATGAATTATTTGTTAGTGACAAAAGTACCGGTGTTGTATATAGATTTCTCGAAGAGACAGGTTATGAAAATGCATTCTACAATACGTTCGAAACAGAGATATTCCCATTAAGTTCTATAAAAGTCCATCCGGATGAATATGTTAATAATTTTGTATTCAATAAGACATTCGCAAAGATATTATACAATCATTTCGTTTTAAAAGAAAATGCCAGAGCAAAGTTCCAGGGCTTCTTTGACAATACAGGCGATCTAGTATTTGATGGTATCAAATACCCTTTAGATGAAGAATTGGCAGCAATTGACTATACCACTAGTAATAGTAATTACGTTGGTGTAAATGAAGTAGTCCTATCCGAAACCATTAATAGACCCATTAAAAAAATATATGACTTACAAAACCTCATGTCTGGATTTATTAAAGAGAGGAGAACCAATACTTCGCCTATCAGTACGGTAGTTGTTGAATTACCCAAGCCATAAATATTTTACTATGACGGACTGTCTAAGAAAATTAAGCGAGATTTTAAACAAAATCGATGCTAGTAAGTTATCTCCTAGTGAATTGGCAAAAAAGCTAGGGATGGAGCTGGATGAATTTTTATTAAAGATAGGCGATGAATTATCAGAACTAGGAGACTCTCTATCAGAACCCGACTTAGGTCAGATTTCTGAAAAATTTAAAGATTTACTTGGCCAAAATATTATTTATAAAACTCTATCAGAAGCAGGTGACATTCTATCAGAAGCTGGTGATGTTATAAGTAATGCTGGCGATTATTTGGATAAGAAGATCTCAGGTGCAATTGATGATATCAAATCTATTTCACTAGAGGATATTGCATCGGCCCCATTCAAACTCGCGGGTAGTATTTTATCAGAAATAAATGACCAAATTAATAAAAATATTTGTAATGGTAATATTCTAGAAAATCTAGCTGGTGTCTTGGGAGATATTGACGGTACAATAGCCGATATACTGGCTAATTTATCCCCGTCAGCTCTTAAAAAATTACTAGAAAATGATAAATTTGGCAAGCTACTTCTAGGATTATTAAAAGGCACCATCTTAGTCCAATCATTATTGGATAATGTCAAAGACGCCCAAAACAAACAAAAATATGTTGCACCACCAACCGATTTGACTGTTAATAATAAAGATGTACCAACAGCAGTAACAACTGATTTAGATTCCTTGTCTGGTATCGTGACAAATGATAATATACAGTCACCCATAAATTTAAATTATAATAATGGAGGCCCGTGGGATCTAGAAGATGTTGATGTTGAACCTATATTTAAATTTAGTTGTAATGATGTATTTTTGTATAAAGCCAATGATTTTAAAAATATTTCCGATGAAGAATTGAAACAAAACGCTTCAAATAAATATACAGACATATATGATATAATATCATTTTTCCAAGATACAACCAGAATTAAAAATGTATCTGATGTAATTACAAAAACCGAAGTAGGCGATTATATATTCAATATAGGTATTACAGGTGACACATCATATGATATGAACGGTGACTTTTTTGAAAGTGAAATTACTTTCGTATATGGGGTAAATAAGAGATTAAATGTGTCTTCTGACGATTGCGAAGAGTTCACTACAACTAAAATGGTCTTAATTAATTCATTTACATTTTCCGGATTAGGAAATACACTAGATGACAGTCGGTATAATGCATTTTTAGAATGCAGGAATAAAATAATAACAGACATAGCCAATAACAAACAAAATTTAATCAGTATTTTTAATGAGCAAACATAACAAATCATATTTTGGTAATTATCTTGGAATTGTTGTCCAAAATAATGATCCGAAAAAACGAGGTAGAATAAAGGTATTTATCCCTCATATATCAGCCACCATATATGAAAATTGGGCTGAGTTAGATAAAGATAACCAGGTCCCTAATAAGGCATTTAAATTTCCAGGTTCAAACATAAGTGGGGATCTTACAAAAGATGTAATGGATACCTTAAAAAAGATTTTACCATGGGCAGAATGTGCAATGCCTCTGGTGGGAGAAAATGCTTCTGGTAGATACCATGCATTTTCTGACACCGCTAGTATTTCAGACACCAACAAATTAACTACCTTTCCACCCACATCAGGAGGCATAACCAGTGATATTACACTCAATAAGGATCAAATAGGAGAGTCCCCAGGCCGGAAATATGAATTACAAAAACTTAAATTATATGATGCATTTACTGGGTCATTAAGCGGCTCATGCAACCAACCGAACAAAGCCAATATTTTTGGTTATAACTATGTACCAAATACATATAGTAATAAGAGCAAAGGAGCATTTAGCATTCCCAGTGTAGGTGCTCATATATGGTGTTTTTTCAGGGAGGGAGATCCCACAGACCCTGTATATTTCGCCGCGAGTCATGGTGATGAAGATTGGAAATCTATTTATGATAATTTTGAGGAAGAAGGAATAGACTATCCAGGCACATTTGAAAATAAAAGCGATTCAACCGATGATACATATGATATCAATACCGAAACGTATAGGAATAAGTTTTTAATTAATCAAAAAGGAGGTGTATTAGAGTTTGTCAATACAGATCAAAAAGAGTTACTTAAAATGACCCATTATAGCGGATCATTTAAGGAATTTAACAATCATTCAAATATAGAACTGGCCGCACAGAATGACCAAAAATTGGTATTGGAAGATCAATTTCACACTGTTAGAGGGTATGGTAATTACTTTATAGGCAGGGACAGTGATAATTTAATTAAAGGCGACTGTTTTACAAAAATAGGCTTACTAGACCAAGAATTACACCAAGCATGGAGAGAATCCGCAAGAGAAATAGCAATTGTTAAACAATTATTTGAGACTCAAAGAGCGGTTAATTTACATGAAGCTGAAGACATGGAAGTTGCTCAGGGAAGTAGACAACATGTAATCCATCGAAAATGTTCACCTCAACAGATTAAAAATGGTACTAATATCCCGTGCCCTGTATGTAATAATACCACATATACGGATCAATATTGGTCATTAAACAACCAATTTAAAAGTATCAGTGTATCCACTACAAATCACACGACCAACGGGCCTTCTGAATTTGGAGAATCTAATATTACCTCTGCAGAAGCTAATTATGTTCAACCTATAAAATTAGGCGAGATATTTGGCAAAGGTTGCCCCGTATGTAATGGTTCCGGTTTAAGCCCCAGTAGTATGCACGGAACATTTGCACCGGAGCCCAGGAAGGCGTTTAGTGGAGACGGACAGGGTGAATTCGAAAAGTTAGTTATTAAAGTATCTGAAAAATTAAAAAATATAGAGAAAAAATTAGGCCGCGGTGGAAGCCAAATAACAAATATTGCAAAACATAAGGTGGAGACAATAGGTATGGCCATGAATGATTTTGGATCTATCAGATTAGATGAAAAGGGTAAGATATATAGAGATAGAGTGGTAGTGCACCCTGAGGGAGTCCTCAATTCCCAAAAGGAATCCCCACTAGTCGAATACGTCCATGTAGACGATCTCCCAGGAGGAACATATACATTAAATGTATGCAATAAATGGAATGTTCAAGTCGGTGCTGGCGGTATTAGTATGAAATCATTTGGACCTGTCGATATTGGCGGCACTATAGTTAATATGGCAGGGGAACAGGTCAATGTAACTAGTCAAAGTGAGGTTAATATTGATGGAGGAAAAAGATTAACCCTGACCGCCGATATATTGACGTTGCGACAACGCAGAAGGCAACAGGTTTTAGTTGACAGTAACTTGGGCGTCTCCCAAAATGTTGTCATTGGTGGCGGAATGCATGTTGAGGGTGAATTATCAGTAAATCATGTCACTGCTCCATGCGAAATACAGGAAACTGAGCTGACAAAGTTGTATGCTAAATTATTAACGGGATTATCTTTCCAGTGCGAGATCACCGGTGGTACTCACATAGACACACCCGGACACGGTGCAGGTAACCATGCCAATTGGACCGGCGCTACTATTACATTAAAGGCCAATAGTAATGATAATAAGGTTTTATGTTATGACCACAGTCACAATTTTAAGAACCTACCATTACATCTTAAAACTGATAATAAGGGGGTGAGAGACGTAGCCGCTCGCTGTAACAGTGAGCAAAGATCAAGACCAGGCGAAATTGAAAATGTAAAGGCCTCTGACAAGGTTACATCCTAATAATCTTTAACCATGTATTTAACGGCATGGCCTTCAGATATTAGCATTTTATTTACACATTGAGGTTCATAAGAGAACATCTCATTACCATTTACAAACAACTCACCAAGACATCGGCCGAACTTACCAACACCATGAGATTTAACTGTAATTTCATTTTTATCTTGTTTTAAAATTTCCTTTAACCTGTCTTTTGCAGCCAGCCCTCGGACTTTTTCTTCCTTATCTCTAGTTCGAGATTCAGGTGCATTGATACCATATAATCTAATCCTTTTTGTGACATGAGTATCAAATCCCAGGTCTATTAAGGCATCCACAGTATCGCCATCTACAACTCTTAAAATTTTTGCTTTATATTCATACATAACATAATTATTTAACGTTATTTTTAAAAAATACATGGTATAATATATATATGGAAACAATCTTTATATCTATAGCGGCCTATAGGGATCCCGAATTACTACCGACAATTATTAATTGTATTGAGAAAGCTAAGGACCCATCCAGGCTAAATTTTTGCATTTGCTGGCAATATGGCGAAGATGATTATGATAATACATTTCTTGATGGTTTAAAGAAATTAAAACACAAAAATATCACCCTATTAAAAATTCCACATAAGAAGAGCAAAGGAGTATGCTGGGCTAGGTCATTAATCCAGGATAGATATAATAATGAGGATTATATATTGCAATTGGATTCACATCATAGATTTATAAAAAATTGGGATGATCTCCTTGTTAATGAAATTAAAAAGTTGCAGACAAAAGGCCATGAAAAGCCAGTATTAACAGCATATCTACCTTCATATGAACCCGACAACGATCCCGCGGGAAGAATTAACATCCCATGGGAATTAAAGTTTGATAGATTCCTCCCCCAAGGCCCAGCAATGCCACAGCCGGAATCAATAGATGATTATAAGAAATTAAGAAAACCAGTTGGCGCGAGACTGTATAGTGCGCATTTTATATTTACGATCGGAAAATATTATAAGGAAGTATTGTATGATCCTGATTTATATTTCCATGGAGAAGAAATAAGCCTGGCCATTCGAGCATATACCCATGGATATGATCTATTCCATCCTCACAAGTTAGTAGCATGGCATCATTACACACGAGAGGGATATAAGAGACATTGGGATGATGTAAGTGAATGGGAAAAAAGCAATAATAAAAGCTTTTCAAGATATAGGCAAATGGTTGGTCTCGATGAACCAACTGAGGATTTAGGGGTATATGGATTGGGAACTGAACGAAGTCTTGAGGATTATATAAAATATTCAGGTATAGATGTCACAAATAAAATGGTACATAAAAAGACATTGGCGAGAGAAAGACCACCTTTAAAATTTAAAAGCAAAAAGCAGTATGCTACGGGGTTTGTCAAGAAAATTAGATATTGCATAGATTTATATAAAGAAAGCGTTACCGAACCGGATTATGATTGCTGGGTCATTGCGTTTAAGGACGAACAAGGAGAAGATGTCTATAGACAAGATTGTGATCTTAATGAAATTAATCATTTAAAGGGCACACTCAAACCAAACGACAATTTTTATAATATTTGGAGAGAATATGAAGATGATCAAGATCCTCATTCATGGCTTGTATGGCCTCACAGTAAATCTAAGGGTTGGGCAGATCCCATTACAGGAATAGTACCAAAAGGATGAAAACCATACTAGTACATTTACCAGCATATAGAGAACCCGAATTGGTTCCTACAATTAAAGATGCAATTGCAAAGGCTAAACATCCAGATAGAATTCATTTCGGGATTTGTAGACAATACCATCCTGATGATGGTTTTGATAATGTAGATGAATTCAAAGACCGCAAGGGATTCAAGGTCATGGATGTTTATTTCGAAGACGCAAAAGGCCTTCCATGGGCCCGAGCCCGAATTAATGAGGATCTTTTAGATGATGAAGACTATGTATTACAGTTAGACTCACATCATAGATTTGCTGAAAATTGGGATGAAATTATCATTGGCTTGCATGATGGGTTAAAAGCCAAAGGAGTTGAAAAGCCTCTCATTGGTGGTTATTTACCCCAATATGAACCAACCACGGATCCCATCGGCCGTGCAGATTGTCCATGGCAAGCACAATTCGCGTGCTTCTACCCTCATGGTACTATATTTATACGTCCCGGTGGCCTACCAAATTGGCAAAATTTAAAGGAACCTCCACCTGCTAGATTTCTTTCAGGTCATTTTTGTTTTGGTGAATCCCAATGGGCTAGAGATGTTCTCCATGATCCTGACATATTCTTCAGCGGTGAAGAATTAAATTTATCAGTCAGATCGTATACCCACGGTTACGATATATTCCATTGTCATAAGCTTATTATATGGCATGCTACCATGAGAACTGAAAGGGATGGTATTTTGGTGTGGGATGATAAAAATAAAAAGGGTGAGGACTGGTGGGCCATACAAACCCAAGCAAGAGCAAAGATCAGACAACTTTTATATAATGAAGATAATGGATTTGATATCAAACCAGAATATGGCCTTGGCACGGAAAGAACTGTGGAGGAATATGAGCAATTTGCAGGTATTAAATTTAAGGACAAACAAGTACAACAATATACAGCAGATAATTTATACCCACCCAACCCTATTGATTCAGAATGGAAAGCATCATTTTATCATCTAGTCAATATAACACGAAATGATCTCCCAGGGGATGATTATATTTCTATATTAATTGCATTTGATGACAAGGATGGAACAGGAGTTCATACACGCAACATAGAAGGACCTGAATTAGATTCATTTATGAAAGGAAATACCATTCACTATGAAGAATTTTTTCTTCATGATGCAAATAGAACACCAGTGAGAATGGTTGCATGGGCTGTAAGTAAAGACAAAGGTTGGGCCGAAAGAATCGAACGAACAATTTAATAATGAAAAATATAGTTACACTAACAACAATTCCCACTAGACTAAATCCTGATACACACTTCGGAGCACGCGATGATGGTATTAGATCATGCATTGATTCATTATTGAATCAGACAAATGATAATTACGAAATTCATTTTAATATTCCGCATAAAAATATAAGGACTGATACTGATTATATTATTCCCGATTGGCTTACCGAGCTCGAAGGTGATGTATTAAAAATTTACAGAACTGATGACCTCGGCGCAATTACCAAATCATTACCAACCATTCAGCGGATTACAGAACCAGAAACTACAATTATTGTATGTGATGATGACCTAGTATACCATGAAGATATGGTGTCAGAAAATGTCAATAATCAACTTAAGTTCCCTGGATGTGCTGTTGGTTATGATGGTATCGGGGCTAAGAATCCTAAATATGATGATGTCAGAAATCACTACGTGAATTCCTTACGAGAAGACACTGAGGTTAAATTGTTGCAACATTATAAGACAGTATCATATAAGCGCAAGTGGTTTGAAGACGACTTAGTCAAAGATTTATGGGGCCTGGACACATCATGGAATGACGATGTGATTATATCAGCATATATGGCAAAACAAGGCATCAAAAAAATGGTAACATGGCATGATAGTTACCCTGTAACAAATTCTGTTGAAGAATGGCAGGAAAAGGGAGGAGTTGAAAATTTTCCCATAGTGAGACATACAGCACATGATCAAGCGGAAGGATGTAACCTTAGCAGACAAAACGAAGAAGAAGAACATCCCCCATTTTTAAGACAATTTATTGACGCATAAGAAAATGAATGACCCGAATCTTACCATTGTCAGTGGTCTCTGGAATATAGACCGTGTTGGTAGGGAGTTTTCCCGATATGAGGAACATTTTGATAAATTTCTGAAAATACCATGCAACATGGTTCTTTTTATACCCAAAGAACTAGAGTCATTTGTTCAGGAACGTCGTGATGATAAAAATACCTTAATTAGAATCTATGAATTAAGCGATATCAAGGACACTATGTTTAATCCCTTTTGGGATGAATGGCAGGCTATTAGAAATAATCCCGAATGGCCAAAGCAGTCGTCATGGATCTCAGATAGCCCTCAATATAAAAACGAATATTACAATCCTATTGTTATGTCGAAAATGTTCTTTTTGCATGATGGTAAGATACT
>MPLU02245119.1_pt1 | contig 10682 bp, 3 predicted proteins | sample 1617381 | NCBI WGS metagenome assembly MPLU02 (sample SAMN05944801, study PRJNA350692) | marine metagenome | biome: marine; feature: ODZ; material: water; isolation source: 90 m water sample filtered on 0.2 um supor filter | place: Pacific Ocean | collected 2012-04-08 | depth 90m m | reverse complement strand
CTCGTAACGCCAATACCTATCATTTAGAGCGCGTCCCCTTTGAAGCCTCATATCGACCTGAGGAATTCCTCAGTCAAAAGTCTGTGACGGGTTCCTATATTTGGGATAGTGGGATGGGGACTGCCAGCCTCGCCTTTAATAATGGAAATAAATATACCAAGAATAGGGTAAAATGGAACGGCGCAGGCAAGGATCTCTATCGTTTAGCAGCCGATAACTTTTTATGTGAAACGACAAACTTTTTCATGGATGACATGGTAAGTTTTGTCTCCAGCCCAGAAAACCAGTTTTCTGAAAAAACTCAAGAAGGGGAAGTTTTTGCTCTGACTCTTAATTTCAATCGGCCGATGACTCGACAGCTTGGACCTACTGCCGGCGGCGACCCCGATCGAACCCGTTTTGAGTTGTATAATCGAGCCTCGGCCTTCGGGTCGCCCTTTATTCTTGACGACGGCTTCCCAATGACGACCACAGGAGAGGCCGCTTCTGGCTCAATTGAACTTACCAGTAGTCTTGTTTCAGCAGGCGTACAGGCTCAGGGTTATATTGAGTTAACCGGTGCAATGATTGGCGGAGTAGCCGCTTCGGGTAATCTCAAGGTGTCGTCTTGGGCCGACAATATTACTGGCCAGCTATTCCGCCTATATAACGCCCTCGGAGACACACTTTATACTTACACCTTTAGTTCAACCAATCCCACTACTGCGGATACAGTATATACCAGCAACTCAAACAGTAAGCAGCTCCTTGAAATCCAACAGGCCATCGAACTATCCGACTGGAATGGGACAACCCGGGTCAACTCAGCTGACAATACCGTGTTGGAGTTGACCCAAAGCGCCACGGGCACAGCCGGCAACACCGTTATTGGCGAAAATGGCGGCGGCCTAACGAAATCTGACTTCATCGGCGGGGCCAACGCTACAGCATGGTCCATTACCACCGGCGACAGGTGGACAATTAGCGATGGTGGCACCAACTCCTACAACTACCTACAGCCCGGTACCGTCCGCACAGCAACGTTCGCAGCCACTAGCTCGGGAGACCCATGCGCTTATGATGGATGTTTTGAAATCGTAAACACCGGAGATGGCAATGAGAATGCCGACATTCTGGCCACTATACAGAGCTTCAAAGACACAGTTAATACATACCAAGCCGCCAACCCAGATTTTAAAGTAACATCCTCAGCAGTGAGTCTCACCGAAGGCGGCACTGGCGTCGGCTTGGTATATTTTCAGAACTGTCATACCGGAGCCTACGGTAATGTGGGAATAATTGCCACAACCAGTTCGAATGGAGACTATTACCAGAGGGTTGCCGGCATGGGTTCTGCGTCTCCGGTCGGCCCCGGGGCACAACAAAAGACCACTAATGTTGCTGGTGTAGATCCGGTTTACACGCTAGCGGACCAGGATCGCTTTGTTATTAGTGACGGCGGCTGCGACGGCGGCGCGAACGCGATTACATTCTATTTAACCGGGGCGGTGAGTGGATCCACAGCATGGAACTCAGCAGTGGCTTCTACTCCGTTTGCTGAGTTGACAGCCTCTAATGCTAGTTCCAGTGCAATTAATCTTGTAGATGCTATCAATGCGATCGCAAACTACGGCACCTTCCCAATGACAGCCCAATTAGCAGCAGGTGGGAGCCCATCGGCCGCCAACGCTCGAATTGATATTGTAAACGATAATGCCGGCGCATGCGGCAACCAAGCCATCACTAGTGTTCTATCCTCCGATGCCGCTGGTTATATAAACATTCTCGGACTTGCCGGCGGAGAAGATAGCTCTGTCATTACTGAATACACTGCATCTTTGGCTCCTAACCTACCTTCTTATTTTTATGGCACTAGCTCAGTAACCATTATTACTAGCGCGTCGTACGGTGGCCGACAAACAATTGGAGAGTTGTTTGGTAATGCGGAATATATCTATGACCGGTCCTATGAAACAGGAGATTTTGATACTGCAGCGGTGGGATACTGGTTTGCTCAACAGATCTCTGAGAGTGTAAACTTAAATGAGGTTTTCGCTGAGGGGGACTCTTTCCGGTGGGCAATCCAAAGCAAATTCGAAACACCGGTGCTAAATTTTGGAGATATCTCGCCCCCCCTTCCTGCCGCGGCAACCTATCCTGTAAAGGCAGGGTGCGACACAGACATCACCAGCAAAGGTATGTGGCATCAGTATGGAACAGATTTCTCTAAGGGCGACGGCATTTATTTAAATATTACCACTCCCACACTAGTAGACTCTACTCGCTATGGTACCGTAAAGAATCCATCATCGTTAGCCCAGATGGTTGGCTTTGAAGAGGGTGTAAATAAGGAAATCGGCAACGTGAGAGATACTCAGGCTCTGGAAGAGGCTGTGGTGGCAGTACCCTTTGTGATAAAAGCAAACCGTAGACAGTTTATAAGCTTTCCCCGCAAACGTCCGGCATCTTATGCTAGGCTTGAGGCAGCCATGGACAAATATGTTTTCCCACCGAAGTTTGATTTCCTCCAGTTTGATTCCGTCAGGCCGATAATCATGTATGTTTTCGAATTTAGCATGGATTTGAAAAAGAAAGATCTCACCGACATGTGGCAAAACCTGGCCCCTGGTGGAACAACACCGAAAATGGCAGTAGATGAGGTAATAATTGAAGACAAGAAATTGATCAACAAAATGTTGACGGATAATGAGAATCTCCAATGGATGGTGTTTAAAGTGAAGAAACGCGCCTCGAAGGACTTCGAAATTCAGCGTAGGTTGCAATTGGTGGACTCCACCAATCAGATTACTCCATCTATTGGCCACTATACATACAACTGGCCCTATGACTATTTCTCTTTGGTCGAGTTGGTGAAAATGGATGAGTCAGTGCAATATGCATCCACCGATATTATTGTGGCCGATGGCGAACCTATCGCGACCGCTGAGGCGTCGTCAGGGCGCACGCGGCTCCCAACCTCTATCTCGGCTCGTGAACTCACCGCCGGCGCCACTGGTACCCCCATAGCGGGCGTCACAGAGGGCTCCTTCGATGTCGCGACCCCAATCGTTCCCGTAAATCTAGTCGACCCCGATACTGTGGGCGCCCAAAAGAGCGATACAAAGACTCAAAGATCTACAAAGAGCACCGTGAAAAAGTCTTCCGCGAAGACAGTCAAAAAGCAAAAGAGAAGTTATAGCACCAAAAGTAGGTCTAAGAAGTAATTAAGGTATGGGATTTTTTAACAAAAAAGACGATGTGTTGGGCCTAGAATTGACAGCCTATGGCCGTTATCTTCTTTCACAAGGAGAGCTTGAGCCAGTCTATTATGCTTTTTTTGACGATGATATCTTGTATGATCTTGAGGCCGCCGGCGCAGCAGAATTTCAGAACGATGCAGAGCGCCGTATCAAGTACAATACACCTTCCATCAGGACGCAGCCCAATCGAACGGGTGCTGAAACTCGTACTAATGAATTTTTATTAAATGTTACAGAAAGTAATTTTACCACCATTTCGGACAACTCTGTATCTTTTGTGGACCGGTTCAATAACGCACCTAATCCGTTTGAGTCACAGTCGGATGAGGTTTACATTGCTCCTTTGGGGAACAGCGATCTCAAGACAGATTACGCACCGGCGTGGCATATTAACATGCTTCACGGAGAAATCACTAGCAGTCTAGATTATAAAACATCCAATTTGACAGCTAGTAATCCCGGCCTGGCGGCAGGCTTTGTACAAAACATTCCCCAACTTGACATTACGCTAGACTATAAGACTTTTTTTACAACGGATGAGGAAGTAGAATTCTTAACGGCCGGCCCCATCATCGAAGTTTCGACCGGTACCCCCGTAAACTATACTAAAGTCGCAGGGCCCCTGAATATGGATAGTATTTCTTTATATGTGGAGGAAGATTATTTATTGGTAGATATTGAAGAAATAAACGGAGTATTTGGAAAGGAAAACTTTGATGTGCAGGTTTTTCTCACTAGTAGTACTGAAACCCCCGGCAACAAATTACTGCCCCTAGACTACGTGGATCAATCTTCTCAGTTAACGGCCTTAGAGAGCAGTACAGTAGAATATCACTTAAATGTACTGGTAGATAGGGAAATCCCAATGCAAGTTCAAGAAACACACGACATTAAGAAGTACATAAATCAGAACCCAGGCGCCCGGTTGCGCCTTGGTCGCGATCTTTATGGGACCACCCCCAATGAGGAGCCTTGCGAATGATATATTCTGTCGCAGCCGGCTCCTTCAAGTCATCAGAGGCTTTTCCCCCTGTGTTGGTGAAGTCGGTTGATATCCTTGCCGACCCGGACGATCGGTTTAAATTTAAAGTGGACCTTTTGATCCAAGATACGAGGCCACCAGAAGAGACCACACCGTTTGGCATACTGGTGGCCGCCGTGCTGGAAGAAGACTACTTGGGCCTCCTTAAATCCCACAAATCACGTATTACGGGCCTTATTAAGATGATCACAAACCAGAGGACCTCAACATCTATCTTAGATCGCGCTTTCGGTCGCGAAGACATCCAACTGGCATCTGCGCAATTGCTTTCGTACCGGGGTTTTGGGGAGGCCGATGGGGGTATGGTAGCTTATGCTAGCGGCGACGCGCCCGCAGCACAAAATAATCTCATCAGCGCTGACTTTGAGTTCGATGCCATGCCTCCGAATATTAGGTTGGTGGTGGTACCCTATGGTATAAACCCGTCGGCCGAGGCGCCCCCGGGGGCATCCTACGGAATTGCTGCCGACAGCCCTTTGGTAGTGGGCGCCCCAATCATTGAAACTGTTGTGGCCAATAAGAACATCCAGCCAACAACCAGGCTTTTTCGCCTGTTAGAGAATAGCAAATTTGGAAAAGCTGGCCAACTGTGGGTAGGGCCCGTGCACCGGCAACCCGGCCGGAACGGTCTTATGGCCGGCCCAACCCATACCAATGAGCCTCACCCTCGCGTCGGCACTACGGCTGCCATAAACCAAAAGATTAAAGACTATCGTCTTGCTGACGCCATCGCGCAGTTGCCAATGACTTCGTTATGGGAAGAACCCAATCCGCAATCGCCAATGGTTTCGCACTGGCAGACCACCGCCCCCCAATCTCATTTTGGTCAGGTTATCTATAGTCGCAGCTTTAATAATCAAGTTGGAGTTATGATTCCTTTTAATATTCAATCCTATGTCCGAGAAAATTTTGCTTTCGGTAAATTGATTAGGGACCCCGATTCTCTTATCTCGTGCGCCAAAATCGAAGATATAAAAGTATTTCGTACAAGAGTGCAAGAAAATCACTTGGGGTCGAAGCTTACCCCGGATAAGAATGGCGCCTGTAATGATTGTTATAAGATTCCCCCCACTTTGATAGGTACTCTTAAAAATGGGCAGGTAAAGCTCTTAGATCTGCAGGTTCCTACTGAAATGATTCATCATATTTTTGTAAAAGACACTTATATGGCCGCCGCCGAGCAAAGTCATTTTGAGTATCAGGTTGAGATTGATATGGTGGATGATACTCCGAGTGCTCTATCACTCCTTCTTCAGAGTCTCGATAAGGCTCTGCATAATTATGAGGCTTATTTAAGAGCCCTCCAGGGTGACGGTAATGTACCAGAGAACTATCAGACCTTTCTTAATGCCAATGCCCAGACCTTGTCAACGCGAAAAGAGTGGAAAGCCCTAATAGTGGAGTTTTTAAAGGTTGTTGGTTTTATTTATGGGTTTCAGAGGACTCACTATAAAGATCCAATTCTCTGGGCCCTTAAGATGCTTCCACTCGCTAGCCCATATTCGGCATCGATTGAGTCAGCCTCAATACTTAAAGAGTTGATATTTAAATATCACCGGCGCCTGGGTGATATGCTTGAGAAGACATCGGTTCAAAAGTCCGAAGCGCCTTTGAATCTCAATCAACAAATTGGTCAGGCGACCTCATCCAAGCGCCGATTAAAAATAGTACACGCCATAAAAGAGACCTATTATAACGAACTTGCGCCCCACGTAGGGTTCGATTATTTGGGAGAGTTTGTCTCCCAAGGTGCGACCTTTGACAATATTCCCCGACAGCAATATATTCAGCGCACTAATGCCGAAATGGACAAATATGGGCTGACTAACCCATCCTCTCAGGGAGTTAATAAATATGGATTTTTATCCCCGCGCATGATCCGTACCTCAATCCAAGACATAACAACATCCGGAGAGATGAGTCTTCGCGACTCCTACGATCTTTATCAGGCTAATTTGTTACCGTCGACGAGAGAAAAGAATTTTCTTACTAATCCGGCCACTTTCGACAGCGAGACTTTTCTGGCTAACCGAATATTAAATTATGAGGGTATCTCATATGGGCGCCTTCCTAAGCCGATATCCCAGATGGCCGAAGAAAAGGTGTTGCCACCCAGCAGCGAGAGGGATACTTCGGATTATTTCGGCGAAGACAGCTCTTTTGTTTTAGATAATAAAGCCTCTGAGACTGCTTTATATGGAAGTAGTGTACCATCTTATCTTAAAAGCCTTAAAAAAGCCGCTGATTTAGTTGATAATCCCCTTGTAAGGATGGCTCTTAACGATATAATAGGGAACTCTACCACCGTAAGAACGACAGATATAGAAAAAATTAATGGCTCGTTCGCACATAAGCAACTTGCGCTTAATGAGGAATCCTTAGCCTCTATGAACTTGTTCGAGATAGAGATAAATTTTAATTCTGTAGTTAAGATAGAATACTTCGCCGGGTACAATGGCTCTCTGCGCAACCAGGTGTGGAACATCTTGACACCCACACAACTGACATCGTTAAACAGTGGAGAGAGAAGCACGTTTTTGTGTCGAATAACAGACCTAGGTTCAGTACTCAACGAGCCTAATATTTTCAAATTGCCCGGATTTAGTCAGTATTTTATTTTAGGATCTCCGCCGGCGACCAGCGGCGTGGCTCTTCAGAGTCGATACTTTAATCATTATAAGAATATAGGCTCCACCATTAAGGCTTTGATGCTCAATCCCATGATAAATACAAATACGGCTGAGGCATCAGTCTTCCCGCAGTACACGCTCTCGGCCGAAATGATTTATGGGCCCCAACCGGGCATCGCGGACACTAGGACCTCCTCAGCGATGACAACGAGAGGAGGCTCATACTGATGGCCATTCCTGTATTGAATATGAAGGCTTATGTTGATAAGACAACATTAGTTCTGGGCCCCCAGGAGCGCTTATTGGGCAATTTTCAGATTCATCCTCTCATTCGAGAGGATTGGAGTTCTAAGGACTGGTTCTGTGATGCAATGAATTTGGGTCAGACACTTACGGCTTATGATCCTTATATTAATGAGACAGCCGGATCATATGACCCGCTCCCTGCGAACGAATTGTTTTATGTGGCCACTACCGGAAAACGCCACAGCGGCCCCTATAACATGTTTCACACAGATCCAAATGTATCAATAGCGCACTTTGCTAATTGGGGCACACTCGAACAGGCCCATTGGATTTACCCCCCTTCCGGATGGCCCTTCTCCTTGGGGACCTATCAGAGCCCAAACTCCAACCCGGCCGCGTCCACTGAAATATGGGCAGAGCCAGAAATGCCGGGAAATCGACAACCCGGAGTCAAGGCTGCTTTTAATGTCCATCCTCGAAATGCCGCCTGGAACGAGGGAATTCTCGGCGACCCCACCGGCAGTATGGAAAACTTCTTATCACAAGAGGGCTATGGTACTGCGTGGGCCGGCCAACCCTATTTTGTCAAGTATACGACCGACCCCGACGGACTGCAGCCTACTGATGACCGGATGGTCGGCGCCACAACCTCCAACGAAAGTATTTTCAACCATTTGGTGAACAACACGGATTGGATTCATAATCATACATTTATAATGCCGGAGAACCAAGAGGTCCTCCCAGACAATTCTCAGGCGAATATTGGCTTAACCGTCCGACCCGTTTATAATTATTTTATTGATTCAGATCCTGATTACGAGTCTATAATCGCCCAGTTACCTGAGCCAATGATTCCCAACTATTATATGGTGGAATCATCTCTGCAGGAAGGCAGAGATGCCCTCACGGCGCCTCAGCCGGCTAATTATACCTACATGGAAGGGGCCTCTGACAATGGCTCTTCTTATCCTTTGCGCTTTGGGTTTGACGGATCACAGGGCGCGGCACAGCTTAGTTCGTTAAAAGGTCTTTTTGGGGGAGACTCATCAACTGGTCCATCGGCCCCCTATGATAACCGTCAAGGCTTTTATCAACTCTATGCATCTATAATGGAAGATATTATTAAAGGTAATTCCGACATAGATCTCGCCACCGCCACAGACCGCGCAAACTCCCAGTTCAGGGACATAGCTGTTCTGACCGCGGATTTACAATATATCAGAGGCGGTGTTGACATTATTGCTGACGATCGTGGCAACAGCGATACAACTGATGATATGATGGCTATCGACGGATATCCGTTTTATAATATGGTCACCATCTCTCCGGCCCTTCCTCCCAACTTTTACGATAACAGCCAGTACAAGATTAGTGGGTTCCAGCACGGAACCGGCCATGGCGCGCCAGGCTCCCAGATGGGCTCCATATTTGAAACTCTTCTCCAAAACCTCCCCGGCACTACCAAGGCGCATCACTTCGATGCACTGATTAACACCCTCCAACTGATTGTGTGTAAAAGTTTGTCGGCTGCCAGTGATCTTCCTCCGGTATTGGCTAGTGGAATTTCGGGGTCCACATCTGCAGCTTTTGTTAGGGGCAACAACGAGGCTACCACCTGGGCACGCATCGAAGCACCGGTGCTTAGTGCCGGGGATGCCAACTATAATTTACCAGTGGCCTTCGAACTGGAAAGACTTCTGTCTTATATGAGTCCAAACTATGATCAAAAGCTGATCGATCCAAGTACCGATGCGTGGGATTCTCCGGCTACCCCCGAAGACGAAGAATTAGCCAGGTATTTGCATGCTTCTTGGTTAGCCAACAACAACGTAGGAAATCTAAATAAGAATTTTACCATTTTACGAAACCCGGCTCAAGTCATGACTTGGCAAGTAGCTAACTGGGGCACGGACCCTGGAGCCGCCTTCCCGACCCTCGATCACCTCATCCCGCCCACCCTCGTCCGCCACCTTCTAAATCAGATCCGCGCCCGGGCACGCTCACTAGGGGATGTTTGGAACGGCACACCAAGTTTTTCAGAAACGTTTATGTATGTGGTTGAAAAGCGCGTGATCCCCGCCGGATCAACTACCGCAGATCTATCGCAACCCCCGGTACAAAAACTTTATTTTGGCATCCCATATGGTGCCCCACAAGATACCATTCAATATATTGATACCCAGATCAAATATGGTGTACGATATCAGTATGATCTAAAAGAGGTGCGGGTAGTTGTAGGCAGCCGATATCGCTATACGGCAGCAGAATCTATTCTAAACGAAGCGGACCCGGGCCAGGGCCGAGCCCTGGCCAATGCTTTAGGGTTCTATAAGGAGGAGGGCGCCCGGGCAAGCCAACTGGTGCCACTGGAAGTCAAACTGCGTGAAGCGCTGCACATGGAGAACCGAACCGACTGGCCCTACCCTCCCTATGCTGAAGAGGATGAAAATGTGCACTCCCTTTCTGCAAGCGCGAACTTCCACTCCTCGCTCAATAGCACCGGTTCCACCGGCTTCGGGTGGGGCCAGGGGCATCTTATTGGCTATTATTGTTATAGTCTGCCCGGTAACACGACCATTTTTGATCTCGTCGGCGGCCCATCAAACCCGGCGAACTGGGGGCCATATATATTCAATATCTTAGATCCCACTTCGGCCGCGCAGTGGGGTCACCCCAATGATTATATGCTTCAGGTCAACTGGTCAAAACTTAATATTAAAATTAAGCCCGGCGCTGGTATGGGAGGAAATGAAACTGGTGGCGCCATACCGGCTGAGCCAGGCGCCATTGACCCACTGGAGGTCACCGTCGATCTGGCCCTCGACGCTGTCCCTGAGGAACCCGTCAAGATTCCCGCATGGACGCCCCCGGGCACCCCGGTGGTAATAGATCAGCAAGATCTTCTCAGTGTAGCCGAGACTGTTAACATAATCGCCGAGTATCTCGGAGCACAAATTGCAGATGAAGTCGAGGGGTGGGTCACCAATGGTGGGCCGCTCGGGGACGTTCTGGACGTAGTTTACGCAGCGGGCGCTGCAGGTACGGGGCCCCTCGATGGCGATCAACATGGCCAGCCTACCCCCCTGCAGATAGCAGCAGATCTCTATATAGGATTCGAGGACCTGGGAATTAACCCTCTGAGTGCTTGGCCATGATAACATCTAATTGGCCATTTGGTCCACAACAACTGATAAGGAGTAGCAACAGATGACAGCGCCTAGCTCAAATGTTAACTGGTGGCTCGACTGTAGGGAAACTCTTCTTAACTCCAGTGGACAAGAAATTCAGAATACTTTCTATGTTCAAGTCCTTGGCGTGGCGCCCGATTTCATATTGTCAATCGAAGACTTCCGGGAGCAAATAAATCAGCAATTTCTAACCGTTATGACCCCTTTCCAGGCCGAGCTGGACTCCGCGCCCTCCGCAGCACATCCCAACGGCCTGACTATGAATCACTACCAATTGACGATGAAAGTTTTGACGACCACAGGCGCCGGCCCAGGTACCTGGAGGCCGGTTGTCAAT
>MPLU02128412.1_pt1 | contig 10694 bp, 13 predicted proteins | sample 1617381 | NCBI WGS metagenome assembly MPLU02 (sample SAMN05944801, study PRJNA350692) | marine metagenome | biome: marine; feature: ODZ; material: water; isolation source: 90 m water sample filtered on 0.2 um supor filter | place: Pacific Ocean | collected 2012-04-08 | depth 90m m | reverse complement strand
GATTGCTTGGCCTCTTTAGTAAATTCAATTTGAATGTTGTCTAGGCCAAAAAGATATTGTGTTTGTTTTATTAAAGCATTACGAGGTTCGGTTAGTATTTTTACTAATTGTTCTTCTGTTAATGTATCAATAGCAGTTATCATAGAAAATCTACCTACAAATTCTGGTATAAGACCATATTTGATTAAGTCCTCGGGTTTGACATTTTGTAGATAGTTTATATCGTCATCAACTTTTAAGTTACTACCGAATCCTATACCTGCTGAACGTTTTGCTTTTATTACTTTTTCTAATTCAGTAAATGCACCGCCAACTATAAACAGGATATTATGTGTATTAATTTTAATCATTTGTTGATCAGGATGCTTACGTCCACCATGTGGTGGCACTCTACAGTCTGTACCTTCTACTATTTTTAAAAGTCCTTGTTGTACTCCTTCACCAGAAACATCTCTAGTAATACTTGTGTTTTCACCTTTACGACAAATCTTATCAATTTCGTCTATAAAGATAATACCACGTTCTGCTTTTTCAATATCTCCGTCGGCATTTGCGTAGAGTTTTTGTACAACATTTTCTACATCCTCACCAACATATCCTGATTCTGTTAAAGTAGTGGCATCTGCTATTGTAAAAGGAACATCTAAGTATTTTGCAATAGTTCTTGCCATTAGAGTTTTACCTGCGCCTGTGGCACCTAATATTATAACGTTAGACTTATCAAGTTCAAAGTCAACAGGTGGACGAGTTATTCTTTTATAATGATTTGAAACTGCAACAGAAAGCACTGTCTTTGCTTGGTCTTGTCCAATTACAAATTGATCAAGATGTTCTTTTATTAATACAGGATTTAAAACGTCTTTATCGCCTGCTACTAATTTTTCTTTACGTGCTTTTACTATATCTTCTTCTAGTATTTCTACACATAGTTTTACACATTCATTACAAATAGATGTCTTGCTGGCACCCACTATCATTTTAGTTACATCTTTACGTGATTTATTACAAAAATTGCAAATTAAGTTTTCGTCAGACATTATTCTGGAAAATGGGTTTTTTTAATATCGTTAAAAATAGATTCAACACTTTTTTCAGCATTGTATTCATACACTTTATTTGGTTCTAATGCTTCATCAACAAATATAGGTAGGTTAGTTTTATCAACAACAATAAATCTTGCTCTTTGAGATGCTTCTTTTATCCAGTTTGCTTCACTTACTAAATTATCGTACATGTAAACTATAATATTATCATTTGGAAAAATTTTATTAAGTTGTATTGCAAATTGATTTTTTTGTTCTTCTTTTAAATTGATTAATAAAAAACTAATTTTACCTTCATTAATCATTGAAGGCGGTGTTACTAATGTTATCGCGCCTGGTGTATTAAATATTTTTAAATTATATGCCATAAAGAGTTTTTTATTATTCGTTTTGATTTAATACTTCTATTATAACTTGTTGATCTTCTTTAGTCAAATCTTTAAATGCTATTTCTCCATTCTCTAGATTAGTTATTAGATCACTTATACGTTGTTCCATTCTTGAGTGATAATCTGTGTCTGTGGTAATACGTTTTTTATATTTGGTAAATTTTTCTTTAACTATTGGATTTTCAACATCAATAGTTTCTTGTTTAGTCTTTTGCCAAAGTGTGTTATCGTCTTGTTCTTCGTTTTGGATGTATTCGTCACTAACATCTTCAAAGTTACCATGTTCTTTATGAAATTTATCGAGTAATTCTCTTCTTTGCCAATTACTTGGTATCTCTGGCTTTGGGGGCTCAACAACCTTGCCCTTCTTATTAACTACTCTTGTACCAAGTAGACCGGTTGTTGCTTTTACTGCTGGTTGTTCTATTGGTGTTTCTACACTTTCTGCTGTAGGCATTTTAAGTGCTTCTTCAACTGTTGTTGTTTCTGGCTCTTTAACTGCTACCTCAGGTTCTACAACTTCTGTAAGATCGGGTTTAATTCGTTCTTCTTTTTCTTCTGCTTCTATTTGTTCTTTCATTCCTTCTTGCAATAGTTCAGATACAGAAGGTTCTTCTGTTGGTTCTTCAAAAAGATCAAACTTTATTTCATCTACATCAAAACCATCATCTTCTTTAGCCTTTACAGCATAATCTTCTAATGCTTTACGTTCTTCTTCTTCACGTTTTTTAAACTCTTCTTCTTGTGCTTCTTTTTCTGCTTTTATTTCCGATTTTGTTTTAGTCTCCATATCTAAGGCGACTTCGTCCGGATCAAACCCGTCAATATTATCTACTGCTATTTCTTTGTCTTCAGTTTTTTTTTGGCCTTTTAAATCTATATGAGGTATAGTATCATCTTGCTCTTGTATAATTTCTACAGTTTTTTGGTCAGTCCTTTCTATTTTGTTATTAAAGGCACTTAATTTGTCTTTCCAATCCTGTAGTTGTGCAGTGGCCTGTTCCATTTGTGCTGTATTGTTTGTTTTTTCTGCATTCTTTGCCATTTGATCTTTCCATCTAAGAACAATGTCCTCGTCAGCATCTGGTTTTTCTAAGTCAATTATTTTTTCTGGTGGCAATGGTTGAACTGGAAATCTTCTTAATAAACTTTGGTTTGCCGCAACAAGCAACAAAACTGCAAGTGGATCAAATACACAGATGATTATTAGTATAACCCATCTTACTGCTTCAGATGTATCAACGTCAGTAGTTACTCCCCAATCAACTACAAGTGCGGCAATATATTTTACAGGACCTACTTCCGCTTCAAGTTTGATCATTTGACTTTGTAAAGGTTCTCTTTCAATAATTAAATCATCTATATTGTTTTGTGCTTTTAGTATGTTTTCTTCTGCAACAGTTATTTGTGCATTAACATCTGATTTGTCATCAATTCCGCCATCTCTCAAATTTGAAATTCTTTTTTGTATTAGATCTGTTTCGTTTTTATAATCATCTTTTAAAGATTGTATTCGTGATTGTGCAAGATCAATTTTTCCATTAATTGCATTTCTTTCTGGTTCTTGTGCTTCTCTAAGAGCAATACCTTTTTTAACTCTACCGGATCCGCCAAACCCTTTGTTCCTATCAGTATATGCTTTAACATCGTTATCAAGTATAGATAATCGATTGTTTAAATCTTTAATTGTATTGGTCTCGACTACAAGTAGTGTTTTTAATTTGTCTTGTGCATCTTTTAAATTTTGTTTTTCAATTTCTATTGCATCTTTATTAGATACTCCTGTTCTATCTAATGTTTTTTCAGCACGTTCGATTACTGCTAATTGTCTTTTAATATAGGTTTCTTCGCTTGTAATTTTGCTATTGATAATTTCGATTCTTTGTGTAACTGTGTCTTCTGCTAGATTTTGTTCAAGGTGTGCTTTGGATAAGAATCCAAAAATACCCATTGACGTTATTAATGATAAAACTATTACTGCGATCGTGAGATATGTTTTTAAAAGAAAGCGGGTTTGTTTCCAATTCCGATATAGCCACGATGCTGTAACTAGTTTACCAACTTCTAAAACTGAACCCATTATAACTACAGGCCAAAATGCTCCTGGAAATATAGTAGCCAATCCTATTACAGAATAGAATATAGCAACACCAGAAATGGATAATGCTGATAATAGTGTTAAAATTGCAATAAACATAATATATAGATGTATTTACTAAAACATAACAGCCGTTTTAATGCTACTGAATCATTTGGTAAATATATGTATGGCACTTACACTTTTAGCAGGATTTCAAAACACATTGAACAGACCTACAAGACCGTTCCAACCTAACGGTATTGCTCATGCAACCAACACAGGCACGCCTGCAAACACAAAAGCAGACAGAGCAACTACAAAGGCAAAATGGGCCATATGGGTCGCGGCTTGGAAGAACACGTACAGATCATCAGGCGATCACTCAACAGAATTCACAACAGCAGGATCTGGTATTACATACGCAGACGATTAATAGTCCTTAATCAGAACTTTATCGCAGTATTTTCTTAAAATAAAAAAATATATGATTATTACTCTGCTGAGTAAGTTAATGCACTATCAGTTGGAGTTTGATTAGCAGTATTTGGTCTGAACGTTGTAACTTCAGCAACTGTAATCGCTTCAACTATCTCACCTTCGTTTCCTGATAATACTGGAGCAACTGTAACCGCAGTATTGCTCACTAAACCAGCACCAGAAGTTGGATTGTAAACACTCATATTTTCTGTATGAGTAGTTGTTAATGCTTCTGCAATTTTATCTTGTATGTATAAAATTTTAGTTGTTGTAGTAGTTGATCCATCAATTGTTGTTCCTGTTGTTGGAACAAAATCTGCATTTTCAAATATTAAAGTAAAGTTTAAATCTGTAATTGGACTATCGCCTTCATCACTAGCATACGTAGTAACAATGTTTGCTAATTGTACATTTGATCTAACTTGTAATGCATTCATCATTAATTTGAATCTTAATAAACCTCTTGATACTAATAATGATTGTGCTAAAGTAGTAGGTTTAGTCGCAAAATCATCTGCGTGACATGGTGAAAGTCTTCCGCCTGCTGTTGTTTCAGCATCTGTAAATCCTGACATCGCTATATCTACTGTGTACATTTTACTTGGCGGTGTTGCTAACGAAACTGCCATTGATTTTGGTTCTACTGTTGCCATATTATAAGTTCCTTACTTTAATGTAGTTATTTATACTTTGTTATTTATAAAATGCCCAAGTCTCTCTATTAATATACTTGCAGGCATTGTTTGTCATATGCTTCTTTTTTGCCTTAATTTTAATATATGCTTGGTATGTACGGCAATAACCCCCAGATATTAGGTATGAATGTATTACTCTAACCTTACCGTTTGCTAGTCTTTTATCACTATGCCAACTAACAATTTGTCCATCCGGGACATTATCTAGCATAAAAAATACAGCACTTTGGTGTTGCTGTTTTTCTGATTTTTTAAGTCGCATACCTATATACTGTGTCCATCTGAATAAAAACACTGGAAAGTTCATTTGGTCAGAATCAATCCAAGTAGGGTTAGGCATTGGTTCTAGAGAAGAATTAGCCTCACCTGGTAGTTTATTGGCTTGTACAGTTGTACTAATAAGCCAGATACTAATTGAGATTATGATAACCCTTAACAATTTCCCATCCTCCTTCTATTTTTTTACAAGCAATCGACCTTTGTTGTACAAACTCTCCACCTAATGGAATTTCCCAGGTGAAAATTTCACAATTACTAGCAATACCCATTCCGTGTAGGAAATCTTTTGCTCCATCGTTGCATGTCATTTTTTCTTCTGTTCGTTCTTCGATTAAGTTGCCACTACTGTCTACTACTTTGATCTTTGTGACTTCTATATCACAATACTGATCATTCCATGGGCCACCGGCTTGTGCTGTGCTTACCCATGTTATAATGCAGACAAGTGTTAACACAACCAAGGCAATGACTTTTATAAGTTTATTATAATCCATTGCCTTAGATGTCGAATACACTCTTCTTAACTTCAATCAAAACATATGCTCTGTAACTTTTATTTTTAGTCATAAAAATTTCAGATTTAGTTACAAGATAGCCTTCTGCAACTGTGTCTTCAATATTGTTAATGATTGTATCTTCAGAACTATTTGTGACAACTAAATTTTCATCGTCACCAGTTTCTGTTTTTTTGATGATAGTTTGGTTATTCATTTCACCATTTACTCTATCAACCAGTTTAGCCTTTGCAAGTAAAACTGCTTTTTTTACTGCAAGTTCCATATCAGGTGATACCGCTGTACCAGACTCTTGGTACTTGAACATAGTTTCTCTCTTATACAAAACATACCATTTAGGTGTTTCTTTTATAACACCGTGTTTGTTAAGATCACGTTTAACTTTGTATGTACCACTACAATTCGCTAATAGCACACCGGCAACCAAGATAAGGATCAATTTACTTAGATTTTTCATATTTCTCCTATCCTTTAAATTTGTCAATTATACCAGACAATGCATTGAACACACCTTCAACATTAAAGTCGTTGCTGAACTGTGCATATCCATCTCCAATCATTGGATACACTGCAAGGAAAATTGCAAATAGTATTATTAATCTAATCATACTACAATTATAACATATTTTCCAAATACGTCAACCAAAGTTGGTCTTGCTAGAAGTGTTGATTTTATTGACTTTTTTTAAGGTAAAATTACTTTAATTGCTCTTCGTTCTTCCATTGTGATCTTTTACCCTTAGATCCACATGCTCTCCGACAGATATAAAAAGGTGTATCTGTTACAAATCTTGTTTTGTACTCTTGGAATAATTCTTTATTGTTATACTCTCTAATATCACTATGTAATTCTAAACCAATTTTATTAAGATATGCTTCTGCCATATGACAACAAGGCCAAAACTTTCCAGTGTAATCCAGAAACACACTAGAATCTCTATCTTTTTCACAGACAATTTCTCTACCATAAGAAGGAGGTTGATAATCACCAGCAGGCATAATTCCTAAATTTAATGTGTATGTGTCCCACCTATCTGTTTCTTTTGTTCTAAACCATGAAAATCCCATATCGCTGGCAAGTTGTTTGGATTCTTCTACTTGATGTTTGTTATGCTCAAAGACCAACATATCCCAATGAGCACTTGCTCCAGTTGATATAAATGCTTTTGCATTTTCCATTACTTTTGTCCATCTTACATTCCTTCTGTACATATGATTCGTATCTTCTAAACCGTCTATACTGAATACACAATAATCTAAAGGTCCATCTAATAAATGTCCTAGTTTACTCCAAAACATTGTTGTCTTTAATCCTGCGTTGCTATTGATTCCTACAATTAAGTCAGGATTGCTTTCTTTAAAGTACTGAATAATTTCTAAAAGTTCTGGTGCTGATGCAGGATCTCCAACATTACCACAAAAAAATACTTTGTTTAATTTTTGAATTTGTTCTGGAGTAATATTTTGTTCAAACCAACTTAATGGTAGGCTTTTTAATTTAATATATGGATTAATCATTTTTCCATATACATTCCTTGCACACATCGGGCATTCAGCATTACACAAACTAGTTGGTTCTATATGGATTTCTTTAACATTATCTAGCATATGACATATTTACTGCTAGTTTCTACGCATCTTTGATATTTCTTCAGCACCTTCTTTGTCCCATATAGGAACAAGGTTAGACTTATGCATTAATCCAATACCTATAAGTTTACGTTCACCTGAATATTGCTGTGGTTCTTTTTTAGAACCACCTTTTACAGGGATTGTATCCGATGTTTTTGGATAATTTGGATCAGGCTCGTACTTTGGTAAGTCATAACCTTTCCAAGTTTTAAGTCTTTTCTTTAATGTTTTGTCGTCAAGACCTTGAGATAGTAGCCAAGCATTATGTTTTGCTCGTGCTTCTCTCTTTCTTTTTGTGTTTGCTATTTTTGTCTTGATTCGTTTTGGTAGTTTCAATTGTATGAATCCCATACTTTATTATACTATTAAGGTAGATTATTGTCAACTATGGTTGACCAAATCATATCTCTATATTTTGGATTGGTACTCCAAGCACTAATACCAACTAATAATTTTTTATACTCCCATTTGCCATTATCTAATTGGATTTCTCTTTCTATTCTAAATTTTTCATATGCAGGATGAGTGTTTAAAATTCTAATCATATCTTTAACAGAATCACATTTTGTTTTATATTTTTTAACACCGAATATTGCATCTGGATTTTCTCTTGGTTTCATATGTGGTGTAGATAAATCCCAAGTACGTACACCAAATAATGCATTACCTTCTGTTGCAAATCTACTTGTACCCCAATTAGACTCTACTCCTGCCATAGCAATTATAATAGTAGTAGGTACTCTGCTTAATCTATCTGTTGTAAAATTTAAGTAATCGACACATTTACCTAATGTGTTTATAAAAGTTTTTCTATCATTATATGTGAATTCTGGTTGAGTAAGTCCTAGATATATTACTTCACTTACTTCTTTTTTATGAAATTCCTTTTCAATCTTAACTGTTGTCCATTTATTTGGATAAAATGTTCCAGCAAAGAATGTTCCACCAAGAACAGCAGTAACCAATATTATGGTTGTAAGAATAAGTTTAATAGAACTAATAGTTGTTTTTTGCATCATAATAAGTGATAGCAGGCCGCGTAAAATTTGGACTAACTTGCGAACCTGCTATCTTGTTTATATTTAAACAGCAACCTTTTCTGTTGCTGGTTCTTGTGCAGATTCATCAGATTCTGAATATTTTGCTTTATATTCTGTTTCTGCAGAATTCATAAACGAATTCCAATCTGCTTTTGATAAGCCTGTAAATCTTGTGATAATACCATCACTCATAATTTTGAAAGATCCACATAACTTATGTGAACTGTCTTCTGAAATCTTATGGACAACACCTGTTGCCTTACCATCAGCATTCTCTCTGCCCATGATATACATATAGTTTCCAGATCTGCCAGTCCACTTATTATTAGTTTGTGTATCAGATTGACATCTTTCTCTAATCTGATCCATAACCAACTGTGCTTTTGCCGAACATTTATACATAATTGTTCCTCCTAAATTACCACTATTATAACAGGTAATGGTATTTCCGTCAACCGGCTAAAAAATCGCAATTTTACTAGACTTTTAATCTACTAGTTGGTGCATCTCACTAACAGAACCTATCCAATCTACGTAGATACTACCATCGTGGAAATATTTTTTGTAGTCTTTTTCAAACTGTTCATAGAAATTTACGTAGTTCACATATGACTCTTCACCCATGGGCGTTTGAAGTGCATTGGCGATTAATAAAATATCTTTTTTCTCAACAATCCATCTTTTATTAACATTAAGAGGTTTCTCTGTTGTTGTCCAATCGTTATCTAACGGCGTTCCATTTTTGGGAAAGTTCAAATAGTTTTTCATATTTCTTTCTGTATATTGATTTTTCTCTTGTAATTCATTAATTGCGTAAGCCATATTAACAGCAAGATCTGTATTCCTTTGATCAACAAAGAAAAATATTGTATTAGGATCATTATGGGCAACATTAAATCCTAAATCTGTCCAGTAAAACTTTTTGTCTTTAGTAACGTCAGGTCTACATTCTCCAAGGATGTTTACAAAGTTGTTTTCTAATATTTCTGGAAATATCTCTGCTACTGTATGAATACTATTACGGAAAAATCCTAAATTAGTAAAATGCCCGTACATCAATGTATCTAAGTTTTTTGAATAATAATTCCAATGCTCAGGCAGTATGTCGTAAAATTTTATTGGTATGTCTCTATTGTAATTTTTAAGTATGTTCTTTAACACTGGAAGTAAATTAACCTTGTCCCATTCGTTAGTAGTATTATCTATCTTGCCTGGGTATCTTCTGTATACAGCAATTTCGTCAAGTTTACCTTTGTACTTTAGCATACTATCTAAAATTAAACCACTGTCTCTACCGCCACTGTAAAATAATCTTACTTTATCGCAAGTATCGCTTATTAGTTCACATTGAGTTTTAAGTGATTCTTCAAAAGTTTTTTTTGGCCTTGTAAATTTTTGACTATGTTTCCATACCTGAAATGTCGGCCATTCCCAACCCACTTCTGTACAATACTTTACTGCTAAAGGTTTACTGTAAAAAGTTTTATCTTTAACTGTATAACAAGGGTGTTGATAACCATTTACAAATAATTTTTCCTTTAAAGGAGTTATCATACGTTAATGATTTTATCTGTCTCACTTAATATTTTTTCAAACTCTGGAGTTTTCTTTCCTGTAATTTTAAGCATTGGCCTATCAACGTGTCCACAATTAGCAGAACCATGAGGCATATCTTGCCATCTAAACCACATACAATCTCCTGCTTTCCATTGTGTCCAATGATAGTTACCCATTAAAAGATATTGTCCCCAAGACCAATCTTCAAGTGCAACAAACAATCTCACACTTTCTTCGTCTAATTCAACTTCGTTCATATCAGTAACTTTATGTCTGTCAATTCCGTCATAACATATTGCATCAATGTGATATTGAAAAAGTTCGCCTGGTTTTTGTAAAAGTACTTGGGCATATGGTGATCTCATTTGAAAGGACTCTACTATCTTTTGTATTTTTGGATGTTTGTTAGGATCAACTGTCATACGTTTTCCTTCACACTTATAGTCTAATCCTAATTCTATCATTTCCTGTATTGCCATTCGTACAAGATATTCAGAAAGGTCCATAGGCGGTTGCTCTTTAAATTGAGATCTGTCTAATTCATTAGACCAATCACCTTTAAATCTTACAAAGTTCATTTTAATGCCTTCGTAATTTGTATCATCTAGTGTTGTATCAAAATGCCATTTAGACATTTTTCTTCTATAGTTCCACGTAGTGTTTGGATTTTTATACCAATGTTTTTTATCAACTGCCATTTTATTCTCCTTTATGTTTTATTACAGCATCTGCAACTCTTTCCACTTCTGTATCAGTTAGAAAGGCTTGCATTGGAATACTAAGACTGCACTGATTGTGAAATTCTGTTTTTGGATACCTTTGATTTATATTTTTCTGATTATTAAAAATACCGTGTGCAAAATTATCTATGTAATGTGTTTGTGTTTCAACACCTTCTTCAAGAATTTTATCGTGTGCATTATATTTTGATTTAAAAAATACAGGATACTTTTGTCTTACACTTGAACAATTTGGAGCAACTTTTCT
>MPLU02344510.1_pt1 | contig 10701 bp, 15 predicted proteins | sample 1617381 | NCBI WGS metagenome assembly MPLU02 (sample SAMN05944801, study PRJNA350692) | marine metagenome | biome: marine; feature: ODZ; material: water; isolation source: 90 m water sample filtered on 0.2 um supor filter | place: Pacific Ocean | collected 2012-04-08 | depth 90m m | reverse complement strand
TTGTTGCTAGCGGCTCAGTAATAGTTAATAGCCGTCACCATTCTGATGGGTGCACTTGCTGATTTTTTTCATTGCATGAGACCCATTGGTCGTCAATATCCTCCAATTGATCGAGCTCAGCCTGTTTCAAATTGACCTTGTTAATTTATTGCTCGACAATGGCAAGGAGAAAGATTTGTCAAACCTTATTCTCTTATGACTCTATTTATAAAAGAAGAAGCTCTCTCGGCAAGTGATTGTGACAAGTCGGAGGTCATTTCTAAACAGGTTAAACCTCGGTGTGACCAACCTCACAGATTTGAAAGACTCAGATCATCACATCAGCCGTTGATTTGGGAGATGGTGTGTTTGTCCGAGGGGCTAAACCCTCATAGCCACTTTAAGTAAATGACTAACGAAGGTCTAAGCCTTGATCAAGAGTTCACCTCAGAACTGCGCAGGGAAGTTTTCACTCCATCCTACAAGAGATTTCACAACTAAGATTTTGAGCTGGTCACCACACTAGATATTGCAATGGACTTAGGTGGTCCTTTTCCGTTTCAACTAGACTACTGCTTTGGTGCTTGTTGGTTAACATTGGTGGATTCAAATCAAATGATTCATATTGCATACTTCTATTTGCAATCGCCAGGCAAGAGTCCACGCTTCTTTTCTACGTACTTGAATGCTACTTGCCCCCCTAATCCTCAAGGATCTCGGTTGACCCTTTCAACGAACGGGCTTCAAGAGTCTTACGGGAGACAGACAACAAGAGATAATGTCTGCAGACGTTGCCCTCTTATCCCTTAAGCGAAGCCAAGGTATCTAGTTGAAAATGAGTCAAAAGTCTTCTGTAGGACTAACTCACCACTCCCAAATCCCTGTTGTAACAGGGAGGCCTGATGGTGCTTATGAATTCAAGAACTAATGTCTGATTCCTTGATTCGTGCTTCTGATCACTACGTGGTATTGGAGCCTGGCAAGTCGGAGCAGCTACTGAGTGCTGCCGATACTCTTGATTGGTTGCAGGTTTGGTTGCAGCGACTTGAGCTATTACCGCAGGATTTGCAGAGTGAACCCTCTCTAGTTTCTGCTGCTCAGCGGTTACTTGATACTGCTTGTGAGCTTGAGGTGGGTTCAGGCCTGAGGGTGAAGTGGTTTGCGGTGCGTCTCACACCTCCGGGTTGTTGAGAAGATTGGCAAGGGTCTTGAGAATCTTTAGAGCTACTTGGTTGGGCTCTTCATCGCCCACTTCCAGATGCAGGTCGGCTTCGGCGTAAAGCGGTTGGCGTTTGCTAAACAAGTCATTTAAGGCTGTTTCGGGGTTGGCTGTTTGCAGTAATGGCCTATTGCTGGTCTCGGCTTGTAATCGCTTTAGGAGGCGCTCTGGGCCAGGGTCTAGCCAGATCACGATGCCCTGATGCAAAACACCCCAGTTTTCTGGTTTGGTCACCATTCCGCCCCCAGTGGAGACAACAAGTGAATGGCGTTCTCCAATTGCATTGAGCACTTGTGATTCCATGGCGCGGAAACCTTCTTCGCCTTCCTCGCTGAAGATCTGGGGAATCGGGCGATTAGCAAGTTGTTCGATCACTGCATCTGTATCGATGTAGCCGTAGCTGATTTGTTGGGCTAAAGGACGACCAGTAACGCTTTTGCCACTACCCATCATTCCTACTAAGTAGAGGTTGCGACCACCCAACCTTTGCTTCAGTGGATGGGGTGATGGGGTGTCGCTCATTGAGTCGCTATTGGTGTTGGCTCTCTAGGATGACTTCTTGTCAGAGCGTGGCATGACTGACGTCCCTTTATCGGAACGCCATGGTCAGGGCCGCGGCTGTGTAATAACCCGCCGCGCATGTTTCAGCGCCAGTCATCGTTACTGGTTGCCTGAATTATCTGGCGATGAAAATGCTGCCCGTTTTGGGTTATGTGCATTGCCTCCTGGACATGGCCACAACTATGAATTGATCGTTTCGATGGCTGGTGGACTCAATGCTGATGGCATGGTGCTGAATCTCTCTGAGGTGAAGCACGCCATTCGCTCTGAGGTCACCGAGCAGCTTGATTTCCGATTTCTCAATGATGTCTGGCCAGAGTTTGATCTTTCCAGTTCGGAGGGTTGTCTACCGACTACAGAGGCTTTGACAAGGATTATTTGGCATCGCCTCATCTCTCATCTGCCAATTGTGGCAATTCGGCTTTACGAACACCAACGCCTTTGGGCTGACTATCTCGGAGATGCTATGCACGTTTACCTCACGATTCGCACCCATTTCGCGGCAGCTCACAGGCTTGCCAAAGCTGAACTAAGCCAGGAGGAAAATGAAAGCATCTATGGCAAATGTGCACGACCTCATGGCCATGGCCACAATTATTTATTGGATGTAACTGTGCGAGGAGAAGTCGATCCCCGCACTGGCATGGTCTGTGATCTAGTGGCTTTGCAAAATCTCGTTGATGATCTTGTGGTGGAACCCTTTGATCACACATTCTTAAATAAAGACGTTCCCCATTTCGCCAGTTGTGTGCCAACGGCAGAGAATATTGCCTTGCATATTTCCGATTGTTTAGCGACACCGATCCGAGCGATTGGAGCTCATCTCCATAAGGTGAGGTTGCAGGAAAGTCCAAATAATGCAGCTGAGGTTTATGCCGAAACACCTCGGCTTGAAGCCATGACTGAGCTGTTCCAAGCCGTGGCAGCTAACTAACTAATCATTTGCAAAAGAAGTCCTGGATTCGTCTTGTCTTAGCTATCAGCCTTGATGGCCGGTTAACTTCTGCTGCTGGTGGTGCAGCTCAGTTGGGTGGAGCTGGGGATCGTCGGGCCTTGGAAGAGGCTTTGGCTTGGGCTGATGGGGTCTTGATTGGTGCGGGCACCTTGCGGGTTCATCAAAGTACGTGTCTGATTCATGATCAGGATCTACTTGATCAGCGGATGTCTGCAGGGCGTTCAGCGCAGCCAACGGCTGTGGTTGTCAGTCGCCAGCATTGGTATTCAGCAGAGATGCCTTTTTTTCAGCAGCCGATTGAGCGCTGGCTGTTGTCTCCCGATCAGCTTTCAGCAGAGGGATTCAAAGATCCTTTGCCTCCAGTTGGTTATCAGCGTCAGCTGTTGTTTGAGCAAGATTGGGTCCAGGTGCTGAATCGTTTAGCTGAGCAGGGACTGTCTCGACTTGTTCTGTTGGGAGGGGCTCAGTTGGCCTTGTCTTTATTGCAGGCTGATGTTGTGGATGAGTTGCAACTCACCCTCACACCAAAACTGCTTGGCGGCATGCATACATGGGTTCCCCATCAGGTTGGTGGTCTGCCGGAGGGGCTTGGGGAAGCTGAGTCATGGCAGCTACAAGCAGTTGAGCCCTTGGCTGACAATGAACTACTGCTGCGTTACATCCGTAATTGCTAACCAAGCATTAGCTGCAATAAATAGACCTTGATAATTTTTTGGGTAGGTGTTCTTGACCAGTAGCTCATCAAGCTTCGCCTGGTGAGGGCAGAGCAGATTTTGCTTTGATGTTCCGCCGAGCTGTCGCTATCAACTCAAAAAGCTTGAACCGTTTTGCATGAGCCTCAAGAACCCATCCCTCAGGAAGCACCGGGGACTGGTTGCACCTGAGGGGGTTGTTGTGGGCGAACATAGCTCCCACTAATCAAAGCTATAGATGGCTTGCCAATATGCCCACTGTTTGTCTAGAGAACAGCACAGGCTGCTTAATCATTCATTTTTCAAGTTGCTATCCGTCAAGCTCTAGCCGTTTTTGGCTGAACATTGATAGCAGTCATTGATTTTAGTAGCAGGCTATGCCGAGGGATTTCCTTTTGGGGAGTAAGTAGATCTGCAGCTTTAGCTGATGGATTAAAGGGTTCTCTGACGCACTTTAAGAAGAAGAAAACCTCCAAAAAGCAACGTCAGTGTTGCCATGCCAATGGAGATGATCAGAAAAGAAGGGTTTAAGAGACTGCTCATGCTTCGTATCAGTAGCGTGCTGCCACCTTTTTGTCTAGATCTGCTGACTTTACCCAGCTCAAGCTTGAAAAATCTCCTAGCACGTACATCTACTAAAGGATCTGATTATGTATGCCGTCAAAACCACTCCTCTGCCTGTTGATTACGCAGACCTCGCTGGCCTCACTAAGGAGCAGCTGACTGCTGAGTACGAAGATAAAACCATGGCAATACTGAGCAATCAATACTGTGAGGCGGACTACCTGAAATTTGGTTATCAATTGAATCAAGTGATTGAGGAGGCCCAGGAGCGTGGCATCTCTGAAATGGAGCTAAAGGTTGCTTCAGGTATCTATAAAGTGGCTTGATGCGTCAGTATTAATGCTCGTGCAGAGCAGCCCCTGGGGCTTTTAGAGAAGAACTTGTTCAACTATTTTTTAATTTCGTTTGTGTAGTTGATTTGCAGTTGAGGATTCTCAATTCTTCCTTTTTTGATGGTCATCCCAATCCATCAACATTGAAGGCTAAGGAAGGCAATTAAATCACAACCACCCCAGCTCTGAAGAGGCCACTGTTGTCAATTCCTTCCATATCGCTTAGGTGGCAGTTGCTGTGATTCTGCCCACTATCTCGAATTGGTAGTTATCAATATTTTTGCTTTGCTTGCAGAATAAATACGCAATGAGAACCCCCTGTTTGTATGTGGGGGTAGTGGCATGCGTAAAAGCGACTGTGATCCCCATCACTCGGCCAAGCGAATACTAGTAACCGTTCCGGGATTTGTCCGGCAAAGAATCACTACTTATGGTGAAGTTTGTACTTGAATCCAGCAGAAGCGCTACTTGTGCGTGTGGCATCGATATGTTCTGCTTCCTAAAAAAATAGTTCCCCATCACTTAGTCCCGGCGCGCAACGAGAGGTATTTTGCTGACTGGATTGCAGGCAAAACCGAGTCGGCTTTAGTGCGACGAGGAATTGAGTAGTTGAACCTTGAATAAAAAAGCTCCCAACGCTGCAATGGAAGCTTTTTGGCGACTAATGACCGATTGGTCCCTATCACCCGGCCACGCATGCAGGCATAACGCTAATCTTATAGTTCAAGCAATAGGTTTTTATGCTCTTTGCTAGTGGTAGTGCTTGGGGAGTGCTCCTTCCCAGGCACTACCAATGGTGTTGCATAAGGTTGGCAGAATATGTATCCCCATCACCCAGGCCCGGCGCATTACGCGAGGGTCTTTTTTATTGCTGTGCCGTTCATGCTTAGCCAGCAGGGTGATCAGGAGTGTGAGCGCTTGATCAATTCCTCTTGTTGGCCTTTGCTTTGTTTTTTCGGCCTCTCCATATGAATAGCAAGGGGATACCTACAAGCATCAGGCTTCCATCAATCAACAGCAGCTTGTTCCAGAGGTCCATTCCGTTTCTTTCAGCTAAAGCTCAATAAATATCCAACCATGTTCGTTTAGGTGCCTTGGCTGGAGAGGATGTGGCGATGAGCAACTCAACGATGGATCCCACGCCAAGGCTGGTGGATGGTTCTAGCGCTGCGCCTGCAACACTGCTCTTGGCGCATGGGGCTGGTGCGCCTATGGATAGTCCATTTATGGCAGCGATGGCCAGCGGCTTGGTCGAATGTGGCTGGCGAGTCGTGCGTTTTGAATTCACCTACATGGCTAAGCAGCGCTTAGCTGGGCGACGTTTTGCCCCGGACCGGATGCCGAAATTGAAGCAAATCTTCTGTGAGCAGGCAATCAAGGAAGCCGCGAATGGGCCAATCTTCATTGGTGGCAAGTCGATGGGGGGGAGAGTCGCCAGCCTTATTGCAGATGAACTTTCCGCCAACTTCTGCATCCTTGGCTGCATTTGTCTTGGCTACCCCTTTCACCCATTGGGCAAGCCGCAGCAGTTGCGTACTGAGCATCTTGCCGAGCAGCAGACGCCGACCTTGATCCTGCAGGGTGAACGCGATGCCATGGGACGTAAAGACGAGGTTGAAACCTACGCTTTGTCTGCAAAGGTTTCTTTAGAGTGGATTAATGCTGGGGACCATAGCTTTAAACCCACTCGAAGCTCTGGACTCACGCAAGCGGATAACTGGGCTGTTGCGGTGTCTCACTCAAATAACTTTTGCGAGAAGCTTTTAAGCAATTGATGAGATTAGAGCAATAAAAACCTATGAGCCTTGCAACCCATTTTTTAATAGATGCAGTATTGCTAATCTTTTTGGGTGGCTTTGTTCTATTCGCTAGAAGTAGAGCTAAGCAGAAAGAGGATTAGTTGCGATGTCGGTGCTTGAAGTATTGCGCTTAGGCAACCCTTTGCTCAGGCAGTTTTGCCAAGAGGTGAGTGATGTTTCTGATCCGATGCTCAGCCAATTGATTAAGGATTTACAAGACACGATTGAGGCCTGTCAGGGAGTAGGGCTTGCCGCTCCCCAGATTGGTGTTCCTTTAAGAGTGGTGCTGCTAGGAGGAGCCGGGATTAATCCCCGTTACCCAGAATCACTGTTGATTCCGCGTACGGTTTTGATTAATCCTATTTTGACGCCTATTGGTGTTGAGCTTGAGGATGGTTGGGAGGGTTGTCTGAGTGTGCCAGGACTCCGCGGCAAGGTGTCCCGCTGGCAACGACTTCACTATCGGGCACTCGATGCCAATTTGCAGCCGATTGAACGTTGTGTTGATGGATTCCATGCCCGAGTTGTTCAACATGAATGTGATCATTTAGACGGCGTGTTATTCCCTGATCGTCTTGTTGAACCTGCCTTATTTGGCTTCACATCGGAGTTGGAAGCTGCTGGCCTTATTGCGGAAGTTTCCAGTTAAAACGAAGAAGCAGATGCTTCAAGAAATTATTTTTTGTACTTGTTTGCACTTTCAGCAATTACACCAGCGGTGAGCAGAAACATCCCAAACTGTAGTATCGGATCAAGTCTCCATCCCTGGAAAAATAATATTCCTCCCACCAGTAATCCACCAAAGGAACGAGCTACAGCAATAATTATCCGCCAGGCAGTAGAAATAATCAGTCTTGTAGAATAATCGGCACGACGTTGAAGTAGAAATATAATCTGGGCAATTGAAGCAGGAAATACCAACAATGACCAAATGGCTATAGTCACTCCACAAATAGAGGCCCAATTAAGTGACGCATTTACCATCGAATGAGCAAGTACACTAAGCCTATTATTGAGTGCCACAACTACTACTTAATTTGCTCGAAGCCTGCCAAACACAATTGTTAATGAATCGGCGCTTTGCTGAGCCATTAGGCTTTGCGGCAATCTCTCAGAAGTATTCCATTGCAAATGCGTCATCATGGCTTCCTACAGTTTTTATTTGAAGCATAAGAATTAAGGGCTTTGTGAAATATATAGTGCGGCGTTTATTCGTCAGCCGACTGTGCTTTTTAGAGAAGAGCCAGAGGCACCATATCCTCGACAATTAGTAAACAATCGCTACATTGCCAATTCCCAGGCCTGTGGGCAGCTAACTTTTAGCCAGTGAGCACATAGATCAGACCATGGCAACTATCAATAATTTAACAAGAAAATTCATCTCCATGTTCATTACATCATTAGTTCTTGCCTTTGCTGTTTTGCCTGCTTGCCCATCCTATGCGGATGCCTTTGATCTTCCACCTTCCGTAATAGATATAGCTTCAACTTTTTCTGATAAATACTGCATAGCAATTTCCGATGGTGTTAGTGCTGAGAAAGCTGGCGAGGTGGCTGCACGCCAAATGATTACTGGCCTGATGTTTTCAGGTGTGATTAAAGAAGTAATGGATGCGCCGAAAGAAGATATTGCTTCACTGCTCGCTGCTGACATATACGATGGATGTGGAAGTGATATCGGAATCTCAAAAAATGAGCTCAATAGCTATATAGTTGATTTGGCAAATAATGGCCCTAGTCAATCTCAATCTAGGTCTTTCAACCCTTCTGCTTTGGTCAATAAAAGAATCAACTCATAGTTTAATTTTAGCCCAGAGCATTTTTTGATATCAACCATATTGCCGTATGATTGCCTACATTTATGCTCATCTATGCACATATTACAGGATTGCAGGTGCAGGTGGGCTGCGATGATCTTTTAAGACATTTTGTTTGGTCAATGGCTTTTGAGATAAAACAGTCTTGATGTTTTTTTATGCAAATCGTGTAATAATAAGCTGATTATTTATCAGCTTCCATGGCGACATTTGATGCCTCCACACCGTTTATTCTTATTGCGCGTATAAAAGTAAAACCAGGAAAAGTCGATGAATATTTAGAGCTTGCTACAGCTACTGATTTGGCTGTTCATGCTTCAGAGCCAGGCATGCTGCACCATACTTTCGATCAGGACCCTGAAAATTCTCTTTGCTTTACATGGTCTGAAGTTTATAAAAATGATGCTGCTTTCCTCTTGCATCTTTCCAACCCTCCAGTTGGAGAATATTTAGCAAAGCATGCAGAGATAGGCGATAGTTTCTCTGTTGAAGTTTATGGAACTGTTGGGGTTGAATGCCGAAATGCTATGGTTGCGACTGGACTCCCGTTGAAAATATACGAAAGTAAGTGCGGTTACAGTAGGGTTTAGCTGCCTTACCTGCAGAGATTAATCATTAGTAGCCACTCTATATGCAGGAAAAGCAAATTCCTCGCCACCCCATACTCGTAATGAACATTGATGTGATGTCAGCAATAAGTTTGCCACATTAAATTGACAGGCCTGCTAATCAGATCTCTAATGCTCAATTTGTTATTACATAAGTCCTGAATTGGTGCTTTGTGATCATCGTCTCGACTACTTTTGTTCATTCTGATGAAGATCATGCATTTTAGCTATAACTGATTGTTGCAGCTTATCTTTTTTGCTGACTAGCCAGTCGCTTACATTTGACCTTTCTTGCGGCGTTAGGTTCATTTTTTGTAGATAATCTTTAGTTGCCTCCCAAATCAATGACCCAAATTCTTTGGAGTGCCTAATTCGCTCAGCTACTTTTTCGTGAATATCATCATCATTTATGAGCGGGTTTGTCTCTACGGTTTCAGCAGAGATGTCAATAGTTTTTGGATCTGATGTTCCCGGCATGGTCACTAAAAATCTAATGATAACAATTGCTTTTCTTTTTGAGCACTTTTTGTCTGGGAATACTTAATTAAATCACCAACTCACAAGACCTCGATAAACAATTCGCTAGCGTTAACAGATGGATCCAACGCCTACTACTAAGTTCATCATCTTCTGCGCACAGCAGCAGTTCGGAGAAGACGCAGAGGTTACTCACGTTAGAGATGAACATGGCAATGAACCTTGTATGGACAACAAGTACCTAATAATTGCCGCAGAGAATGACTTCTATGAGTTCAGAGGACTGGTGAACATAAACGGGATTACTTTCCTGTTCGAGGCTAAAAGCTTTAAGACTAAGCAGCCCTATTGCTCCTTTACGCCCGAGTCCTTGCACCAAGCACGAAAGTTATCTGTCTAGAAGCTAGTCGTTGCTATCAGGGCTTTCTGAATGATTTTAAAATCATCTAGCTGCAGCACTGGCTAGGGGTAGGCCTACAAACATCGTATTCGTGCTGATATTACATATTAACAATTCAGAAAGTCTGAGGACTGCCTCAGTTGCGCTAGGCATTTGAATTAGCGCTTGCAGTGTCAACGCCAGGCATGTTCCTTACTTGTGGGTGCTGACGGTATGCCCGAGCATGCTCTTCACGGGGTGTTGCAGCGAGGGAAGCCTCAAGCCGAAGCAACTCTGCTTCTCGTATGGCTGTGGTCTTATCCAAATTTAAAATGCTGTTTGGGGTGTTGTTGGCTGCAAGCCTTCGGCTGCGCATCCAACGCGCAAACAATACAGAACGATGCAGAGGAGACCATGAGCATTTCTACATATAGGAACTCTCCCGCCTGGTATCAGGCTGATTTCTCTAGCAGCTAGATAGATAAAAGGGGTTTTGTTAGCTGCTGAAGTCTTGATACTGCCTGCTTAGACCCAAAACAGGCGTCTGAGAGGTGTTTAGTGCAAAATTGCATGGTTTTCCCTTTTGCATTAGGAAAAGAGCTCTGCCAGAAGCAAATCGCCATTACTTCCGGCTAAGGGAATGTCCGAGCTAATGGAGTGGAACCGAGTACTAGCTGCAAAATATTTACTTGCTTAGTAGATCTCATTGCAGCGCAGTCGATCTCACTAAGGCATGCAGAGCATTTGGCTTTAGCCTAGGTCTGATCATTTGAGCTAAACGCTGGGTATAAAGGAATTTGGCTTAGGTAACGAGCAATACAAACTCGGCTATCCGTACCAGCTGAGAGGCCCGACCGAACCACAGTTGGCTTGTGACTTTGGCATTGTCATAGGAACGCTATTTTGCAGAGCAGTTAATGCCTCAGTCAAAAATCAACCTTTACTTCATCCTCTTCACTTCGCTCTGGATTGTTTGGTCTGTATGGGATGCAGTGCAACCAGTTCTGAGTATTGATCAATTGGCTGCTCTATTTCCGTTACTGCCTATAAGCGCACTTCTCTTGGGACTCTCGTTAGTTGAGAACGAAGACGATGATGATGAAAGTGGTGGCACTCTTCAACCCATATATGCAAGGATTAGAGGCTAATAAGGTTGATTATTGATAGATTTAAAGGCAATTTGCAGAAGTAGACTTAACTGACCTGATTCATCACTGCGAGAAAAGATGAAAAGAGCTAAAAATGGCCAGGAAGTTACCGAGCAAACCAATGCATCAATCTCGGCAAATCCTTGGCATCAGAAGGTCTGAGAAATAAAT
>MPLU02121646.1_pt1 | contig 10706 bp, 5 predicted proteins | sample 1617381 | NCBI WGS metagenome assembly MPLU02 (sample SAMN05944801, study PRJNA350692) | marine metagenome | biome: marine; feature: ODZ; material: water; isolation source: 90 m water sample filtered on 0.2 um supor filter | place: Pacific Ocean | collected 2012-04-08 | depth 90m m | reverse complement strand
GCAGGGGTTGCCGGCGGTTGGGCAGCAATTTGCCATCTATCGGCTTGGGGAAAAGGTGGGCCAAGTGCGCGTGTCCGGCCCGGCGTGGGATACTTACGCCGTGGCGGATATTGTCGAGGGGCAGATTTGGAAGGGCGACGAAGCCAAGCTGAAGTAAAAGACGTCAGTTTGGCGGGTTGACTTCCGCCTTGGCCCCGGTTTGCGTGATGTTGCGTCCGCCGTCCTCACGGCTGTACGGCGAGTGGAGGTTAAAGTAAATACCGCAGATCGGCGCGGCGCCCTCGCCCTGACTGAGCATGATGGTGATCTCCTTGTCGAGCGCGATGCCGTGACGCATGCCGTCGGCTCGATTTTCGTAGGCCTTGATCGACTTGAGCATGAGCCGCTCGATCGCATCGAGGCAGTCATCCGGCGTCTTGAAGACGCAGACAACGTGTCGGTCGTACGACAACATCGCCGCGTCGATCTCCCGCCGGAATGTCTCGATGGTCAATTCCATTCGTGTGCGGGAAAAGTTAGTCCCGATTGGGCTGATGTAAAAACAAAAGAGTGGTCAGTCGCCGGAATCGGATTCACCGGAAGACTCCCTTTCGCGAAGTCGGTGGAGCAGTTTGCGGACGTCGAGCGCGCCGCCGACGATGACCAGCACGGATAGAATCGCGAATAGGCCGCAGGTGCCAATTAGGGTCACTTTCCAGATGCCTTCCCAGCCGGTCATTTTGTGCAGGAGGATCATCCCGGCCGTGATCAGCGCAACGACTAGCACGGTGAGCACAGTCTTGAGCAGGGTGAATACCCAGCCGGTCGTGACCGGCTTGGGGGGCAGCAACGGCGGGGGAGTCACGACGGGAGGCGGCATCACCGGAGGTGGTGCCAAATCGGTGGGCGCAATGGGTTCGTCACTCATTGGTGGCCTCCTTTTGTTTGCGATCCGGGACAATCAGTGAACCGAGGATGAAAACAAATAGCGTGAAGCCGATGGTCATCAATCCGACCCGAGCACCTGAAAGCGGCTTATAGAACGACACCGTGTCGCCGGCCTTCGGCTCAAAAATTGGCCAAGAGCTGGCCGTCGCCTCACCCGCCCAGCTTGAGTCGACCTCGACCTTTTGCTCTTGGCCGGTTTGGCCTCGCACCACGGCGGTCCATCCTTCCAGTCCGTTGCGGTTCCACGGTTTGGCCTGCTCGAATGGTGTCATCACAAAATCAATGACCATGTCACGGAACGCGGATTCCTCTCTCTCATCCGGTTCATTGAATGCCTCAAACTCGATCGTCTCATCGTCGGTCGCGGTGATGTTGCGTTCGGCGATGCTGCCCGGGATGTATGTGTGAACGTAGTCCTGCACCGGGCCAAGGCCAAATACCGCTGTGACGCCGACGAGCAGCGCCAGCACTGCGCCGGTCGAACTGGCCCGGTGCCAGTACAGCCCGCCGAAGAGCAGCGAAAATGCGCCGGTAAAATAGATCGCGCCGGTCACGGCCATGTAATCCCAAATATCCTCCTCGCCGGTGTAGAACAGCCCCCAGTAAAGGATGTAGAGTCCGATCAGCACGATGAGAATGCGGGTGATCTTGATGCGGGTCGGGTTGTCGAGCCGCTCCTTGAACAGCGGCGCGATGATGTCCTGCGTGATCACTGTGCTCCAGCAAAGCAGATAGCCGTCGTGCGTGGACATGAAGGCGGCAATCATTGCGGCAGTGAGCAGTCCGATCACCCCCGGGTCTAAAATGCGTCCGAGGAAGATCGGCATGGCGTAAAGATTGTCCACCGCCTTGACATCAGGGTCCGTCGGCGAGAAAAGCTGCTGCAAGTCCGGGGCCTTGGTCATCACATATACAAATGCGCAGACGCCGAGGAGGTTCGGGATGATCATCCGGATGGCGAATGAGATGGACGACCACATGTATTGCCGCTTGAGCGCGGTGGTGCTCTCCATGGCCAGCGCGCGGGCGACGGCGGTGGGCCACAGCGCGCAGTTCACGATGCCGAGAAAAAACATCCACCCGACGTACTCAAAGCCAAAACTGCTGTCGGCTGCGACCGGGTTGAAACCGGCCTCGCCTTTATAGGTGTCTACCGTCTCGAAAACGTTGTCCAATCCGCCGACAAGATCGACCGCGAGCCAGGCGGTCACGAGAAGGCCGACCGACAGGATGACAAACTGAATGTAGTCGGTGATCACCACCGAGATCATTCCGCCGATGACCGTGTAGACGAGCACCAGCGCCAGCAACACAACCATCACCACTTTGAGAGCGTTGCCGTCGGGGTCCATGCCGGTGATGCCGACGATGAACATCGCGCCCACCTTGAGGAACAGACCCATGTTCAGCAGTCCGCCAAATGCCAGCATGATGCCGCCGAGGATGCGAGTGCGGCGGCCGTAACGTTTCTCGTAATACTCGGGGATCGTCAGCACCTTGTGCTCACGCAGTCGCACGACGATAAAGCCGGTCAGGCCGATGAGTAATGCCACTATGCCGGCGATAACCCCGATGTGGAACGCCGCGAAGCCGGCTGTGAATCCTTTTTGCGCGCTGTACATCACCGTGATGAGGCCCATCTCGGTGCCGGTCAGCGTGGCAACGCCCAGCCACGTGCCCACCGCGCGCCCGGCGCTGACGAAATTTGTCATGTTGCCGGCGTAGCGCTTGACGAAAAAGGCGATACCGACCGAGAGCAGCAGATACACCGCGACAATCACCCAGTCGATGGTGCCGAAGTTGGTTTGGCTGGTGGCGTTGGTGAGGGCGGATTCCATTTGGGTTACTCTACGAGGAGCAGCCGGAAAAACTGGGCCTCGCCGACCGGAAGGTCAACCTCGACCTGCTGTGGGCCGTCACTTTTTACATCGACCTCCAGCACCGATTTCCACGCCGCTTGGCCAAGTGCGGGGGTGGACTGGATTTCGATCAACCGGCCCTGTGACGCCTCGAAAACAAGACTCATTTTGCCGTTGGCCAAGTTCACGGTGGTCAAACGCAACGCACTGGCTGCATCGCCGGGATCGGTTCCGGCGAGGTATTCGCTGAGGTTGGTCAAGCCGTCGCCGTCGGCATCGCCGTCGCCGTCGTTGCTGTTATTGGGATCGAGGCCAAAGGCGGTTTCCCACTCGTCCGGCATGCCGTCGGCGTCGGAGTCTCCCATCTCAGCCGAGCGGTTGGCGCGGCCGGGGTTCGGTGCGGCCGCCTTCCAGTTGACCGGGTCGTTGGCAAACTTATTCGCGGTGGCACGCTGCAGCGTGGCACCGAGACCGTCGGCCTCGCTTGGCCAAGGCGCGGTGTCGCTGAAGGAGACTTGGTCTACAAGAATGTATGGCACGAAACCGGCGTCGTCGTGTTGAAAGCCCTGTGGTGGATCCGGCTTGTACAGGGCCACCGAGTCGCCGCCGTTGGCCAACTGACCCCGTAATGGGCCAAGGATCGGTACGCCTTCCGGGATGCCGTGTCGCTTGGCCAAGCTTGCGGTTTTTTCCGGGTAATTTGCTGGGTTGAACTCGATTAAAACCACGTAGCCGTCAGGTGGCAACTGGAAGTCGCGCGGAAACCCAAACGTTACGCCGCCGCCAATCTGCCACGTATTCTCCGGGTGCAACGGATCGTACAACGGTACGGTTGTGTTGGTGATGTTGCGTAGCTCGATGAACTCATCATCCGGCGTGCCGGCTCCGAGTGACAGAGGGGCTGGGTGGTACATGATCTCGTGAATCACGACCGGTCCGATCCTGGCCGCGGCGTTGGCCGCGCCGTCGCCCTTACGGAAGGTCGACACGGAGGAGGGGTTGTCGACGCCGAACGTCGGCTTGGCCAAGGCGGTGAACTGATCTCCGATGCTGGTTTTCACTCGGCCGAGGGAAATGCCATTTTGCGCCGCACCAAACTCGACGATCGCACGGTGGCCGGTCAATTCGCCGGAGCTGTCAGCCTTGGAGAGGATGATTTTGTCACCGTGCGCGGAGTTGAGCGCGAAGCTGTGCGCGGCACCCGGTGCCGGGTTGAACTGGCCTTCATAAAAGACTGCCATGCCGCGTGCCGATAATGTGGTGCTAGGTGCGATCTGAAATTTTTTCAGGTTCTTTTCCGAATTGCTGATCCACCAATTGCCAATGTTGATCATGTTGGCGGAGATGTTGCGCAACTCGATGGCGTCTTCGAACGGAGGGTCGGTGTGAGTGAGCACCTCGTTGATGACCACGTTCTCCAACGGAAGATAATTGGATTTGCCTGGGGTGGAGGTGCTGGGGAACTTCGTGATCTGTGTGGAGCCATCGGGCAACCGACCTTCCGACTCTCCGAGGGTGGTTATTGAAATCTCCCGTTTATCCACAAGCGACTTTGTCCGACTGTAAAGGGCGATTGGTTCGCCGAGGCTAGCTAGACTGAAATTGACGTGGTCGCCGCCCTTGGCCAAGTCGGCGTCCGCGATCCATTTCACGAACCCCCCTGCGGCGATATAGTTGAGTTGAGGGATTTCAAACTGGGCTCGACCGATCGAGCTGAGATCGTCAGTCAGGTACAGCCCGTCCATCCGAACCGGCTCCGATTGCGGGTTGTGCAGCTCGATCCAGTCGTCGTCGCGGCCGTTGGCCATCCACTCGTTGATGACAAGATTGGACGGGGAGGCCAGCGTTGCGGGAAGCTTGTTCTCCGTGCCCGGAGTGGGGGAGTCGAGCAGCGCCCAGTCGCCGTTTTTGTCGCGGCCGACGGAACGATCCGGCACTTGGAAGCCGTAGCTGATTCTGTCGACAATCTGTCCGTCGGCGTTGAACAGGTACACGGTGCCGTAAGCGCCATTGAGGGAGCGGCCGGTGTTCAGGTAATCCGCCGGGCCAAGCGCGGGGTCACGGGAGCCGTTGCACCACACGAGCAACCGGCCCTTGGCGCGGAGCTTGGCGCTGTCGGGGAAGCTCCACTGCCCGGGCTCGATCTTGTCGATGCTCAGGCTCATGCCGGTGAGATCGATGGACGTCGTGGAGTTGTTCCAGGTCTCGATCCAGTCGCTAGTCCTGCCAAGCGGATCGATGACGGCCGCGTCGTTGATGGCCATCAACTCATTAAATCTCAAGCCTTCGGCTTCCGGGAGATAGTTGGCCTGGCCCGGGCTGACGGTGGTGGTGAACGTGGTCCACGGGCCGGTGCCGTTCGGGTAGCGTCCACGGGACTCGCCGTCCTCCTGCGTGCGGTAGCTCAGGTCGTCGAGTTCTGCGCCGTTGGTGTCACGCAACAGGAGAGTTCCACCGGCGGCGGGCAGCTTGAAATCGAGGTGCCGAACGCCGGGTTTTTTGTCGGCGCTGAAAACCTGATAACTGCCCGGCGCAATAAACGAGAGGCGGCGGTAGGTGAACTTGGCCAAGCCTGCTTCCCACGCCAGGCCGAATAGCGCGGCCGGTTTGCTGTCGGTGTTGAACAACTCAACCCAGTCGTCGCTGCCCGGCGGAGCGGCGGCGACGAACTCGTTGAGCTTGAGATTCTTCAGGTCGGCGACCGGTGCGGCCTTGTTCGTCTTGCCGGGGGTCGGCTGCGTGAGCGACCAGGCAACACTGTTGCTGCCCCGGCCGATCGAGTGGTCGGCCACCTGCAACCCGAAGCCCAGCACGTCGATGCGCTCGCCCTCCGGGTTGAACAGCGCGATGGTGTCGCCGTCGTTGTCCATCGCAAACCTGGCGTGCAGCCCGGGCGCCTCCACGGCGTCATCCAGCCAGACCACGAGGTAACCGTTGGACTTGATTACTGTGCCAGCGGGGAAGTTAAACTTCCGGGGCTTGGCCGGGTTGTCGCTCAGGCTCCAGTTTTGCAGGTACACATCAGTGCCGGCGACGTTCTTCAACTCAACAAAGTCGGGGAACGTGGCGCCGTTTGGCACCGAGTCGACATTCTCGGCGAGCACCTCGTTGAGGATGACCAACGGTTGCGGGGCGCTGGGGCTGGGCTTGCCGGGCGTGCCACCCTTGGCCAGGCTGGTGCGCCAGTTGGCCGGCGAGTCGGGATCGCCGTCGGGGTTACTCAATACGAGCGAGTAGCCGTCGCCGTCAGGCGAGCTTGGCCAAGCGCCGTCGTCGTCGTAGTCCACCGACAGCACGGTCTCTCCATTGCGATCGAGCAGGGCCAGCCGCTCGCCCTTGTTCGACAGGCTGCCCTCGTAAAGGCCATCCAGCCGCACGCCGGGATGGCGCGCCCGGAATGCCGTGACATTGGCATCGTTGACGAGCAGCAAGTACATCCCGGCATCAAGTGATTCGCTGTCTTCCGCGAAGCGAAATGTTATGCCGTCAAACGAAAAACCGGACAGGTCCACTTCAGTGTCGCCTATGTTTTGGAGTTCAAGGAACTCGAAGGCATCGCCCCCCTGAGGATTGTACATGATCTCGCTGATACGGATTGGAGGACTTTCGTCACCCGCCATGAACGTGGCTCCTGTTAAAGCACTCCAGGTGCCGCCGTTTAGCGATCGTGCTTTGACATTTATTCTGGTGGACTCTTCGGTTGATTTTAAAATGCTAAGTCCTTGTTTCTTGTCGTAAGATTTTGCCGATGCCGAGACTGAGCCTGAGTACCTCGTTCGGGGGTCAGAACCGTCGGTTGTAAAGTAAATGTCACCCTCGCTGGCAGTCATTTTCAGTTTGAAACCGTTGGGCGCGATACCACCAAATTGATTGAACTTTGGAGCGTGGTCTGAGGCGGCCACATTGGCTTCTTTGAGATGTCGTAACATTGGAGAGCGTCGGCTCCGAATCCAATTGGTTCCCCAGCTTTTACTGACACTCACGGTGCCTTTTACGGTGTTGTAGAGGTCATCGTAGACCTTGCGAATTTCAACGTCCGTTAGTCCGCCATCGTTGTATAGGTGCTTGTGGACACGGTCGGCAAAAATCAATTGAAATTCACGGCTTTTTCTTAGCTTATTGAAAAGCACCGCTATATCGGCGGCATTGCTTTCTCCTAATTCGTTAGCAATTGTATTGTGGCTGGTACTTGCCTGAAATGCGTGCTCGCTATCCCAAGCGTACAATCGAAACTTTCCATCTGGCTTGTGGCGAGCCGCCCTCCAGTTGTTATGCGGCCAGTCTCGGTTGGCAACCCATATCAGGGGAAGGAGATAATCGGCGAAGTTATCCATATCCAACTGTTTTTCGACAACTTTAAAGTGCTTCGGATCATTCATATCATATCTCCTGACGTAGGTTAGCATTTTGTTCCAAGCAACCGCACTACCGCTTCTGACTTCGTTGAACTGTGCGATCACGTCATAGTTTTCATCCGTCTGATACCAGTCGGCAAGAAACTTGGTGTCGATGCGTTCGGTTGGATTGTAATAGCCCTTGTACTTGCCGTTGATGTATAGGTTTACGAAGTTACCACGGGGTGAAACCTGTCCTAGGTTGGAACACAGTCGGCGGGCCCATTCGTCCTTGATAAAAGGGCTGGTGTGATCGTTCATTCCAGCCCTCAGGACGATTCGGTCGAATGATTGGACAGGGATGTCACCAAATAATGGATACTCGAGTCGCCCGGCCCCGTAATCGCCCCGGAAATATAGCCGAAACGAATATTTACTAAACGGCAAGCCAGAGTTGGGATTGTATTTTGGACGCACATAACCGCCGCCCTGTATACGAATGCCGCAGTCCACCGCAAAGCCGCCATTGTCCTCAGGGCGAATAAGTTCCGCTGACACTGGTCTTTCCCAAGCAATGCCGTGCCTCTGCGCATTGGGCTGTTTTTGGATGCCTTTCGAGCCCCAAAGGTGGCGGTCATCGGTCACCAGCGAGAGGACGGGGAGTCGCCGCCGCGAGGTTGGCAGCCCGTAAAAATAAGTGTTCGTCCGAATCTTCGACGGCAGCATCTCATCCTTGTACGCAACGGCCCGCACGATGCTCGTCTTGGTGATCCGGATCGGCCCGGAGTAAACCTTGCCAACCTTGTCGTATTGTCCCGTGCCACAGCAGGCCGGGGTGTCTCCGTTGGTGGTGTAGCGAATGCTTGCGCCGGGAGTGTCCGTGGACAGCGTGAGGAAGATCGATTTCCGTTCATAAAAACCTCGCGGCAAACTGAAATGCACCGGCTTCACACGGCCCGAGACGGTGGCATCGCTGTTGGCCGCGCCTGGTGTCGGCTTTGAGAAATAGCTCCACTCGTTGTTTTTGTTGAGCCCGTAGCTGACACTCGCGGCCTGCTCGGGATACTCAATTCCCGACACGGCCCGGCGGGGCGCCTCCGGGCTGCAGAGCGCCAGGTACTCGCCATTCGGGTTGAGCTTGAAGTTGGTGTGCGACGGCTTGGAGGTGCTCTTGTTGCGGATGTCCTCGCCGGTGGCAAAGATGACGAGCCGTTTGCCGGCGCCGATCGAGAGGTCGGGGAGAAGCCACTTGCCCAAGTTGGCCCGGTTGTCCGTCAACGACCAGCCCGCGAGGCTCACTGTGGCGTCGCCGCGGTTGTGCAGCTCGATCCAGTCTCCGTCCACGCGCTTGTACGCCCGGGTGGAGGCGGCGCTGAACTCGCTGATCACCACGTCGCCGAGGGAGTGGGCCGGGTCAACCTGCACCGACCAGGCTTGGCCAAGGAACGGGTTGGGTGCCCTGTTGAAATCGGTGATGCCGTGGTCGTCCGCCCAGGTCAGTTCCACTTGGCCAAACGCCGGCTCGTCGAACTCAAACATATACGGCCCGGCACTGTGGCCGCTCACCGCCTTGGCCGTGAGGCCGTTGGCCATGAGGTCGGTCGCGTCGATGCCTTGTACCGGCTCGTCGAACCACAGCTCCACCTGGCTGAACTGGCGCGCCATGCCGGCGAGCGGCAGGCGGCTGGCCAAGCGCGGCGGCTCGAGGTCGAGCAGCTCGTAGCTCCAGGTGGCTTTTTGAACTCCCGTGCTTCCTTCGGGGGCAAACTTATTCGGCGGAGACGCCCGGTCGCCGATGCCGTGGTCCGGCGCCCACCAAACATTAATCCTCCCATTGGCCGGATGGCCGAACCGGAATGTGAACGTGTTGGCTTTCTCTGTCAGTTCCGTCGCCGGGTAGTCGTTGACCATCAGGTCATCCGCATCCACGCCGGACATCGGCTCGCTGAAGGTGACGGTGATCGCGCTCAGCTCGGTGACCTCACCCGGCTCGGGGGAGATGGACACAATCTCGGGCGGCACGAATTCCCGCTCCTTGGCGCTGAGCCGCACGTCGAGGTAGGCATCGGTGTCGGACTTCCGGTAATTAAGCAGCATGACGGACAACACGTTCCAGCCTTTCTCGGTCGTTTGGCTCATGTTGTGCAACGAGGTCACGTGCCATTTGATTGGCTCTCGATTAGACTTGGTTGCCTGCGAACTGTACCGGAGCGTTGATGTGGGCTTGTGAAGGTTGGCTATCTCTACTCCGTTGAGCCACGCCACGAAGCCGTCATCCGCCTTGACCTGAAGCGTGCCCACCCCCAGCACGGAGGGGTCGGTCACGCGAAATTTCCGGCTCAGGAACACGGTTGGATATTTGCGCTGCATGTCACCCAGTTCGGTGCCGCCGTTGGTTTTCTCGTTGTTGAAAAACGGGGTCTCTCCGCGCGACCAGGAGGAGTTATCGAAATCAACCTTGGTCCACGCCGTGCGCGGGGAGGAGGCCTCCTTGGTGCCCTTGTGGTACTTGAAAACAGCGCCCTCCTTGATGAGGTCTATGCCGTTGGCCAGGCGCGGGGCAGCCAAAGCTGCCAAGGCCACAGCCAAGTTGAGTAGTCGTTTATTCATGTGGTAAGGTTTGCCTTTCCTGCCTGCCGGTTTCGCCCGGCCAAGCGCGGCTTTCGCCTTCTCTGTTCGGCTCCATCTCAGGAGTCGGCATCTTCCTTGCCTTGACCGGGGATCTGTTTTACCTCCAGCGGGATGCTGGCCTCCTGCCTGCCGTCAATCGCGATGTCCACGGCGTGCTGGCCAAACTTCTCAAACTTCAGCCGCTGGATGTTCAGGATGAAATTTCGGTACGCAAAACTGTCGTTTTCCGCCACATTCACCTCAAATGGCAACTCGATGCTCGGCATGACAAACTTGCCGTCCTCATCGACAAAGTTGATTCGTAGCTTGTGCGAGCCCTCCTCCACAACCTTGAACACCACCCGCAGCACGATCGAGCACTGCGGGTAGTTGGCTGGCAACTCCCGCGCGTGAACCGAGTTGAACGTGCCCAGCAGGTTCAACTTGCCCTTATAGTCCGTGGCTGCGTCACACAGCACTGCTACTTGTATATCCATAAAAATTAATCCGATCTTGACCCAGCCCGAGCCATGTGGGGCGGGGAGACTAGCGGCAAAATCCTATTCCGCCAAACGCTTTACTCGTAGCCGGAAAAACCGGTTTTTGCCGTTTTTGCGGCCTCCAATATGAATACGAATCGTTTCGCCAACACCGCCCGGGATGGGTTGATACACGTCGCCGGGCATCGACCTCCATTCGCCATCAAGCGCCTCGGCCGTTTCCAGAAAATATTGGCGGCCCGGCTGCATGGTGAACTCTGCCAGCAGCTGACCCGCTTGCCCAAGCGCCAAGCGAAGCGCCAGCCGGCTGGCTGCGTCGCCGGGATTCGTGCCGGCGAGAAACTCGTGGACGTTGTTCGCTCCGTCACCGTCGAGATCGAGCGCCGCGTCCTTGACCGCCGGGTTCAGGCCGTGCGCCAGTTCCCACTCGTCCGGCAGCCCGTCCTGGTCGTCGTCAGCGGGGGCCGGCGAATCCT
>MPLU02027244.1_pt1 | contig 10708 bp, 8 predicted proteins | sample 1617381 | NCBI WGS metagenome assembly MPLU02 (sample SAMN05944801, study PRJNA350692) | marine metagenome | biome: marine; feature: ODZ; material: water; isolation source: 90 m water sample filtered on 0.2 um supor filter | place: Pacific Ocean | collected 2012-04-08 | depth 90m m | reverse complement strand
GGCGTCTCGTTAAATCATCGTTAACAGGCTTTTCACATGTTGTATCTTAGCTGTTTTGGAAACAAATAAAGAGCGGCGAATCATAAAAGCAACCATCTCCCACAACGTCTTCAGCCGCACCGCAAATTTCCCGGGCCTTTGCGGAAGTCCTTGAAATCAAAAGGTTGTCGAGCACCTGAAGTTTCGCGGAGGATACGTTCCAAGAATCCTGGGATGCACTTTCACCCAATCGCCCTGCTGCTTACTCATGCCGCAATGCATCGATCGGATTAAGCCGGGCTGCACGCCGGGCTGGCAGGAATCCAAAAACGACCCCCAGGGCTACACTAAACAGGAAAACCCCGGAAACGATCATCGGATCTGGTCGGAACGGCAGCTCAATCAAGTTGGTCGCCAGGTATCCTCCGGCCAGCCCCAGGCCAATTCCAATCGCTCCGCCGAAGGCAGTCAGCATTGATGATTCCACCAGGAACTGGAACATCACTTCTCGCCCCTGTGCTCCGATCGCCATTCGCACCCCGATCTCCCTGGTTCTTTCCGTGATCGTCACCAGCATCACATTCATGATCCCGATCCCACCAACCAGCAGGCTGATCCCGGCAATCGAACTAATGACCGCAGTCAGTGTGCCCGTCGTCTGGCGAACCATCTCGATCATCATTTCCACACCGTGAATACGAAAGTCCGCTCGCTGATCCTTCTCTATCCCTCGTCGTCCACGAAGCAGCTGGTTAATTGACTCCTTGGTCGCATTGACTTTTTCAGCCGAAACGACATCCACAAACATCGCATCGACACGTTTCCCCTGCCCCGGTAATGCATGCAGATCTTCAATCGGAACATAGATCGCGTCGGCCTGGTTGCCTCGACCAAACATTCCTCCTTCCTCGGCCTTCAGCACCCCCGTCACTCTATACGTCGTCCCTTCAAGATCGATTTCCTTACCGATCGCCTCAATCGTCCCGAAAAACCTCTCGGCTGTCTGGTTGGCCACCACGCACCCGGCCACTTGATCTTTACGAGCTGTTTTCCATTCACCGGATGCGAACGGCAAACTGCGCACCTCAAAATAATTACCTGTCGTGCCGGTAATCGCAGCAGGTTGGCTCGCTTGCTCGGTCACGACAAAGGTCGGTTGCACTGTCACTGGAGCGACAGCATTGACGCCTGGCACCTTACCGACCTCCTCGTAATCCTCCATCGTAAACGGTCGCCCGCGACTGCTCCCGCGTACTGACCCAGGTCTCGGCGGACCGCGACGATCCATCCCTGGGCTGACGATCAACAGTCTCGCTCCCAGGCTCGAGAAACTATCAGTGATCCTGGCCGTCGCTCCATTACCTATCGTGACAATGGCAATCACCGCCGCCACGCCGATGACGACTCCCAGCACGGTAAGTGCTGACCGAAAGAGATTGCGACGAATTTCGCGGGCTGCCAGTACCAGGCTACTCCACAACATGAGATGCTTTCCTTGCTGGTTGATCGGATTCAATGCGGCCATCCAGGAAATGGAGAATCCGTTCCGCGTATTCAGCCATTTCCTGCTCATGAGTCACCAGGACAATCGCGACGTTTTCCGCCTGGTGCAGCTTGCCCAACAGTTCCATGATTTCCCGGCTACAAGTGGAATCGAGATTGCCAGTCGGTTCATCCGCGAGCAGCACATCCGGTTTTGTGACCAATGCCCGCGCGATCGCAACCCGCTGTTTCTGCCCCCCCGAAAGTTCAGCTGCGGTATGATTCCTGCGGTCCCCCAGGCCAACCAGGTCCAGGGCCTGCATGGCTCGCTCCCGGCGCTCACGTTGCCCGATTCGCTGGTAGACCAGCGGAAGCTCCACGTTCTCCAACGCGTTCGTCCGGGCCAGCAAGTTGAAACCCTGGAAGACAAATCCCAGTCGGTGACGCCTCAGGAGCGCCTTCTTGTTGAGCGAGTACGACTGGATATCTTCGCCATCCAGCAGAACCGTTCCTTCCGTTGGTTCATCCAGGCAGCCCAGCAAATTCAGACACGTTGATTTACCTGATCCACTGGGCCCCATCATGGAAAGAAAATCACCATGATTGATCCGTAGGTTGACACCATCCAACGCACGAACTTCCGCATCTCCAGAGCCATAACGCTTGGTAACGTCGCGAAACTCGAATAACGGGCCTTGGGCGTTCGACATAGATGGATTCAATTCAAGGGACAAGCGTGCTCAAACTGGACCCAGTTGATGCCAGCACTTGCCAAAGCGGGACTCGAACGCCTGGTTCCGTCCCAGGCAAACTACATTTTGTCCCCGGAACCAGGAACATACTGGGGACAATTCTAGACAAAGCCCACACGCAATCACACCCCCGAACCTACAGGATCCAACCTGGCGACCTGACGCGACGGCTGGTTCCAGTTCCAGGACGACTTCGCTGTTTGAAACACTGAGCATGGGTTAAGATTAAATCGTTTGATTCTTGCGACCGACTCGCATTTCCTATAGTAATCCTGGGACATCGAACTCCGACCACCAACAATCCTGGAACCGTGAACGAGGGAAACTGTACAAGATGGATGATGCGGTTCCAAAAGGCGTTCGTGAATTTCGAGTCAGCCTGGGATTATCTGGACATACTGGCAATGTCACGGTTGGTATTCCTGACCGTTCAATGTCGATGCTGGAGTTGCTTCCGGTACTACAGGAATTCACGGGCACCGTGGTCCAGATGGCTGAACAGGTCGCCGAGCGTGAAGGCAAGACCATTTCGTGCTGTGCGGGATGCGATGCTTGCTGTTCACAACTCGTGCCGATCTCGCCGGTTGAAGCCAGGCACCTGGAGCAGACCGTTGCGGCAATGTCCGAACCGAAACAATCCGCTATTCGAAAACGGTTTACCGAGGCTATCGCACGCCTGCAGGAAACAGGAATGCTGGAGCAACTGGAAGCCGTGATGGATGCCGACAACGTTGAAGCTACGGAGCGTCAGCGTATCGGTGATGATTACTTCCAGGTAGGACTGGCCTGCCCTTTTCTCGAAGAGGGAAGTTGTAGCATTTATGCCGACCGGCCGTTAATTTGCCGGGAGTACCTCGTCACCTCACCTGCCGTTCATTGTGAAAGCCCGACTCCAGAGACCATCGACATGTTGCCACTGGCAGCAAAGTCCGCACGAGCCCTGATCGCAATGGGTGCAGAAAGATCCGGTAATTCGTCACAACGCCGCTGGCTTCCGTTACCATTAGCCCTGCGTTTTTCCGAGCAAGACGATCGCGATAGCGATGGGGAAGATCCTGCCCCTGAGCTTTTTGCAGATTTCCTGGAGCGTGCTCAACCCCAATGAGCTGATCTATGCGTCTTTCACATGGCAACTGCCAAAGTTGATCAACCAGTGATTGCAGCTCTTGGCTGCTAATCACTTCAACGCAGGCAAACGCATCCGACGGTTTAGGCCCGCAGGATCTCGTTCAATTCGCCCGTGCTATCCCCATTTTTTTTGGTGGGTACACCTATCCTGTGGCCCCCACATCGTCTCTCGGGCCAGGCCGTGATCTTACTGCCAATCAGATAAGTCGGGCTTCTCGCATCACTGTTTCGAGTTGCTGCAACTGTTCTGGTGGAATGGTCTTGGCAGGTTCCCGGGGGTTCATACCTTGAAATCCCATCAGCTTCAGGCAGGCCTTGATACCGGCGCCGAGGTAGGGGAGCATGATTTCATCGATTAATCGAACCTGCTCCTGTAACGCCTGGCCTTCGTTAAATTTTCCTGCCATGCCCAGTTCAAGCAATTCCTTGAGAGCACCTGGCCAGATATTGGAAAAAGCGGTCGTGGTTCCATTACACCCGATCAATGTTCCGGAAAGAATCATGCTTCCGTTGCAGATCCAGAAACGCTTATCCGCAGGTACGTAGCGTCTCACGCGTGCTTCAAATCGCATGTCGTGATCGGTGACATAACCAAAGACGTTATCCATGGCAGCAACCGCTCCCAGGACTTCCGGTTCAGCAGCGGGTTGCGCGGCGATCCCAAAACTGGCCGGCGAGGTCTGGTGCATCAAGAGAACCGGAACAGGCGATCGCGGCAAAACATTTCGAAAGTAGTCCAGGACAAGTTCTTCGTGCCTGGGAAAACGAACACGCACCATTTCAGCACCAGCACTGGCATAATTCTCTGCTTGCCGGAGTGTTTCTGCTACCGAGGGACAGTCGATACCACCGATACTAAACGTTTCACCTTCCAGCGTCTCTGTTACGGTCTTTAGCAGAGCGACTCGTTCCTGCTCACTCATGGAGAATTCTTCTCCAGATTGGCTGCCAACGAGGTAGCCGGAAATCGGCGTCTGGAGCCACCGTTTCACATTGTGTTGGGCGGCATCCAGGTCCAACTCACCGTTGGGTTGAAACGGACTTGCCATCGGAATCGTAACAAGCGGGTTACTGCTGGGGATGGGCATCTGGCTTCTTTCAAATGGGGACGGGTACCGGGTGAGACTGACAAGCGATCAGCTCATCCGCTGCTACGGTGCGACCCGCCAGGGCGGGTGCGGGTAGATCACCGATCGGTTTTAATTCTCCAGGATCGAGCGAATCCTGGCTCGCAGGCTTTCTACTTTTCCTGGCATCTTTTCAGCAAGATTCTTTTTCTCGGACAGGTCATCGGTCAGATCATAGAGCTCGATGTCATATTTCACCTTGCGGTCTGCGCCGAATCCACGACCGCCCCTGGTGTCGATCAGTTTCCAGTCACCATCACGAATCACCCTGCTATCATGCAGAATGGGCGGCCGAACCTTGTGCTTGCGATCGGGATGCAGGAGTACGGGTAGGAAACTGACACTATCCTCAGCCGCACCTTGCGGAAGCTGTTTTTTACCGGACACAGCGGCGAAGGTGGCCAGCACATCAGCAAAGGCAATCGTGTGACCACTGGTTTTTCCGGCGGAAATCCGACCTGGCCAGTGGGCAAGGAAGGGCACACGGTGACCGCCTTCCCAGGCACTAGCCTTGATACCGCGGAGCGGACCGGAGGAACGGTGACCGAAGCGTTCCGTGTCCTTGTCGTACCAGACGGGACCGTTATCGCTGGAAAAAACAAGCAGGGTGTTGTCACTCATACCCGCTTTTTTCAACCCACCCAACACCTGGCCAACCACGTGATCAACCTGCATCACGAAATCGCCGTACATGCCTGCACCACTCTTTCCAATGAATTCCTTGCTTGGCAGCCAGGGCGTATGCGGTGATGGCAAGGCCAGGTAGAGAAACAGCGGCTTCTTGCCGTCATGCGATTCGATCACCTTGACCGCTTCCTTCGCGAACCTCGGGGTGACCTCGGCATGCTTGAAATCGGGTGCCACATCGCCGGCTCGCCAGAAAGCGCCCTGGATATTATTCCAGTTTTCTTTGCCGCCAACACTACTGTTATCCTCGACCTTTCCTGTCGGTGGCATCACCGGCGTACGATCCTTGATGTAAAAGTAGGGCGGAATATCCAGCGAGGCGTGCATACCAAAGAAGGAATCGAAACCGCAATCAACCGGCCCACCGAGCAGCGGCCGCTCGTAATCAAATACGCCAGGAGCTTTCATGGCAAAGCCCTGGTGCCATTTCCCAACCATGGCCGTGCGGTAGCCTTGGTCACGCAGGACGCTGGCGAAAGTGAGTTGGCCACGAGCAATGACCGGGCCGGCTCTCCAGTTGAGGCGACCCTGGCGGGCAGCAAAACGCCCCGTAATCAAGGAATGCCGCGACGGCACGCAGGTTGAGCCCCCTGAATGTGCATCCGTGAACACCACGCCATCCGCTGCCAACTGGTCCAAGTGAGGCGTCTGGATCTTGCTGTTGGGATTGTAAGCCTTGAGATCCCCATAGCCCATGTCGTCGGCCAGTATGAAGACAATATTGGGTGCGGCCGCCCACAACGTCGCAGGGTTCACGCAGCTTAACAGGGCAAAACTTAAAAGAAGTGTTCTCATTATTTGACTGCTTTTCTAAAGCAAAAGGTGGATGTACAAGATCTCACGAGTGGCCCCCATCTTCCCCCCCGGGGACGGACTGTGCAAGGGTTTGAGCCGAAGCAGCTCCCGGGATTCTGTAGCTACCGATCATGCTGCTACGAGAACGCTGAACTCGGCGTTTACCGACTTGCGGACGGTTGCAGCCAGACCGGTTGTGTAAAAGCACCGTTGGTGGCAATATCCCAGACTTCTAAACGAACCCAACGTTGTCCGGCCAGGTTCACATCGACCGACAGGTTTTTTTCGCCGAAAGAGTTGGTGTTGGTTAAATCCAGGCGTTGCCGTTTAACGACCTTACCATTCCCGGTAATGATCTCCGCATAATCCAGTGGGAAAGTCCATTTCAGCTGGATACGCACCTTGGCCGCCTGGTTTTCCGACAACCTGGCCACTTCTCCCGACTTGGTACCATTGACCGTAAACTCGGGAACCAACACTTCTCCGGTCGTCACGAAAAACCGACCACCACTGAGCGTATCGAGCAGCGGTTTCCACCCATCTTTAAAGCTGGGAATCTTATCCAGCCTCACGTAGTTAACATTCATATGGGCATACAGCTCGTGGTCCGGCTCGATCTTAAAAACGTCCACCTCCCCAAGTACGTACTTGGGGGTCCCCCAGTTAGACATATCATCGAGCAGGTCGAGAACACGAGAACCAAGTCGTGGTTGAGATAGATCTGCCGGCATGGCTTTCCAGGCAGCCCCCAGGAAACGATCCGACTCGTAAAACAGTTCGTCTCGATAACGATCAGGAAAACCGCTGGAACTCTTGATCCGTGGGTGGGCAGTCCAGGCAAGTCCGCCCTCGGCTTTCAGCAGTCGCAACACATCTGCCTCACTCCCCACGTGATAGATCTTTCCAAGTTTTGGATCTTCTTGAACAAATGGCGCGTCCCCTCGTCGGTTAAGTACCCAGTAGACCGGCTGCGGAAAAAAACTGAGCCAATGCCCGCCTAAATGCACATTCGGTTCTTCACCCGGCAGCAAAAGAAATTTCGGGTCACTGAGACGCTGACATTCAGCATGTAGTAACTCGAGGCTTTTCACCCGCTGCGTCATCGTCATGCGTGGTGTTTTCCCAGAATGGAACTCTGCCAGGTGAACAATATCAACTCCGTGCCGCTGAAACGCCCGGACGAAACCGGGCTTCTTCAGTCGTCGGGGAACCTGGTAAGCCCCCCCCGAGGGTAAGCGACCGACGGAACCGGAACGACTGGTATCCGATTCGTTTTCCTTCCGCTGGGCCGCCAGCAGTTCACGCGTGTGTTCAACATGGTAATGACTGGAAAAAACCAGGTGCCCGGGGAGGGCGGCGAAACGATCTTCACGTGTCAGGCGGGCAACCTCCTGCAATGATTGCTCTGGTTCAGCGGCAGACAGCAACCAGAAAAGGCCCAGTTGCTGCGACGTACCAGGTGGCGCATTGAACCAGGGAACATAACGATTATCTCCTGTTGGATCGTGTCGAACCCCGAAACCGAACGGCAGCGACTGCTTGTTGACATTCGTTCCGAACCAGATGTTCTTGAGATTATCCGAGAAATCGAGGGGATAGAAATATCGATGAGGTGGTGGAAACAGGGCGATCGAACCATGTTCAAATTGGGCACTGACGGCGCGACCACGAACCGCCAGTTGCTTGGCTTGCTGTTGCGGGCCTGGCTGCTCTCCCTGCAAAGTCCCTCGCGAATCTCGCCAGGTCATTCGTGACGGTAATGTTGCGCGACAGACAAGGCCCATGTCGTAGAGATAGGCGACCCCATCCTGGTCGGTCTGCAAGACCGCTTCCTGGAGAACGAATGAATTGCCTGCGTAAAACGTCCATTGTAAATACCCGTGAAATGGACCGGCTGTGAAGTTGCCAATTCTAAGTGTGGCACGCCGCGCCGTACTGCTGGCAATCGCTTCCTTTCGCTTCATCGTACCGACAAACAGTTTGTGCGGTTTACGCTGCATCCGGTCAAAAAAAATAGTCCAACCATCTCGCTTGGCGAGATCTCGCTCTCCCACCCGCAACATGACAACCGGATCCAACGATTTCACGAGTACACGGAACGATTCGGCAGGTCCCGTTGACACGGCCGTAGACTGAATCAATGGCTGGTTGTCCGTCAGATCAAAAACCAGCCGTCCGCGGCGACCTGGCGCCATCTGCCAGGAGACCAAAATCTGCTGCTCCTGCTGCGTGATCGCAATTCCGCAGCCAGGATCATAGCCAGCGGTCTTCAAACCGATCGATTCAGCGGTTGCGGGTGCCTGTATCCCCAAACAAATTAAGCCGACCACCAGGAGGCGGGCGATGCGTCGCTGGGCACACTGGACAGTTTGATGTTTAAACAACTTACACATAGAGAATTACCCCAGGTGAATCATAGCTTTAAAACCTAATATTTAACGCTTCACATGTTGTTTGCAAGTCATTTCATAAGCGACTGGAAAGAATGTAATGCATTCCCTGTGCTGGCTCGATCGTGCTGAGCGGTAAGTCCGAGGCATTGATTCATTCCTCCGGAAGTCAATGATTAACACCCGGCAAACAACCTTTGCTTGCGTGCTATTCCTGCCTGCCCCTGGGGGCGTGTGACCTTAGCTTTCCAGCGGTGGCCGATCTCCCTCCAATCCAAAGGACCTTCTTTCATTTTAACCGTTACCGGAGCAAGACCCAACGGGTACACGACGCAGCGAGACCGACCGTTCCCTCGTCGCATCTGGCGTGCTGCCTGTTTACTTTTAGGATGCCACACGTATATTGCTACGGTGTAATAACTGAGCAAAGCCATCCCGCCTCACCAGGGCGGCAAGTGTATTACCAGCTCGCATCGTGTCAATCGAGACACCCGGGCTTACCTGACAACTGAATAAACAAAGGAAAAATCACATGAGCGATCGAATCATCATGCGCACGGGCGAGTCCCTGGTTGCTGGCGGCCCCCCATTCACGGCTGCGGAGCCAGAGGTTGTTATCGGAGAGTTGGACGGTCCCGTCGGCACGGCGATTGCAACGCTGACCGGTGACCAGTCCGTTGGCCGCTCCAAGGTCTTCGCGATTCTTGACACCGACATCCAGGTTCGTCCCGTAACGTTGATGGTGAGCAAGGTGACGGTCAAGAAAAGCGCCTACACCAACATTCTAATGGGAACGGTCCAGGCCGCGATTGCCAATGGCGTACTCGACGCTGTCCGCGCTGGCGACATTCCGAAAGAAAAGGCTAATGACCTGGGGATCGTCTGTTCGGTTTGGCTCAATCCTGGCGCCGCGACTGACGAGAACCTCGATCACAAGGCACTCTTTGAAATCCACCGAAAAGCAATGGCCCAGGCAATCCACAAGGCGATGTGCAACGAGCCCTCGATCGACTGGTTGTTAGAAAACCAGGACAAGATCACCCACAAGTACTATCAACGTGGGTTGGACGGCGAACTGTAGGTTCATTCCGTACACGCTTACGACAGATACCCCTGGCGTCTTGCCTGCACACGCCAGGGGTACCCGAACCACCTGGCCCGGCCGCCAATGCGTCTTGGCCAGGCTGCTCGATCGCATGACTCCGCTGACCAACACTTCAGAGTCCTTGAATTCATACGGAGCACCTATCGCATGAACAAAATGACTTTCCTCCTGGCCTGGTTTCTTGCCTGCCTGTCAACAAACGTTGCTTACTCCAATCCACCTAACGTGGTCGTGTTTCTTGCCGATGACCAGGGCTGGGGAGATCTTAGTGTCAGTGGCAACACGAATCTGGCGACGCCTCATATCGATTCGCTGGCTCGCGACGGTGCATCCCTGGCGAATTTCTACGTGTGCCAGGTTTGCGCTCCGACCCGTGCTGAATTACTGACCGGTCGCTATTACCCGCGTACTGGAGTCAGTGGCGTTAGTCGTGGCGAAGGACGGCTGAATTACGATGAGACGACGATCGCAGACCTCATGAAACGTGGGGGCTACGCGACCGGTTGTTTTGGCAAGTGGCACAACGGGACCCAGCCTCCCTATCACCCGAACAACCGTGGATTCGACGAGTTTTACGGTTTTACATCCGGCCACTGGGGTCACTACTTCAGTCCACCCCTGGATCACAACGGTAAACATGTGCGTGGCAAGGGATTTGTTGTCAACGACTTTACGGATCACGCCCTGGCCTTTATCGAAGCAAATAAGCAGCGGCCGTTTTTTTGCTACCTGCCTTACAACACGCCACACTCACCGATGATGGTGCCCGACCGCTTTTACGCAAAGTTCGACGGCAAGGATCCAGTCATGCGTCATCGCGATGTATCGCGTGAAGATGTAATGATGACCCGTGCAGCCCTGGCCATGTGCGAAAACATCGACTGGAACGTGGGACGAATCCTGAAGAAGCTTGATGACCTGGAGCTTCGCGAAAACACGATCGTGATCTACTTCTCCGACAACGGCCCCAATTCATATCGCTGGAACGGCGGTATGAAAGGACGGAAAGGAGCGATCGACGAAGGCGGCTTGCGTTCCCCTTTCTTCATTCGCTGGCCCCGTAAAATCCGACCGAAGAAAACCATTCCGCAGATCGCCGGAGCGATCGACTTGCTACCCACCCTGCTGGAGCTGACGAATGTTCCCAGCCAGCTGAACAAACGAAAGCCACTGGACGGTCGCAGCCTCGCCCCCTTGCTGCTTACCGATGTAGCCAAGTGGGCGCCACGGTCGTTATTCTCCATCAAGAACAACCTGGTCAGT
>MPLU02065436.1_pt1 | contig 10719 bp, 3 predicted proteins | sample 1617381 | NCBI WGS metagenome assembly MPLU02 (sample SAMN05944801, study PRJNA350692) | marine metagenome | biome: marine; feature: ODZ; material: water; isolation source: 90 m water sample filtered on 0.2 um supor filter | place: Pacific Ocean | collected 2012-04-08 | depth 90m m | reverse complement strand
TCATAACCTAAAGCATTTAAAAATGTATTTCTTTCTTGTTCCCCACTGTCAGCTAAAGTATTTTCAATACTTGTTTTCATTACTTGATCTAAAGCATCTTCAAAAGTATTTGCTTCATCTACTCCTGTAGCAGCTTCAGGAACTTTTAAATTTTGACCGACATTACTTATAACTGCATTTATCTCTTCTTCAGTTGATTTACCTATTTCACTTTCAATTATTTTTCGAGCTTCTTCAGGAACTTGTGATTGATAATCACTTCCAGAAGTATCAGGCTCTGGTTCAGATTCAGTTTCAGGTGGAGGTGCAGTATAAGAATTTTGAGGTGGAGGTGGAGGTGCAGAAGTAAAACTACCACTAGCTGTTTCATTTATTATTTCAGGTATGATTTCATTTTCTATTTTTGCAGCTATGTCAGCAACAGTTGTTTTAGGAGGTGCATCTTTGATTTCTGCTTCAATTCTTGCTTTAACTCTAGCTCTAGACTCTGCAATAACTTTTTCTGCAGAACGCCCTCCTATTGTTAATCCTCTTCCAAATCTAATAGCCATTACAGTATCTTTCCTAATCTTTCAGCTGTGCTATTAACTGTTTTCGTATATGTATCAGACATAGCAACTTCAGGAGAACCAAAGAATGCAGCAGTACCTGCAGCATTTGGACTTCCACCTAACGCAGCTGAAGCTCCTACTATTGAAGTATAGTTAGGATCTCCTGCAGACATAACTTGCCCAACTGGACTTACATATTGAGAAAGCCATTGTTCTTCAGAAAACATAGCTGGTTTCATTTGATAAAGAGTTTTATATTCATCTGTTTGTTGTATTGTTTGTTGAGCATAAGTAGCTAAATCAATTTGAGCATTTGGATTTGCAATTTTAAAATCAACCCATCCATTTCTTATTTGATCTACAACTTCAGGATGAGGATTCAATAATTTTTGCTCTACTTGTCTTGAAATAATTTCATTCAATCCTGACATTTCTTCTTCTTTAGCTAAAACAAAAGAAGGTATTCTAAATCCCCAAGTTTGATAATCACCATTTGAATCAAGAGTTCCTTCAGCCATAACCTCAGCTACATAATCAATCATTTCTGGTAAACCCATTTCTGGATTCATCTCTTGTAAATACTCTACAGTTTGCAACATTTTACTCATTGATGTAGGTGAACCTAAATACTGAACTACAGTAGTTTCTTTAGCTAATGCATTATCTAAATGATTATTTAGAGAACGAACAAATCTTTCATACACAGAAAACATAATGGCGTCAGCAGATGTACCTTGTCCTGATAAAGCAGCTGCTCTAAAAGGATTATACATACCTGAGCCACGAGAAGCTGCAGAATAATCTTGAGCAAACTGATCTGCCCAAGCTTGATTACCTAATACATCACTTAAACCAGCGCCTTGATAGATTGAACGGAATCTAGAAAATTCAGGACTTGTTTCATCCCAAGTATCTGTTTCAGGATCATAAGAATTTGGTCCATAATATTGTTGGACTATTGACCATTTTTCTTCATTAGTTGTATCTGCTAATCCAATATCGCTTGCAGCTTCAGTTAAACCTTCGTCATAAACTCCTTCACCTGGATAGATAGGAGTATCAGGCAACACAGCGCCTTGATAATTATTCTTATTATCAAGATATGATGTACCATTATCTAAAAGAGACCATTGTTGCTGATAATCAGGCATATATTGCTTATAAGGTTGACGACCAGTTTCAAAATCTCTATATCCTGCCCAATGAGAAAAAGGATTCTCCCCACTATCCATTAAAACTTTTGCAAATTGAAATTGAAAATCTAAGTCTGTTATTTTATGAAGAAATTCAGCATACTCTTGTTCATTCATATCTTGGACAGGTTTATTCCATTGAGGTCCCCAACCAGGCATTTTAGAGATACCTTCCATATGGACAGGTCTTCCGTCAGCATACTGCCATCTTATTTGAAAAAATCCAAAAGATTGTTCCGCACCATCAGATTTAACAAATTGTTTATGTCCAGATTCGTGTTGCATAATAGAAAATAACATAGGCATAAATTTTTCACCATCTATAGTTTTATTAATATAACCTGGCATATATTCTTGTGCATAACCAATAATTACTTCTATAGGAATTACTTCTTGTTCTACACCTTGAAATGGGTCTCTTGTTAAATCATCCATTATTCATCCTCATCTTCAACATCAGTATAATTGACTAAATCCCAAAACTGCATACTTTCATCTATTTCTCTTGGGTCATCTAAAACTTCTGGATAAGGTTCTAAATGTCCACCTCTAGCATAATAAGAATCTGTTGGTTGAAAATGATTTGCAAAAAATATATACTCACCATAACCAGGTGCAAACTGACCATTTATTCCACCATCTATAAACAACCAACCAACTAACCTTCCGTAAGGGTCTCTATGGTCTTCATTACCAAATCTTTTATCTGTAATAAAATATAGCTTTCCATCAAGAGCATATGTATCTACTAAGTACCTTAAAAACTGTCTCTGTCTTAAAGCTTCTGAAGCTTCTTCTGGATAGATATCTGGATCTAAATCCATTTCATTTGCCATAATTCCAATAGTTCTTAATGAATCAACATTCTTATCTGAATTAATATTCAATATAGTATCTCCGTCATACACAGATTCTGATACAGCGTTAATCTGTCTAGAACGGAACATAGGTTTCTTTCCTTCTATAGTTTGAAAACTAGCAGTAATATTTTCGCCTTCATCCATTGTATAAACCAATTCTTTATCTACAATATCCCCATCAACTGGTAAAGGAGTTTGCCATTCTATATCAAAACCTAAACCATGTTTATCTCCTTTAACAAAGAAATCCCACCATGCTTGACCTGTTATTAAATCTTTATCTTTACCTTCACCAAGATCTCCCATAATATGATTAAATATTGTAAATCCTTGCATAAGCTCTATTTGAGTTTCTCTAGGTATATCTCCTGTATCTTCTTTAAAAGCTTTTGCCTCAAACATTTTGCCCATCCAAGCATTCATAAATTCTAGTCTTTCCCAATCTTCATTATTAAACAAGATTGAAGATTTAGTTAAACCACTTAAAATCTGCATACCTTTAGAAAATGTTTGATCTCCAAAATATAGATAAGCAGGATTTGCTTGAGCTTCTTTTCTTGAAGCATAAAGATGAGGAATAACATCCATAGCTTGCCAACCAAAATTAGGATTATAAGTTACATCTGTTCCTTCAAGTATCTCATCTAATAATTTAGAAACATCAGGTCCTAAATCTTCACGAGTAAAAGCAGCTCTTTTTAATTCTGCACTTGTATCTTCTAAAGATTTAACAGAATCATCTCCGAATGAATAACCTAAAACATCTTGAAAAAATGGATTTCTTATTACTTGTTCCCATCTTTCATCTGAATAATTAATATTGACTTTCCATTTATTTTGTTTATCTAATATTGCTTTTAATATTACTTCAGGTGCTTCAACATCTAGAGCAGCATTTTTATAAAGTATCTCTGCAATTCTGTCATCTGGTTGCTTAGTTGCAATTAAACCTTCAGCTAAATATTTTGGAAAGTTATTTTTGTTAGTCGTACTCTGTGTTCTAAATGTATCTCCTGCTTTATACTTTCCATCTGGTTCATATTGATATAATAAATCTTCACCCTCTTCAGTAACTTCATATCCAGCAGAAGAAAGAGCTATAAGACCAGGATGCTCTCTTAACCATAATATTCTTTGAGCATCAGTTGCATTAAAGAAAGAATCTTTTATTTCATTTTGTACCTGTATAATAACATCTTGATCCCAAGGATGATTCTCATACAGAGTCAATGTTCTCTTAGAAGTCCAATCTTCTAAAACATTTAATGATTCTGCTGCATTAATCCAATCTTTTCCTAAATCTACATAATCAGCTGTTAAGGATACTCCCACAGGGACTCCTAACCTTATGGTTTGACTTAATCCCATTTGTAAAGCTGCTCTTGTTCTTGCAGCTTGACCCATTTCAGTTAGAAAACTTTCGTAATCATAAAAGGTATCAAAACTAGAATTGACAATTAGATCAACATTTTTATATAAATATTCTTGTTCATCTCTAGAATACTTTAAAGCAGTAACTGGATCATTTAATGGTTGAGGACCTTTTCTTTTAGGAAGTGATTGCCATATAGGTTGTATGAATGAATCAAAAGCACTTTTTACAACACCGCCGCCAGCAAGGTATTTACCTGCAGCAAGAGGAGGATTATCTAAAAATTGAGACCCAGGAGCTACAAACTGTGTTGAAGGAAAGATATCTTCAAGATGTTTAGCCCATTCAGAAGCTTCAGTATCTTCTAAATTCTGAATTAACAAACCTAAAAATAATGTAGGAACCATACCACCAACTGGATTCAATGCGAACATTGGATTGTCTCCGTTAGGTAAGAAAACCATAGGAGAGAAATCAATATCTACACCTCCAATAGAACCTTCTAACTGAGCATTAGATATCCTTGACATATAACCAAGTCTTCTCATGTTAGGAAGATAAGCTATAGCATCATTAAGACCTCTTTTAATTTTATTTCCAGCAGTAGCCTCATCTGTATAATTTAACCAGTTTCCTTTTAGTTGAGATCTTCTAGTTAAATCCTTCATATACCTTGAAACGAAATCAGCCCAAGCATCTCCGAAAGGAACAACGTTTCTTAATTCTTTAGAGATAGGAGTAGACAGATGAAATTTCAACATTAAATCATCTACTTCATTTATAGCAAACTCTGAAGCTCTAGCATTAATCCAACCTTCTGTAATAACATTATGTTTATTATATAAATCGTCATCAAGATAAGAAGCTCCTAACATATCTTGAGAATATTGAGGATCTATATGTTTTGAATCACCTATAAAATCTAAACCAATATCTTTGTCTTTAACTATCTTTTTACCTTGACTTTCCATTAACTCAATTAATACTGCTTTTCTTTCTGCAAATGCTTTTTTAGCTATAAGGTTAGTTCTATTCCAAGCAGGATTTCCAAACATAGCTTGCATAACTTTTTGGTCTTTACCAGTCATAGCTGGAACTCCTAACATTCTTGAAATTCGACCTGCAGGATCTCCTTTCTTTCCAACAACTTGCATTCTTCCTATCCACTTATCAGAAGGTAAAGCCATAGGATTTCCTTTAGCTCTTTTCACACCTGCATCAATAAACGCTCTCCATAAGCCGTTTGCGTTCTCACCTTTATTTCCAGCAGTATAAACAATGCGTTGAGCATCCATTATCTTCCAAGCATCAGCAGAATCCATAAGACCTACCCACCTAGGAGGAGTTAAATCACCATCTATACCGTAATAAAGAGGTTCTCCTTCAGTAGTTTTTAGACCTTTTATCTTGTCTTGTTTTTGAATTAAAGTTCCTCTCATATAATCAGCATCGGTAGTTTTGAACCATTCATCCCAACCTTCAATATCTTTACCTGTTTTCATTTTTTTCTCAGCAATATTTTTTGCTTCTACTTGTTTTTTTGTAGCTCCTTTTCTAGATCCTCTAGCTATATCATCTAAAAGAGGAGCCACATTTTGTGCATAAACTCTAAAACCATAGTCATCTAATAAACCATTAACATGTTGCATTGCAAATTCAAAAAAACCAGGATCAGTATTTTTTAAAAGTGTATCAGCTGATTTGTAATTAAAACTAACTTGATATCTAGCAGCAATCTCTCTAGGTAATAGTTGTTGGTCCTGTATAGTTTCACGAACCCATTGGCTATGTCTTTTTTGTAATTCAGGAGAAAGATTATCATAACCACCTACTTTTCTAACTCTTCTTAATATCTGTCTTGTCTGACTATTTGTTGAAATTTCATCAAGTGTTCCATTCCAACCATAACGAGATTTGAAAAATGTCCATTCATCTGATGCTGCAATTACAGCTGTCTTAGGTTTAGCAACTTTCTCTATTGCATGCATCTGAGCTGCCTTAGTCATACCTTCACCAATTTGAGTTGATGATACTCTTCTCCAAGTTTGCCAACCATTAGTTCCATTTACATCTAAATTAATTATTGAAAATTCTAAAGGACTTAGAGGTAACTCTCCATTTACTAATTGCTTTTGAGTTCTTTTTAAACCTTTTAATCTCATTAAATTGATAGCCTCATCTGAATCTAAATCCAATCCTTTTTCAACTGTTGCCACAAGACTGTTATCGTATTTTCTTCCATCAATAAGTGTAAAATCTCTATGTAATCTATCATTCACTGTTGGACGCAATCTACCTGATATATTTTTATTAGGCCCCATTAAACCCTTTCCTACACCTCTTAAGAAATACTTAGCAGCATCAAAGTCATCTTTAAAATTCATCATCAATCTAATCTTCATCCAATCAATATCAATACTTTTTATTTTTCCAGATTTTTTATATTTAATCTGAATTGGATTTTCTATATATACAGCTTCTTCATTGGGCTTTAATCCTTTTAGAACAGCTGCTTCATCTGTTTGATGTTTTGCTTTAAGTTTCTTAACATTATCAAATACTTTTACACCATCAGTATCTAGTTTTGTTGTTGCCTTATACAAACCACCTTTAAATCTAGGTTTTGTATGCCAACCCATTTCAACAACCAACTCATCGATACTATCTGTTACAGCTTTCCATACAGGAGTTCTATAATCTCTACCTAGCTCTTTTCGTAAAGCCATCATATCTTTTCCTAACCTACTCTGTAATTTCCTATGTTCTTTTTGAAATATCTTTCTGAAATTTGCTGCAGTAACTTCACCAGTTTGCATACCAGCTTGTAAAGTTACATCTTGTACGCTATCTAATTTCCCATAAAAAACATCTACATAGTCTTCTAACTCTTTAAGCATTTTTGAATCAATAGCACTATCAGTAGCTTTTGCTAGGTCTTTAGATTCGTTTATTAGATTTTTTAATACTTCGTGATTCTCATCAACTTTTAAAGGTTTAGTATCGCCAAATTTTTTAAATATTTCACGACCTCCTCTAGTTACAGCTTCTTCAGTAAGTTCAGGTCTCGCTAATATTTTTTCTAATTTTTCAATGTAAGCTTTTTGACTTCCAATAACAACTTCATCAGTTAGACTTGGAAGTTCTGCTTTTAATCTTTTTATTTTTTCTTCTATTGCTTTAGGGTTCAACATTCCATCAACCCCACTATGAGATATATCTAATCCATCTGCATCTTTTAATTTAGTATGATTTCTTACACTACTTTGCCCTCTAAAAACATCATCAGTTATTCCTTGAGTAAGGACTCTAGGTTTAGTTCCAAGCATTATTTCTAAAGCATTAAGTAATTCTGCATCTCTCATAACTTTATATTTCAAAGCAGCAACACTTTTTCCATACATACCTGTACCGTACTTACCTATGTTGTGTTGAAATTTATCTAAATGTTTAGTAACTTGTCTTACCAATTTATCTTGAAATTCCACAGAAGTTCCTGACGACTGAATAAAGTCATAAAGAGTATCCATAGCATTCTGCCTAGCATGAGGTCCAGATAACTGAACTTTTGTAGAAGTATTCTTAAGAGTTAAAAGACCATCAAATGTTTTTGCATTTTTAGCATTAGGTAATTTTGCATATTTACTCACTATTGTATATTTACTTCTTGATTTCATTTGAGACCACATATTCTGATGATAATTAAAAGGTCTATCTCCCATCAACAACGCTTCAGTAAACTCATCAAAAAACGCAGCTGAAGGTTTTTTAAGACCTCTAGCAACATCCATCTCTACTTGAGAAAGCAACTTGGCTGTACTTTGATCATTAAATCCATGAGTGAATCTATTAAAAGCAATTACATCAACTTGCTTTGTTACTCTAGAATCTCTGATAACTTCCCATAAAGTTGTTCCCATATATTTTCCTACATGACTACTTGTCCAACCTTTAATTCCTGCTTTAGTAGCAAATTGAGTAGCAGCTTTACCAGCTCTCAAACCTACTCCTGGAGCAAAAAACCATACAGTAGGATCAAAGATAAAGGATGTTCCTATATCTAAAAGAGAACCTCCAAAGTGTCCATCTAATCCCAAAACTTTAGCAGGACTATAATCAGCTTTTTTAATTTGGTCATGTAATCTTTCAAAATAACCATCACCAAATTCAAACGCCATCTTCCTATATTCATCATCAGTTAATAAAAATAAACTTGTAGAAATTGTTCCTACAACATACTTTGACCACCAACCAAAACCTTGAACAACTAGCTCTCCTAAAGTATCTTGAGATTTAGCAATATTCTTCATACCTTCCACAACACTTGCAGCGATTGCTTCCTGGCCTCCAGCTATTGTTGCTTTAAATTCTGGATTGTTAGCTTCTGCAACTGATAAAACAATAGCTTTAGCTTTTGATTCATCTTGCTGGGCGACTTCCATAACTGTGTTATAAAAATCAGGATACTGCTCTTTTACCGCATCAAGATTTGCTGTACCTAAAGAATAAATAAATGCATTTTCCTGACCCCTAGCACTATTTGTAAGATTGTCACTCATCCTTTTTTTATTTTTAGCATCTCTCCTTTCCCTGTAACCTTCAGTAAGACCACGAGTAATTAAACTACTAGCGCCAGCGCCAGCCATACGCATAAGCAACAAAGGATTTCTTACAGATTCAGGCCTAATCAAATCAGGATCTAACATGTAGGCATCAGGAGTATAAGGCATATCTTCTCTTTCAAAAAATGTATTTCCAAGAACTCTTGCAAGTTTCCAATCATTACTCATTTGATTTGAAAATGCAGTCCAATGTTTTCCAAAAAATCCCATAGTCTCAGAATTTGGAATCACATCATTTTCTAGAACAGCTGTAGAATCAGCTTCTTTTGAACTATCATTAAATGCGTTAAATAATCTTAATTCATATTCTTCATCTAGATTTTTTTCATATTCTTCATCCCAATTAAAATCTCTTAATTCTTCTACTTCTTCAGCACCAGCCCACTTTGGAATTTGGCTAATTGAACCCATCCAACTCATCAACCTTTTTTTATTAGTCTTAGCTTTAGCAGTATATTCAATACTTTGTGCTTCTTCTGTAATATTTGCTGTATACCTATAAACATCTCCCATATGATGAATAAAATCATAATTAAAATCTGAAAATTCCTGTTGCTGTTCCTCTGTTAAATCAAGTATCCATTCATTAGGCATTTCATGTTGATTTTGAGTAATAGCTTTTTCAAAAGGAATGAGAGAACCTGTCGAAGGAGGATAATAATTTGTTAGATCTTTTCCTTCAGGAAGATTATATTGAAGAACACCATCATATTGTTGATCTTCTTTTTCGTATTTGACATCTTTTGTTTGTTCATATAAAAGCTTGTCTTCATCCGACATTCCATTATCTGTCGTCATCGATATTCTCTTGATATTTTTCTCTTATTAAATGTTGTATTCTTTTTGCAGCAGTAAATCTTGCTAAAGGAATTTTAGTATTTTCAAAGATATGAACTGCTTTATTTACTTCATCAATATAAGTTTGAGTAGTTGCATCTACTTGAGGTAAAGGAGCAGGATCTCCCATTCCAAAAGGTAATCCACTACTAGCAATATTTCCTTGAGTTGGAGAATTTGATAAATACTCTCCTACACTTCCTAAACCTAAAGTTTGTGGTTGAGGTTGGGCAACAATATTAGGATTAGGTTTTGCTGGTGCCTCTCCTTCAAATCCTAAAGAAACACCACCAGCTGCTGCTAAATCTTCTATCGGTCCTTTACTGGAACCAAGTCCTACATCTGTAATTTGTGAAGGTCCTGCACCCATCTTAACCTCCTATTCCTAATGCTCCTAAAGAAGGTAAACTTGCTGCTTCAGGTGGTAATCCTCCTTCAGCAGGCATACCTCCAGGCATACCTCCAGGCATACCAGGTTGTTCTTGCCCTTGTTTTAAATTTTCCATCAACTCATCAACTATCTCATTCAAATCTTTGTTTTCTTTACCCATAGATTGAAGTAGTTGAGCAGCTACATCTATATTACCTTGTGCAGCCTGTTGATAAATTCCTTCCATTAAGGAATCAGTTACTCTCTGTCTTACTATTCTGACTTCTTCTCTTGTTGGATCTTCTAAGAAATCCATTTCATCTCTAGCAGTTTCTCTTGATATTAAATTTTGTTGTAAGTTCATAGAAAGTCTCATCTCTCTATTAGCAGGATCTGTTCCTGCACCTATACCATACCTAACATTATTTTCATAATGCCCTGCAATATCTCTTGAAGGGATAAATATTTCTGGTTTCTTTTTATCTGCAGCATCTCCGTGAATTGTTTTCTCTCCGTCACAGTACTTCTCATCGAAAGCTAGAAGTATCTCAGTTCCTTTTTCTAAGAAACTTTCAAATTGTTTATGAGCTAAAGCAAGTCGAGCATCAATTTGTCCCATTGAAGCTTGAATACCACTAGCAGAAACAATACTCGCTCCTGGATCACCACTAAGTTGACCAGGGAATGATGCTTGAGCACGAGCTTCAGCGGCTAATCTTCCTATTAAATCCTTAGCATCAAAATGAGTTCGAGATTGCATTCTCTCCATTCTGGCATCAGGACTTCTTCCGTGTATCACAGCTCCAGGACCGAAGTCATCTGGATTCATAACATCATATTCGAACACTGGTGGGTAGACCTCTTCTTCAGAACTTGTTATTGTAAGAGTCATTAACCTATGCATTGTCCTTAGTATG
>MPLU02001520.1_pt1 | contig 10729 bp, 10 predicted proteins | sample 1617381 | NCBI WGS metagenome assembly MPLU02 (sample SAMN05944801, study PRJNA350692) | marine metagenome | biome: marine; feature: ODZ; material: water; isolation source: 90 m water sample filtered on 0.2 um supor filter | place: Pacific Ocean | collected 2012-04-08 | depth 90m m | reverse complement strand
GGAATCGGAACCTTCCTTGTGGTTGAGGAGATCACCCGCAATTTGCTCGCATAGAAACTCGTCGTAGGGCAGGTCACGATTGAGTGCGCCAATGACATAGTTGCGATAATGGTGCGCGTTTGGGTAGGCATGGTTTTCATCGCTCCCGTTCGAGTCGGCGTAGCGCGCCACATCAAGCCAATGCCGTCCCCACCGTTCCCCGTATGCAGGAAGAGAGAGTAGTTTTTCCACAACCCGCTGCCATGCCTGGGGGGATGTGTCCTCAAGAAACGCCCTGACTTCTTTTGGCGTTGGAGGCAGGCCGATCAGGTCGAGATATGCCCGTCTAATCAAGGTCCGTCGACTAGCTCGCCTTGCCGGAGTCAGTTCGACCTGCTCGAGTTTGGCCAGAATAAAGTGGTCCATCGACTGACTTGGCCAGGCGTTATCCCTCACTTTTGGCAGTTGTTGATCGGCCACAGGTTCAAACGCCCAGTGTCGTTGATAGGATGCGCCCTCATCGATCCAGGTTTTGAGTGTTTCGATATCAACTTTACTCAACTTGGTCCCATTCCCCGGTGGAGGCATACGATCATCAGGATTTTTGGATGTGATCCGCTGGATCAGGAGGCTTTCAGTGCTGTTCCCTGGAAGAATCGCTGCAGGTTTGGATTTGCGGGGCGAGATTGCTGTATCATAAAGATCCAGGCGCAAACCCGCCTTGCGCTGGTTGGCATCTGGACCGTGGCACTCGAGGCAATGCTTGGAGAGGATGGGACTAATGGTCTGGTTGAAATTAACCGGATGCTCCTTTGTTACGTTCGTTGTCGCAAGGCTGTTGAGCGGAAGTGAGAGAATTCCGGCAACGAACAGCAGCGACAGGATCAAGCTGAATGGTTTCCGTTTTAAATGGCGGGCAGATTCACGCTTATTCAGCTCAATGCGCATCATTTTCTAAGGGAGGCAAATTAAATCCTAGAAATTGGGATTTCAATTGAAAAGATTGATGGCATCCTAAGGCATCCTGTCTCAAGCGCCATTTCAGGGCTGGAGTCTTGTTTTTGAGTAGTCGTGGGTGTAGCCCCGTTTCATGTATTCCACATCCCTATTTTTTGGGTCGAGCTGACATGCCGTATTGTCCCAGCCCATGTTTTGTGTGGCCATCTTCAGTGTGCTGGAATCGAGCCAGCCATGGGTTTCGGCATGGCCGTCGCAAAAACCGAGTGTGCTTTTTTTGTTGTGCCATATGGCAATTCCTAACTCTACTCTGGGTGAGTTCGCTTCAAAGCGAATACCGCCTTGTTACCGGGGAGGCCTTCCTATGTACCATTCCTCCTTCCAATATACCTTGCCTCTTCTGGCTTGGGATGCATGTCCATCCGCCCACATGATATTTCCGGTATCACCGTGCCGGTAGTATTCGTCGAGGCGTTCTTTCCAGGTAGCCCATTGGCCTAGAAAGAGAGGGGTGTCGTCCACCCCATCCAGCATTGACTCCCAGGCATCCTGAAAGACCAGGGTTTCAGAAGGACGCGGATAGCTCGCAATAGGGCGTGCCCTGCTGGGCCATGGATTCTGATTAACAACGCCTTCCCAGACGACGAGCTGCAGCCCAAAAGAGCGTGGGTTGGGCGTCTTACAAAATCCATTGAATCCGTAGGTAATATATTTGAATCCATCTTTAAAAAGTCCATCCTGATGTGGCGGCCTCTTATATTGGTCATCAACCGCCTTGGCGGAGGGACACAGGAATACCTTTGGACTCCAGCCCGTATAGGGCACGTAGGCTACCCCCCAGTAGGCTTCGGGATGAGATGGGGGAATCATTTGACTCCTAATCGGGGTCGGATCCGTGAAATCGCCCCTGTCACGAATCCAGCGCATCCAGTTGCGCCGCGGGTGCCCTCTCCCGTCATGATCATCAGCGTACTGGTACCAGGCCAGTTGAATCTGGCGCATGTTGCTTTTGCATTTGATCTGCTTTGCCTCGGACTTGGCCCGGGAAAGTGCAGGCAACAACAGGGCGGCAAGGATGGCGATGATCGCGATCACAACCAGCAACTCAATCAGGGTAAACCCCGAAGCCGACGGTGGCAGAGCGATGCCGTCTCCGGCGTTATGACTGGACTGGCGTCGCGTCTTCATGGGCTTCCGTTCAAGGTCATACTTGGGGTAGACAAAACCGTACGCGCATGCATCCGGTTGGCCAAGATATAATCATTTCATCCATGGGCAGGCCGGTGGGCTTGCGCTTGGCCAAGCAGATTATTAGCTTTCCGCCGTTATTGTGACACTCAAACTCATCAGTCTCTTGGGGGTTGTCTCGTTCCTTGGCCTGGCCTGGGCGATGTCGTCGAATCGCCGTCAAGTCCCATGGCGGGTCGTGGCTTGGGGGATGGGGTTGCAGTTGATCATTGGCCTGATTGTTTTCAGGACGTCGCTTGGCCAGGGGCTGTTCGAGGCGGCCAACGTGGCCGTTGCCAAGTTGAACGAGTTTGCAGGCGAAGGGGCCGGGTTGGTTTTTGGGGCGCTCGGTGATGGTGGGAAAATGCAGGAGACCTTCGGTGAGGGAGTCATCTTTGCCATTGCAATTCCGGCCACGATCATCTTTGTCTCAGCTCTGTCGTCGCTGCTTTACCACTGGCGCATTTTACCGTGGGTGGTGACCGGTATCGCGTGGGTGATGCGCCGCACGATGCGCACCAGTGGCAGCGAGACGCTCGCTACGGCGGCCAATGTTTTCATGGGTCAGACCGAGGCGCCGCTGGTGGTGAAGCCGTATCTCGACGGGATGACGCGCAGCGAGTTAATGGCTCTGATGGTTGGAGGAATGGCGACGATCGCTGGCGGCGTGGCGGCCGCCTATGCCTCGCTGGGGATCGATGCAGGGCATTTGCTGACGGCATCCATCCTGAGCGCGCCGGGCGCGCTGGTGATTGCGAAGCTGATGTTTCCGGAAACGGAAAAGAGCGCCACGGCAGATGAAGCTTGTGAACTGCCCAAGAGCACGGCGGCCAACAGCATCGACGCGCTGTGCCGGGGGGCGTCGGATGGGATGCGACTCTCGATCAATGTCATCGCGATGCTCATCGCGTTTGTCGCGCTGGTTTACATGGCCAACTCCATTCTCGGCTGGGCGCTGTCGTGGACGGCGTGGAACTTCACAATTCAGGAGGCAGTCGGCTGGCTGAACGTGCCGTTCGCCTGGCTGATGGGCGTGCCGCCGGACGAGTGTGTGCGGGTGGGTGCGGTGCTCGGCGAGCGAGTGGTGCTCAACGAGTTTGTTGGTTACCTGCACCTCTCGGGCATGATGGAGGGGGAGGACGCGCTCAGCCCGCGAACCCGTGCGATCGCGACCTATGCGCTGTGCGGTTTCGCGAACTTCGCCAGCGTTGCCATCCAGATCGGTGGCATCGGCACGCTCGCGCCGGGTCGTCGGGCGGACTTGGCCAAGCTCGGCCTGCGGGCGATGGTCGGTGGGCTGCTGGCCTGCTACCTGACGGCAACAGTGGCCGGATTGTTGATGCGTTAGGCAGACGTTTGCGACTCCGCCGTTTCAGATTTGTGGGGTGGGGAAGGTGAGGTGGAAACTTGCGCCTTGGCCAAGCGTGCTTTCGACCCGGGCGGTGCCGCCGTGGAGTTGGGTGATATGCTTGACGATGCTCAGGCCGAGGCCGGTGCCGCCCAGTTCCCGGGAGCGTGCCTTGTCCACGCGGAAGAACCGCTCGAAGATTCGCTCGCACGCCTCGGCGGGAATGCCGGTGCCGTCGTCCTCCACGCAGAGGTCGAGTTCGCCATTCGCATTGGTGGCTGAGACGCGCACGCACGCGCCGCCGTACTTGATCCCGTTTTCGACCAGGTTGTTTAGCGCCTGAAACAGCCGCTGGCTGTCGGCAAACAACGTGAGGTTTTCGGGCACGCCATTCTCGAGGCGCACCTTTTTTTTGTCGGCCATTTCCCGGAGGCCATCCAGCACGCCCTCGGCGAGTTGGCGGACGTTCACGTCCCGCTGGTCGAGGCCGATGTCGCCGGACTCGAGATGGGACAATGCCAGGATGTCCTCGATCAGGAAGGTCAACCGGTTGGAGTGGTTTTCGATTTTCTTGAGGAAGCGATGAGAGAGCGACTCGGCGTCCGTCTCGGAGTCGAGCAGCGTCTCGACGTATCCCTTGATGATCGAGAGCGGGGTGCGCAACTCGTGGCTGACGTTGGCCACGAATTCCTGCCGCAGGTTTTCCAGTCGCTTGAGCCGGGTGAGGTCGTGGAAGACGAAGATGGCGCCCCGGTGATTTTCGTTCCTGTCGCGGATGGCCACCCCGTTGACTTGCAGGAACTGCTGGTCGAGGTTGGGCAGCATGATTTCCTCCTGGACGACTTGGTTGTTCTGTCTCAGGAGGTTGGCCAACTCGTGAACTTCGTGGATGCGGATGGCTTCCATCACGGTTTGACCTTTTGGCTCGGCGGCCAGCTCGAACAATTTGCAGAAGGACGGGTTGGCAAACTCGATGATACCCTTCTGGTTGGTGACGAGCACGCCCTCGGCCATGTTCTCGAACATGTCGGTCACGCCAAGCGCATCGGTCACTCCGGCCGGCTTGGCCGCCTGGCCAAGCGCCAGCAAGCGGTAGCGCCGCCGCCACCCAAGGTGCAGCCCGATCAGCCCGGACAAAAGTAGGATGGCTACAATCCAGCCGGTCATGCGTTCAAGACGGTCAAGCGATAGCCGACGCCGCGAACCGTCTCCAAGTGGTGGGCCGCCTGGCCCAGCTTGGCCCGGAGACGCTGCATCGTGGTGTCCACGGTGCGGGTGTCGAGCGTGGGTTCGTAGCCCCAGACATCGCGCAGGAGTGTTTCGCGCGGCTGCACCTCGCCGGGGCGGCTGGCCAGCAGGCAGAGCAGCTTGAACTCGGTGGCGGTGATGTTCAGCGACCTGCCACCGGCTGTGGCCTGATGCCGGATGGTATCCAGGCGGAACGGCCCGGCTTCGATGAGCTCGACGCCGTCCGGGCTTTTCTCGGTGAGGCGAAGCAGGTTTTTGATCCGCAGCACGAGCTCGCGCGGGCTGAACGGCTTGGTCACGTAGTCGTGCGCGCCTAGTTCGAGCCCCTTGATGCGATCCTCCTCGGCGGCGCGGGCGGTAAGCATGAGGATGGGGATGTCGCGCGTCTTGGGGTCTCGCTTGAGCAGGCGGCAAATCTCGAGTCCGTTGATTCCCGGCAGCATCAGGTCGAGAACCAACAGGCTGGGCAGATTCTCGCGGGCCATTTTGAGGGCCTTGTCGCCGGTGTCCGCCACGTCCACCCGGTAGGCCTCCTTCTCGAGATGGTAAACGACCAACTCGAGGACGTCCGGTTCGTCATCGACCACCAGGATTCGGATGTCGTTTTTCCCGGGCATAAGCTTACTCGTTCGCGGTGCCAGCATGGCGGATGTCCTTGGCCTCGTGCAGCAGGACCGCGTCCTCGGCGATGTTTTTCGCGTGGTCGGCGATCCGTTCAAGGCACTTGCAGATGACAGTCAAGTGCCGGCAGCGCCGGATGTTCTCCGACGAGGCTTCCATCAGTTCGGTCAGGTTGTCCTGATAGGTTTTGTTCATTTCATCGACCCGCTTGTCACGGGGGATCACTCCTCGTGCGAGCACGGTGTTGCCGCTGACAAAGGCGTCGAGCGCATCCTTGAGCATGGCGTTGGCCACGAAAGTCATCTCGGCGATTTCGAGCGGCGTGGACAGGGGAGGGAGCGCCATGAGCTTGATGGCCCGGCGGGCGATGGTGGTGGCCTCGTCGCCGACGCGCTCGAGGTCACGGGCAATCTTCATGCCGCAGGTGATCTGCCGCAGTTCGAACTCGCCGGGTTGCTGGGCGAGCAGGCCAAGCGCGATCCGGTCGATCTGAATTTCGAACTGGTCGATGGTCTCGTCGGTCTCGAGAGCCTGCCCGGCCAGGGCCTCGTCGCGGTCGATGTGGGCACGCACCGCCCGGGTGACCATCCCCTCGGCGTGGCTGGCCATGATGAGAAGTTTCTCCTTGTACAGGGAGAGAGCCTGTTGATCGAACGCCATGAGTTGGGTCTGCGATTGCGCTTGGCCAAGGTATCCCGAGCGCTTGGCCAAGCGCAAAACCAAAAAGGGCTCGGCTGGCTTATCCTTTGATCTTGACGATAGAAGTACCCGTCTGAATTGGCAAACGCAATTGAAAGGCGAGGGTCGCCTGTCGAGCGTAGTCGACAGATCAGTATAGCATTCGACCTTAAGTCAGTGCCATTCGTAGGTCTCAAGTTTTTTGAGCAGTTCCCGGGCGGGTTTTTGGGAAATGACAATGTATTTGTTGTCAGGGAATTTCTTGGCCGAGTAGGAAGTGAGAATGATGCTTTGTACCAGACGCATGGCCATGAGATCAAACAACACCTCAAGTTCGTCTGGCTCAAGAGAAAAAACTTCAGTGTACCCTTTAATGATCTGACGCGCCACCGATTCGAAATCGTCTTCCCCAAGCAGGGCATAGGCCAGGGTGATGGCCAGGTCATTGATGCGTGAGGCCCGTTGGGTGTCGCCAAAATCAATGAGCCCGGCCATTTTCGCAGGCCTGTCGACTGCCACCAAAATATTTTGCTCGTTGGCATCACCGTGCACCACCGTTTTCCGTAAATGTTTTAGCTTGGGTAATATATTTTTTTCATAACGCTTATAAAAACCTTCGATACACTCACGAACATCTTCATCAATGACATCTTCAAGATAAATTTTGCAGGCCAAAACGTTATCGAGATTCCAAAAATCATTTGGTCTTTCTGATACAGGATGAGTGAAACTCTGCATGGCGTTTGTGAACTGCCCCATAAAACGGCCTATGTCGTAGTTGAGTTCAGGGCTCCTCAGAACTTCTCCCAGATTCTTGCCTTCTAAAAAAGTAAACAAACGAATAGCAAAACCATCAACGATCGTGATCGCGTCGCCACTTTTGCTGGCGATGACCTGAGGGCAGGAAAGCTCTGGCGCCGTCGCTTTTAAATGTTCAAGCACAAAAGTTTGTAGTTCCAGCTCCTCTTTGGGCCACCTTTTGTTAGCAATCTTAAGAACGTAACTTTCTGCTGAAGTTTTAATACGCGTATTTTGATCTTCAAAAGAAGGAAGAGAAGAGATCTCTCCTTTAATGCCATAAAGCTGCATGGCCAGCTCGGCGAGCTTTTCACTATCAAAATTGGGAACTTCGTTTTGCAAAGAGATTTTAACTGTTTTTCGTATATTCGGAATTCTGAGTGTTTATTCGCTCCGGCGCATTAGTTGGGCGGTTCTGGAAGCCTTCGCCGGAATCTCATGAGATATGCAGGCCAGACCTTGCAGTCACCAGATCTTGGTGCAGGAGCCGGTGAAACAAGTGCTCGCCAGCTTCCTTTTCCGGCGAGAGCCTTCCCGTGTTATAGGCATTGGAGGCCAGTCCACGTTGCACGGAAACGCAAATGTCCTCGTCTTCGATCTGAACCTGGTGGGCAACTTTCACACTCTGTTGTTTGAACGCCTCGGTATATTTTGGATCATCACCGAAGTAGTAGTCAAAATAGATCCGGCAGCGGGTGGATGATAGCGGGATGGCAATGTTTGTATCCATCACGCCTTCATAAAGGTTGATCATGAGGTTGGGATATTGCCAAAAGTAATGGGCTTTGTCACCAGTCCTCACCGTCGAGATATCGTCTTGTTTTTTACTGGTGGGGCAATCCTGCAAACAGTGGCGATCCTTCGTGGTGACCCGATAGTGTTTGTATTCTAAGGCAGAGTTCAGCCCTTTATGTAAGACCGGCACATGGTAGCCGCCGTCGAGATAGTTGTCGACAAACACCTTCCAGTTGCAGTCGAGGTCATAGCTGACTCTTTTGTGGAATTTCAGGTTGTCCAAGTTGAAGGGTTTTAGCTGGTGGTAGAGGCTTCCGAGAAATTCTTCCAAGGGATCTGCATTTTTATCCAGACAAACGAATAACCATTTTTCCCAAGCGGCTACCCTCACAGGCACCAGCCCAGTAGCATCTTTGTCAAACTCCTCTGCACCAGCGAACTGTGGGGTGCTGTGCAACTTGCCATCCAGTCCGTAATTCCACCCATGATAGGGACATTGCATGGCTTTGGTGCATCCCGTGCCAGATTCAATAACTTGGGCCGCGTGGTGGCGGCAGACGTTGTAAAAAGCGCGAATCTGATCGGTTTGCACAATGACGATCGGTTGGCCCGCGATCTCGGTGGCAATGTAATCACCTTCACTTTGAAGTTGGTCGACACGACCGGCCACCAACCAGTTATGACCAAAGATGGCGTCGTTTTCGAGTTTCGAGAAGGTTTCGTCAACATACCATGCACTCGGTGGTGTCACCGCTTTACGCAAAGGCAAAGCCGGATTGTATGCATCGATCAACTCGTCCATCGTATTATCTCCAGCACTTTCATTACCGCGTTATGTCCAGGGATTCCGCTGGCAGCTCCACCCCGCTTGACCGTGGAGCTGCCGTTTGGATGCTCGGTCTCTCTCCCCCCCACTGGCCGTCCGCCTCCATCGCTTTGAGAAAACCGAATACGATAACACAAATAGTCGCGACGACGATCCGAATCATAGAAGCTAGAAGGAGGGAGTGCGAAATGCTAATTCCGATGTTCATCCAGGATCATGCGGGCAGCGTTCCAGCCGGGGGTTCCCATTACGCCGCCGCCGGGGTGGGCCGAGCTGCCGCAGATATACATATTTTTTAAGGGCGTTTTATAATTCGCGTAGCCGGGCACGGGGCGCATGTGAAACATCTGGTCGAGTGACATGCGGCCATGAAACAAATTTCCACCCGTGAGATTGTATTCATTTTCCATGTCAACTGGGGTGATGATCTGGCTATGAAGGACAGATCCTGGCAGGTTGGGGGCGTATTCACCTAGAATTTCTATCACCCGATTCAGGAATTTCCCTTTTTCATCATCCCAACTCAGACCATCACGTAAGTCATAGGGGCCATACTGAACAAAACAGTTCATCAAGTGTTTTCCTTCAGGCGCCACGGATGGATCCAGGGCACTGGGAAGGGTGGCCTCAATGATGGGAGACCGGCTGGGTCTTCCGGCCACGGAATCTGCATAGGCATCGATTACATACTGCATGTTGGGAGAGATATGAATGGTGCCGTGATGCCATGGGCTGATCTCCGTTCCCGGGCAAGCCTTAAAATTCGGCAATTCAGCAAGTGCCAGATTTATTTTCACCGAGGCACTGTCATAATTGATCCTTTTGACATCCTGTAAAAAATCATCCGGCAGATCGTTTTTATCCATTAACTTGGTGAACGTGATATTACAATCTGCGCCGGTTGCAAGTACCCCGCATTCATAATCGTCGCCTGCTTCTGTCACCACTCCCTGGGCGCGTCCGTCTTTGACATTGATTTTTGCAACACCGCTACTGGTGAAAATATCGACCCCCATCGCTTTGCAGGAGGATGCAATACTGTTGGACAGGGCCCCCATGCCGCCCTTCATATAGCCCCAGACTCCGCGAACTCCGTTGCATTCACCCATGACATGATGGAATAAAACATAGGCGGTTCCGGGTGATGCCGGACCGGCATTGACTCCGATGACAGCGTCCGTCGCCAGGGTGACTTTCAGCTCTTCGCTTTCGAACCATTCATCCAGCATATCGATAGCTGAGCCGGCCATAAGGCGGGTCAGGGTGGACCAATTTTTTTTCAAGTTCGGTTTGTTTTTCCATAAAAATTTTCCGTATTGAAACATCTCGCCGAAAGCCAGTTTCCCCGGGTTGGGGGGCGTCATTAACAGGACAGGTTCAATGACCTGAGCTATTTCATCCAGCATGGCTTCATAGTGTGGATAAGCCTCTGCATCCTTCTTGCTGAACTTGGAAATTTGCTTGATATTGAATTGTTTATCCGGTCCCAAAAGCAGGTGACGGCCATCTGGGAAAGGCGTAAAGGATGATGGAACCCTGGGAATCATTTCGAAGCCATGATCTTTGAGTTTCAGGTCTTTAATGATCTGGGGATGAAACAGACTATTAACATAGGCCAGGCTGGAAACCTTATAGCCTTCCCATGGAGATTCAGTAACGGCGCATCCACCGACAACGTCTCTTTTTTCAAAAATTGCAACCTTCCTGCCTTGTTTGGCGAGATAGCCTGCAGTTACTAGCCCATTGTGACCGGCCCCTATTATTATGGCATCATATTTTGCCTGTTTTTCTTTCATTCTAAATTCTATTGTTTATCTGACGTTTGCCTAAAAAAAGGGCCCGGCCGAGGCCGGACCCTTCGTTGGTTTAGTTGGTGGTGTGAATTTTATTTCACCGCGCGGCCATACTGCATCGCCTCGCTGGCAGGAATAATCTGCGGACTCACCGCTCCTTCAACATCGGCCCACGGGCCGTTCACCGTTGACGCTCCCTGCAGTTTGCCCTCGAAGGTCACCGTTACCGTGCCGTCACCGTTATTCACGATGCTCAACGCCGGTGTCGCCGGTGCGTCAGTGGCACCAAGATAACCTTCAACGAGTTCCCTGTCCGCGTCACTGAGGGCGGAACCGAATATAATCAGTTGCTCAACTTCTCCAACAAAGTCGTAGCCGCTTGAGCTGTAGGCGCCAATGATCATTGACGCGTTAGCTTTGACATTGTTGGAAGGCGTGCCTCCGACATTCAGGTTTGTGCCGTTGGCATAAAACGCATGGCTGTCAGCCGTTAACACAGTACTTCAAACCGTGGTGACT
>MPLU02058645.1_pt1 | contig 10733 bp, 6 predicted proteins | sample 1617381 | NCBI WGS metagenome assembly MPLU02 (sample SAMN05944801, study PRJNA350692) | marine metagenome | biome: marine; feature: ODZ; material: water; isolation source: 90 m water sample filtered on 0.2 um supor filter | place: Pacific Ocean | collected 2012-04-08 | depth 90m m | reverse complement strand
CCCATGGGATGCTCGTTGCCTGTTACGTCGAGATAGATCCGGGCGCCCGTGGTCGCATAGACACGGCGCGACTGGTAAGCCTCCCAGATAGCATCTCGTTCCAGTCGCTCCGCCAGGATTCCGGTTAGGCCGCCGTAGCTGCCAAACGTGCTTGCGCCGGGATAGCTTGCTCCGGGACGGCCCTTGTGCCCATCGGAGTTGGCGACAATACCAATGCGATAGCCACGTTCGAAAGCATCGGCCAGCATCCACTCGAAGGTGCCCCAGGCCGAATGTACTTCCACAACGGGTTCCAACCCGGCATCGTGGCGATCTAGATCGGCGTACCGGCCACCGACGTGTGGTGTCAACATGACGTCCGGCTGATAGGGGGCCAGTGTCTTGAAGAGGTCCTCGACCGTGTGGCTGCAATCGTCTTGCGCGTCCTCTGGCTTAACCAGGGCCAGGCAACTTCGACTGATGATGCCGGTTCCTTCCTCTCGGAATAGTACGTTGCGGTCACCACCAAGTCCCGTGTTACCACTCCATTCCCACCCTGGGAAAGTGATGAACTGCCCCGGATCATGATGGCGGGCTGTGGTCTCCTGGATGGCTGCCCAGAAAGCATCGGTGATCTGGAAGTCATTTCCCTGGTGGGCACAGGCGTCAAGGAAACCCCAGTGGCGGGCAAAGTGAAAATATTCATCAATCGTGTTGGTGCCAACCGTTTCCTCACTCTGCCCATGCAGGTCGGCCCAGTAGCGATTGGTTGGATGTTGTTCGGCCACAACAATAGATTCGTGGTCGTGGCCAGGTCGGTCTGGGGGTCGTTAATCTCAAGTCGCTGGATCGTCGACTGGTTGGAAAGCGTGTGGTCCTCCTCCCAGGGTTCGCCCACGGGGTTCCCCCAGGTGTCCTCGCGCTTGATACGGACGGTGATGGTCTGTGCGGGAGTTGCCTGGGAGGGGGCAATGGCAATCAGCCGGACAGGTGCGCCGGGTACGATTCGGAATCCCGGTGACGGGTCGAGTGCCTCGTACTGGTACGTGGCATATCGATCTACCAGGACACGTAATTGAAAGTGCGTTTCCAGGAACGTTTGCAGTCGCCAGCCGGGCGAATCGCCGCTACGGTCGCCGATGACCACCGTGATTGTGTCACCTTCACTCAGGTAGCCCTGGAGAATCTTGATGTACAGGGTGCGTCCCCAGGGGCGAATGTTATCTTTCGTGTCGTAACGGAGGCTAAGATGGGCACCGTTGGAAGCGGTCGCGGTCGTGTAGTTGGCTTCGGCAGGTTCCGTGAACTGGGGAGTGCCGCAGTCGGTGGGGAATCGCATTGTAATCTTAATGGAGCCGGTATCATCGACACCGGCGGGACCGGCCGTGTAGGTCAGGTGGCAGGTTTGGTAACTGCCGGCTGGCAAGTCACCTTGCAACGTGCAGTGGGCAGTACCGAGCGAGGTGTTGGAAGTGGCGGTCATGATATCTCGCGTGGTGGCTGGGTCGGTTCCCGGATGGGAACTACGGGTTGGGCGATTATGAACTAGCTGCTGCCGGATGACCAGCGGTTGGGATCCATTCCTGGTGCTTCGCGGGCCATGTTGGCAGGCTTGTTCTTGCCGTCCAGGTCGGCACGTCGTTGGTTGCGTGACCCGAGCAATGCACGGATCTCCGGTGCCAGGGCATCGAGGTCGTCCGGTTCCCATTCGTGGACATCAGAGACAGGTCCCGCCCAGGCCGGCCGGTAAGCGATCGCCAGCATTTCCCGCGAATGCGCTCCGACGTTTGGAAAATTTCCGTGGAACACACCATGGTGGATCAGGACCGCTGAACCGGCCTTTAAAGTGACCATCACTTCGTCCGGATGGGATTCATAACGGAGGTAAGGATTGGCATCGGCGTGTAAGCAAAGGTGGGAACGGGGTACCACGCGAAAGGGAGAGACTTCCGGAGTCAGGTCGTCCAGGTAATAGAGTACACGGATCAAGACCGGACAGCTTCCCTCGTAGCCAAAAATAGTAGAGCCATAGGGTTGTCCGTCGGTATGCAGGCTGATTCCCGGATGCCCCGGTTCGCTACGGGCGTAGGCGTACGTCATCATGACCAGCTGATCTCCCAGGACCCTTTCAAGGAACCGGATGGTGGGTGTGTGGCCGATCAGATCGGTAATGGCACCGCCGGAGAACTGGACGTCGCGGGCGGTACGCTGATGCTCACTGTAGTCCACGGCAGTGGTTTCCAGGGAGGCGGTTTCGATCTTGAGCAAGGCAATCTCGTCGGCGCTCAACAGGTCCGGGAGGACCAGGTAGCCCTCGGTTTCAAGCTGCTGGACCTGTTGCGGATAGGTTAACGCAGACCAGTCTCGGTGATCAATCTGGGGTGAATCCATCCTAGGCCCCCGTTTTTTCCTTGATTGACTTTACCGCAGCTGCCGCCCGAAAGTTGATGATCCGGTGACCCCACTCGATGGTTTTCTTTGCGGGAGCGAGCTTCACGCCATTGATGCTAAATTTTCCCGCGGCGATTCGTTCTGTCGTGCGAACACTTGCAGGGTCGACAGCCATCATCATAGCCGTCATGCCAAAGTCGTCATGGTATCCCTCGGCTTGCTGGCGGATTCCCTGGTCCTCGAGCCACTTGGTAACTGCCGCAAAGTCATAGTATTCAGGGACGTAATGGACTCGTGACTTTTCACTCTTCCACTGATCGTTCAATTGCTTGGCGACTGCCTCCATGCCTGCCTGGTTTCCCCCGCTGTCGCCAATCAGGACGATGTGCTTGAAACCGTGCGTGCGAAAGGAACGGCAGATGTCGGTAAGTAATGCCTGGTACGTGGTCTCCGTGACACTCACGGTTCCGGGGTATTTCATATGAACGGTAGGAGGGTCGATGTCGCCCTCCGGAACAAAGGGGACGATGGGGGCGATCAGGGCATTGCCTAGTTGGCGTGCGATGGCTTCGGTGGTGCCACGGAGGACCACGTTATGCTTGCCTGTAACCAGGTAGGGCCCGTTCTGCTCAACGCCCCCAGTAGCAATAATGACTGTCGTCTTGCCCGCCTTGAGTGCATCCCGCACTTCCATCCAGGTCATATCTTCAATGCGGAGCGTATCAGCGGCAGGGATCGGACGGAGACCGTCGGGATCGGGGGCCACGGGATCTGGTTTGGTAGCCGCCTGGAGTGTGACGAACGCTAACAGTGAAAGCCCGGCAAATCGCAACATGATCAAAAGCCCCCTGGGATAGTAACAAGAAGGATGAAACGCAGCTGTCGAATCCGGGACGACCGCGTGAAGTGTTCTAATATACAAAAAACGGGGAGGCCGAGGCTCCGGCGATGCAAGATTGCCAGGGGAACGCAATTTACCGAGAAGGGGCCTGCAAAGCAGACGCATGTCAAGAAACGAGGATGTCGTATCGTGTTATGAACCAGTAGTTTAGGTCAAATGAAACTATCGATTGGCGCGCGGTGGCCCTGTCGTTTATCATTCAAGGGTCAGTTTCCTGCCGATAAGCAGGGTATAATGGCACATTGACTGCAGGTGGGTGATCAGGAAATAAGGAAGAACGGAATGCTCAGCATCTATGGTAAGCAACGACGTCGTTCACAGGGTTTTTGTGACGGACTCAGCCGGCGTGGATTCCTCCAGGTAGGTGGCATGGCCTGCGGTGGCCTGTCATTGGCCAACATGCTGGCAATGGATGCCCAGGCGGGTACCGGATCCAACCATCGTGCGATCATCAACATCTACATGCCGGGTGGTCCCTCGCACATTGATTTATGGGATCTAAAGCCGGATGCACCGGCCGAGATCCGCGGTGACTTCCGTCCCATTAAGACAAATGTTCCAGGCATCGAAATCTGCGAGATGTTCCCGCGGATGGCCAAGATGATGGATAAGTTTATTCCGATCCGTTCCATTTGTGACGCCGACGGACGTCACGATGCCTACCAGTGTATGACGGGTTGGAAAAAAGGTGGCCAGCAACCCCGGGCAGGCCGACCGAACTTTGGTGGATGGGTTTCCCATCTCCAGGGTCCTGTGAACCAGGCAGTGCCAGCCAACGTGTCGCTGATGTATCCCACCGGTAATGGAACCTGGGGCGAGACTCAACATGGCGGTTTCCTGGGTGTTTCGCACGCACCTTTCGGCCTGGTTGAAAAAGACCCGATGAAATCGTCCAGCAATATGGTGTTGCGAGGAATCACGCTGGACCGCCTGGCCGACCGAGATGCCTTGCGAAACTCTTTTGATCGCTTCCGAAGAGATATCGATAACAGTGGTACCGCGGAAAGTATGGATGTCTATCATCAACAGGCGTTGGGAATCCTGACAACCTCGAAACTCGTGGAAGCCCTGGATCTGAGCAAGGAAGACCCTCGGGTCCTGGAACGGTATGGAAAGAACGACGCGACCTACCAGCGTGATGGCGCGCCGAAAATGGTACGTAATTTCTGTGTTGCCAGGCGACTGGTGGAAGCGGGTGCCCGCGTGGTATCGATGAATTACAGTCGCTGGGATTGGCACGGTGGTGATGGGATGAACTTCCCGCGCAGTCGCCAGGAATTCCCGTTGCTTGACCAGGGGATATCCGCCCTGATTACCGACCTGCACGAGCGGGGACTAGACAAGGATGTTTCCGTCGTCCTGTGGGGCGAGTTCGGCCGCACACCGAAAATCAATAAGAACAACAGTCGCGATCACTGGCCCCGTGTTTCCTGTGCGATGCTCGCGGGTGGCGGTATGAAGACGGGGCAGGTCATCGGAAGCACGAACAAGTACGGGGAACACGCCGTGCAGCGTCCGGTTAAATTCCAGGAAGTGTTTGCAACACTCTATAAGAAGGCAGGCATCGATTCCGGCAAGGTTCGTTTCTTTGACAAGTCGGGAACACCGCAATACATGGTGGAACCAGGCATCGAGCCGATCCACGAGATCATGTAGGTCCTGCCCGGACCGCGTGGAGCGAGTCTCTCCGCTATTGCCACTGTACAGGTGCTGTCGCATCGAGTTCAATACTGCGATGGCGTTGCGCCATCGGTTTGGCAGCAACCGTCCTGGACGAAGCCCGTAGTAAAGGAAGAGACTCATGCATCGATCGCTCATTGGCCTGGCACTGATCGTATCCGTGGGGATCGCCAGTGCGGCTGAAGCAGCACCCCCGAATATCGTGATGGTGTTTATCGACGATATGGGATGGGGCGATTTTTCCTGCTTTGGAAACCGAGCAGCCAAAACGGAGAACATTGATCGGCTTGCGGCAGAGGGGATTCGTTTTGAACAGTTTTACGTGAACTCTCCTATTTGCTCGCCCTCACGGACCGCGCTTTCCACGGGCCAGTATCCCCAGCGTTGGAGGATTACTTCCTACCTGGCCCACCGCAAGTTAAACGAACAACGGGGCATGGCACAGTGGCTGGATCCCGATGCACCCATGTTGGCCCGTTTCCTTCAGCAGGCCGGATACGCGACCGGCCATTTCGGCAAGTGGCATATGGGGGGGCAACGTGACGTCGCTGACGCACCTCCAATCACGGCTTACGGATTTGATCAGTCGCTGACTAATTTTGAAGGCATGGGGCCGAAACTGTTGCCGCTGACACTGAAGCCGGGACAGGAGAAGCCAGGACGTATCTGGGGGGATGCTCAGCGATTAGGCAAAGGCCACCGCTGGATGCTTCGATCCAAGATCACAGGCGGTTTCGTGGATGAGGCGATTCCCTTTATCAAGAAAGCTCGGGAGCAAAAAAAGCCGTTCTACATCAATCTCTGGCCGGATGATGTACATAGCCCCTTCTGGCCGCCCGTTGATCAATGGGCGGATGGGAAACGGGGCCTATACCTGTCGGTACTCTCGGAGATGGATCGCCAGCTGGGAAAACTGTTCGACCTGATTCGGAACGATGATCAATTGCGAGGTAACACGCTGGTCCTTGTTTGTTCCGATAACGGGCCCGAGCAGGGGGCGGGAACAGCCGGCCCGTTCCGCGGCTTCAAGACACATTTGTTCGAGGGAGGGATTCGATCACCACTGATCAGCTGGGGGCCAGGCCTGGTGGCTAAGGCGAAGGTCGGTAGCGTGAATCGGAAATCGGTTTTCAGTGCAATCGACCTGGTGCCCTCACTGCTGGAAATTGCCGGGGTGTCAGTCCCTGCTAATATCAACTTCGATGGTGAGGCGTTGTCGGGTGTGGTAACCGGTAAAACAATGCAATCACGGCAGCAGCCGTTGTTTTTCAGGCGCCCACCGGATCGCGATTCCTTCTATGGCGTAAAGGATCTACCGGACCTCGCGATGCGGGCAGGTAAATGGAAACTTCTGTGTGAATACGATGGTTCCGATGCCAGCCTCTATGACTTGGCCATTGACCCGGCGGAGAAGAAGAACGTGGCTGGTGATCAGGCTCAACTGGTGAAACGTTTGACACGTCAGTTACTGGCCTGGCACGCCCAGATGCCAGCAGACAACGGCGCTACGTATCAGAAACCGGTCCGTAAAAAACCGACGAACGCAAAGAAGAAATAGGGTGGGCGACCATCGAGGGGGTAGATTGCAGGTCAGGTGACAAGGGGAGCGACGGCGCAGATGGCAGTAACCCGGCGAGAGAGACTTGAAGTCAGGTATTGGATTCGAATCCTGTTAGTGATGCTGCTTGCCGTTGCGTCCCCTGCTGGACTCATGGGACAGGATCAGAAATCGGGTGACCTGGATGCGCTTCCCAGCGTGCCCAGGGGATTCGCGATCGAGTTCGTTGCCCGAGAACCACTCGTTCGAAACCCCTGTTCCCTGGTGTTTGATCGCCGAGGACGACTGTTCGTGGGGATGGGGCCACAGTATCGGAATCCGACCCCCGACACGCCGGGCGACAGTGTTGTGCTGCTGCTCGACAAGGACGGTGATGGCGTCTTCGAGTCTCGCAAGACATTTGCTACCGGTTTCAATAATATCCAGGGACTGGCATGGCATGGCACCGATCTGTGGGTCGCCAACGCGCCGGACCTGACGGTGGTGCGGGACCATGATGGGGATGATGTCGCGGATGAGTACGTGTTGGTTTATACGGATCTCGGTAACCTTGAGCATGGTTTGCATGGTCTGCGGTGGGGGCCGGATGGCCGGCTCTACATGTCCAAGGGAAACTCCAAGGGGCTGACGCGTCCGGGACGAGTGGCCCCCAGGGCATTTCGCGATCTGTGGGGAGTGAGCGCAGCGGAGGGTACCCCCGATATTCCCGCGGCTCGCAGTTTCACGCCCACAACCTATCGCCATGCCTTTCATGATCCAGCCGATGACTGGGGGCGTGAGGGAGGTGTGCTGGCCTGCGATGACATGGGAAAAAACCTGGAGATCGTCTCCCGTGGCTATCGTAACCCGTGGGATATCGCCTTTGACAGCGGCTTTCATTTCCAGGGAACCGACAATGACCAGGATGAAGGTGATCGCGTCTTTAATCCATTCTACGGCTCTCATTACGGCTGGGGACATCCCTGGAGTTCCCACTGGACGGGCAAGGACCATTTGCCGACGGCTCCGATCAGTGGACCGGTATTCCACGGTTCGGGGACCGGAATGATCTATTACGACCAGGCGTCGTTCCCAGGCAAATACCGCGGCATCTGGTTTTTTAACGATTGGTTAAGACGTACGACTTTTTTCTACCGACCCCGCTGGCAAGGCGCATTGCTGCAGCCACATGGTGGCCAGTGGAAGGAATTCGTGACCGGTGGCGACGCGCTTTTCAAACCCACCGACCTCGAGATTGGCCCGGAGGGAGCGCTCTATATCCTCGGTTGGGGCCGCGAGTATGGGGCAACGTGGAATGCGCAGCATCAACAAATGAACGAGGGACGGATCTTTCGGGTGCGCTGGCAAGAAGAACGGACAGCGGTAGCCCTCGACCGTCTCCAGGTAAAACCTGCCCGGCAATCCGTGGCCGAACTAATCGCCGATTTTACGAGTCCGCTGCCCGTCCGAAGGACCGATGCCCAGGACGAACTGCTGCGACGTGGAACCCGTAGTATCGCGGCACTCAAGCAGGCAATTGCACAGGATTCAGTGCCGACGGCCATTGAAACATGGTCTGCCTGGACGCTGGGGCGAACGGCCCACGTCGATGCCTCGTTGGATAGCTATTTCGTGGAAAAGGCGCGGCAAGGGTCGTTAAACCTGAGGATCCAGTCATTACGAATACTGGCAGAACGTCAACGGCGGGGTTGGTCCGGGAAAAAGTTGCCAGCTGTGGTGGCAGACAGCCTGAAGGATTCTGAAGCGCGGGTTCGATTTGCTGCCGTCCAGGCATTGCGTCGCGCCAGCCAGCGAGAATCCGTTAACACGTTGGTTGATCAGTTGGCCAGAGAAGAAGACCGCGTGGTGTTTTATGCAGGCTGGCAGGCCCTGCGGGTGGTTGTGGATGCAACAACACGTCGGTCGTGGTTGCAAGACGAGCGTCCGCGAGTTCGCCTCGCTGCCCTGCTATCGCTGGCAGAAGATCGTCAATTGGAACGCGAACAGGTGGAGATATTGCTGGCAGATAAGGACGACGCTGTGCGGACGGTGGCCGCTCAGTGGTTGGCCAAGGCGGGTGGCAGCAGTGTGCTGTCCGTGATTCCGCCCGGTGGGGAGTTTCGAGATCGCGTTAATGTCGATCGTCGAGCGGGAGTAAAACCCGCCAGGATCCATTACACGCTTGACGGTTCCATACCCACGCGCCGTTCTCCCACCTGGGATCGAAGCCTGACGCTGGACCGTTCTACGACCTTGCGAGTGGCTGTCTTTTCTTACGACCAGCAGATCGGGGGTGTCGCGGAATATCGATTTGAAAAACTGAGCAGAAGTGAGGCGGCCAGCCGGAGTGGGATCCTCTCCGCCCGGGCGAAATCTAATCGGTCTTACGTCATTGTGGACGGAGGCCTGGAGGAAGGTCGTCTCGCCTACGTAGATCGAAATTACAAGTTCTTGGAGGTTCCTCCGTCGCTTCGGGGAGCGGTCGTGGTGCAGACCGCCAATGAAGATGAGGCGTCGGCAGGTGATGAGTTCCTGGAGATCGTGTCAGTGTTGCCGGGTGTTTTGTTTGTTGGCCATGACACCCGTATTGCGAAGCCACCTCGCTGGTTGGCAGAAAGGAATCCATCAGGATTCACGAAGACGAACCTGGTCGTGCGTACCAATGATGCCACCTTTGCACTTTACCGTCGCAAATTTGTCGCCGGTTCGGTCGTGTTGGGCGGGAATACCTTGGACGGTACGGCCGGAGGCAAGTCGAATTACCTGGTGTTGATTCAACCGGCAGGTTTACCGCCGTTGCCGGTTGCCACGACATTGAAAACAGTAAGACCACTGCTTTCAAAGGCGGATCCGGTCAGGGGAAAGGCGTTGTTCTTTGCCACCAATGGTGCCGGTTGTGCTAAATGCCATCGAACCAGCGGACAGGTGCAAGGATTCGGTCCTGACCTGTCTTTCCTGGTAAAGCAGAAAGACCCGGATCATGTGATCAAGTCCCTGTTGAACCCCAGCCTGGAAATCAAGGAAGGGTTTGCCACACAGTGGTTGCTCACCAGGTCCGGCAGGGTAGTCACGGGTTTACTCAAGTCGGAGACGGGTGGGCAAGTTGAACTCGTGCAGCCGGACCTTGCACGCGTGGTGGTTAAGAAGGATGATATCGAGGAGCGGCAAAGCCAGCGAGTTTCCGCGATGCCGTCATTTGATCGTTTGTTGACTCCCCAGCAAGTTGCCGATATCACGGCCTGGTTGTTGAGTAACCCCGGGAAATAGACCAGCTATCCGGCGCGATGCGAACCTAGAGCCAGGAGAGAAATGGCCATGTTGAAAAGACTTATCCGCGGAATTGTATTAGCGACACTGTTGAGTACTCTCGGATCGATCCAGGCCCAGGACGCAGGCCGCAAAAACGTACTGTTCGTGATTTGCGATGACCTTAATTGTGACCTTGGCTCGTATGGACACCCGCTGGTCAAGTCACCAAGCATTGATCGGTTGGCCGCCCGCGGTGTTCGGTTTGATAAGGCCTACTGCCAGTACCCGGTGTGCGGTGCCAGCCGCGCCTCTTTTATGACGGGACTCTATCCCGACCAGACACTGATTCGACGTAACGCTATTTTCCTGCGTGAGACGTTGCCTACCGTCGTGTCGATGTCCCAGTATTTTAGCCGGAATGGATATCGGTCGACGCGTGTCGGAAAGGTCTATCATTATAACGTGCCGTTGCATATCGGCACCGGGGGACACGATGACCCCTACTCGTGGGATCAGACGATCAATCCACGAGGCCGAGACCGTGACGACGAACCGCTCATCTTCAGCCTCCGTCCGGGAAGTTTTGGAGGGACGCTGAGTTGGCTTGCCGCGGACGGGGACGATTCGGAGCAGACCGATGCGATCGGTGCCAGCGAGGCGATACGGGTCATGGAAACGCATGCCCGCGAGAAGTCACCTTTCTTCCTCGCCGTTGGTCTCTATCGACCGCATACGCCCTACGTGGCACCCAAGAAGTATTTCAAGATGTATCCACGTGAAAAAATCGTGGTTCCCAGCGTACCGGAGGGATACCTGGAAACGCTTCCGGAGCCTGCCCAGAGGTCCCTGTTACGCAAAAAGGAACAGGTGAATCTGAAACACGATTTAGCCGTTCAGGCCATCCAGGCTTACTACGCGTCGATCACGTTCGCCGATGCACAGGTGGGGCGGATGCTCGACGCCCTGGAGCGACTGGGGCTGGATAAGAATACTGTG
>MPLU02155323.1_pt1 | contig 10766 bp, 9 predicted proteins | sample 1617381 | NCBI WGS metagenome assembly MPLU02 (sample SAMN05944801, study PRJNA350692) | marine metagenome | biome: marine; feature: ODZ; material: water; isolation source: 90 m water sample filtered on 0.2 um supor filter | place: Pacific Ocean | collected 2012-04-08 | depth 90m m | reverse complement strand
GTGATCCGTCCTTTGAGCGAGGCTGAGCGCCAGGACCTCAAGCCGTGGGCCCAGAAGTATGTGGATAACGCGGCCTATTGTTTAAAACATAACCTGAACGTTGGGGCCCCACTGGATACCTCAGGCGAATGAGCTTGCCTGAATCAAGGGCCTTTGGCACAAGAAACACTTCTTTGCGCGGTTAGCTCAGTTGGTAGAGCATCACCTCGACACGGTGGAGGTCATTGGTTCGAGCCCAATACCGCGCACCAGTTTTCATTTCAAGGGAGCCTTTGTCTATGGGGAGGAGGTGACAGGGGAAGGAGTTTCGAGGGACGGAGTCAAGGGGTCGATGAATGTGTAGGTCCCGCCGTTTTCCTTGGCAATAATCATTAGGGCGGCTTCGGCGGGAGTTCCCCGCAACGGATCCCCCACGGCCAGGGTATTTATTCGGGTCTCTTTACTCGAATTCAGGGACTGAAGGAGGGTGCCTATTTTGGGGTCCCCTTTGCGCGTGCGGAATTCTCCGTCCGTCAGTAAAAATAATTCGGTTGGCTTGTGTGTAAATGCTGACTTGAGCGAGTCACTTGGGTTGGTGCCACCACGGGCCAGGCGGGAATCAATCCAAGCGCCCACCTTGCCGATGTTAGCCGCGTTGGCATCCAGCATCACCGGAGAGCGGGTTCCGCTGAGGCGCATCGCGTCAGAAAAGGAATTAAAAAAATAAACATAAAACTTTCCTTTTCCTTCCATGGCTTCCAAAGACTTGACTAGGGCGTTTTTGGCCATCTCCAGCTGGCCGCCATACATGCTGCCGGATTTATCAATCAAGAAAACCAAACGAGCATCGGGGTCTTTTTCCGGGGAATCAAAACCCTGCTCTCCGAAAGCGGCCCCAGCTAAATTAGTGACCGAACCAATCCCCGGAGGGCCTTCAGGATGTTTGGCCATCGAAGCTAAAACAGGCATGGTTTGGCGCCGCGGAAATTCCTCCACCGTTCCCAACGACACACGCGCGCGCGCGGGCAATCCACCAGAGGCTCCATTGGTAAGCCCCCAGACCGGGGACCATTGATCCGAGGGCGTTGAGTGGGGAGGCTGAACCTCAATTATGAATTCCCCGACTTCAGGCAATAGCACTGTCCGGAGGGCATGGGCTGAATCCGTCTCCCCCATCAAGGGGCTTTGGACCATTACCAACCGGGCGGATCCCGAGCCGGTTGGTTCAGTGACAAATTCAATTCGGCGCACCGGATGTTTGGCCAGCGAGGAAGCGCTCCAAAAGTCCGGGGGGACGCGGGACGTGACCTTTAGCCGACTAAACCGGCCTCCCGCGTCCAGCTCGAGAGGAGCCTCTTGATGGGATTCATACCAAGAGATTCCGTCCAGCGCCTGCTCAATCACTTGGATAGCAATTCGTTCCCGCTGCGCGCTTTCTGCGGCAACGGTACTGCTTTCTGTAGCACGCACCATAGTGGTCCAGCAGGAATAAACCATGAGGCAGATAAGAGAAAATATCGACACCGCAACCATGGTTTCTATCAGCGTAAAGCCTGCTTTTCCTGTGGATGCTCGCATGGGACGATCCATTAATTATAGCGAAAGACGCATATAAACAAGCAAGATTACACTTTTAGGGTTTCTCCGGGAGCGGGCTGCAAGATGTTGAGTCGGGGTAATCTCTCTCGGAGAGCGCCCTCAATCCAGTCGCGCGCTTCAGGCTCTCCATGTCCTAGAATGACGGTGCGCGGTTCCATGCCAACAGCGAAAGCAACTAATTCTTCGCGGTTGGCGTGAGCTGAAAGATCGAAGCAGTCCATTTGACAATGACGCACCAATTGGCCGGCACTTGGGCTGAAGGTAAAGGGAGTTCCTCGGGGGGCCGCCCGGAGGGCCCCGCCGGGGGTGTCCGGGGCGGAGTATCCCACGAACAGAATGGAATGGTTTTTCTCTGGGGCCATTCGCAGGGTTAGTTCGTGAGACATGGTATGCTCGCTCATCATGCCAGCGGTGATGACAAATAATTTTCCAGATAAATTCATCTGGTTTACTTTTCTCGCTTCGAGCACCTCTAGATCCAATGCCTCATGCAGATTCAAGTCAGGACGGAGACATGGGGCCTTGGCAGAAATAAGGTCATAAATTTCGGTAAACACTCTTCCCAGGCCTCCGATATAAACCGCCTGGCGCTTTAGGACGCCTGTCTGCATTGCCAAAGCGATTGCAGCAAGAATCTCCTGGGTTCGGCCCAGCGCGAAAACAGGAACCAGAACGCCTCCCCCGCCGGCAAGTCCATCGCGAATGGAATGAATGAGGCGTTGTAATTCGGCATCACGAGTGAAGTCTGCGGGCGTTTCGGTGGTGCCTCGCGTGGTTTCCATAAGAAGGATATCGGCTGATACCCCCTCGAAGTCAGCCTTGGGGGAAAGGGTTTGGTCATGAAAACAGACATCCCCGGTATAGAATAGGGATTCCTTTTGGTGGGCAACCCGCAGCCCGGCGGAGCCGAGCACATGGCCTGCATGATGAAAGGAAACAGTCGGCGAACTGGAGCCGGATGTGTCTGGAGAGATCACTCCCCACGGTTCCGCTTTGCCGTATTTAAAGCCCTGAAACAAATACGATAGCTCGTCCACTTCGCCGTGGTGATAGAGAGGATAATCCGCAATACCTTTTTCAGCCCTTTGACGTTTCATGACATTAACCGAATTGTGGAGAACCCGTTCGATGAGAAAATAACTGGGCTCGGTCATGAGCGCGCGTGCGCGCGGGAAGTGTCTTAGAGCTACCGGAAGAGAACCGCAATGGTCCTGATGACAGTGTGAAATAGCCACAGCCTCGATATCAACGTCCGCGACTTGAGAGTAAAGGGGAAGACCTGCTCTTCCCTCAACCCCAGGGGTGGTTCCTGCATCCAGCAGGATGTGATGGCCTCCGGTTTCCACCAACCAGGCGCTTGCTCCAATAGTATCGGCCGGATTGAGGTTGGTGATGTGCACGGCCTTAGGCTAATGGGCCCGAATGCGGGGAGCGAGCCTTTTGCCTCGAAACGACGCGCTTCTCTGGATAGCCTCTGGATCTAATGCGTTTGTTGGACCGCTATCTCTTGGGCGAGTTGCTGGTGCCCTTGTTTTATAGTCTGGCGGGGTTCCAGATTTTTTGGACGGCCTTTGATCTCTTTAGTCGCCTTCAATTTTATCAGGAACGCGGATTGGGGTGGAGCCAGCTTGGAAAGCTATACTTTTTGCGAACACCAGAGCTACTGGCTACAGTTCTCCCAATCGCGTTATTATTGGCACTCTTGTATTCTTTAACCAATTTATCGAGAACCAACGAATTGGTGGCGATGCGGGCGGCCGGAATAAGTCTGGCCCGGATAAGCCTGCCTTTTTTTACTGTCGCCCTGCTTGTGGGCGGGGCCTTATTTATCGTGACAGAATTCGTTGCGCCGCAGGCGTCAGCGAAATCGGGGCGGCTAGTCGAGTCGGGGCGCACGGATGCGGATCAATGGATGAATAATTTGTCTTTCAAAGACGATGCTCTCGGCCAAACCTGGTATATTAAGAGCTATAACCCCAATGCGCGGGAAATGCGACAGCCTTCGGTTGACTGGACCAACGGCAATGTGCGGACGGTAGTGGATGCAGCCCGTGGCATATGGACCAACGGCAACTGGATTTTCTTTTCAGCTGAAAAGAAAACCTACCATCCCGCCACAGCCGATCTGCCTAATCAGGTAATTGCGACTAATGTTTTAACCGAGCAAAACATCGGCGGGTCGCCGGAACAATTACAGGCAGAAATAAAAATAGCACAACTGGACCAGATCAAGGCGGCAAAACAGCTCCGTCTTTCCTTATCTGATATTATGGCTTATCGGGAGCTCCACCCAGACATGCGTACGGATAAAAAAGCAATGATTCTGACGCAGTTCCATGGACGCATCGCACAGCCTTTTACCTGTCTTGTCGTTGTGCTGGTTGCCTTGCCTTTTGGGGCGGCTACGGGACGACGTAATGTCATGGCAGGGGTCGCAGGAAGCGTGGGGATTTGTTTCATGTACTTTATTTTGCTCCGCTGGGGGTTGGCGCTAGGGACCGCAGGCCATCTTCCGCCAATTATTGCTGCATGGCTCCCTAATTTGGTCTTTGCGACCATCGGCTTAACTTTGTTGCGAAGAAATCCGTGAGCTCGCCTTTTTTTACTGCCCAACAAACAAGGCGCTTGTATCAGGTGTCACGTTCCATTCATTCCACGCTTGAACCTGCCGAAGTGTTGGGCCTGATTGTCAAAGAGGCTGTTCATTTGGTTGAGGCTACCAGTGGATCCGTGTCTCTGATTAATCCGACGACCGGCTTGCTGGAAATTGAAGCAGCAGAAGGATTGCCTGAGGAGGGAAGCCAGCTCGCGCTGCGCTTGAATGAGGGGGTGACTGGATGGGTGGCACAGCATGCTAAGGCGGCTCGAATTGGCGATGTGTCACAGGACGAAAGGTATGTGGCGGCCCGACCGGGGGTGCGTAGCGAACTGGCGGCCCCCATTATTATGCAAGAGGAGGTTCGGGCGGTTTTGAATGTGGATTCCGATCAGGCGGATGCTTTTTCAGAAACCGATCAGGCATTGCTCGAAGAGTTGGCCGGGCTGGCATCGCAGGTTATCTTCAATGCTTGGCAGTATGAACAACATCGTCAACGAGCTGAGCTGCTTCACTCTCTTGTCAGCGTTGGTCAAACCATCAACAGTACGATGAATCTGGACGATGTCCTTGAGGTAATTACTCGCGAGGGAGCGGGGCTAGGGAGGGCGAAAATGTGCTCCCTCCAATTACTGGATGAAGCAGAGGAGTGGCTGGAAGTGCGGGCACAATATGGAGCGGGGAGGGCCTATCAGCAGCGCCCGGCATTGAGTGTCGCCGAAAGCCTGATGGGGTCGGTTGTACGCAGGCAAAAGCCCCTGCAGGTCCCCAATGTTCAAACATCTGCTCAATACCAAAATCAAGAGATTGCCAGACGCGAAGGGCTCGTATCCATGCTTTGTGCGCCTCTGTCCTTTAATGATCAGAGTTTGGGAACTTTGAGTGTATACACCGAGACACCCCATGTTTTTTCCAACGAGGAAGTGAGCACCCTGAGCGCTCTGGCCGAGCTTTCAGCTGTTGCCATTGAAAAGGCGCGCCTTTATGAGCGAACCATGGACGTGGAGGAACAGTTGCGACGCAACGAACAGCTCAGCGCTTTGGGATTGCTGGCCGCAGAGGTGGCCCATGAAATCCGCAACCCCTTGACGGTAATGAAAATGCTCTTTCATTCGTTGAATTTGGATTTTCCTGAGGGAGACCCGCGTAAAGAAGACGTTCGAGTGCTTGGAGAAAAGATGGATCACATGGATCAAATTGTGGACAATATAGTAAAGTTTGCGCGAAATGCTGAACCCCAAATGGGCTTGGTTCAAATTCCAGAGCTGTTGGAGGATCTGGCGCTACTTACGCGCCATAAATTACAGCATCAAAATATCAAACTGGTAAGAGAGGATGATCCCGATGTGCCTCCGATTAAAGGTGACGCCACCCAACTGTCGCAGGCGTTTCTTAATTTAATTCTAAACGGAGCGCAAGCCATGCCCAAGGGAGGAACCTTGCGCCTAGCTGCGCGCAGGAAAGATGAAGGGGTGGAAGTCTCCGTTATGGACTCCGGACAAGGAATGACCGAGGGCCAAAAAAAGCAGGCTTTTACAGGAATGCTAAGTACTTCCAAGGAGACGGGGGGCGGGCTGGGTCTGACGATTGTGTCAAAAGTAGCCGAAGCCCACGGGGGACACCTGAATGTGGAATCAGCGCCTGGAGAGGGGACAACCATAACGCTCAGGCTAACTTAAATAAAAAGCCGCCACGACAATTTACATTCCCGCGACGGCAGCCAGCCGGACCCAACGCACACTATCCCGGCGAGCTGCAGACAGTATACAGGCGGCCCCTGATTGCCCGTTAATTGATTCGTGACAAAGGTGTATCGATAAAATCAATGTCGACACCTTCACAGGCAGAGCCCCTTTTCCAGGAGGGCCTTCTTTTGAGAGCTCTTAGATAAACTCGTTAATGAGGTTCTCGAGATATTCCTGGCGCCCGCTGGCGTTGGGGGCGGCCTCGCCCTTGTCCAGCATATAGGTATCCAAGCTTTCAAAGGAGGCCTGCCCGCTCTCAATATCCTTGCCGATGCCGGTGTCCCAGCTGCTATAGCGTTCCTTCACGAAGTTCTCCAGACGTCCATCGGCCCGGATGGCGGCCGCAATCTTTAATCCGCGCGCGAACGCGTCCATGCCGCCGATGTGCGCGTGAAAAAGATCGATGGGCTCATGGCTTTCGCGGCGTACCTTGGCGTCAAAGTTCACCCCACCAGGAGCAAGCCCTCCGTGTTTCAGGATGGCGAGCATGCATTTGGTGGTGAGATAAATATCGGTCGGGAATTGGTCGGTATCCCAGCCCAGCAGCAGGTCTCCGGTGTTGGCGTCCATTGAGCCCAGAAAACCCTGGGAGCCTGCATACTCCAGCTCGTGCTCCATGGTATGGCCCGCCAAAGTGGCGTGGTTGGTTTCGAGATTCAGCTTAATGTGATCCTCCAAGCCGTTGGCCCGGATGAAGTTGATGCAGGCGGCTGCATCGAAATCGTACTGGTGTTTGGTTGGCTCCTTGGGTTTGGGCTCAAAAAGAAACTGGCCGGTGAAGCCGATCTGGTTGGCGTAATCAATAGCCATATGCATGAAGGAGGCCAGGTGATCAAGTTCACGTTTTAGGTCCGTGTTCCATAGGTTCTGGTAGCCTTCACGGCCGCCCCAGAAAACATAATTGGTACCGCCCAACTCTTTGGTTACTTCGATCATCTTTTTGACCTGCGCTGCGGCAAAGGCAAACGCATCGGCATTGCAGCTGGTGGCCGCGCCGTGCATGTAACGTGGGTTGCTAAAGAGGTTGGCCGTGCCCCATAAAAGCTGCAGTCCCGTACGTTCCTGTTCCTCTTTGAGCACTGAAACGACCGCATCAAGATTATCATTGGACTCAGCCAGAGATTCGCCTTCCGGGGCCACGTCGCGGTCATGGAAACAGTAAAACGGAGCCCCCAGCTTTTCCAGAAATTCAAAGAAGACGCGTGCCCGGTTTTGTGCATTGGCCACATCATCAGCCCCTTCCCATGGGCGCAGCGCAGTTCCCGGCCCGAAGGGGTCTGCTCCTCCCCCACGCATTGTGTGCCAGTAGGCCACGCCAAAGCGAAAATGCTCCTGCATGGCTTTGCCTTCAACCTCTTCGGTGGCGTTGTAGTGTTTGAAGGAGAGCGGGTTTTTGGAGTCCGCGCCTTCATACTCGATTTTTTTTACGTCTGGGAAAAATTCAGCCATGAAAATAAAATGGGTTTGCCCGCGCATTGGAGGCAAGCAGTGCCCTGAAGTCAAGGGAAAGCCAGCTTACCAGACGTCTACGGGACCCTTGGGGACAGGGATGGCCCGGAGCGCTTCAGCTCCGGGTTCTTCGTCCAGGAAGGAGGACGTCAAGGGGGCGGGTTTAAATTGTGGGAGGAGGTGGCCGTCCTTGTCGGTGAATTGAGTGCGCCACTCAAGGTAGTCGGCCAGCACGCGTTCAAAGTCATCAGGCGTGTGGATATGGACAATGGCCTTATTGAAGGGTTTGACGGGGCCAAACCGTTTGGCGTACCACGGGGCTACCTTGCGGAACATGATGCAGCCACGATCTTCGCCAAAGACCTCAACCATTAACTTGAAGTGACGGCGTAAAACTTCGAGGCGTTCATCGAAGCCTGGCTCTGGCGGGAGTTTGCCCGTCTCAAGAAATTGACGGGTATGCGTGAAAATCCACGGGTTGTAGAATGCTCCCCGGCCCATGGAGACCCCTGCACATCCGGTTTTTTCAAGCATCCCTTTTGCGGCTTCGGGCGTGGTTACATCCCCATTGCCCACCACCGGCAAGCCGGGCACAGCCTCGACGACTTTCCTGATGCCAGGCAGGCTCACAGTCCCGTCAAATCCTTGGGCCCGGGTGCGTCCATGGACGAAGATGGCGGCGATTCCTGCATCCTTCAGCGCGCGAGCCAGGTTGGGCGCGGTGATATTATCTTCATCCCAGCCCAGCCGCATTTTTGCCGTCACCGGAATTTTCAAGGCATCCACCATGCCGCGCACCAGCTTCTGTGTTTTATCAAGCTCAGTCATCATCGCTGATCCGCCGCCGGTCTTTACCACTTTGCGCACCGGACAGCCCATGTTGATATCGATGGCCGAGATCCCGATGGATTCCAGATAGAGGGCCGCATCACGCATTTCCTCAGGGATTCCCCCAAAAAGCTGTACGGCCAAAGGCCGGTCTCCGTCATGGGTCTCAATGAGTTTCAGTGCCTTGGGATTACGTTCAATGAGTGAACGCGCATTGACCAGGTCTGTAGTGCATAAATCCACCCCGCCCAGTTCGCGGATGACCAGCCGAAAAGGCAGGTTTGTATATCCTGCTAATGGCGAAAGAAAGAGGTTCGATGCCAGCTTCAATGTGCCCAGTTCAATCACTGCGGCGATGATGCCGTTGCAGGGGCGCTTCAATAAAGCGCCAAAAATTTATTCAACTGACAGAACTTTCAGGCGAGGAGGGTATTATTTAAGTAGTAACAGAAAACAACGGAGCATGTGATGAAGCAAAAAACACAAAGAAACTCGGCATTTACCCTGGTAGAACTGCTCGTCACCATCGGTATATTGGGGACGCTGGCTAGCTTAACGGCTACCGCGGTTAGTCGAGCCATTCTTAAAAGTCACGCAGTGGTCAGCCAAAACAACCTGCGCCAGCTATCGGCGAGCTATATCAGTGTTGACATGGAGGAGGGTGAGTTTCCCGCGTTTAACCAGACGCGTCGGGGGAAATGGGTGGATCTGATTCATAATCGCGAAGACTTTACCGAAGAATCCTTCAGTAGCCCCGCATCCTACGTGCGGCACCGCATGGGCCAGGGTAGTGCCCGGGAAGATTGGCGGATGGCGGGACCAGAAAGCACCTACCAACATATTACGCGCATATGACCCTGTGTTTCCTGGCAGTCTGCCAGGCAAATTGCTGCGTCCCAGGGAGGCAAGCTGGCGACCATTGATAGCGATGAGGAATGGGACAGGTTCGTAGAGGCAGCCAAGAGTTTCCCGCCACACCTGGCTTGGGTCGGAGCACGGAAGAAAGGTCAGGCCGGCAAGGCGAGCTCCGGGGCTCCGTGGGCCTGGGAGAACGCCGTGAGCGACGATGTGAGCCCGGATTATTTTACCAAAGGACAAATGAATAATGGCCGAACATTTGGGGCGTTTCGCCTTCCTCAAGGCATTGATAAAAACGCGTCGGGCAACTACTCCAAGGGAGGCCTTCACAGCATGCCGGGCTACTCCTGGCACGTCAGGGGCTTGATCGTGGAGCACACACCTGGCTTTAGTAGTTCCTATACATTAAACGGGTGGGCCATGGGGGATCATCCCCGGATGAAAGGGGAAAACAGCGAAAAATTTTACCGGACCATGGATGAAGCTGATGGAGAAGTGCCTCTATTCAGTGAAGGGACCGGCCCTCTGGTCATGCCCGAGAGCTCCGACACGTCCCCGAAGGACCTTTATTACGGGGGGCAATCGGGCCAGGGCCTCTCGCGCCTGTGTATTGATCGATACAACAAGGGAGCCAACCATGTGGCCTTGATGGACGGCAGTGTCAGTAGTGTGGGTTTGAGCGATTTATGGAAATTGAAATGGCACCGTGAATGGGAGACCCCCAGTTCGTTGCCAAATATGCCCAAGGAATAAAACCATGCAGGTATACGTTTCAAAGGATCAAAGACAGTGGGGCCCTTACGAGGCAACCCATGTTTCGAGCCTGATCGAATGCGGGTCCTTTGCCCTGGAAGATTGGGCGTGGGTGGAAGGACAGGCCCAATGGGTGCCTTTGGCACGGGTGCAGCAGGCACTTCTGGAAGAGGAGGCAGTCAAGGCGGCAGCCGTGCATCAACGGGTTGAACAAGCCAGAAGTAAATGGCGCCACAAACTAACCACGCCCTTGCCTTCATCAAACAAACCGCTCCACGTGGCCCAAAAAAAGGGTGGGTTTAATCCCGAGCAGGCAAAAAAGTCGGCTTGGAAGCGGTCGGTTCTCCCGGCGGTCTTGGTTGTGGGCTTGGTGTTTCTCCTGGGATGGTATTTTTGGGGAGGATCGGTTGCCGACTATAATTCCCTTATTCTTGAAGGGGGCATTGTCTATCAGGCCGATGCGGAAGAACCCTTTGAAGGGACTGCGGCGATGTGGGATACAAAGGGCAAAGTGCTTTATAAAGCCAATTATCGAAAAGGACGTCCGCACGGAAAATTTGTTTCATTCTATGACGGAGGCGCCAAGGAGAGTGAGGGAAGGATGAAAGAGGGCCGACTTCACGGGAAGGTGGTTTACTATTATCCGGATGGAAAAAAGAAATCCCGCTATGAATATGAGAATGGTAAGGCAACCAGCCGGGAGAACTGGGATGTCATGGGCAAGGAGATTGCCCGAGACCACTAGGGGAAAATTAAAAACCAGCAACAGCAGGCGATCTCTAATCAGCGCGCCTTTAAATTCATGGCTCAACGTGGGCAATTTTTTGGTTAAAATGTAAGAAGCCAGTTTCAGCCAGCAAATAGAAGGACAGGAAAGTCTAAAAATGAAAAACCATATTCAAACACAGAGAGGGTTTACCCTAATAGAACTACTGGTCGTTATTGGCATTATTGGAATT
>MPLU02204829.1_pt1 | contig 10779 bp, 10 predicted proteins | sample 1617381 | NCBI WGS metagenome assembly MPLU02 (sample SAMN05944801, study PRJNA350692) | marine metagenome | biome: marine; feature: ODZ; material: water; isolation source: 90 m water sample filtered on 0.2 um supor filter | place: Pacific Ocean | collected 2012-04-08 | depth 90m m | reverse complement strand
GACTTGGAGAAGGTGCATCAATGATGCCGTACCTTAAAGATCCAAAAGATGAAAAACAAATGACTTGGACTTTCCCAGATGCTTGGAAAGATGACGAAGCATTAGACACACCATACATGAGCAACGCAAGTATGAGACAATTCCTAGACACACTTGGTTACAATGCAGACTTCGAAGACCAAAGTCCAGTACCAGCAAAAGAATTCATAGCAAGAACCACACAATGGTTGCAAAAAAATATTAATAAACCATCACAAGAAATTCCAACAACAGTTGATAGATCCGGAGGAGGAGCAACTATGATAGGTGGCGGCAAACCTGAGGGTTGGGATAATAGACAAGTAAAACATCATAACGAATTAGCAAGAAAAATTTTAACAAAGTACCCAGAAGTAACACATTTCGGATTTAATTAATATGAAATTCAACGAACTGTCGAGCATGATGCAAAAGCCGGAACCAAAGCCGGACACATACGAAGCAGGCATGGCACTTAACCAATTGTTAAAAATTGGCACACACGCAATCAAGATACACAACATGATAGACGACGGTGCTGAAATGGAAGCATGGGTGGCTAAAAAAATTGATCTAGCATCAAACTATGTTAAGAGTGTACACGGTTACACAGCAGGTTCTAAAGCAGGCACTTACGATGACAATGGCATGACAGAAGACGCAGGCGAGGGACACATGAGTAAATCACAGTTGTACCAAACTGCCAAGATGGCAATAGAACTACTGGACATGATCAAAAAAGGTGATGACCTAGAGGGTTGGGTGCAAACAAAATTAAACTTGGCGGCAGACTACCTACAAGCAGTTTATCACTATGAGGACTATCAAAAACTAAATCCATACAGAGAAGAGATCGACGGTGCATTAGTACAGAAACACGCAGGCATTATACAGAAACATCTAGATGAGATATTAGCAAGAGAAACTGAAACAGCAGATGTTGACACTAAACCTGGCATGATGAAAATACTTAAAAAGAGAGTGAACGAAGTTGAAAAGGAAATGGCAAAAGAAAATAGAAAAGAAACAGATGAAGTTGCTCCTCCAGGTAGAGAAAAACAAGTGAAAAAATTAAAGGGCAAATTTAAAGACAAAGGTGCACCATATGCCATTGCTTGGGCACAACACAACAAACATGGTAAACCCAAAAAAGAAGCAGATATAAACGAAAGAATGCCTGCGTCAGTTATTAAGCATAAAGAAAAACTTGCACATATGTCTGATGAGGAATTAGCAAACAGGTTTAAAGATTTTGATGAACAAAGATTAAGACAAATGGCTTGGAGACACGGCTACGGTAAAATGAGTTCACATTACTTGGACCGAGTTAGAAATCATATGACTAGCAAAAGAACTGGCACAACGGAAGCAGAACTAGAAGAAGGATTAAAAGACTGGGCAAAAAACCTAGCAATGGCGGGAGTTATTGTGGCAGGATTAGCCGGAGTTGGCTCAATCAATGATGCTATAGACAGAAGCATACCGGCAGTGCAGGCAATGGAAACAGCATTAGAATTGGCACAAGATCAAGGCAATACAGAACTAGCGGACATGATCAAGAAGGATCTGTCAGCAGTGAAAGTTAGACTATCTTCAGGCAAAGATTTAAACTTTGTTAAGGGTATGCAAGAAAAATATAGCAAGTTTGTACAGACTGAAGGCTTGGCATATGAATCAAAACTTGCGGTAATGCTTAATCAACAACTTAAATAAGGCTACAACAAATATAAATAACTCATATGAGCACGAAAAAATCAGCAGATAACAGTTTCAGAGACCTAGTAGCAAGATTGAATGCTATGGGTAATATGACACCCGAGCAAGAACGTGCATCTTTAATGGAAGCGGCTGGCAAGGCTCCAAAAGTTCTTGATGACAAAGACATATCATTGGCGGATATTGCCAAGTTGGCTGGTATCAAGGAATATGTTGAACCAACTAAAGTATCGCCAGAAGCAGAAAAATTAGTAGAATCCATAACAGAAGAACCTAAAACAGAATCAAGCATCACTAAAGCGATCAAAGAATCTGACGCTGACGATTCTATTGCTACTTCTATCAAGAAAGTAGTTAATGAAGAAGTAAACAGGTTAGAAAAAATTGCTGAACTAGAAGCACAATTGGCTGAACTTAAAACAGAACAAAAAGAAGAACAGACTTATGACTCAAAAGGATTCAGAGAAGTTATCACAAAGGATATCGCAGAGTATGTTAAAAACGCAGAAGATTCTCAACTTGTGGAACTTTACAACACAATCTCAGACAATGAAGCAGTTTACAATGAAGAATCATCAAGCATTCTTATCAAAACTCCAGAAACTACTGAAATCATAGCAGACGCCGAAAAGGCAGAAGCACCAGAAGAAGAGGTTATAGCAGACGCAGAGAGAAACACATCTGAACCACATGCTCCAGAACCATCATTAAACGATCTAGTAAAACAAGACGCAGAGTCAAAAGACGACGAGGACGAAGAAGACGAAGAAGCAGGTGAAGTACCTATGCTAGACAAAGACTTTGACGAGGGTGAAGAAGTAGAATTACCCGCTGAAGACAAGTTCACAAACGACCTAGACCCAACAGAAAAAAAATAATCCAAACAAATTAAATACGTGTATGCAGTTACACGTGACAGACAATAAATTTGACACTAATCCGTATTGGTCTGACCGTATAAAAAGCGTTTTTGCATGTCCTCCAAAAGAGGCAGTTGAGTACTTTGACCAAAATGGATATGACCTAACAAAATTAGAACAACTATATGCTGTGGCTAATGGTGTAACAACCACAACACACAGGAATTCAGAACACATCACCCTTAGAAAAGAATGGTTTACGTCAGACGACGAAGAGAGTGGACCTCACATAAATCACGCACTACTGTTTGAAAGAAAAGGATACTGTGGTGATGCACTCAGACAGTTGGAGAGTTGGTCCAGTTACAGACCACACTTTCATAAACTGGTGTCAATGAAACCCAAATGGGGACTGGATTTTTCAATAGATTACTGTGACAGGGAGGGTAACGTGTTTGAACTACTGCACTGGGAGTATGACGGTTTTGAATATAATGAAGTTGCGGACAAAAAAGCAAAGATGGAGGAATTTCTCCTAAACCAAGACTGGGACGAACGGGCAAAAACCATGCTAGAGCGTAAAGACGAGTGGCATAACTTAGGCTTTTTTGAACAAAGCGACTGGAAGACGAAATTCTTTGGCATAGAAAAAGAACGTTTCAAGATGGTGTTGTGGAAATAAATACGAGTAATGACAGGTATACCTTACAACTACGGCAAATACATAGATGACACAGTAAAACTGCGTGATCAAGGGCATGTAGACGCAGGAAAGCAAGTGCAATCACCCGCAAGTGCCGGTAGCAGAGGATTAAATAAAACTGTACAATTTACAAAGGATCCAACACAAATGAAGATGGGAGAATCAATTACAATGGAAGACATGAAATCTTTAATCAGCAGAATAGATGGATTGAACGTCCCAACTAATGAAGCACCAGAAAACACCGACATAGATATTAGACAGTTATTACTGGACATCTCTGCCATAAAAAACAGGATATCAGAACTGGCTATGGACGATGGCACAAAAACATCGGCCCTGACTGCTCTTGGACAGGTAGAAGACGACATAGCACAGGAAATAAAAGGACAATTCCCAGAAGGAGAATCACCATACACAACAGACAAAGCAGGTGCGGGATTCATTATGGCAAACAAGGATAAGATTATCCAACAACTGTACGCCGGTGGTGTACAAAGTGTGCTTGATCCCAAAGATGCCGTGAAGGCAATATCAGACCTTATACCTGACGTCACAGAAAAAGAGATAATCGACATCATCAAAAAAGACAATGCTTTTGCTGGCGAAACAGCGGTGCAGGAAGACACAAAAGATGACATAATGCAGTGGGCTAAGAAATACTCACAGTACAAAAATTTAGAAGACAACAACCTGATCGAGGCACTATATGAGTTTGCATTTGATCTGGGCATCACGCAATTTATATTTGAAGTCGGTGAACTACAGGCCGCAGAGAGAAAACTTGGAAAGAAACAAGAGGACTGGGAAGACAAAGAAATTAATGCCGCAATGGAAATGTCGTCAATATCTAATGGCTTACTAGACGACTTACATAAAATTTTACCAGGCAATGCAGATTTAGAACAAAAACTTGACAGCATCAGAGATATGCTTGAGAAGGCAGGACTTAAAGAGGACAAATGCTTGAGAAGGCAGGACTTAAAGTGGTAGTATGCAAATCCGTGAAGTAGTTGGCATTACTGAAGAAGAATTTACATATTAATATCTGATTCAAGACTGGTTTTTAAATCTTGTAGGCGACCATGGAAATAGGTGCCTGACTCTGTAAAAGTTTTCCCAAAGCACCTGGTATGGGCCTTGAACTGTTGGTACTCCATAGTATTGACTGTGTCAAGTTTTGAATAGGCACCTAACCATGTGCCGTCTGCTAGATTGCTTATTGTCACAATTGAATGTGGACCCAAAAAAACTAATTTCCCAATCCTGTTTCCGCTGTGCCCTACTACAGCACTGATTTCAATGTTAGTGTAATCTCCTATGACAGAATCTGGGCCAACATAAACATAAGGACCTATCGATACACCCACGCCTATGTGGCAGTCGTTTGATATAGATGCAGTTTCATGTATTAGTGTAACAAAATTTGCATCGGGTACTTTCCGCTTGATCGCTTCTATGATCTTTTTCTTGAACCCTGTGTATCCTGCACTGACAAAATATTGGCAACCTGACAACTTTTCTTTGCTTTCAGATTCTAGTTCTTCCAAGGATATCAGAGAACATTCTCTTTCACCTTTGACGTGCAAGTACCACTCCCTGTTCAATGACGTTTTACCAACAAAAATGATTGGTTGTCCATTGTCATTTACAATTTCAATTTTCATACACAAATATTTAACACATGGTATATCTGTGTTTGACAATCCTGATTAAAACCTATATAATTAAACAAACAAGGAGAAACAAATGGCAGTAAGAAACTTTAACGACGCTGAAAAGCAAAAATTAATCCAAATTATATCACAAGGTTCACAGGTACTAGGTGAAGTTGAGGATTTAAGAACTGGATTAAAAGACACAGTAAAAGCAATAGCAGAAGAACTAGAATTAAAACCAGCACTCATCAACAAAGCGATATCAGTTGCACACAAAGGCAATTATCAAAACATTGCCGATGAAATGGACACACTGGAAAGCATATTAAACACGGCCGGCAAATTATAGTGTTCAAAGTACTCAAAGAATTTTGGGTAACAAGTTATAAAACAGACACCCTTGCTTTCTATCTGGAAGTATTTTCAGTAGCGGTTACAATAGTAGGATCCTGGCTATTAACTTTTACCTCACCAACACCAGACATGCGTTGGATTTTTCCATTGTATCTTCTAGGTTCAAGCACACTTGCCTGGGCCGCATTTCGAAGAAGAATAATTTGGACTTGCGTTTTGGCCTCATGGTTTACTATAATGAATGTAATAGGAAATTTTAGAGTATTTTAATGAAAACAAAATATATTCACGTCAATCAACACAAAATAAGAGCAAACAAAAAACACGGTACTAACGAAGCAGTGATAACAATTAAAGAGGGATCTAAAAATACATACTGTCATGAAGTTGAAGTATTGGGTCCTAGTAAAATAATATACGGTGGCAATGACAAACCAATACTACCTTGTGGTGCTAGAGTTGTTATTAAAACACAAAGTGAAATAAGAATTATTAAATGAGTTACATAGACGCACTATACAAAAAAGACGAAGATAAAATTTACGTTGTAGAACGTGATCCTAAAAAGGGTCGTGTGTTCGTTGAGTATGATGCAAGGTATGTGTTTTACTATCCTGATGCTAGGGGCAAACACAGGTCCATGACTGGAGAATCTTTGCAGAGAGTGATTTGCCAAACAAATAAAGAATTCATTAAGGAGCAAAGGATAAGGTCCAACAAGCAACTTTATGAACAAGATATCAATCCAGTGTTTAGATGTTTGGAGGAGAATTACTTAGGTAAGGAAACACCAAAACTGAACGTGATGTTCTTTGATATTGAAGTTGACTTTGATCCTGAAAGGGGTTATTCAACAACAGATGATCCGTTCATGCCCATAACTGCCATAAGTTGTTATATGAGTTGGACGGATCAACTGGTCACACTTGCAGTTCCACCAAAAACAATCAGCATGGATGATGCAAAAGAATTGACCAAAAGATTTGATAACACAATGTTGTTTGAAAAAGAAAAAGACATGCTTGATGCGTTCTTACAACTAGTGGATGATGCAGATATACTTTCAGGTTGGAACAGTGAGGGATATGATATCCCATATACTGTGGGGAGAATACAAAAAGTTTTAAGTGGCGATGATACGAGAAGGTTATGTTTCTGGGGAGAAAAACCAAAGAGAAGAGTTTTTGAAAAATACGGCAGAGAACAATTAAGTTTTGATCTTATTGGCAGGGTACATTTGGACCTGCTAGAACTATACAGGAAATACACGTATGAAGAACGGCACAGTTTCAGGCTAGACGCAATAGGCGAACACGAACTAGGTGAAAAGAAAACTGTGTATGAAGGTTCATTAGATAACCTTTATAAAAATGATTTTGGATTGTTCATAGAATACAACAGACAAGATACTGCACTATTGGCCAAACTTGAAAAGAAATTAAAGTTTATAGAACTTGCCAATGAGATTGCACACCAAAACACTGTGTTGCTACAAACAACAATGGGTGCTGTTGCAGTTACTGAACAGGCTATTGTAAATGAAGCACACAGACGTGGTATGCAAGTGGCTGGAAGAAAATATAAGAAAGATGGTGAAGAAAATCAACCGGCGGCGGGTGCTTATGTGGCAACTCCAACAAAAGGTATACACAACTGGATAGGATCTATTGATATAAATTCTCTATACCCAAGTGTAATTAGGGCACTTAACATGGGTCCTGAAACAATAGTAGAACAGATAAGACCTGTGATAACTTCTGCAGAGATAAACAGAGCCAAACACGCCAAAAAATCATTTGCGGCGGCATGGGACAGCCAGTTTGGCAGTTGGGAGTATCAGGCAGTTATGAACAAAGAGAAAGGCACAGAAATAATAGTAGACTGGGAAGACAAGACCAGTGTGCGTATGAGTGCGGCACAACTCTATGACATAATTTTTGAGGGGAACAATAAATGGATGTTGAGTGCTAACGGCACAATATTCACATACGAATACGAAGCGATCATTCCAGGACTATTAAAAAGATGGTATGCTGAAAGACAAGACATGCAGAGAAAAATGCATGAGTGTGGAGACAACGAGATCGAACGAGAGTATTGGGACAAAAGACAACTTGTGAAAAAAATTAACCTGAACAGTTTGTATGGAGCAATACTTAATCCAGGTTGCAGATTCTTTGACATAAGAATTGGCCAATCAGTTACGTTATCAGGTAGATGTATTACAAAACACATGGCAAGTAAAGTTAATGAAATAGTTGCAGGCAAGTACGATCACAAAGGAGAAAGTGTTGTTTACGGAGACACTGACTCTGTGTATTTTACAGCACACAAGACATTGAAAAAAGAAATAGACGAAGGCTTAATTCCATGGACGAAAGATTCTGTTGTTGCACTTTATGATAAGATATCAGATGAAGTAAACGGAACGTTTAAAGCATTTATGACAAAAGCATTTCATACTCCAAGTACTAGAGGTGAAGTAATTGCCGCAGGTAGAGAACTAGTTGCTTCAAAAGGTCTGTTTATAACAAAGAAAAGATATGCACTATTATACTACGACAAGGAAGGTGAGAGAACAGACACAGCAGGCAAAGAAGGCAAAATGAAAGCAATGGGACTTGATCTCAAACGTTCGGACACTCCGGTATTCGTACAGGACTTCTTGAGTGACTTATTGTATATGGTGTTGACGGGCAAGAGCGAAGCAGAAGTGTTAGAAAAGATAAGTGAGTTCCGTGCAGAGTTCAAAGCAAGACCAGGCTGGGAAAAAGGATCTCCCAAGAGAGCAAACAACATGACCAAATACACAGCGGCAGAAGAAGCCAAAGGCAAAGCAAACATGCCAGGACACGTGAGAGCAAGTATGAACTGGAATCGATGCAGAGAAATGTATGGTGACAAATATTCAATGCCCATAACAGATGGTGCTAAAGTTATTGTGTGTAAATTAAAAAACAATCCATTAGGCTATACAAGTATTGCGTATCCTGTTGATGAGATGCGTATTCCGGAATGGTTCAAGGAATTGCCATTTGATGGTGACGCAATGGAAGCCACTATATTAGATCAAAAGATAGACAATTTAATAGGTGTGCTGGGTTGGGACGTACAAAGCACAGAGACCACAAACACATTTAATAAACTATTTGACTTTTAAATAGTAGTATGCTGAGCATCGAAGAAATAAAACTATTAATAGAAAAACTAGAAAAAGCCAAAGAATCTGATTTCAAGGCCTTAATAGAATCAAATCTTAAAATACTGAAAAACATAGAGCAGGCAGTTGACGCCAATAATGAACAAGTAATAGAAAGATTAGATAAAACTCCTGAATGGTTTCATATGGACATGGAACAAAAAAGGAAAAAACCACAGGTGGATCACATTCTTTATAGAATGATCCAGTCAAAAATATTTCAATTTGCAAAATCAAACTTGTATAATAGCCTTGAAATTGGGCCGGGTATAGGAATGTTTTCAAAAGAATTTCGTGCATGGAGGAAAAACTTTTTCCTTGATATATTACCGGCTGTAGAGAACATTGTGCGTAGAAGGTTCAATCCTGGAGGCCAGAAAAATCTTGTTTTCTTCCGAACACGAAACACCGATTGCTCGAATATTCCACAAGCAAGTTGTAACTTTGTTTTCAGTTGGGACACATTTGTGTTTTTTACCAAGCCTCACATACAACAGTACCTGCACGACATCAAGAGAGTGTTGATACCCGGTGGTTATTGTTTTATACAATATGCCGACTGTCACTATGATATCGACCTTACAAGAGCAAAAAAAGGTTATTGGAACTATAATACCAAGACAGCAATGGAAGAAATAATAAACCAAGAAGGATACGAGGTGGTTGAAATGAGTCAATTTGGTCCTGGCGCCAATTATGCCATTTTCCGCAAACCTGGTAATCAAAACCCTGCTGTGTACAAAGTTTCTGAAATAACACTAGACTAAGATCTAAATATACTATACAATAAGACATTATGATAGACATCTTAAAAGACATCGTTAAACACACGCATGGATTGGGATTTTTAGATCTTGTTAAGATCACTGGCGACGACAAAGAAACAGCGATCGACAGTATGGCGGAAGACAGATCAGTAATCTTACAAGGGTCTTTTCACAAACCACAAGCAGAAATGAATGGTACTTTTGGTATGCCTCAGATGGGTAAATTAGACATCCACTTGAAATGTCCTGAGTACAAGGAAAAAGCAAAAATAACTGTGTTGTCCGGTGAAAGAAACGGTGCAACAGTTCCAACAGGCATCCACTTTGAGAACGAAAAAGGTGACTTTAAGAACGATTACAGATTTATGAATGCTGAAATCATCAACGAAAAACTTAAGACCGTAAAGTTTAAAGGAGTTAAGTGGGACGTTGAGATTGAACCTAGTGTGGCAAGTGTACAAAGATTCAACTTTCAGGCAACAGCAAACACAGAACACAATTCATTCGTCGTAAGGACGGAAAATGGAAACTTGATTTTCACATTTGGTGATCAAGCATCACATGGTGGAGAGTTTGTTTTCGCAACTGGCGTTAAGGGAACACTTAACAAAGGTTGGAGTTGGCCTGTAGGACAAGTATTACAGATATTAAAACTGTCAGATTCAGCAAAAGTTACTTTGCACTTCTCTAACGAGGGTGCGATGCAGGTTTCTGTTGATTCAGGATTAGGCAAGTATCAATATATAATTCCAGCACAGGCGCAGTAATGACTGAACAGAATAGTAAGCAAGAACATCTAGGAGAATTAAGCAGAGACTTTGCGGTGTTCTTGCCGGCTATTTCAAACTTCTACAATACTTTCATAAGCAAACAAAGAGTTTCAGAAGGCAAACACATCGCAGAAGAAAGAATTCCAAAAGGTTTTGATAATGGCGTTGAAGGGTTAAACTTTATTAATCCTGATAAAGGTATGTTCACTTACCCAACAGCATTGTATTCGGCAGGACACGCCTGCTTAGATATGGAGAAAGTTGCAGACAGAGATCATATGTTTGTAAACAGAGATAGAAAATTTAGTACAATAGTTGGTGACTCAGGCGGATACCAAATAGGAAAAGGTGTAATTAAATTTGATTGGAAAGATTTTGAAGGTAACAAAGCAAATAAAGTAAGAAGCGATATACTTAATTGGTTAGAACTTACAAGCGATTGGGCAATGACTCTTGACGTACCAACATGGGCGGCGGATGATCTAAACTCTCCAAAAACAGGATTAAAAAGTTTCCAAGACACACTAGACGGAACAATATACAACAATAAGTTCTTCCAAAAAAACAGACTAGGACAAACAAAATTATTAAACGTATTACAAGGAGATGATTGGAATACTGCACAGATATGGTATGACCAAGTAAAAGACTTTGAGTTTGAAGGTTGGGCAATGGGCGGTATCAATATGTGTGATATGGAAGTTATGCTTAAACGTCTAATTATTATGAGAGAT
>MPLU02181762.1_pt1 | contig 10790 bp, 11 predicted proteins | sample 1617381 | NCBI WGS metagenome assembly MPLU02 (sample SAMN05944801, study PRJNA350692) | marine metagenome | biome: marine; feature: ODZ; material: water; isolation source: 90 m water sample filtered on 0.2 um supor filter | place: Pacific Ocean | collected 2012-04-08 | depth 90m m | reverse complement strand
AATTAGCACAGGTATATTTAGTGTTTTATTTTCTATCAATTTAAAACTTAGATTTGGTACTTCAAAGGTTTTTTGGAATAATTTTTCACTAAAAGCACCAGCGGGTATTGTTCTTGCCGCTTCAGAAAACAAAGCTAGCAAAGCAACAATAAATAATACTGGTATTATTCCAGTAGATTTATTCTTTTTTTTAAAGCTTTTTTTTCTTGTGCTTTTTTTTTTGTTTATTTTTTTCACAAAATTTACTCTGGTTTTCTCCAAATAAGATAAATTACAAATGGAACCGTAGCAGGCACAAAACCAAACCAGATCCATTCATCCCAACGAAAGGTTTTATCTAAACCTTCGTTTTGCAAACCATTCCACCAGGTAAGATAACCTATAAAAACCATCCAGCCTAAACTTAATGTAGTAAAAATTTTCTCTTTAAATGAAAAATTTCCCGAAACAAGTCTGGATACAAATTCTTGTACTTTTGAAAAGAACATTTTCCACCCTAGCAACTTGTAAAATTACCAGAGGCATCTAGCTCCATTTTACAACCAGGTGGGTTAATTCTATCTGCATAAATAGTAAATGTCGAACCGCTAGATAAAGCACAAAAATCATATCCAATTTTATCTCTATCTATGTAACCAGCACTACCAAATAAATCTGTACCTATTTCTTCAGTGGTACTTTGATCACAAATATCTGAATTAGAAAAATAACTACCAAAACTTGAATATTCTTCTTGTTGGGCTAAAGAAATTTGATGCATAATATTTTCAGCTGATTTTGCTTTTGTTGATGAGATATAACCATTGTAAGAAACTACTCCAATTGCAGATAAAATTCCTACAATTGCTACAACAACTAAAAGCTCTACTAGAGAAAACCCTAGTGAGCTTTTAGAATTAATTTTCTTAGATTTGTTATTCAACACCTACAATATTTGAAATAACCATCGCGTCGTTTCCAGAAGTACAGGGTGCTACAAAACATGTGCTAACTTCAATTGTACCCGCAGTTGCATCTGCTTCCATATAAGTGTAACCTAATTCACTAGCAGCGCCTGTTGGTGTACCTTTTGTTACACCTGCTGCACTTGGAGTGAATGAGTTTTTAAAGTCTCCAAGAGCTACTTCTGCCTGTGTTGCATAAGCGTCAGCATCATTAACAACTGTACAATCGATAGCAGTACCATTAGACGCCTTCATAGCTTCAGCTTCTGTACCCATGCTACATTTTTGAATTTCTGCTGCAATGTATTTTACTACTGATGCTTGATTTGATTTAGAAGCATTAATTTTTGCACTCTTAGTATATCCGTTATATGCAACAACACCTACTGCTGCCAAAATACCTATGATTGCTACAACAACTAGCAATTCAATAAGTGTAAAACCTTTATTATTTTTCATATTTTCCCCTCTTATTTATATTAACGATATTTTTATAAAAATTATTGAAGAAGTAAATACTTTAAAGATTGATAAAACAATACAAAATTATGCTAGATATTGTGTGATTATAATAGCTTATTGCTCATATTGAGTTTTATTTTCTTGTTTTATTGGGTAATAATTGTGTTATTTATCACTTATTATTTATGACTTATAAAGTTACTGAAGAGGGAAATATCGCCACTGTCTTTCTTGATGGAGAGATAGATATGGATGTTACAGAAAAAGCCAAAGAAGTAATATTACCTCTAGTAGAGTCAGGTAAGGAAGTTCATTTAAATCTAAAAGATGTAGCATACATGGACTCATCTGGAATATCTGTACTTATTGAAAGCCATCAAATGGCTATGGAAAAAAATACAAAAGTAATTGTAAAAGAAGTCAGTAAATCTGTTTTAAAAGTAATTATGATGGCAAAACTTGAGCAGATATTAAACCTTGAGTAATGAATCTTTCAGAATCAAAAGATTTTCTTGTCAGCTCTGCTAGTCTTAAAGAGGTTAGAACTTTTTCAAGAGAAACCTTTGAAAAACTTAATTTAAACCAAGAATTAAAAGATGAATTAGTTTTAGCAATCGCTGAAGCTGCACAAAATATTGTAAAACATGGCTATAAAGGTGTTGAAGAAACTAATGATAGAATGGAAATAAAAATTTCACTAAACGAAGATCAATTAATAATAGGTTTTTATGATAAAGGAAAACCAGTTGTTCCTGGAAATGTTCAACATAGAAAATTGGATGATATAAAACCAGGTGGTTTAGGAACTTTTTTTATTAAACAAATAATGGATGAAGCCGTTTTTAAAAAAGATCAACAAGGTTGGATTAACCATCTTGTTTTAACAAAAAAAATCTAGCCTATTAAAGCACCAACGTTAAATATTGGTGAGTACATCGCTATCATTAAGCCACCAATCATAACACCCATAAACACAATCATAATCGGTTCAATTAAACTAGACATATTATCAACTGAGTTATCAAACTCTTCTTCATAATATTGAGCTACAGAATTAAACATTTCATCTAATTGTCCGGTTTGTTCTCCAACAGAAATCAACTGGCTAAAAGTTGGTGGAAAAAGTGGTTCTTTTAAAAATAATTTTGTTAGTGTGTCTCCAGAGAAAACTCCTTTTTTAACATTTTCTAAAGCTTCTGATACAACAACATTATTGCTAACATCTTTTGCGATATCTAAACTTTCTAATAAATTTACTCCAGCTGCACTTAGGTTACCCATAATTAATGAAATTCTTGCAATCAATGATTTTAAAATCATTTCTCCAAAAATTGGCATTTTCAAAATTTGCTTATGCCATCTATATTTAAATGCTGCACTTTTTGATACTAAAGTTCTAAAACCAAAAACAAAAGTAATTATACTTATTAACATAACCTTTCCACCTGTTCCTCTTAAAAAATCACTCATGCTCATAATTACTGCAGTTGGTTTTGGTAAAGCGATACCCATTCCTTCATACATTTGTGCAAATACTGGTACAACTTTAACTAACATAAATGCGCTAACAATAATTGCTACTGAAAACATGATCATCGGATACATTAGAGCACCTTTTATTTTCTTTTTAATTTTTTCTTTCTTCTCTAATGAATCTACAATTTTTAAAAGAAATACATCAAGTTTACCGCTAGCTTCCCCAGCTTTAATTAGGTTAATATAAACATTGTCAAAATATTGAGGATATCTCTCAAAACATTTTGATAGTGTTACACCTCCCTCAAGGCTTTTTCTAATATCTTCAATAATGTCTTTTATCGTTGGGTTTTCCAATTGATCTCTTAACATTTCCAAAACTTGCAGTATTGGCAATCCCGCCTTGACCATTGTTGCAAATTGTTTTGAAAATATTAATATATCTTCAACTTTTGCTTTCTTTTTTCCAAATAACGAACTTCCTTTAGATTTGGCTTTTTTCTCATCTTTTTTTTTCTTTTTTGTTCTAATTAAGTTGGTAATGATTACTTTTTGTTCTTTAAGTTTGTGTGAAGCTTCATCTTGATTAAGAGCTTCTATGTCTCCTTCTACATATTTGCCCTCGGAAATTCCTTTGTATGAATAAAACTCCATAAATTTATTCTCTATTATTAGCTAGATGACAATACACGCTCGTATTCTCTAAAACTAAGCTCTCCGCTAGTAATTAATCTTCTGCCCATGTCTTGCATTGTCTGAAAACCTTCTTTTATTCCAATTTCTCTTAATTCAGGCGTTGTGGCTTGTCTCAAAATTGCTTCCTTAATAGGTTTAGATATTACTAAAATTTCATAAATTCCCTGTCTTCCTTTATATCCAGAATCTTTACATTTTGGACAACCTTTGCCTTTAACTGCTTTTGTTCTTGAAGCTTGTTCAGGGCTAAACCCTAAATCAGTTAAAACTTTTGGCGTAACATCTTCATCAGGCACCCTACATTCTTTACAATTCTTTCTTGCAAGTCTTTGTGCTAAAACCATTTGACATGCAGCACTTATTAAATAATCAGGTGTTCCCATATTTTGTAATCTTGTAATTGTACTTGGAGCATCATTAGTGTGAAGAGTACTAAAAACTAAGTGTCCAGTAAGTGCAGCTTTTAAACCAATATCAACTGTTTCTTTATCTCTCATCTCTCCAACTAGAATTATTTCAGGGTCTTGACGAAGAAAAGACCTCAGAGCAGCTGCAAACGATAATCCAATATCATCTTTAATTTGAACTTGCCCTACTCCATCTAATTCATACTCAACAGGATCTTCAGCTGTTAAAATATTTAAATGAGGTTTACTTACTTCTTTTAAAATACTGTAAAGGGTCGTAGATTTTCCAGACCCAGTTGGTCCTGTAACAAGTATTAATCCTTGAGTTCCATGTATTGCTTTTCTTAAGTGTTTTAAATCAGTATCTTCAAAATTTAATTGTTCAAGCGTGATGTCTCCAGCATCCTTGTTAAGAATACGCATAACAATTCTCTCATTAGCTGATGTGGGCAAAATAGATAAACGTAGATCAACTACTTTACCATCAATCTTAAAATTAATAGCTCCATCTTGAGGCAATCTTCTTTCAGCAATATCAAGTTTACCCATTATCTTAAAACGAGTAACAACAGCACCATAGTTATCATGTAAAAACTGTTTGTATTGTTCTTGCTCTGAAAGCATTCCATCTAGTCTGTAACGAACTCTTGAACTAAATCTAAAAGGTTCAATGTGAATATCACTAACACCTAATTTAATAGCTTCAGCAACTACTGCAGTACTAAATTTAATTACCTCAGACTCGTTTTCTATTGCTTCAATATCTTCTTCTGGTTTATTATCTAAAACTTCTCCCGCTTCTCCGTGATCACTATCAAATGTTTTTGTTTTTTCTTTATTATCTTTTCTTATTGAAGCTGTTGTAACATCGCCACTTTCATTTGATATTTTTTCTATAAAATCAGATATTTCACTAAGTTTAGATCCATGAAGTTCAATATTTTTTTTTGTTATCGCTTTTAAATTTCTCATTAATCCAAGTTTAGAACTATCAGGAATAGCCATGTGAAGAGTGTTTCCTTCGACTTTAAACGGAGCAACAAAATTAGTCTTAATATAATTGGACGGAAGAACTGTCTTAATATCATTGTTTAATTCAATTTTTGTTAAATCAACAGTTTCTAAATTTTGTTCTTTTATGAGAACATCTAAAATTTTTTGTTCATCAGTAAGCTTAAGTTCAAACACTGCATCAATTTGAGATTTGTTTTCTTCAGCACTTACTTTTTTTATATTAATTAAATCTTTTCCTGAAATAATATCGTGATCAATTAATACATTAATTAGATTGATTTCGCTTTCTCTGCTTATTTTAAGCATTATAAAATCCTTGGTGCGATAAATATTAATAATTCATTCATCGTATCGCTATTAGTTTTTCCTTTAAATAAATTTCCAACTACCGGAAGATTTCCTGCTCCAGGTGTTTGGTTTTTAGTATTTGAAATTTGATTTTTTTTGATACCACCAATTACAACAATATCCCCATCGGCAATTAAAAGTTTTGTTTTTATCTCCATTTTATTAATTCCTACATCAGCAGTACTTCTATTTGGAGTATCGTTATTTACTGTAATATCTAGTAAAACATTACCATCACCAATTATGCTTGGGGTTACATTTAATTTAAGTGCAGCATCTTTAAATTCTGTACTAGATGTTCCAGATCCTGTAGATGTAGTAACTGCTATCTGTTCACCTTGTGTGATGGTTGCTAATTGATTATCTATTGTAAAGATCTTTGGATTAGAAATCGTTTTACCAAGACCTTCCAATTCTAAAGCATCTAATTGAACTTTTAAAACAGCAGAACCTGTTCTCTTTAATATACCTATTCCACTTGTCGCTCCTGCTGCTCCAAAATTTGTAAGTAGATCCTGAGTTCCTCCAATAGCAGCTGTAGTATCTGTTATTCCACTACTAACAGAACTTCCTCCAACTGTTCCTCCAATTTGCTCATTTTGTCTAGTATACACTCCTCCAAGTTTAGTTCCGAGTGCTTTTTCGAAACTTGAAGTTGCTTCTACAATAAAGGCTTCTATTAATACTTGCTTAGTTCTTACATCAATTTCCCTAATCACTTTATCAACTACATCTAAATCTTTTTCTTTTCCTCTTACAATTATAGATCTTGTAGTTTTTTCTTCAGTTACTTGAATTGGAATATAAGTTGAATCACCTGTCCTATCTGTAAACAATTCAACTATAGTAGCTTTTGCTTCTCCTGGTGAAATATAATAAAGTCTAAATATTTCAGATATAATTGGTTCAACAGAATCTTCTAGTTCAACTTTTTTCTTCACAGCTGCAGCTCTTGCTGATTTATAACTTTCTTGTGAAGTTAAAACTGATGGAGAATGAATTCTTATAATATTGCTTGCCACATCAATATCTGCAGCATAATTTTTCATATCTAATAAAGCATTAAATGCTTTATCCCATGGTACATTTTCAAGCTCCGCTGAAATAGCGCCAGCGACTTCTTCTCCTACAAGAATATTAACTTCTCCAATAGTTGCCATTAGGCTCATAGCTTCTACGTAATCTAAATTTTGAAATTTAAATGATACATTTTGTTTTAAACTTACATAGTCATCTGGAATAAGAAGATAATTTCTTTCTTTAACAGATGATATTTGTTTTCTTTTTGTTAATTTTTTATGATCTCCGTCTACTGGTGTTGGTCCCATTTCTACAGTTTTATCAATTTCAACCTTGCCTGTTAATTTTACATTTTCTTTAATTAGAGGAGTATTATGTTTAAAGGGCTTATTATATTTCTTATTAAAATTTGAGTTTGCACAACCATTTAAAAACAACATTAAAATAGAAAATATAAAAATAATTCTTAGTGGTTTCTTAATCATCATCATTAATTTATCTCTGCCGTTTCTTTGATTTGATTTTTAAAGTTTATAGTTAGATAAGAACTTTCGTTCTTTTGAAATATTGCTTCATGTTTTCTAAGCTCTACTAATTTTACACCTTCGCTCAATTCTTCATGCATTTTTAAAGTTATTAAATCTCCAACTGCATTTATTAATGAAACATAGCCTTCAAATTTTCCTTGAATAATTCCAACAAGTTTAAAGTTATATAAACTCATCTCTGTTTTTTCTTGTTCTGATCCTGCAACTATTGCAGTTTTTGCTCCTCCTGTTGCCGCATCTCCAGCAAAAGGATCGTTTAATGGCAATTGCTCCTCTTCATTATTTATTTCAGAAGCTATATTTGTTGAAGTTCCTGCCTGTTGTTTTTTAATTTGTTTATTAACTTCTTTTGCTCTTTCAATAATGTTTTGTTTCTTTTTTTCTTCACTATTGTCCTCTGCGTAAACGTAGTTATTTACGTTCAATAAAATTATAATAAATAAAACTATTATTTTAAAAAAATTCATCAGCTAAACCCACTATTGTTAATGTTCCTGTTACTTTTATCGTACCAGTTGTATCGCCTTTTACCACTTTTATTAATTCTTTGTCAAAATTCAACATTTTTTTGGATAACGAAATTTGGCGTTTAAACTTAATATATCCTAAAAAATTACCAGTTATCTCAAATTCTACAGGTATTTTGTAATATGCTACTTCCTCAACTTTTTTAACTTTGTTAGATTTTTTTTTCTTTTTCTTCTTTTTTTTTTTTGCTTCAGCTAAAGCATCAGATTTTGAAACTTCTTTAATTTCTTTTTTTTCTATTTTTGAAATAATCAAATTATTGTCATCTGCAAATTCACTAAGAGTTTGATATAATCCTTCAACTTCAGCTCTTGAATGAAATAAAGTTGAATATTTTTTATACTGCGGAGTTAGTTTTTTAATTTTTTTCTGTTTAGATTTTATTTCACTAATAAATTTTGCAGTTTCTTCTTGAGTTTTAATCATTTTATCAAGTTTTGCTTTTTTTCTTTCTACAATTGGATTTAAGATTGCGTAGTAAATAATTAGAAAAAGAACTATAGAACCGACTGCTATACCAATTTTGATAAAAGTTTTTTTATCAGTTTTTAATATTTTTTCTTTAATGTCTTCAAAACTTATATTTTTTAAATCAATTTTTAAATCCATAATTTACCTTATTTCGTTTTTACAAAAACCCTAAATCCTTTCATAGGAACTCCATCCGCTGATTTACTTCTTGGTAGTTTCATTGAAGATAGAGATGCTTGTTTAATTAATTTCTGTTTACCTAAGTTTTCAATAAAATTTAAGATATCTTGATCGGCAGCAGCAAGTCCTTGTATAATCACTCTATTCGATCCGTTATATTCAACACTGCTAAACTTAACTCTCTTTGGAACGCTTGAGGCAATTTGTGCAAGAATTCTATAGCTTTTATCTTTATTGGATTTTAGTGTTCTACTTAATTTTAGTGCAGTTGATATTATTTTTAATTCTTTTGATATAGTTTTATTTTCTTTATTTTTTAAAGCATGTAATTTTACAACTTTATCATAGTTAGATAATTTATTGTTATAAGTATGAATATTCCAAAAAGATAAACCAAAAAGTATTAAATATATTCCAACAACCCCTCCTACAAAACCTTTGAAGGCAAAACCTGAAATTGCTTTCATTTTTTTTTGTGAAAACATGCTTTTTCGTTCAGGTAACAAATTTATATTTTTAACTGCTGTTACAAACTTATAGTATCCAAATACATCTAGCTTTCTAAATGCTAGCCCAATTACTGCTGTTAAGTGGGATCTGTTATTTATTTGAACTTGATCTTCAATTTGTTGAGGAATCTTTAATCCATCAATAGGATCAAAAAGTGTAAACCCTATATTTGATAAATTTTTTCTAAATGATGAAAGATAATCTTCTACATTTGGTAAGCTTGAAACTACTTTTACATTTCTAATTCTTTTTTCATATTTTGTTTCAAAATCTTGTATTGCCTGTTTTAACTGAGTAGTAAACCTTCTTGATAACCCTTCTTTTTCTTCATGATCCTCGGATTCTAGTAAGATTTTTCTATCTAACCCTCTTAAAAAAACATCCGTAATTATTGGATTATTATTATACAAAATCATTAAATAATTTTCATCAAGACCAAATTCAAGAACGGCCGTAAGATTTGCATCTTCTGTTTTTTTAGAAATTTGATTTATCTGATCTACTGCTGATTTAAGTGCAAAACATTTGACATCAATTATTACTGGATTTAGTGCACTTGTTTTTATTATTGTTGTGTAGCCATTAATATCCGAAAGTTTTGATGCAACAAATAAAATTTCCATTGTATTTTCTTTTTGATTTCTATCTATTACTTGATGAAAAATAGAATAATCATCCAGGTTATCAGTTAACTGAACTAAATTTTCCCATAAAGAATTGGACTCTATTGCTGTTTGTAATTCTTCATCTTTCATTAATGGAGCTGTTACAACTCTTATAATCGCACTAGTAACTGGAATGGCAATTGCTGCATTAGATGTAGTAATTTTAGATTTTTGAATTGCTAAAGAAAGTTCTTGAGCTACTTTATCTGCATTTTCTAAAATTGTTGTATCGTTCGGTAAATCTAGTGGATGTCTATAAAATTTTTCTATAACCCATTGATTTGATTTATCGTTTGAAATTTGTGCAAGTGTAATCTCTTTATTAGTAAAGTCTACACCAAGAATTTCTTCACCTTTTACTGAAGATCTTCCTAATTTAGATTTGAAAAAATTTCCTAACTTGTTTTTTAGACCACCAGATGAAACTTTTTGAGTTTCTTCTTTTTTACCAACAGATGGTTTTTTAAAATTAATACCTTTCAATTTATCAAAAATACTTGGGGCTTTTGTTTTTTCTTCTTCTGTAGATGTTTCTAGTTTTGATTCTGGAGTTTCAGAAATATTTTCTGTTGTAGAAGTAGTTTGTTCCAGTGTTGTTGATTGAGTTAATTCTTCTGCTGTTTGATCGCTTGTTGAAGCTTCTTCTAGATTTTGTTGTTCTTTTAATTTCTCATCATGAACATCCTCAAACCATTTTTCTAATTTTGGAATTGCTTCCTCTAAATCAGGAGTTCCAGATGAAGAAATTTTTTGTTTTCCATCTATATAAAGTCTACCAACCCAGTTTTTTGATTTTAGTTCACCTTTATATTTATCTTGCCTTACATATATATGTAGTCTGCCATCTTTTTTATGAATTACCTCGTGTTCTTTTTTTTGTTCTTCATTAGTATTTGTTGAGCTTATGATTTGTTCATTAGATTCATCTTGTGATTGTGAAGTTTCCTGATTTTCAGTTGAGATATCATTTTCATTAGATATTTCTGATTGATTATTATCAGTATCTTGATGATTTAAATTATCAGTTGAATCATTTCCAGACTGTGTGTCCTCATCAGTCTTAGAAATATCTTCCTCTTTATTATCTAAATTATCCTTATTATCTTCGTCCATAAATTCAATATATAAATTTTTTAAATATTTATTTTAATTTATAAAAACGAATCTCTAACACAAAATGAATAATAGTCTAACACATAATCTAAAGTTGTATGCCTAAAATGGGTTAAATTTATTAAAAATAACAAAATAATCAATTAAATTAAGGGTTATTTAAATTATTTAAAAAAATGAATTTTTTAACTTTTTTTTAAAAATATTTTTTTCTCTAACACATTTTTTTGAATTTTGTTTTTTTTTATTGTGTTAGAGATATGATTTTTTATTAGATAACAAAAAATTAAGTAAAATAAGGATTTTTTATTTTTACAACTTTAAATTGTTTTTTGTGTAAGAGTAAAATTATTTTGTGTTATAATTTTTTTAAATTTTTTATTTAGAATTGTTCTAATATATTTTTTT
>MPLU02114138.1_pt1 | contig 10801 bp, 7 predicted proteins | sample 1617381 | NCBI WGS metagenome assembly MPLU02 (sample SAMN05944801, study PRJNA350692) | marine metagenome | biome: marine; feature: ODZ; material: water; isolation source: 90 m water sample filtered on 0.2 um supor filter | place: Pacific Ocean | collected 2012-04-08 | depth 90m m | reverse complement strand
TTGGCAAAAGAGTCCGGTCATCAGGTATCCGGATCTGACACCAATTGTTATCCACCCATCAGTGATCAATTGGATGAAATGGGCATTGAAGTCATTCCTAACTATGATATTGATCAACTGAACTTACAGCCAGACCTGATTGTGATCGGCAACGTGATGACAAGAGGCATGGAGATCATAGAGCACATTCTAGATAATGGCTTGGCTTATACCTCAGGCCCCGAATGGCTGGGTAAAAATATTCTTGCTGATAAGAAGGTTATTTCTGTGGCCGGCACTCATGGCAAGACCACAACCTCAAGCATTATCGCATCTGCATTAAAAGATATGGGTCAAGATCCAGGCTATCTTATCGGGGGAGTTCCGATCAACTTTGAGGCATCGGCATCTTTAGGAAGCTCTCTCTATTTTGTGATTGAGGCAGATGAATATGACACAGCTTTTTTTGATAAGAGGTCTAAGTTTATCCACTATCCGGCCGATACATTTGTGATCAATAATCTTGAATTTGATCACGCAGACATTTTTAAAGATCTTGAGCAGATTAAATGGCACTTTCATCAACTAATTAGGTCCTTGCCATCCACAGCAGATCTTCGAGTCCCTTACGGGGATCAAAATATTTCAGACTTGCTCAGTTTGGGAAATTGGTCTGCCATAAAATCATTTGGGCTGAATGAGGAGGCAGACTACAGTCTCATCATTGAAGATAAAAATCTTTTTATAAAAGAGGGTGATACAGTCCAAGGAGTTATTCATCCCAAATTATTTGGAAAGCATAATCTAATGAATATTCTTTCAGCTTTCTCAGCATTGAGATCAATGGGATTTGAGAGTGAGAAAATTATTAACGCGATCGATGAATTTGATGGCGTAAAAAGAAGGTTGCAGCGCTTGGATCAATTCAGTGATCATTTTGTATTCGATGATTTTGCACATCATCCAACTGCAATTAAATTTGGCATTGAGGCGATAAAAGAAAAATACCCAAATAAAAAATTATGCGTATTGGCTGAGCTGGCCTCAAACACAATGAGGCAAGGGACATTGAAAAATGAAGTCGTGCATTCTTTCTCTAAAGCTGATCGTGCTTTTATTCTTTCAAACAATGATTTCGAATGGGACATTGAAGATGCATTTAAACCCTTTGAGACAATTAATATTGTGAAAGGTCATCAAGATCTGAACAACGATTTAAAATCAATCAATACGGACGAATATAATTTTCTAATAATGACCAATAAAAGCTCTCTTCCCATCATAAATGCGCTAGAAAAAAGGCTTTAAATCATGATTGATAAAATCGAGTTACCAATATTTCCTTTAAGGACCATATTGTTTCCAGAATCTAAACTGCCGCTTCGAATTTTCGAGCCCAGATACATTGACATGGTAAGTCGATGCATGAAGGAAGACAGCGAGTTTGGCATCATTCTCAGCAGGGAAAGTATGGATCCAAAAATGTTTGAAACTTATGACACCGGAACGCTCGCAAGAATAATTGATTGGGATCAGGGGGAAGATGGACTGCTAGGCATAACCACCAAGGGAACCCAAAAATTCAGGCTTATAGATCTCAATAAGCAAGAAGATGGACTGAATATAGGCACCATTGAGCGCTTAGAAAGAGAAGGGGATTACAAACCGATTGAAGAATTCAACCACTTGGTTGAACTGCTTCAGGCAATTTTAGACGATGTGAATATATACAGTAATGATGAGAAGAACTTTGATAGTGCGTCATGGATCAGCTATAGATTTGCAGAAATTCTCCCACTCAAAATAGAAGATAAGCAAAAATGTTTGGAAATTGATGACCCAATAATCAGGCTTAACTTTCTTGAACCTCTAATCAAGATGATCAGAGAGTCATCACAACAATAATAAACTAGTATCTGTAATGCTCAGGCTTGTATGGTCCTGATTCTTCAACGCCTATATACTCTGCTTGTTCAGCGCTCAATCTAGTCAGTTTAGCTCCAATTTTATCCAGATGAAGTTTTGCAACTTTTTCATCAAGTGATTTTGGCAGAACATAAACTTGTTTTTCATAATTTCCACTGTTCTTAAATAGTTCAATTTGTGCGAGCGTTTGATTGGAAAATGAATTGGACATTACAAAACTTGGGTGTCCCGTACCGCAACCTAAATTGACCAGCCGTCCTTCAGCAAGAAGAATGATTCGTTTCCCATCGGGAAAGACAATGTGATCAACTTGAGGCTTAATATTGATCCACTCGAGGTCTTTCATGGATTCCACATTGATTTCATTATCAAAGTGTCCAATGTTGCAAACGATCGCTTGATCCTTCATCTGTTCTAGATGATGTTTATCGATGACATTGTAATTTCCGGTTGCCGTAACAAAGATGTCCGCTTGTGAGCAAGCATCATCCATTGTGACCACACGATACCCCTCCATTGCGGCTTGAAGTGCACAGATTGGATCGATTTCTGTAATCCAAACAGTGGCACCCAGGCCTCTTAGGCTTTGCGCCGAACCTTTTCCTACGTCGCCGTATCCGGCAACAATTGCTATCTTTCCTGCAACCATCACATCGGTGGCTCTTTTGATTCCATCGACGAGTGATTCTCGACACCCATAAAGGTTATCAAATTTAGACTTTGTCACCGAATCATTAACGTTGATGGCAGGGCACATGAGGGTCCCATCTTTTTCCATGTTGTAAAGTCTTAACACACCCGTTGTTGTTTCTTCTGAAACACCGATGATATCTTTCATCATATCGGGATATTTTTCATGCATATGGCCGGTTAAGTCTCCACCATCATCAAGGATTAGATTCGGCGTCCAACCACCCGGGCCATTGATTGTTTTCTCAACACACCACCAGTACTCTTCTTCGCTTTCATCTTTCCATGCAAATATCGGTATTCCTTTTGCTGCCAAGGCGGCTGCAGCATGGTCTTGAGTTGAAAAGATATTACAAGAAGACCAGCGAATCTCAGCACCAAGCGCAATGAGCGTTTCGATGAGGACTGCAGTTTGAATCGTCATGTGGAGGCACCCTGCAATTCGTGCTCCTTTGAGCGGTTTTTCAGCGCCAAACTCTTCTCTGATGCTCATCAAGCCAGGCATTTCAGTTTCTGCAATCTTGATTTCTTTCTCGCCCCATTCGGCCAGAGAAATATTTGCTACTTTGTAATCATTGATCATATCAACTTCATTTGTCTTTGCTGTCTCAGCCATAATATTTTCCTAGATATAAAAATAGTTAAATCAACATTCGGGTATATATTACATCCCAGATTGTTCTTTTAGTCCATCAGATCGGTCAGTTTCTTCCCAGGGAAATTCTTCATCTTCCCGACCAAAGTGACCATATGCAGCTGATTTCTCATACATCGGTTGAAGAAGATCCAGCATATTCATAATTCCATACGGAGTAAGGTCAAAATTTTCATTGACTAAATGCACAATTTTTTCCTCTGCAATCTTTTCTGTGCCAAAAGTTTTGACCCTAACTGAAGTGGGTTTCGCCACACCGATTGCATAAGAGACCTGTATTTCGCATCTATCCGCCAAGCCAGCCGCAACAACATTCTTAGCCACATATCTTGCAGCGTATGCTGCTGAACGATCAACCTTAGATGGATCCTTCCCAGAGAATGCACCGCCACCGTGTCTTGCCATACCTCCGTATGTATCAACGATGATTTTTCTTCCGGTAAGACCACAGTCTCCAACAGGTCCTCCAATAATAAAATTCCCAGTTGGATTGATGAGGTATTGTGTAGCATCAGTCAACAGACTCTCAGGAAGTATTGGCTTGATGATATGCTCCATCACGCCTTCTTGAATATCATTCATCGAGACGCCCTCATCATGCTGTGTCGACAATACAACGGCATCGATTGATTTTGGTTTTCCATTTTCAAAAAGAATCGTCACCTGACTCTTGGCATCGGGTCTTAGCCAACCAAGATCACCGCTTCTTCTTACGTCTGCATGTTTCTTCACCAATTGATGCGACAATTGGATTGTCGCTGGCATCAACTCTTTTGTTTCATTGGTTGCATAACCAAACATCAAGCCTTGGTCTCCTGCGCCTTGTTCTTTTTTATCCGCACGATCAACACCCATTGCAATGTCTGGAGATTGTTTACTGATTGCCGATAAGACTTCACACGATTGATCATCAAAGCCAAGCTCTTCTCTATCATAGCCGATTCTTTTTATGGTTCGTCTTGCAATGGTTTCATAGTCAATGTTCGCATTGGTTGTGATTTCGCCAGCAAGAACAACCAGACCGGTTTTAACCAATGTCTCTACAGCAACTCTGCAATCTTTGTCTTGTTCAAGTATCGCATCCAAGATTGCATCCGAGATCTGATCAGCCATCTTATCGGGATGGCCTTCACCAACAGACTCAGAGGTCATTAAATATGTTTGATTGCCCATAAAAAATCTCCGTTATTCGCGGAATTATATACAGATTGACTAAAAATTTATAGATTCACTGAAAATAAGTTGCCAGCCGATGGTTCCTCATGGACAATAATGGTTGTTCCAAACAACAGAAATCAGAATAAATTTAGAATAATATCTTTCAAAACCATTCCACCATCAGTATTGAAAAGAAAAAATTAGCAGATTGTATTAGGGTTTTATCGGCCGATGCTGTCCAAGAGGCCAATTCCGGACATCCTGGAATGCCGATGGGAATGGCAGACATAGCACAAGTGCTTTGGAATGATCACTTAAAGCACAATCCCTCAAACCCAAAATGGGTGGATCGCGATCGATTCGTCCTCTCCAATGGCCACGGTTCAATGCTGCTCTATTCACTGTTGCATTTAACCGGTTACCCCTTGAGCATTGAGGACATAAAAAAATTCAGACAGTTCGGATCACACACTGCTGGGCACCCTGAGCTTGATCTTGAGCTTGGCATTGAAACCACTACAGGGCCCCTTGGCCAGGGGATTACAAATGCAGTCGGCATGGCCTTAGCCGAAAGCATTCTGGCATCAAAATTCAATAAAGACGGTCATTCAATCGTTGATCACTTTACATATGTCTTTCTTGGTGACGGTTGTCTAATGGAAGGCATTTCACACGAAGCTTGTTCGCTTGCAGGAACTTTGAATTTAGGTAAATTAATATGCATCTATGACGACAATGGAATCTCAATTGATGGCGAAGTTGATGGCTGGTTCGATGAAGACGTCTGCTCGCGATTTAAATCATACGGTTGGCATGTGATAGAGGATGTAGATGGTCACGATGCAGAGGCCATTTCAAAAGCAATCTCTGAGGCCAAAGCATCCGACAAACCCTCATTGATCGATTGCAAGACAATCATTGGATTTGGCTCTCCCAATAAAGCAGGAACCGCCGATACACATGGCGCCCCTCTGGGCGACGATGAACTGTCCAAACTCAGAGAATCGCTTGGGTGGGATCACGATCGGTTTGTCATTCCCGATGAGATGAAGTCCGCATGGGATTGCAAAGTAACGGGGCAGTCTCAAGAAGAAGATTGGAATGCAAGATTTAAACGCTATCAATCGGAGCATCCAGAATCAGCAGACGAATTCTTGCAATACATGGATGATGGCAAAACCCATAATGAAATGAGTAACCTCAATGCGTTGATTGATGAATTGAGAGAAGATGCCGATACAGTTGCCACAAGAAAATCATCCCTCGTTGCCCTCAATGCTCTGAAGGAAGATTGCACAAACATGATAGGCGGGTCGGCCGATCTGACGGGTTCCGTATGCACATATCACGATGCTTCAAAACCCATTAGTAAGAATGATCACGATGGAAATTACATATTTTATGGCGTAAGAGAGTTTGGTATGTCAGCAATCATGAATGGAATGGCACTTCATGGCGGACTGATTCCATACGCCGGGACATTTTTGACGTTTAGTGATTATTCAAGAAATGCCATTCGTATGGCTGCAATGATGGAGTTAGGCGTCATACACATACTGACCCATGATTCGATTGGGCTCGGAGAAGACGGACCGACACATCAGCCCGTAGAACATGTCCCGAGTCTCCGACTGATTCCAGGGCTGGATGTTTGGAGACCTTGCGACACGCTTGAAACGGCGGTTGCATGGAAGACCGCAGCCAAGAAAAGAAATTGTCCTTCCGCACTGATTTTAACCAGGCAATCACTGCCTCAGTATGATCGAACCCTTGAAATGACAGACAATATTCAAAGAGGCGGGTACGTCTTAAAAGGAGCAGAGGATTCAGAGCCAGATGCGATCATCATTGCAACCGGCTCAGAGGTTCAATACGCAGTCAACGCATCAAATGCTTTGGAATCAGAGGGGTTATCTGTCAGAGTGGTTTCCATGCCATGTGTTGAGATATTTGAGCAGCAATCGGATGAATATAAAAATTCTGTGATCCCTAAAGGCCTTGAAAAAATTATGGTTATCGAGGCTTCAATGGCGAGCGCTTGGAAAGGCTATGCAGGCCATAAAGGCATTGTGATTGGAATGGAGGGTTTCGGTGCCTCTGCTCCAGCCCCAGAACTTTTTAAACACTACGGTTTCTCAGATGAGAATGTCATTGAGAAGCTTAAAGAAATGATAAACAGTTAAGGAATAAAGGAGTCTGAAATGACGGTAAAAATAGCAATCAATGGATACGGAAGGATAGGGAGAAATGTACTCAGAGCACTCTATGAAAGCGGGCGCACTGATGAGTTACAAGTTCTCGCAATCAATGATCTTGGCGATGCCAACAGCAATGCACATTTAACAAAATACGACACGGCTCATGGACAATTCCCATACTCCGTTGAAGCGCGAGACGATGCACTGGTTGTCAACGGCGATGAAATCAAAGTCTTTGCTGAGAGAGATCCCGAGCAATTGCCTTGGGGGGAGCTTGGGGTTGACGTGGTTCTTGAATGCACCGGCTTTTTTGCAAAAAAAGAACTGGCGAGCAAACACATCAATGCAGGTGCAAAGAAGGTCGTGATCTCAGCACCGGCTGGGAATGACATAGATGCAACCATTGTATATGGCGTGAACCATGACACGCTCACCAAGGACGATGCAGTCATTTCAAATGCATCTTGCACAACAAATTGTCTTGCACCTTTGATCAAACCCATTCATGAAAGCATTGGGCTCGAGAGCGGAATCATGACCACCATACATGCTTACACCAATGATCAAGTGCTGACCGATGTTTTTCACAGCGATCTCAGGCGAGCAAGATCTGCCACTCAATCAATGATCCCAACCAAGACAGGTGCAGCCGCTGCTGTCGGCCTTGTATTGCCTGAATTGGATGGGAAACTCGATGGCTTTTCTGTCAGAGTGCCAACCATCAATGTATCTTTGGTTGATCTCAGTTTCATCGCATCCAGAGAAACTTCAGTCGATGAAATCAATGAGGTGGTAAAAGCTGCTTCAGACGGAGCCCTAAAAGGCGTTCTCGATTATAGCGATGGTCCACTGGTATCGATTGATTTCAATCATAATCCTGCTTCATCCACATACGATGCAACCATGACGAAAGTCCAAGAAGGGACTTTGGTGAAAGTGTGCTCTTGGTATGACAACGAATGGGGATTCTCAAATCGAATGCTTGATACCACTCTGGCATTGATTAACGCCGAGTGATTTAAAAACCCGATGCAAATACCAAGCATGGAAACACTGGATTTGCATGGCAAGAAGACCATGATCCGGTTGGATCTCAATGTGCCTCTTAAAGACGGCAATGTCACCAGTGATGCGAGAATCATGGCTGCTCTTCCAACCATTCAAATGGCGATCGACAAGGGCGCAAAAGTGATTTTACTGTCTCATTTAGGACGTCCGGATCCCGATAATCTGGATGGCAGTTTTTCTCTGCAGCCCGTGGCAAGGAGATTGAAAGAAATATTGGGTATCAACGTTTCTTTTCAGGAGAACTGGCTTGAAGGAATGGATGAGGAATCCCAAGGCATTGTGTTGTGTGAGAACGTTCGTTATGAGGCCGGTGAAAAAAAGAATGATGAGTCATTCTCAAAGAAGATCGCAAGCCTTTGTGACGTTTATGTCATGGACGCATTTGGTGCATCGCATCGAAAACATTCAAGCACATATGGCGCCCTTCAATACGCCAAAGAGGGATGCATTGGGCCGCTTTTATCAAATGAGGTGAGCTCAATCAAAAAAGCGATTGAGAGCCCTGCAGCACCTGTCACGGCAATCATCGGTGGAGCCAAAGTTTCATCAAAGCTGGGCGTCATAGAAAAATTCTCAAGTTTTTGTAATCACGTCATTGTGGGAGGCGGGATCGCCAATACATTTCTACTTGCGAGCGGCAAAGAAGTCGGCGCCTCATTGGTTGAGCCAGAAATGGTTGATGCTGCAAATCAGATTCTTCAAATGGAAAATGTTAATGTTCCGCTTCCCACCGATGTCAGAGTCGCAAAAGAGTTCTCAGCCGATGCCGATGCAGAAATCAAATCAATCGATCAGATAGAGAAGGACGATTTAATTTTGGATATCGGACCACAAACCGCTGAACTGTATTGCGGAATCATTGATCAAACAAAGACCACCATCTGGAACGGCCCTTTGGGTGTATTTGAATTCAGTGCTTTTGCAGAAGGGACCAGGGCACTTGGGCATGCTGTTTCATCAAATGAAGGTTTCGCCATCATTGGCGGAGGAGATACAGTAGCTGTGGTTGAAGAATTGGGTATTGCAGACTCAATGAGTTATATTTCCACTGGTGGTGGGGCATTTTTAGATTTTGTTCAGAATGGCACGCTCCCAATACTGGATTTACTTGAAAAGAAGAGAAGCAATTTATGATCAATCAAATAATCAGTAAGTCGACAAAAATTAAACCAGATGAGTTTCGAGCAGTCATTCTTTCATTTGCTTTCATTTTGTCTATTTTAGCCTCTTACTATATCATTCGCGCTGTTCGTGATGGTCTTGCGAGTGATTGGACCGATACCGAGCTCAGCACTGTATGGACAGTGACATTCTTCATCAGTTTCTTGGTGGTGTCTTTTTATAGTTATATCTGTTCGAAAGTTAACTTCAAGTATCTGGTTCCAGGAATTTATGGATTCTTTTCGCTCACCTTCTTCTGTGCCTATGCGCTTTTAAAAATAAACCCCGAATCTGAACTGATCAGGCAAGCATTTTATATTTGGGTAAGTGTTTTCAGCTTATTGAATATCTCTGTCTTCTGGAGTTTCATGGCGGATATTTTTAACAAGGAACAAGCAAAGAGACTTTTTGGATTTATTGCAGCAGGAAGTAGCTTGGGCGCAATCATCGGGCCAGTCATCACATTGATTTTTGTGGAAAGGATAGGATCAGAGACCTTGATTCTGGTCTCATCAAGCATGCTTTTTATTCCTCTCACAATTGCTGTTTTATTGGGCAAAGCCACAGCCTCCAAAGAGACATCAGATCAAGGAACAAATGATGCAGCCATGGGCGGTCATTTTTGGGATGGTTTCATAGAGTTTTTAAAGCCACCAATACTGAAGAATCTCCTCTTTGGCATTGGTATGTTCATTGTGATCTATACCGGTATGAGCACATTTGTTTACTTTGCAATTAAAAATATACTCACCGACATCGATCAAGATAGCAGAACTCAAATCTGGGCATTCATCGATTTGGCAGTGAATATTTTAGCCGTTTTTACAGCTATGTTTGGAACCGCCCGATTGACCAAGAGATTCGGTCTGACGGTCACTTTACCATTGGTCCCATCAATAATTGTGCTCGGCATGCTGATACTCGCAATCTCACCCATACTTTGGGCGGTCGTTGGGTTACAAGTTGTGCGAAGAGCAGGCGAATACTCCATCACAAAGCCTGCAAGAGAAATGCTATTTACTACGTTGGATAGGGAAGCACGTTTCAAGGGAAAGGGTGTCATAGATGTGGTTGTTTATAGAGCGGGAGACATCATGTGGGCTTGGATTTTCACTGGCTTGACTCAAGTGTTAGGCCTGACCTTAGGTGGAGTTGCAGCTATTGGAAGCGCAGTTGCAGTGGTGTGGGCTTATCTCGGCTTTCGTTTGGGTAAGCATTTCGATGCAGAATAAAAAACTGCATTATAATTTCTTCTCCATTACAATCTCGATGGATTGATGAAGCAGGTTGCATGAGCGGCAATAGATTAATGATACTCTTAGGGCTTTTTATGATGCTCACCGTTATCGGAATGCTGATTTATGGCCTTCTAAGTACCTGATTTATAAAAAAAGATAATAAACATTAGCTATATTACGTAAGTGCTTGATTTATATAACTAATAGTCGTATACTATCATACAGATTAAATGCCTATCTGATCTAGACAGATTTCCAAATAATCCCCATAAAACCATATATATCAATTAGATAAGTCTATTATTATTTAGGAGAGCGAAGCCATGTCTAAAACAATCTACACCATGCTCATATCAGTTTGGATAATCACACCCATAATGATGGCCAATGTTGCTACTACAGAACCCTTAAACACTGAATCATCCACTGATGAGAACAAGATAAAAGAGCCACTATCAGCAGATCCAACAGGTATCAGTAATTGGCAAGTTCATTCATCTTGTAAAAGTGCTATGTATTCTGAAGAAGAATTAGAACAACAAATGGGCCAGTTCGTATGTCGTATGTCTCAAGACATGGTTTACGAACAGAACAATTACGAACAACGATTCACTAGAATATTTAAGGATGATGGATTTGAAGATGGACTATATTTCTTAGAAGGAATATCAGTCACAGGCTGCGACATCTCTCAAATGCCAAGGCAAGACTTTACAGGTTTTATAATT
>MPLU02116686.1_pt1 | contig 10816 bp, 8 predicted proteins | sample 1617381 | NCBI WGS metagenome assembly MPLU02 (sample SAMN05944801, study PRJNA350692) | marine metagenome | biome: marine; feature: ODZ; material: water; isolation source: 90 m water sample filtered on 0.2 um supor filter | place: Pacific Ocean | collected 2012-04-08 | depth 90m m | reverse complement strand
TGCCTTAGTCGAATCGAAAGAAACCCCCATCCGCTCGGTTTCGTAACCGAAAGCCCCTTTGCCAACTCCCAGAATCAGTCGTCCGCCGCAAAGCGTCTGCGCCTGAATAACCTCGCCGGCAAAAACCCGCATGTCACGCAGCGGCAACTGACAGACAGAGGTCGCAATCTCGACGCTTTCGGTATGGGCTGCGACCTTGACCGCAAATTGCAGCGGAGAGGGGATCAGCAGAATATTGACGAGGTGGTGTTCAGGTATCGATACCCCCTGATAACCGCAGGTTTCGGCGTGAACGGCCTGCTCCAGCATTTCGCGGTAAAGGCGTTTTGCACCGATCGCGGGATCCAGCAGATGACTGTTCAGAAAGTGTGAAAATTCCATATGTCCGGTCGACGCACCGCGAAAAGAATAATCTACCATGAGGCCTGGACTTAGCCGACTTGGAGCGAGAGAGAGTCGCTAAACCCAATGGAGGCCAATAATCGGGTACCTAGGATACACCTGCGGGCCCTTTCCGCGGCGTAAGACGTATGATCGCGGGGTTTTGGTATAAAGGTGACGCAACGTTTCGAAACAGGAGAGAGGAAAACCATGAAAAGCCTGCCATCCGCAATGGCGGCAGTCGTGTTGACGGGCCACGGTGGCCTCGACAAACTTGTCTATCGTGAAGATTTTCCGGTTCCGGTGCCGGCGCCTGGGGAAGTTCTGATACAGGTCGCGGCTTGTGGCCTTAACAACACTGATGTTTGGGTGAGGCAGGGCGCTTACGGCACCGACGACAATCCCGATGCCGTAGCTTCGTGGCGAAGAAGTGCATCCGAGGAAACGTTGGCGTTCCCACGTATTCAGGGCACCGATTCTGTCGGAACGATAGCAGCTGTGGGGGTGGGCGTCTCTGCCGACCGGGTTGGGCAACGGGTGATGGTGGACTTCAGTATCTACAACGACGAGGGCGACAGTCTTGCGAATATCGACTATATCGGCCACGGCCGTAACGGCGGTTTTGCCGAGTATCTTACGGTGCCGGAAGAAAATGCCCACCTCGTAGATAATGATCTCAGCGATCCAGAACTTGCAACGTTCTGTTGTGCTTACCTCACGGGCGAGCATATGCTTGATCGTGCGAACGTGCAGGCAGGTGAGCGGGTTCTGATCACGGGTGCATCGGGAGGGGTGGGTTCCGGTCTGATCCAGTTGTGTCGTGCTCGCGGTGCGATCCCTTACGGGCTTACCAGTAGGGTCAAACTAGAAGCGGTAAAGGCGCTGGGCGCTCAAGCTGTCATCGACAGAGACAACCCCAATCTTATCGAGGCTGCGCAACATGCCCTTGAAGGTCACGCGGTGGATGTGGTCGCTGATCTCGTGGGCGGAGCACTTTTCAATCCACTGCTGCAGTTGCTGCGCCCGGAGGGCCGTTACACAACTGCTGGTGCTATCGGCGGACCCGTGGTGGAGTTAGATCTCAGGACGGTCTATCTCAAACACCTCGCAATTCATGGCTCATCTCAAGGGACGCGGGCCGCCTTCAAGAGGCTGATGCACTACATCAATACCGGTAAGATCAAACCCATCCTGGATCGTCAATTCAAGTTGTCTGACTTTCATCAGGCGCAGGCTTACTTTATGGAAAAGCATTTTGTGGGCAAGGTGGTGGTTGTGCCGGATGCCAAGTGGACGGATCGAACGTCTGCCTAAAACCGAAGCGAGAGGAAAACTGAGAATGAAGAGAATGCGGCTTGGAGAAGAACCCCATGCTTGAGCATGCAAAGGATCGCTTGCACGAGTTGCAGGGCCACATGCAGAACGCAGGGCTCGATATTGCTCTGTTAACGGATGAGAGCACGATTGCGTACTACGCAGGCTTTTGGGGTTACCTTTCTGTGGAATTTGGGCGCCCGACCTTTCTGATTGTCCCGGCAGATGGAGATCCCACTGTGGTCACGCCGCTCATGGAAAGTGAAATGGTGTCAGCCATGACCTGGATCCCGGATGTTCGCACTTGGGAGGACTCTGGCCATAACCGCTGGGAAAATGTACTGACAGGGATTTTTGGCACTGTGCCACCAAGGCTAGGGGTGGAAAAAACGGTATTACCCGGTCTGGTGCGTAACTGGCTGGAGAGTGGGTCAGACAGCATTGAACTAACAGATGCTTCTCCCCTGATTTCAAAGATGCGCACGGTGAAATCACCATTTGAGATTGAAATCATGAAACAGGCCGGGCGGGTGGCGGCTGCCATGATGTCTGCAGCCCAGGAGTCTCTGGCCGAGGGTGTTCCAGAGTATGAAGCCGCTTTGGCTGTAATTAATGCCGGAACCCGTGCCGCTGCCGAGTTTCTTACCACCAAGGGCTGGGAGCAGTTTGTGTCGCCAATGATTCATAACCTGCAGATCATGCAGTCGGGCATGGATACCTCGATGGTGCATAGAAGGGCCAGCGTCAAGAAACTTCAAGCCGGGGATCCGGTGTATTTCTGTTTTTGCAACATGGCGCAGTTTAAGCAGTACAAGCTCGGATTCGATCGCATGTTTAACATCAGCCACGTCTCCACTCAGGCGGCAGATGTCCAGCAGGCCGCTATCGATGCACAACAGGCGGCATTAGGTGCTGTTCGACCAGGTGTGACGGCAGAAGCAGTTGCCGAGGCGGCCAATGGAGTGTATCGGGACAGGGGTTATTCACCGAGTTACCGAACGGGGCGTTCTATCGGGATGGCGTATCTTGAGACGCCCGAGCTCAAATCGGGAGACCGCACAATTTTGCAGGCAGGGATGACATTTGCGGTCGACGGTGGCATATCTGTAGATGGCCAATATGGTGGCCGGATTGGCGATTCGATTGTCGTGACGGCGGAGGGATTTGAGTATCTGACCGAGTATCCTCGCGAGGTTGTGGTGATCAGATCGTAGGAGTTAACCCATCAGATGACCGCAATAGCCCTTTCTGGAATTCAGGAGTGAAGCCCCTTTATGAAAAATGACATTTTCTGGGTGGATGCGTTCAGTGCAGAACCCTTCGGCGGCAACCCGGCTGTAGTCTGTGTCGGAACTGACGGTTTGTCCGATGTACAACTGCAGCATCTCGCAAATGAATTTAATGTTTCCGAGAGTGTTTTTATTGCGGGCGGCGACGGCGAGTACTCAATCCGCTGGTTTACGCCGACCAAGGAACTTGCTCTCGTTGGCCACGCGACGCTCGCCGCGGCCCACGTGGTGTTGTCTGTTCTGGAACCGGATCGGTCAGAGGTGCAGTTTTCGTCTCCGATAAGTGGTCAGTTGGCGGCCTATCGGGATGAAGCGAATGTCGCCATTGTCCTGCCCGCCGATGATCCTGTTATCTCTGAGCCGCCAGCTGCGCTGATTCAGGGCCTTGGACGGACGCCGGCAAGCACCCTCAAAGGCCGCCACTACGTTGCGGTGTTTGATGATCCTGAAGAGGTGGCGGCGCTCGAGCCTAAATTTGACGTTCTGGAGACGCTAGATCTTCCAACCATAGCGGTTACTGCGCGTGGACATGAATCGGACTACGTCCTGCGGTTTTTTGCGCCAGCCAACGGCGTTCCGGAAGATCCGGTATCCGGCGTTGCCCAGTGCTCGCTGATGCCATACTGGGCCTCGAAGCTTGCGAGAGCGGAATTGACGTCGCGGCAACTTTCACCAAAGGGCGGTGAGATGAACTGCAAGATGCTTGATGAAGGCGTACGGATAGCTGGTCCCTGCTGCACGATCTTTTCCGGGGTCCTTGAAAACTGTTGATTTCTGTCGAGGTTTAAATAGTGCCGTCTCGCACACTATGGCTCTTTTTCTATCCCTCCCATCCTGACAACTGAGCGCTCACGCAGTAATATCTCACAACCGTTTTGGGAGGATGCTGAAATAAGGCTTGTAGTGCGCTAGAAGAATAGCGCCGATCAACGGGCCGCCACCGTCGCTGAAAAAAGCGATTTAGAACGAGCAGCCATGCTGCAATCTCAACCGCGAGGAGGAAGCGAATGAGTCAGAGCGAAGGGTTTGGTGCCTACACCGATTTTGGCAGACTGCGAACCGCAATTGTCGGCAGTGCGCAAGGGCTTGCCCTGCCGCCGTTTAATCCGACGCTGCATCACTATAACGATGAGGTGCAGGCGGCGCTCAAGGCGAGTGGGGATCAGCCGCTCGATATCGCTAAGGCGATGCCGGAGCGTTGGGAAAAGACCGCCGAGCAGTTGGATAATTTGGCCGCGTTATATGAAGCCAATGGAATCAAGGTGCATCGCCCGAGACCCTATAGCGATGAGGAGCGCCAATACCTTGCAGAGGCACAGCCTGGCGCTTCGCTACTGTATCCCGCGGACCCGGTCTACACCGTAGGCAAGCATTATCTGGAAGTAAATATCCGCAGGGCCTATCGGCGCAAGGAGGTATTTCCTTTGCGGGAAATTGTCGCGCCCTTGCTGGCAGCGGATCCGGAAGCCCATCATGCGATCATGCCTGCGGTGCAGCCTTTTGCGCCATCCAGTGATGGGCCGGGACCGTATCTTGAAGGTGGCGACATTATCTGTTTCCAAAACCATCTTTTCGTTGGCGAGTCCGACATCGCGACCAACCGTGCCGGAACGGACTGGCTGATCGACTACATAACGCCCTTCGGTTATCAGGTGCATCCGATGCCGATGCACGGCACGATCCTGCATCTTCTGGGCACCATGGTTCTGGTCGCCGAGGGAGTCCTGCTGCTGTACCGGGATGAACTGAAAGAGCCGCTGCCGGCGCCATTGGCCGACTGGGATGTTATCGAGTTGACCGAACAAGAGGCGAGGGCGTATGCCACTGTGGGCGTCAGTCTGGATGAGAAACGTTACGTCATTCCGGCCGGGCTGGGCCGCGTCTGTGATGAACTTGCCAAACGCGATGTGGAACCCATCGAGATAGCATACGACTACGTCAGTTACTGGGGCGGCTGCGTATCCTGCTCGACCCATGCAATTTTGCGGGACCCCTGATTTGATGAGCCCACCTGAGGTGGATCTAGCGCCGGAGTTGACCAAGCAGATACTGGATGCTGTTGATCAGGGGTTTGAGCAGCAGTTGACGTTCACCCAACAGATGATGGCGCTGGATTCGACCCGTGGCAACGAGCATCGGGCCCAGGCGTGTTTTTTCGAGGCACTTGATTTTCGAGGTTATGAGATGGACCAGTGGTCCATCGATGTTGCCCAGATTGAAAGTCACCCGGGGTTCTCCCCCGTCAAGGTCAGCTACGACAATGCGGTCAATGTGGTCGGTACGCACACGCCTGAGGAAACTAAAGGCCGGTCCCTGATCCTCAACGGCCACGTAGATGTGGTACCGACAGGGCCCGTGGACATGTGGACACGCCCGCCTTTTGAACCCTGGATCGAAGGTGACTGGCTTTATGGCCGGGGCGGCGCCGATATGAAGGCGGGTCTTTGCGCTAATCTGGCAGCGCTTGATGCGCTTGAAACCCTGGGGTGGCAGCCCGCCGCACGCGTCCATCTGCAGTCTGTAACGGAAGAAGAGTGCACCGGTAACGGAGCATTGTCGGCGCTGGTCAGGGGCTATCGGGCAGATGCCGCCCTCATTCCGGAGCCCGAAGAAAATATGCTGGTGCGGGCCAATACCGGGGTGATCTGGTTCCGGGTTCATGTGCGAGGCAGGCCGGTTCATGTGCGCGAAGCAGGCCAGGGCGCGAATGCGATCGAAGCCGCGGTGTCTCTGATTCCGCCGCTCAAGGCGCTTGAGCGCAAGTGGAACAGCTCCCGTTCGGAGCATCGCTATTTTGAATCACTGGAGCATCCGATCAATTTTAATATCGGCAAGATTGTTGGGGGTGATTGGGCTTCTTCGGTTCCCTCGTGGTGCACCTTTGATGTGAGGGCTGCTATTTATCCGGGTGTCGATCCTCGTGAAGCTGCCAGAGAGATCGAAGAATGTATTTCAACGCACGCAAGCGAGCATACCTTTTTGCGTGATAACCCACCCCAAGTGGAATACAACGGGTTTTTTGCCCGTGGTTATGTTCTGGAGGAAGGGAGTGAGGCTGAGCAGGTGCTGGGTCAGGCCCATGCCGCGAGCTTTGGGGCTAGCCTTGAGTCTTTTGTGACCCCGGGGTATCTCGACGGCAGGGTATTCGTGCTGTATGACGATTGCCCTTGTCTGGTGTATGGCCCCGTTTCCCGAGATATTCATGCCTTCGACGAGCGGGTCAGCCTCGCGTCGCTGAAGCGTGTGACCGGGACGATCGCGCTCTTCGTGGCTTCCTGGTGCGGTCTTGAACCTCTTACTCGTCGGGATCGTCACCCCGCTTAATCTGCATCGAAAGACCGACCTGCTCCCGGGCGGCACCCGAGAGTTCGCCGATGGCTTTCGCCCCGAACCGCTGGGTAATCTGGTCGAGCGTCTGATTAAGCGTTTCCCTTTTCGCCTTTCGCTTGGCACCAAATAACGGCAGCTGATCAGCAGACTCGTCTGTCAATCCTGTGCAGCCCACCCCGAGCAGGCGAATCGCGTCTTTCGGTCCGGATCGGCGCAGAAGGTCGGTGGCACGTTCGGCGATCGTTCGGCCGTCATCGGTGGGTTGGAGTAATGTCGTTCGTCGGGTAAAGACGGGATACCCCCGAACCCCGGGACCCGTGCGCCTGGCCGACTTCCACTTCAGGACCACAGTATGCGCGCGAACCCCGTCGTTTCTGAGCCGCCGGGCGACAGACTCCGCGTGCTCTCGGATTAGCGGTTCGAGTTGCTGGTAATCTGAAATGTCTTTGCTGAACGTGTGTTCCTCACTGTACGAAACCGCTTCGCGGTAGGGTTCCACCTCGCGCATATCCTCCCCGCGGGCCAGTTTTGCGATCTCGACACCCCAGTCACCCAGCGCATGGCGCAGGGTTTCATCATCCGCGTTGGCAATATCACCTATCTGTTTAAAGCCCAGTGCTTCCAGTCGTTCTTGGGCGACCGGACCTATTCCCCAGATCCGGCTAATCGGCAAGGCCGTAAGAAATTTCTCAACTTCATTCGTTTTGACCTCAAGCAGGCCATCAGGCTTTGCACCTGCACTGGCAATCTTGGCGACCATTTTCACCGGCGCAATCCCGACAGAGACTGGCAGCGCGAGCACTTCACGGACCTCGCTGCGCAACTGCTGCCCCACCTTCTGCGCAGGACCCATTAACCGATCGCTGCCGGTCAGATCAAGAAAGGCTTCATCCAGCGAGACGCGTTCCACAACGGGAGAGAAGTTTCGGAAGATCTCGAAGAGCCGGGCAGATTCCTTTTTGTAGAGCGCCATGTTGCCGCGGACAAAAGTGAGGTCTGGACATCGGCGACGCGCCTCGACCGAAGGCATAGCTGAGCGCACGCCAAACTGCCTTGCCTCATAACTTGCCGCTGCTACGACGCCACGCGGGCCACTACCGCCGACCGCGAGGGGTCGATTTCTCAACTCAGGGTGATCACGCTGCTCAACGGATGCATAAAAGGCATCCATGTCGGCATGCATAATGACCCGGCCATGACGGTTTAAGACACTCATCGACAGCAAACCTTACGATCTTTTTTGCTGCATTGGCAAGCACTCAGCCCGTATTGCGAAGGCCTGCAGCAATTCCGTTAATCGAAAGCAGCAACGCCCTTTGCATCTGGTCGTTACGATCCCGGGTTCTGTCTCGGCGGCTGCGGGTGAGGAGTTCGACCTGCAGCACGCTGATCGGATCAAGGTAGGCGTCCCGTACCTCGAGAGTTCTGCGCAGCATGGGCTTGTCGGACAGTAACGCGGTGCCAGTGATCGAGGTAATCATTTCGGTGGTAAGCGCATGCTCCTCGACGACCTGGTCGAAAAGGGGATGCAGCGCGGGATCGACCAGACGTTCGACATAATGGCGCGCGATGGCAAGGTCGGTCTTGGCCAGAGTCATTTCAACATTCGAAACGAATGTTGAGAAGTAGTGCCATTCTGCGTACATCTGACGCAGGTCGTTTTCGTGTCCGGCTTCGGTAACGGCGCGCAGGCCGCTACCGGCACCGAACCATCCAGGTATGATCTGGCGCGACTGAGTCCAGCCGAATACCCACGGGATGGCTCGAAGGTCGGCGATGCCCGCTTGGGCGGCGGCGCGGCGGGCGGGCCGGGAGCCGATGTTCATCGATCCAAGTTCTTCAACCGGAGTCGAAGCTGTGAAGTATTCGGCTAGCCCTGGGTGTTCGACGAACCCTCGGTAGGCGGTGAAGGCGGCGTCGGAGGCCTGCTCCATGATCTCGTACCAGGCCGAGATGGAGTCTTCGTCGTGTCGGGGAGCCTTGTGGGCAAGAGAGCTTTCCAGGAGAGCGCTGACAGCGAGGTTCAGGTTTCGCCGGGCGATCGCGGGCAGGCCGTATTTGTCGGCGATGACCTCGCCTTGTTCAGTAAGTTTGATCTCACCATCGACGACTCCTGGGGGCTGGCTGAGAATCGAGGCGTGGGTGGGTCCGCCCCCACGACCAATGGTCCCACCGCGGCCGTGAAATACTCGGATCCGGATACCAGACTCCTCGGCTACTTCCTGGATGATACGCAGGGACTTGTGGATCTCCCACTGAGAAGTGGTGATGCCGCCGTCCTTGTTGGAGTCGGAGTAGCCGACCATGACCTCCTGCTGATCGCCGCGCAGGGCTAGTAGTTGGCGGTACGAGCAGTCGCTGAACAGGGTTCGGAGGGTTGGCCCGATAGCCCTCAGGTCTTCAATGGTCTCGAACAGAGGAACAAAGTCCAGTCGGGCGACCCCGGATCCAAGGTCAACGAGGCCAACCTCTCGTGCAAGCAGCACAGGCGCAAGGATATCGTCGACACCCCGGGTCATGGACACGATGTAGGCGCCGATGATCTCATCCCCATCCTGGTCCATGATCGACCGCAGCGTCCGGAACAGCGTGAGGCTGTCATGTTCGTCGTGCCCGTGGGGCGGTGCCAGAGGACGCCGGCTGTCCAGTTCCTCGATAAGTCGATCCGACCGTTCTTCTGGAGTCATGTCACCGTATGCCACGCCGAGGGGTCCGAATAACTCGGCCAATGCTTCGTGGTGGCGACCCGAGTGTTCGCGAATGTCGAGACTAGCGAAGTGAAAGCCAATGGCACTAACGATGCGTCGGACGCGGGCGAGCCGCCCGTCGGCAATCAGTGCGCCATTGTGGGTACGCAACGAATGGTCCATGACTGTCAGTTCGGCCGCTAACTCCTTAGGAGAACGGTAAGCGTCGGCGGCGCGCTGGCGCGTCGCCGACAGGCGCTTGCCGATAACGGCGCAGCGCAGTCGGTAGGGCTCAAGCAGCCGGGTCGGCGTCAGCACGTCTGGGTGGTTCGTCTGGTCGGTCGAAACGGCGGTTGCCATCTCTTCAGAGATCTCATAGAGGCGTCCGCTCATCGAGACGTCGTCAGAGAGTTGGTTGATCTCGGCGATGAGCAGTTCGATGGCTCGGTCGCGCTGCAGGTTGAGGACGGCGACGGTCGTATCAGGCAAGACGTTGGGGTTGCCGTCCCGATCGCCGCCTACCCATGAGCCGAACCGGACCGGTACGTGCTCGGGTCGCAGTTGCTGGCCGATATCGCCAAGGGTCGCAGCGATCGTGTCAAAAAGATCAGGCAGTGCGTCGCTGACTGTCTGGGAAAGATAGTAGAGGACGAATTTTGCTTCATCAAAGGGGTCGGGCCTTTCGTGGCGGATCTCATCTGTCTGCCAGATGGCCTCAATCATCTCGTCAATACGGCGGTCGATGCGGTCACGTCCTATCTGGGTGCAGCGCGTATCTCCCCTTTCCTCAAGCAGGTCGGCAACGGTCGCGAGCTTTTTGAGAATGGACCGCCGGGAGGCTTCCGTGGGATGAGCAGTGAATACCGGTCTGAAGTCCGCCCGGTTGACAAGATCGCCGATCTCAGTAGCGCTGACACCAGAATCGAGAAGGCTGCGAACTGTTTCTCCGAAGTGACTACCCGCCCGGGTACCGCCAACATTGAGGTCCTCGATACGGTGCTCCTGCTCGGCAATATTGGCTAGGTGGAAGTAGACGGTGAAGGCTCGGACCAGGTGAATGGCTCGGTCACCGTCGAGACCGGCCAGCAGATCAGTGAGTTCGGCCGTGACTCCAGTTGGGGTGCTTGTCTGGCGGAGTCTCTGGGCAAGATGTCGTACCTCTTCGACGGTATCGAGGAGTTCCTTGCCGTGTTGGCGGATAAGGGTATCACCCAACTGGTGACCCAGTCGCCGGATGTCGGCGCGCAGTGCCGCGTCAGCGGTCTCGGCCCGCGTCGGGATAGCGTCATCAGGACAAGAGGTGTTTGCCATGGGCGCGACAGTACGGGCATTGCGAAAGTGATACAAGCAGAAAATTACCCCTCCCTGGAATTGGTGTGACACGGGAAGAGGCGCCGGTTTTCTGGATTTCCCTCTTTTACTTGGACCCTAAAGGGGTCACTTGCCCCATATCGCATAAGTCTTTCTTGATGCGGCTAATCAATAATCGCACTCATTACGGGCGGCAGTTCGCCGTATCCGTCTCGGTGCAAAAAGGGTGCTTGAGGTTTTCAACGCGGGTACAAGGTCGACTCTTGTTCTCTTCGTTTCGGTACCGGCGTTGGGCGGGTGTTGATCACTGTCTCTTGAGGCAGGAGATTCAGTGGTTACATCTCATTATGCAGGCGCTCGCCTGGTTAATGAGATCCTTCTAGTCGACCAGGTTGAGTTCCTTGCTGTAGCCAAAAAGGCCAGGCGTACCACCCGTATGGATAAAGAGGGTCGACTGGCTCTTTTCTATGTTGCGGACATGTTTTAGACAGGCCGCCATCGACT
>MPLU02346055.1_pt1 | contig 10821 bp, 13 predicted proteins | sample 1617381 | NCBI WGS metagenome assembly MPLU02 (sample SAMN05944801, study PRJNA350692) | marine metagenome | biome: marine; feature: ODZ; material: water; isolation source: 90 m water sample filtered on 0.2 um supor filter | place: Pacific Ocean | collected 2012-04-08 | depth 90m m | reverse complement strand
GCATCTATGCTCAAAAATATTTAAACTCCGGCAAGCAGCATGGAATTTTTGAATGAAGAAATTATTAATAATTTCTATCTCACTAATAATGATTTCTTATTGCTCAGGTGAGACCTCTTCATCAAATGATCAAGTGATGGTCGAAGAGGAGAATGAGGAAAAAGATTTATATATAATTGACTATCTTGCTGATGAAATTGACGTGGACTGGCTGGTTGAATGTATAGTTTCTAAAGGCTGGGACAATATTCCAAAGATAGAAGGAATGGGTAATACAGTCAATCTAATATTTGAGGGTCCTTGGGATGGTTCGCTTTATGACTCTTTAGTAGATGAATGTGAAGAAGAAAGAAGAGCGGATGAAGGAGATCATCAGGAGGATGAAGGAATAAAGGCCAAAAAAGCTGAAGAAATTCTACAAGAAAATTTAGGATCTTATGCTGGACTATGGCAAGAACCAGGTGTTGAGTGGATAGATTTTAATTTCAATACGGAGTATATTCTCTGCGATGATCCCGACGGCTATTGCGCAGGTTGGGAACAAAACGCAAGTCAAGAGTGTAAAGATAGCTATATTTTTAAGCGAAATTTAACACAAGAAGAACAAGAAAATAATTGGAAATATGAAAGATGTATTTATCAAATGGTATTTAAGCCATTTAATCCTCTCGTCGAAGATCGTACACCCACTCCATTAACTCAGGAACAAAAAGACAATGCTGAAAGGTTAAGAGAGTATGGATGGAATAAAGCTCAAGATATAGAAATTACTTTTAGAGTTGCTAGTGATATTCCAGAAGAAGTTGTAGAAGCCTCAAAAGATGGAATGTATAAAGCGATTGAAGTTTTAGGAAATTATGGTCCTATGAGAGTATATTACATAGGAAACGATGTTGATGTTATTGATGATATAATTTTGGATTTCTGTGAATTTAATTATCCTGGTGAGCCAGTTCAACGGTGCATAGATGATCAAGGTCAAGGAATGAGAGAGATGGCTTATATATATCCAGGAGCAAATGGATTTGCACAACATTCATGGTATATAGAAAAACCCGTACAGTCATTTGTTCATAACCCATCAGCAGGTGAAAACAATGAATTCATGTATGAACTTAATCGTGACAGAATGGTTAACGCTCATGAATATTTTCACGTTTATCAAGAAGCTCATGTTTTATATAGACCAAGCTGGATAGGTTTTGGATGGGACATACCTAGATGGGTTGGGGAAGGTAGTGCTGTATATTTTGAAACTAATCTTGGCAATAAAAATGGTTGGGGGAATAGAAATGAAATAGTTAAAGAATCTCTATATACCATTGCGGAACATAGAGCAAGGTTTCCTGGATTATCAGTTGGTGATACTGAGTCAGAAGAACAAATCCAAAGAATAAATCAATATTGTTTTCAGATGTGCTTGGGAGGTCTTCAGTATGAATTCGGCCATATTGCATTCGAGCTTTTAGCAAAGAAAACATCTCCAGATGCAATTATTCTTGATTTCTGGCCGATTGCTGCAGAGTATGGATGGTATGAAGCTTTTAATCAGGTCTTTTCTATGACTACTGAAGAGTTTTATGAAGAATATGAGGAGTTCTTAAGGAAACCTTTTAATGAACAGCTTGAAGAACTTACTGGATAAAATTTTTGTAAATTAAATGAAACTTAAAGGTACTGAATTTCAAATTTTAGTATGGAAAGAAATAGCCAAAATTCCATACGGCCAAACTAGAAGTTATAAAGAATTAGCAACAGCTATAGGAAAACCAAATAGTTCAAGAGCTGTTGCAAATGCATGTGGTAAGAATCCTTATGCTCCTGAGATACCATGCCATAGAGTTATAAGATCAGATGGTCACATTGGAGGATATAGTGGATCTGGTGGAAAAAAGAGAAAGAAACAGCTTTTAGAACAAGAAGGGTTAATTTTTAAGTACTAGCGGCCACGGCAGGATTCGAACCTGCGACACCAGGTTTAGGAAACCTGTGCTCTATCCCCTGAGCTACGCGGCCAAGAAAAACAGACTAAACTATTATTTCATAAATAACTCTATACGAAAGGATAAAGTTGTTTGCAGTTGAAGCAAAAAACCTAAAGAAAACATTTAAATCAAAAGATGGGGATGTAGAAGCCGTTAAAGATGTAAGTTTTCATGTAAATCAAGGTGAAATATTTAGTATTTTAGGTCCTAATGGTGCTGGGAAAAGTACAACCATATTAATGCTTACAACTCTCTTGAGAGTCACATCAGGCAATGGGAGTATTTTAGGATTAGATGTAGAAAAAGAAGATAAGAAAGTAAGAGAGAAAATTGGTATTGCTTTACAAGACACAGGTATAGATAACTTACTTACGGGAAGAGAGTTATTTTTTACAACTGCAAGGTTATGGGGTTTTTCAAAATCAGATGCTGAGACTCGGACTTCTGATTTGCTCGAATTAGTTGGATTAAATGAAGCTGCAGAGAGAAGAGTTAAAACATATTCAGGAGGAATGAAGAGAAGACTTGATTTAGGATTGAGTCTTGTACATAAACCAGAGGTTTTATTTTTAGATGAGCCAACAACTGGTCTTGACCCTGGGTCACGAAGAGTTCTATGGGATGAAATTAAAAGACTCAGAGAAGATGGTGTAACAATAATCCTTACAACACAGTACCTTGAAGAAGCTGATGAGTTGGCAGATAGGATTTCAATCATTGATAATGGCCTAGTAGCTGCTGAAGGTACTCCGGACGAGTTAAAAGCTTTAATCGGTGGCGACGTAATAACTTTTATATTTCAAAATGATGAAAATGCAAAAAAAGCAAAAGATTTGGTAGAAAATTCTGAGGCAGAAAAAAATCAATTAAGAGTTACTGTTGAGAATGGTGCTGAAAAAATTCCTGATTTAATAAAGTTACTTTCAGAAAATGAATTAGAAGTACTTTCTGTTTCAGCAAACAAACCTTCTCTTGATGATGTTTTCCTTCAAGTTACTGGATATCGCCTCGAAGGGGCAAAAGAGGATGAAGAAATGAGTGAAAATGAATAATCCAAGTGCTCCATTTTTACTACAGCTAGGAATCTTAACGAAAAGACTTTTATTAAGGTTGGCCAGGAGACCTTTAGCTGAGTTGCCAAATATATTTATTTCTGCATTCTTTTTATTAGTTTATGATGGCGCACTAGGGGGAGTCTTTGGAGGAAGTGCTGCAGGTACTCCTTTTGATTTTGCAAATGGTAATTTTTTAAATTTTATCTTACCTGTCTCAATTGTTTCAGCTTCAGTTAGTGGTGGAGCTTCAGGAATTTATTTAGTAGAAGATATAGAATCAGGAGTTTTTAAAAGATATCAAGGGATGCCTATATCAAAATGGGCGATTATTCTTGCTCCAATTGCTGTAGGGGCAATTCGAGTTTTGCTACAAGCAACTTTGATAATGACTTTAGGCAATTTAATCGGGGCTGACCCAGCAACAGGATTAGGAGGATATTTCGCAGTATTAGCAATGGCATTTTTCTGGGGTATGGGTTTTGCTGGATATTCTGTTGCAGCTGGAGTTAGGTCTGGTTCTTCACAAGGAGCTCAGGCTGCTACCTTCTTATTTTTTCCAGCATTATTTTTAGCACCAACCTTTACCCCTAGATATGCATTAAAAGGATGGCTTGAAACAGCAGCAGCTTATAACCCAACTACGTATGTTCTAGAAGGAATGAGAGCCATAATGATTGAAGGTTGGGTTTTAGATGCAATCTTGAAAGGATTTTTAGTTGCTGGTGGATTTGCTTTTGTGACTCTTACATTTGCTGTTCTTTCAGTAAGAACAGCAACGGAAAAATCGTAATTTAGGATTTAAATAGTGATTAAAACTCATTATTCTATATACTTCGTAAGGAAATTATGGAAACAAATATAGTAGCAACAGTTAGAAAAGATACAGGTTCTGCAGAATCTAGACGATTAAGATCTTCGGGTTCAATACCAGCCATTGTTTATGGTTTAGGAATGGAACCAAAATCTGTATATATTGATGCAAGGGAATTTAATAATGCACTTAAAACTGAAGCTGGTTCAAACGTTATTTTAAATTTATCAATTGGGAAAAAGGACACCGTTACAGCTCTTCCAAGAGAGATACAAAGACACCCTTACAAAGATCAAATTGTTCATGTTGACCTGATACAAGTTGACCTCACACAGACTGTTGAAGCCAACGTTTCACTTAATTTTACTGGAATCCCAATTGGGGTTAAAGATGAAGGAGGTGTTATTCAGACAATAAATAACACAATTACTATTGTTGCTCTACCAACAGCTATACCTTCATCACTTGAAATAGATATATCTGAATTAAATGTAGGGGACAATGTAGTAGCAAAAGATGTTGACCTACCAGAGGGAGTGACTTTAGCAACAGAGGATGATGATTCTATATTAGTTACAGTCAATATTCCAAGAGCAGTTGTAGAAGAAGAGGAAGGTCTCGGAGAAGGTCTTGAAGGCGAAGAGGGCGTTGAAGGAGAAGAAGGCGCTGAAGGAGAAGGAAGTGAAGAGACTGGTGAGGAATCTGATCAAGACGAATCCTCAGAGGAAAGTGGAGAATAGAAAAAATTTAACCTTTGTTGGTCTTTGGAATCCTCAACAAGAATACAAGAAGACCAGGCACAATATAGGTGCAGATTGTTTACTTAACTTCTCTGAAAAGAATCAAGTTAATCTAAAAACTCATAAATCTGGAAAATTTCAAATAGGAACATATGAGACGGAGGAACATCTAATTGATCTAGTCATTCCAATGGTATCTATGAATAATTCAGGAGAGTCAGTAAAAGAGTATGTAAAAAATAAAAACATAGATTATTCGAATATTGTGGTTATACATGACGATATAGACCTGGGTTTTGGAAGGTTAAGGCTAAAAATAGGCAGTGGTGACGGTGGTCACAATGGTATTAAATCTATTAATAATGTTATTAGTTCAACAGAGTATTTTCGTTTAAGAATAGGAGTTGGAAGGCCTCCTGCTGGTGTTGACCCAGCTAAATATGTACTTTCTCGCTTTACATCTGATGAAATAGAAGAAGTTAATTTTTTAGTAGAAGATGCGATGGATATTGTTAAAGTATTTTCTAAAGACAAAGAAATGGCTATAAAACAAGCTTCTGAGCGAAGAATAATAGATGTAGTGTAATGAAAAAAAATATTCCTGATTTGCTTGCCTGGTTCAGACTTTTATCGTCTCCTGTTATATTGTTTCTTTTATTAGCTGATGGTTCTGATAAAGGATTGATGCTGGTACCTGCAGTTATTGCCTTCATTGCAGCTTGGACAGATTATTTTGACGGAATGCTTGCAAGGAAATGGGACGTATCAACAAAAACGGGAGCTTTCCTAGACACAATTGCTGATAAGATTTTTGTCTCAACTATTTTTATAGGATTCACTGTAATTGGAAGAGTAAATATTTGGATTACAGTATTACTAATTGCAAGAGAATTTATTGTAATGGCTTTAAGAGGAATAGCTGGTAACGAAGGAAAGATGATTCCTCCAAGTATTACTGGAAAATTAAAAGCAAGTTTTCAGTTTTGGTCAATTGGTTTTGTTATGTTAGATTTTGATGTTAATTTACTAAGTTACGACCTAGATGAAGTAGTTGTAGTTCTCGCTCTTATATTTTCTTATATTTCAGGATATCAATATTTTCGAGAGTACTATAAAAACCAATAATGGAATATGAAAATATATTTATAACCGGTTCAACCGGAGTTGTTGGCAAACCATTATTGAAAAAGCTAGCTGGCAAAGGTCACAAAGTATATGCTCTGGATCGATCAAAAAATAGTAACGATGAGTTTGAGAAAATTGGAGTAACTTCTATTCAAGGAGACTTATTCGATGACTCTTTGAAGGATAGATTGTTTAATTTAGATATAGATGCAATTTTTCATGTAGCTGGTGTCAATCAGATGTGTGCAAAGAATCCTTCCCATATGTTTAAAACAAATATTGAAGGAACAAAGTCAATGCTTGCTTTAGGCAATTATTTGAAAATTAAAAAATTTGTATACACTTCTTCAGCTGTAACTCTAGGTGAGGAACATGGAACTGTTGGCTCAGAATCCTCAGAGCATCGAGGTACTTTTTTAAGTAAGTATGAAGAATCAAAATATCTTGCAGAAAAAGAAGCTTTCAAATATACAAAAGACTTTGAATTTGTATCTATCAACCCTTCCTCAGTACAAGGCCCAGGAAGAGTATCAGGAACAGCAAAATTATTAATTTCAACACTAAGAAAAAAATATCCACCACTTATAAAAAATAATATTTCAATTATTGATATTGATGACTGCACAGAAGGTCATTACAAGGGATTATTAAAAGGCAAAGACAATGAACGATATGTTTTGAATAGTTTTTATTTACAAAGTTATGAACTTGTAGATATATTGAAGTCTATTACAGATTGGCAGGGGAGCCCAATTTATATACCTAAATCAATTCTTAAAACAGTTGGTCCAATAGGAGATTGTATAAAACTATTTTCTTCAAGCCCTCCGTTTATTTGTTCCGAATCTATAAGAGTTTTAACTAACGGTCATTTATATGATGGCTCAAAAGCAAAAAAAGAGCTCGGAGTTAAATATATAAAAGTTGAAGATTTTATTAAAAAAACTGTTAACTGGTTAATAGATGAAAAACATATAGCTTTGAAGAAAATATAATATTTTAATGAAAGAGTTTGATGAATTAGTAGATATTATTTCAAAGTTAAGAGAAGACTGTCCTTGGGACAAAGAACAAACACATGAGTCTCTTTCCAAGCATTTGATTGAAGAGGCATACGAATTACTAGACTCACTTGCAAAGCTGAATGATGAAGATGAGTCTTTTAAAAACTTAGAGAGCGAATTAGGAGATTTATTATTACAAGTCTTGCTTCATTCAAAGATCGCTAGTGAGAATGGATATTTTTCTATTGTTGGTGTAGTAGATTCACTAAATAAGAAACTTGTTAAAAGACATCCTCATGTATTTGGAGATGTAAAGCTAGACAGCCCAAAGGAAGTAGAGAAACAATGGGAGAAAATAAAACAAGAAGATAAAAATTCAATATTTGATGATATTAATAAAAATCTACCTGCAATCACAACTGCATTTAAGGTACAAAGAAAAGCTGAAAGTATAAATTTGTCTTATAAGAACTATGAAGAGGCTCTTGAAGACTTGATTTCTGAGATAGACGAGTTAAAGCATGCATTAAGTCAAGATGAAAAAAAATATGAATTAGGTGATGTCTTATTTTCTTTAATTAATGTTTCAAGATACATAGAAGCTGATCCAGAAATACAGCTTAAAAAATCAACTGAAAGATTCATTAATCGTGCAAAATATGTTGAATCAAAGATAAATGATAATTCTGACATTGAAACACTATGGAATGAAGCAAAGAAAGCTGAAATAGAATAGAAAACTTTTAAATTTCTGTTAGTTTTAGATAACAGGGTTATGAATACAAAAATAGAAAAAATTCACGCTAGATATATATTAGATTCTAGAGCTAATCCTACAGTTGAGGTAGATATTACCTTAGAGGATGGTTCTTTTGGTCGTGCAGCAGTTCCATCAGGAGCTTCAACAGGAAAACTTGAAGCCCATGAATTAAGAGATGGAGATAAAGCTTATTTAGGCAAAGGTGTTAATAAAGCTGTTGAAAATATAAATACATCTATAAAAGATATACTGATTGGTCAAGACGCTGAGAATCAAAAAAATATTGATCAATTAATGATGGATTTTGATGGTTCTGATAATAAAGGAAAATTAGGTGCAAATGCAATATTGGCTGTTTCTCTCGCAAACCTAAAAGCTTTTTCAAAATTATCAAATAAATATATATATGAGATCATTCCAAATATATATGGAACACCTTCTCTTCCTGTGCCATTCATGAACATTTTAAATGGTGGTGCTCATGCAGATAATAAGGTTGATATACAAGAGTTCATGATTGTTCCTTATGGTTTTGATACTTTTGATTCTTCATTACAAGCAGGGGTGGAGATTTATCATACTCTTAAAGAATTATTAAAACAAAAAGGCCTCTCAACAAATGTAGGAGATGAAGGAGGCTTTGCTCCAAATCTTAATTCTTCATCAGAAGTTATAAAGACGATAATAGAAGCTATTGAAAAGTCAGGTTATAAGCCTGAAGAGGAAGTTTCGATAGCACTAGATGCAGCAGCTTCGGAGTTCCACAAGGATGGGAAATATTTTATAGAAGATGAAGAACTAAGTTCTATTGAGATGGTTGATTATTTAGTTGAACTAGCAAATCAGTATCCAATAATTTCAATTGAAGATGGTCTTAGTGAGGATGACTGGCAAGGTTGGTCTTTATTAACAGAAAAAATTGGAGATAAAATACAACTTGTTGGTGATGATCTTTTTGTAACTCAGGAAAAAATGTTAGAAAAAGGAATAAATCAAGATGCAGCCAATTCTATTCTTATAAAAATTAATCAAGTTGGCAGCATAACTGAGACACTTGAGACAATGAATTTAGCTAAAGAGAACAATTATACATCTATGGTGTCTCATAGGTCAGGAGAAACAGAGGATACTTTTATTAGTCATTTAGTTACAGGAACTTCAAGCGGGCAAATAAAAACAGGAGCTCCAGCAAGGTCAGAACGAGCAGCAAAATACAACGAACTCCTTAGGATTGGAGAAAAAGTAGGTTATGAAACTTTTAACAATAAAAAATGGAAAAATTAAAACTTTTTAAAGGAAATTTGACGGTAAAGGTTTTCGTTTTAGGCCTTGCCTTTATGTCATTATTTTTTGTTTTTGATACTTGGGAAGGTAGTTTTAATCAATATAAAACATTAGAAAATCAATTTAAAAATAGAATCCAAGATATAAATGAATTGAAGGGGGAGATAGAAGTATTAACACAACAAATAGCAAATCTTGATGACCCTGAGAAAGTTGATCTTATATTACGTGAAAATGGATACGGAAAACCTGGTGAAACAATAGATGTTTTTGAAGTTCCTGAGCCAGTAACACCTTTAGATGAGCAATTTCAAAGCGATAGAGGTAAAAGTTTTATTGAGTATTTTGTTGAGTTCATTGTTGGAACAAATGGTGAGTAAAAATAAAAAAATTGTAGAAACTCAACTAAACAGGTCGCTCAGAAGCAAAGTGGATGTTGTAGCAAGTTGTCACTTCAATCTTCCTGCTGTAATTAAAGTTCCTTCTAACTTGGATGATGGGACACCTTTTCCAACAAGCTATTGGCTTACTTGCCCCATGTACAATAAAAAAGTAGGCTCTCTTGAATCTCAAGGTCTAATTAAAGAATTAGATAAACAGTTAAATGAAAATAAGGATTTGAATCAAAAATGGGCTGAGAGGCAAAAATCTTATGAAGAAGAAAGAAATAGAGAAAATAAAAATAAAGAAAATTTAATTAACCCAACAGGCGGGGTGGGTGGAGCAAAGGAAAGTATAAAATGTTTACATTCACATCTAGCCGATGAATTAGCTACTCAAAAAAATATTATTGGAAAGATAGTTTTAGAATCTGTTGGGAGTTTTAACTGTGAAGAGCCATGTATTGATGAAAACTTAAATAAAAATATTAAATGGAAGAGCAAGTGGTAGTAGTTGCTGCAATAGACTGTGGTTCTAATTCAACAAGATTATTGATATCTGAAGTTACAAATGGCGAATTAAATAAATTATATAAAACCCATAACGTAACAAAAACAAGTGAAGGGTTGGAGGAGTCAGGCAATATATCTTTAGAATCAAAAAAAAGATTATTCCAAACTTTAAGAACTTATCTTAAAGAAATCGAAAAATATGAAACAAATCAAATTTTATGTATTGGTACGGCAGTTTTTAGAGATGCTGAGAATTCGGAAGACATAATTGAAGAGATAAAACAAAAATTCAATCTTGAAATGAGAGTAATTACAGGAGAAGAGGAAGGACAGCTTACGAGCTTGGGCGTCCTTTCGGATCCAGCATTAGGAGACAATTTATTAATTGTTGATATTGGGGGTAGAAGTACAGAGATAATTTATGATCAACAAAATAAAATAAATGTTAACTCATTAAATTTTGGAGTTGTTTCTTTGAATGAAAGCTTCCTGAAACAAGATCCTATAACACTTAATGAAGAAAATTTAGCTTTTGAGTTTATAAATAGTAATTTAGATTTATTTCAAGATTTTTCAAATAGAAGTTTGATTGGAGTAGCCGGAACTTTTACTTCGATAGCTTCAATATTTTTAGACCAAAAAAAATATAATGATGAGGAAATACATTTGAAAAAGATTGATTATGAATGGATTGAATCTTTTTATAATAAACTTAAATTAATGACTGTTTCACAAATAATAGGAAAGCATAACTCTCTTGATCCAAAAAGAGGAAAGACTCTTACTTCGGGAGCATTATTGGTCTATTCTTTAATGAAAAAATTTGAAATAAATGAGCTAAAAGTTTCAAAAAGTGATATTTTAGAAGGGCTAATTCTAAAAAATTATTAAATTTAACTATTAGAAGGTAGCCCGGGTGGCGGAATTGGTAGACGCGACGGACTTAAAATCCGTTATTCGAAAGGATGTGGGGGTTCGAGTCCCCCCTCGGGCACTTAACTTAATATATATATTTATAAAATCAAATTAAAACAAAAAAAAAAGTTAAGAACCATTAACATAGGTAGCATTTTTTAATATTATAAATAACAGTTAAAGATACAATATCTTTGGCTACGTACGTATACAAAGGGGAAATAAATAATGAAGAAACCTTTATTGGTT
>MPLU02241441.1_pt1 | contig 10826 bp, 4 predicted proteins | sample 1617381 | NCBI WGS metagenome assembly MPLU02 (sample SAMN05944801, study PRJNA350692) | marine metagenome | biome: marine; feature: ODZ; material: water; isolation source: 90 m water sample filtered on 0.2 um supor filter | place: Pacific Ocean | collected 2012-04-08 | depth 90m m | reverse complement strand
TATTGTGGTCACTGTAGTTTGTTTGGGGTTAATGTTTCTTATCTTTTGCTCATTACTTTATTGTATAAAATCTAACCAATTCAAGGTTCCTCGTCACACGGTACGCACTCACGCCGTTCCATATAGAACACTGGAAACGGTACATCGCGGCGGGTTCATTACAGAAATGAGTTGAGGGCCACAAGCTATTTATTTGAAATAACTTAAAAAGTTATTCACACCTTGTTCACGTCATTTAATTACACGAGAACTGACAGAAAAGCTGGGCCATCGCTAAAACAAAAAGAGTATATTTGTCGTGTGAGCGGAAAAACCGACTTAAATACTCTCACGCAACACTCTCACGTTACCTCGTCGGACCGTTACACCGTCGCGATCCATTTTTTCCAGGAGCGGGATCAAAATTCGTCGCGTGCTGTCGATCGCTATCCGCAATTCGCTCGTGGTAGCCTGACCATGTTTTCGCAAGTGCTGCTTAACCCACAAGCGATAACGATAAAACTGTGAAGCCCCGAGTACCAACTCAGGGCTAACATCAATCACCTCACCGATTTCAATGAGAAACTGCAGCGCCTGCCGACCTGTGGGGTTTTCTGTGAAGTTTTTGCGCGGCGGCGGATCAGGCACCTGCAGAGCCTGACGAATTTTTTCGCCAAAATCCTTCAAATGCGGTGGAAGCGACGGCTTGTGACTGCTGCGGGTAATATGGTTTTGTCGGCGAATAAAGCCGTTACAACAAAGATCTGAAATAATTTCCGAAAAAAACCCATGCCCAGGAAAAGCCTGTTCAATGAGCGGACGCAGTTCCTCCAGGGGGAGTCCGGGCAATTCAGGGCGACGTGCATGCTCGGCGTCCACGCGTTGTGACATTGCGGCAATCGTCGATTGCCAACGGCCCATGTCTGCGATCCAACCGCCCGCCTTCACGACCTTGCGCGAGTCCAATAAACGCCTTAGAGCCTTGTCAATTTGTGCAGGCGAAAAAGAGGAAGGGCGCAAGAGTGTGCCACACTTAACAATGCCATCGTGTTTCAATTGTGTCTCGATCCACGTTTGTGGATCGTTAGGGGCGGCGATCCGCGCCTCAAGCAGTTGCGTTCTTGCAGGGACACGCATTTTCTTTCTATCTCCATTCACATCCAGCGCGAGCCCCCCCGCGAGGGTATCTGTTTCCTGCCAATTACGGATAACGATGCGATCCCCGGGCCAGACACATACAGACCGTTCAAAGCGCAGTTGGGCCAATCGTTTTTGCCCCGGCTCAATGACTCCACCATCCGCCAAAACCAATCTCGCCGGCGCGTGGCCGGTGCCATGATGCACACGCACACGCGTATTGTTTCGCAAAGGCAAAGCTTCAGCCGGAAGGCGAGGCGAACGCTCGAGGCAGACGTCGAGTGTTGCAGTGGTTTGTCCTAATTCAGGCAAAGTGATCGTCTCACCACGCTGCACGGCAGCGCGGGACAGGCCAGCAAGGTTAATCGCGGTTCGCGTGCCGGGATAGCCTACTTCCAGGTCACAGTTGTGGGACTGCAAACCTCGAATGCGCGTTTCACGACCCGAGGGGTGAAGGGCAACCTTTTGCCCCTTTTGGAGTGTCCCGCCGACAAGTGTGCCGGTGACCACCGTGCCTATCCCCTGCACTGTGAAGGTGCGATCCACCGCAAGGCGGGGTTGATTGCCGTCTTCATGAGGAGGTATTCCATCAACGAGAAAGGACAGGGCTGCCTTTAATTCATCCAATCCCACTCCGGTCTGCGTGGAGAGAGGGATGATGTCCGACGCGGCAAATGGACTGTTCCGAAGTTGATCGCGAATTTCTTCCACCCGTACAACGGTGTCCCGAACAAGATCAGCCTTGGCAAGGGCCACCACGCCGCGCGTCACTCCCAGGTAACCAAGGATTTGCAAATGTTCCTCCGTCTGAGGCATCCACCCGTCATCGGCAGCCACCACTAGCAGAGCAAGATCCACTGCACCTACTCCTGCCACCATATTTTTTACAAAATCCTGATGTCCAGGCACATCCACAATTCCAAGGTTGTGACCGGGCAATTGCAGATGAGCGAAACCTAGATCAATGGTCATGCCTCGCGCTTTTTCCTCCGGCAACCGATCCGGATCCATTCCGGAAAGCGCCTTAACCAATGAACTCTTGCCGTGATCTATGTGCCCGGCGGTGGCGAGAATGGCATGCCGCTGGGTCATATTTTTTTCACCGCCAAACGTTTGAATTCAGCAGAGGCCATCTCCGATGGATGTGACAGGGGTAGTCATATATCTTCACCTTGAAACAAAAGACTGCCTAATGGAATTGATGAGCGATTTTTCCTGATCTGGTAGAACAGTTCGCAAATCGAGACGAAAACGTCGGCCACTGATGGCTCCGATGACTGGAGGTGTGGTCCGACGCAACCGGGCGGCGAAATCGATCAGCTGGATATCGTTCGGCACAATATCCAGTGTCACGGTAGGGAGCGGCACTTGAGGGAGGGCCCCCCCGCCAACTTGAGAGCGGCCCGGGGTTACGCAGATTTTAGCCGGCAACTCCTTGAGTGCTTTGGCCAATTTACGTGTGCGTCGTTCGATTGAGACAAGATCCGCTGTCAGCATCCGCTGCAGTGGCAGCGTGTCCGCCTGGCTGTGTAGATATATCTCGGCGGTGGATTGCAGAGCGCTTAATACCAGCTTGTCGCAACGCAGCACCCGGAAGAAAGGGTGCTTTTTCAACGCCTGCACATGCCGTGCCTTGCCGGCAATGATTCCCGACTGGGGCCCGCCCATCAACTTGTCTCCACTGAAGCACACAATATCTGCGCCTTCCTTGAGCGCTTCGCTCGGCATCGGTTCATGATAACCTTCAGCCCAGTCCCCGGTGGGGAACAACACGCCGCTGCCTAGATCCTCCACAAACGGCACGCGTTTTTTTTGAGCGAGCGCGGCCAGTTGACGTCGGTCAGGCGCAGCAACAAAGCCCTCCATAAAAAAATTGCTGCGGTGTACCTTCAAAATCAGGCCGGTCTGCGGACCAATGGCCCTGGCGTAGTCATCGAGGGTGGTGTGGTTGGTGGCGCCAATCTCGTGCAGTTTAGCACCGCTCGACTCGAGAATTTCCGAAAGGCGAAAACCTCCGCCGATTTGCACCAGTTCTCCACGGGAAACAATGACCTCTGTTTTTTTTACGGTGAAATGGCGCAGACAGAGCAGCAGTGCGGCGGCGCAGTTGTTGACGACCATCGCAGCCTCTGCGCCGCACAACTCGGTAAGGCATCGCTCGAGATAGGCGGCACGGCCACCCCGGCGGCCGGTGACCAGGTCGATTTCCAGGTTGGTGCAACCAGCACTGGTGGCAGCCAAGGGATTCATGGGCGAACGGCCCAAGTTGGTATGTACCACCACCCCTGTACCGTTGATCACCGGCTGCAGACGCGATAATGCCAGATCGTCGAGTCGCTGCCGTATTGTTGCAATGATCTCGTCACGGACAGGAATGAATGCAGCCTTGCGCAGCGACTGCAATTCGACACGTATAACCGAAACGACAAGGGGCCGGGGCAACAGGCAATCGGACACCTCTTCAATCAATGTATCGACACCGGGTATGGCCCGCAGGTTGCTCCTCGGTCCAGCCATTAGTTCACGGTGATAAGAGGGTCGGCAGCGGCGGTAATTTGGCCGATCGATTCAAGATCAAGGCCCCCGCTCAATTCCTCGAATGCCGAAAGGCTATCGGGAGACACAGCGACAAGCAAACCGCCACTGGTTTGAGGGTCACAGAGCAGAGCTTTTTGACGCTCGGTCAGGACACCGATTTTTTTGCTGTAACTGTCGAAGTTCCGATGAGTACCTCCAGAGGTACAACCCTTTTCAACATATCGATCAACATTCTCCAGAAGAGGCACGCGTTCGCTGTTCAGGGTGGCGCTCACGCCGCTGCCTTCGCACATCTCAGCCAGGTGCCCCAACAGGCCGAAACCGGTGACATCCGTCATCGCCTTCACCCCGGTCAGACTGCCCAACGATGCTCCCAAGCTGTTGAGCGTTGTCATCTGTTTGACGGCTCGCTCATGATCGGATTGATCAACCAGACCTCGCTTTTGCGCCGTGGCAACAAGGCCGACACCAAGGGGCTTTGTCAGGAACAATTCGCATCCGGGCACGGCGCGATTGTTTCTTTTTAAGTTGCCAATCGCAACCTGCCCGGTAACAGCCAATCCAAAGATCGGCTCGGGTGAGTTGATGCTATGGCCTCCTGCAAGAGGAATACCGGCGCGGGCACAGGCTGTACGACCACCTTCAAGCACCCGAGCCGCTACCGCAGCCGAAAGTTTACCCTGGGGCCAGCCAAGGATAGCAACGGCCATCAGCGGCCTGCCGCCCATGGCATAAACATCGCTAATTGCGTTCACAGAGGCGATCTGGCCGAATTCGAATGGGTCATCGACTATAGGCATGAAAAAATCGGTCGTGCTGATAATGGCCTTACCGTTGCCGAAGTCGAACACGGCGGCATCATCCCTTGAGTCGTTGCCCACCAGCAACCGATCGCTGTGCTCCGCAGTGCCGGTGTAGGAGAGGATCTCCTCAAGCATCATGGGCGGTATCTTACAGCCACAACCGGCACTACGGCAGTATTGCGTGAGCCGAACAGGATCATCCATAGATCGAATTGAACTTGGCGGAGAGGGTAGGAATCGAACCTACCTCGGCCCATTCACGAACCGACAACGGTTTTGAAGACCGCGAGGAGCACCAGCCACCTTCCACTCTCCTATGTTGAGGTTTTTCAAATAATAACAATGCAATATGTTTTTCTTTGCCTTTAAAGTGCAGCAGCATTCTAAAGGGCAGGACTATTTATTGGGTGAATTACTCTTTGAAGAAAAGTTTTTATTCACGCCAAACTGACGCCCATGGCAAAACCGAAAAAGCCAAGTGCCACTACCACGAAAGTCGGGCTGGTTAAGGTTCAAATCAAAACCGCCTCTGACAGTCAACCCGGTAAGACATGCCCAACCTAAAGAACATACTGCACTAAAGCAAGCCGTTCTATTGGTGATGTGTAAAAAAAATTATTAACAGGGTACCCTGAACATTCTCGAATGACCTGCACCGCGCCCCTCATTCAGTGGTCTCGATTAGTTCCCGTCAAATATCCCCATTAGTATCCGCCCAGACGGCAGTTGTAACCATCCCCAATACCTCAAGGCCCTCCACCGCTTGCAAACATCGATGAACCGCAGCCAAGCAGCATTTAAGCAATCGTAGCAGACAAAAAAAGAGGCCGGGCACTTGGCCCGGCCTCTGGTGTGTGTTCTCTTTTTGGTTTACTCAACCAAAATTACTCATTGACTGCTCGAGCGTACTGCATCGCCTCGGATGCATCGATGGTCAGCGGACTTGCCTCATCCACATCGGCCCATGGACCGTCGACCGACGCCGCCGCCTGCAGTTTGCCTTCAAATGTCACCGTAACTGTGCCGTCACCGTTGTTCGCGATGCTCAGCGCCGGGGCATCTCCGCCACCGCCACCGCCCACAGCTGCTGCCAGATCCGCGATCTCCGCAGCACCCAGGGCAGAATTATATACAGCCCACTTGTGCATCACGCTTCCTTCGCCCATCGGGTCAGTGTTCGCCTCGATCCTTGCTCCCATCACTTTAGCCTCGCCTGCAAGTTCGAAGTTGCCATCCAACACTCCCACATGGTCACCATCCACATATAGACGGGTTTCCCCTGCGGCCGTGTCGTTCACTAACACGACATGAACATCACGATCAAACACAGATGCGACGCTCTTGCCCTCAACCGGCGTGAACACGTTATCGGCAACTCCGAATACTGTCGTACCGAAGATGCCCTGTTCATTCCATTGATCCAGTTTAAAGGCAAAAGCATTATTACCTGCAATTGCGGTCGATGCTCCTGCCTTGACTGCATTGAAGTGGAACTCGTAACTTGCATCACCAGACAAATCACCGAAATCAACAATCGTCGGCTCTGCCAGCGGATCTACTGCAATCCATGGCGAGAGATAGTCTCCGCTGATCGGCTGTGCACCTGCAGCAACCGGATCTCCAGTGGTCCAGGCAACCGCGATGTTATCTCCACCGCCGCCCTCGTTAAAGATCGCCTCAATGTAGTAGGCTTTCCCGGCTTCAAGCGCAATGAACTCCGAGGTCGCCTCGTCACCCACCGCCTGATAACCGCGTACCGGCTGCCAACCTGTTTCCTGCGCTATCAGCTGCTTGTTGGCCGGATTCTCATCCGTGCTCAACCACAACTGCGCATTGTCATCAGCCGCCAGCGCGAACTGGTAGTCACCCGTCTCAGCCGGATGTAGGAAACCAATCAACTGCGCACCGTAGTTATCCTTCACATTCCCTTCAGGATTCACTGCGATGTCTCCACTCTGTGGCCACTCGAAGTAACCGATGCTCGTCTCAAGAGTCGGATTGCCCGGGTAACTCGGGTGATTGAGCAGTTCTCCGATGGAGGTGCCGCCAATACCATCGAACTCACGAAGCGATATACTCCCAGCAGCCGATCCCGGCGCCGTGGTGCCCAGGTTGTAGACCTCCCAAGCCTCACCGGTCAGTTCAACCTCAGCAATCTGCATACAACAGGTACTCGATCCTGCTGTCGTCGGGAAGCTCAACTGATAGGTCAAGTAGCCCGCTTCATTTGCAAAGGAAACCTCCTGGCGCTCGAAACGAGCCCCAAAGGCCGGCACATCTCCCGAGGCAATCTCGGTAAACGTCGCACCTCCGTCGTTCGATCCAGACAGTACAAAGGTCGCTGGGTCCCTATCCGGCGCGTCATTGGCCGATGTCAGCCCCAAACCGGTCACCACACCACCCGTGGTCGTGATGGTCAGCCCCGACGCTGTATCGTTTGCACCATCGAAGTTCAGGTACTTCGTCGACATGTCGTTATCAATCGCATTATGCGCCTGCTCACCACCCGGACTGTTGTCCGATGACGGCACAACCGGATCACCCGGCTGACTGACGTCCACGATCTCCACCTTCTCCAAGGTAACCCATGGCGAGAGATACTCACCGCTGATCGGCAGCGCATCCGCCTCAATCGGATCCCCTGTCGTCCAGGCCACCGCGAGGTTGTCTCCTCCACCACCCTCGTTCATCAACGCCTCGATATAGTAAGCCTTGCCGGCTTCCAGCGTGATGAACTCAGAGGTCGCCTCGTCACCCACCGCCTGATAGGCGCGTAGTGGCTGCCAGCCTGTTTCCTGCGCTATCAACTGCCGATTGGCCGGATTGGCATCCGTGCTCAACCACAACTGCGAGTTGTCATCCGACGCGATCGCAAACTGGTAATCACCCGTCTCAGGCGGATGAATGAATCCGATCATCTGCACGCCGTAGTTGTCCATTACATTGCCTTCCGGTTTGACGTTGATGTCGCCGGACTGCGGCCACTCAAAGTAACCGGCATCCTTCTCAACAGTCGGAGCGTCCGGGAAGGTCGCATGGCCCTCCAACTGCGCAATGGAACCACCGCCCACTCCCCAGTATTCGCGAACCGATATGGCCCCAACCGCCGATCCCGGCGCCTCGGTACCCAGATTGTAGATCTCCCAAATCGGTATTGTGAAGGTCGCTTCATGAGTCGTCGTCTCGCCTGCGCTGTCCTTGAAGGTCGCGCTCACCGCGTACTCAACACCTGCATCAATAGCACCGGTATCCGCCGTGATCGAGTAGGTCGCACCCTCCTGCGCCACGCTGCCGAAGTTCTTCGTCCACGTGCCTTCATTGACTGCGGAGTCCAACGCATTGCCACCCACCGATATCGCCACTGATCCAGCGTCGAGCGTTGTGGCTCCATTGGAGACATTCAACGTGACTGTCGCCTTCGGATCCATTGAAGTGCCTATGGACACTCCCACCGACGAACTCAGCGCCGGCAAACCCGGAACCTTGATCGTGCCAGTGAAGTACTTGCCAGGGATGCCTGCATCCCCTTGGCCACCTGCCGGAGCACTGTCTATGTCCTCGCTGGGCTTGCGCCACGCAACCGAGAGCCAGTCGCCCCCGCCGCCTTCTTTCAAGAGCCCTTCCATGTAGTACTGGTTCCCTGCAACGAGATCCACCGTACCCGATAAACCACCGTCATCCAGTGTGTATGAATTACAGCAACCGGTCTGCTCAGCAACCCTCACCGCATTGGCTGGATCCGCATCAGTACTGATATTCAACAACCCATGGTCATCACTGGCGATGAAGAATCGATACGTGCCACTCTCCGGCGCCGTCAGGACACCGCTCATCCGGCCACCGTAGCTCTCACGACCGTTGCCGTCAAAACCACCAGCCAACGCTGCCCTTGTGTTCCAACTCGGCGCCCACGTTGCACCATCCGGGAGGTCCGGGTATCTCGCATTGTCGGTCAGGTTCTCCATCGGATGAGCCCCACCAATGCCGTCCCACCACTCCCAAGCCAAGTGAGTATCAAAACTTAAGGTGCCATCACCGTTGTCCACCGGTGCCGGCGGCGCGATCCATGGCGAGAGGTGCTCACCGGCAATCGGCAACGCGCCGTCAGCCGGAAGATCATCCCCCGAACGAATCCAGGTGATCGCCAGGTTGTCCCCGCCGCCACCTTCCTTGGTGACCGCCTCAATAAAGTAGGCTTTGCCTGCCACCAGGCTGACCGGGGCCGATCCGTTGTTACGACGACCTGTGTCGCCGTCCACAATCACACGCCGGTCTGCCGAGGCAAAGGCCCTGACTCCATTCCATTCCGGCTCTATCGCGATCAAGCGCTTGTTCTCAGGCGTCTCATCGGTCGAGATGTACAACACCGTCCTGTCATCGGCCGCCACGAAGAACTGATACTCCCCGGTCTCCGGCGGATGAACATACCCGAGCAATTGCATCCCATAGTTGTCCTGAACATTGCCTTCCGGCACGTCGTTTATGTCACCACTCGAATTCTGCGGCCACTCTGCGTGGTTCGAGTATGTCACCAGGTCAGGTGAATTCGGCCACTTGGCATTGGTGAACAGGTCGCCCAGATATGATCCGCCAATCCCCTGGAACTCACGAACCAACAAACCTCCACCCCCACTTGCCGGGGCTCCGGTTCCTTGGCTGTATATATCCGCAGGATTCGGATCTTGAGCCGGTATATTGTTCACAAAATGCTGTCCCGAGATACCACCATTATCCCACGGCGGCGCATCAAGCTCCTCATCCGAGGGCCGGGTCCAACCAACATTCATCCAGTCGCCCCCACCGCCTTCCTTGAGCAGTGCCTCAAAGTAGTAGCGCTGGCCTTCCTCAAGCTCCACCAATCCGGACAAACCACCGTCGTCCAAAGTGAACGCATTACAGCAACCAGTCTGCTCCGCAATCAGTTCAACGTTCTCAGGATCGTCGTCCGAGCTGAGCCACACCTGGCCGTGATCGTCCGAACGCAGCCAAATCCGGTACTCGCCATCCTCAGGCGCCACCAGCCAACCGCTCATCCGGCCACCGTAGTTCTCGTGGGCGTTATTGTGGAATCCGGTCGCCCACCTCGTGTTCGTCCAAGGCATCAACTGTGAACTGTCCGGAAAGTCCGGGTAATTCTCACTCTCGGTCAGGTTCTCCATCGGATGCGCCCCACCAATGCCATCGTAGAAATCCCACCACAGGAAGCCTCTCGCCTCAACATAGGCAGCGATGGTCACGTCCCCATTGAATTCGTTGCCCGCCGGGTCCGCTATATTACTCACGGCAACCTTGTAAACCGCTCCTGCTGACTGCTCAGCGGTATTTAACGTCACCGTGCGCCCGTTCAACTCGGCCGAGTCAACCGACAGGCCGCTTATCTTGTAGTTGGACGCCTCGTTAGCACTCGCCTCGTCCAGATCCTCACTGAAGGTCAACGAAAGCGAGTTCATGTAACGGCTACCGTCCGACGCAATCACTGCAGGCGCCGTCTTGTCAGCCGACACCGTCAGGGTCACCTCGTTGCTCAACTGCGAACCGTTATAAATTACGATCGCCTGCACCTTCGCGCCGTCATGTTCATCCCCAAGTTCCGGCGTCGTGTAGGTCGTTCCCTGACCAACCACGTTTCCGTTCATTTTCCACTGCACCTGGCCCACATCATGACTAAGTCCGATGCTAAACTGTGCCGTTGCATTCTTCTGCGCCGACGCGTCACTGGGCTGCTCGGTGATGGTCAAATCAACCGCGTTCTCCACTGCCGTCAGGAACGGCGAGAAGTACTTGCCAAGTGTCGGTGTGTCTCCTCCGGCAACCTCGGGATCGCCGTCCTCGGGCATCGTGATCACCAGTGCCGCATTGTCTCCACCGCCACCTTCCGAAGTCGTCAATTCGATATAGTAGGCATTGCCCGCCTCAAGGTAGATCAAGTCCGATGTCGCCTCGTCGTCCATCGGCTGATAGGCCCGTATCGGATGCCAACCGGTTTCCTGTGCAATTAAACGCGAATTGGCCGGACTCTCGTCGGTCGACAAAAACAAATTGTTGTGATCATCCGTCGCACTCCAGAAACGATACTCACCGGTCTCAGGCGGATAGAACCAGCCGCGGATCGACCAAAAATAGTTGTTCCGCACATCAGCAACCGGCGGCACATCTGGATCACCGGACTGGGGCCACTCAAAGTAACCGGCCATCGTCTCAAGATCCGGGCTGTCCGGGTACTTGTCGTGATTATAACCACCCATATTGCCATTGCCTACGCCATGCCATTCGGTCACCGACAGCAGGCCTAGCGGCTCCGCAGGTGCCGGCCCAGATGCCACATAGAACTTCGGCAAAGCAAAACCCCAAGCAATCTGGTTGCTTGAG
>MPLU02255005.1_pt1 | contig 10842 bp, 6 predicted proteins | sample 1617381 | NCBI WGS metagenome assembly MPLU02 (sample SAMN05944801, study PRJNA350692) | marine metagenome | biome: marine; feature: ODZ; material: water; isolation source: 90 m water sample filtered on 0.2 um supor filter | place: Pacific Ocean | collected 2012-04-08 | depth 90m m | reverse complement strand
TTCAGGTCGACCTCGTTGGAGTGGAGGTGTTTGAGCATCTGGTTCAGCGTCTCGACGCCTTCCTCCGAGTGGCCGTTCACCTGTTCGCGGATTTCATCAACCGAGGATCCTTTCCCGACGCGGTGGGCGACGTTGGCCTGGTGAATCATTACGGCGCCGAGGTGGCCGTCGAGGATGTCTGCGTTGAGTTCGCTGGATTTACGTGATCGCACGGCGCTCAGGAAGTTGGCGACGTGGTTGCGGCCGCCGTCGCCCTTGAACTGCCGGATCTTTTTGCCGTCGTTGTCGAAGGAGAAGCCTCCTCCCCGGGTGACGTTGTAAAAGCCGTTCTCGCACTTGACGATGTTGGTGAACTTCACGCCTTTGCCGAACCGCCGGTAAACGGACACGCCGCGCCGGCCGCGGTTGTCTTTGTCGTGCGGCATGTCGCGAATCTCAAGCACGAGCGGCACCTTGTAGTCGTACAACGCGAAGTGGGTGTTGGGTGTTTCGCCGTCGTCATCCCAGCCGAACCGGCCGCCGACGCTCATGACGCGCTTGGGCACATCGGTCATGCCGAGGAGATGTCGGATGTCGTCTGAGTTGTGCGGGGCGATGTTTCCCATGTCGCCGTTGCCGTAGGCCCAGATCCAATGCCAGTCGTAGTGCAACCTCTTTCGCATCAGCGGGCCCTTTGGGCCGGGGCCGCACCACAGGTCGTAATCGATGCCTTCGGGGATCGGGGTGGGGCCGGTGACCTTGCCGATCGGCTCGCGGTGGCGGTACCACAACGAGTGAATCCACTGGACAGCACCGAGCGTGCCTTTGCGGATGTCTTCCGCAGCGTGAATGAGCGCCGGGTCGGAGCGTTGTTGGGTGCCGGCCTGCACGATCCGTTTGTACTTGCGGGCAGCCTCGATGGATTTGCGGCCCTCCCAAATGCAGTGGCTTACCGGTTTCTCCACGTAAACATCCTTGCCAGCCTGGCAGGCCATCACGGTCAGGAGGGCGTGCCAGTGGTTTGGCGTGGCGATGACGACGACGTCCACGTCCGGGCGATCCAGAATATGGCGAAAATCCTGATGCTGCCTGTAGCGGGCATCGACGTCAGCGCCCTGCTTGGCCAGCGTGTTTTTAAGCTGGTTCTCGGCGCTGTTCATGTGGGCTTTGTCGGCGTCGCTGATGGCCACGATCCGCACGCCCGGTTTGGTGGCGAAGTCGCGCAGGTGGCTTGTGCCCTTGCCGCCGCAGCCGATGATGGCGACGCGGACATCCGAGTTGGCACCCAGCACGCGGTGGGTGGGAAGGGTCATCGCGGCCCCTGCAAACAGGGATCGTTCAACAAAACTCCGGCGGGTGATTTTATTTTCAGTCATGATTTGTTCTTTCTTTGATCGATAAAACTTGTGCGTTCAGACGCCGATGCTAGCTGTCTGTATTCAGAAAACAATCCATTTGTGCCGGTCCGGCCAGGGTCGAAACCAAGCGCTTGGGCAGGCGGGGAGATTAGGTGAGCGTTCAGCGGTTGACTTTTGCGCAGGCTATTTTCGGCTTGAAGGCCAAGCGCCGGGTCGGGTAGGGTCTCTGTGATTTAGCAGCTTTTGAAACTATCAAAATAAAAATGAAACGTCGTACTTTTCTACTCAAGTCAGCCTCGACTGCATTCGGATTTCAGGTTGTGTCCAGCCACGTGCTGCGGGCAGCCGAAGGGCAGAATACTCCCAATAACAAGATTCGCATCGCCGCAATCGGCTGCGGCGGGCAGGGAGGAGCCGACCTCGGTGCGATGGCCGGGGAGGAGATCGTGGCGTTGTGCGATGTGGACGACCGACGTGCCGCCGGGGCTTTCAAAAAATTCCCGAAAGCCAAGCGCTTCAAGGATTTTCGGAAGATGTACGATGCCGTCGGCGACCAGATCGACGCTGTGTTGGTGGCGACGCCGGATCACACGCATGCGGTTGCCATCATGGGGGCGATCGGGCGCGGCAAGCATGTTTATTCGGAGAAGCCGCTGGCACACTCGGTCGCCGAGGTGCGGACGTTGCGCGCGGCTGCCCTGCAGAAAAAGGTAATCACGCAGGTCGGCAACCAGGGGCATTCCTCGGATCACATCCGCTTTTTTTGTGAACTCATCTGGGCGGGCGCGATCGGGCAGGTCTCCGAGGTGCATGCGGGGTGCGATGCCTTCAAGAATGTCTACTGCCAGATTGGCAAACAGAGTGCCCTGCGAACCGAGCAACACGAGGTGCCCGAGGGGCTGGACTGGAATCAGTGGCTTGGCCCCGCCGCCGAGCGCGCCTATCACCCGGCTTATTTGCCGTTCAACTGGCGCGGTTATTCCGCGTTTGGCAGCGGCTGCATTGGCGACTGGATTTGTCATGTGCTTGACCCGTCCTACTGGGCGCTTGACCTTGGGATGCCCACCGCGATCAAGGCGGACACGAAAGGTTATGACCCGGTGAAGCACAAAGAGTTTTATCCCAAGGGCGCAAAGATCACTTATGAATTTCCGGCCAAGGGGGATCGCGGCCCGGTGAAGGTGGTCTGGTATGACGGCGACTATTCCATCCCGAAGCCGGACGAACTCAAGCATGAAAACCGCAAAGTGGTCGGCACCGGAGCGGTCGTGGTGGGTGACAAGGGCAAGATCATGCATGGCTCGCACGGGGCGGGGGGCTGCCGGATTATCCCAGAGGCGAAGATGAAGGCATTCGGCAGGCCGGATAAAAAAATACCGCGAGTCCGGGGTTCACATCAGAACAACTGGCTCGAGGCTGTTCGGAACAACAAACCCGCCGGCTCACCGTTCGAGTATGGGGGGGCGTTGTCCGAGATCGGCTTGTTGGGGATGATCGCCATCCAGCGCAGCGGCGTGCGGCTGAAGTGGGATGACAAGGCGATGCGTTTCACCAACGACGACGCGGCCAATAAACTCGTCAACCCGCCGTACCATTCCGGCTGGAAGATTTAAGGGTTCTCGATTCCTCTGCGGTTCCCACAAAAAACCCGGCGCAGCGCTTGGCTGGCCGGGTGGTTCCCGGGAGTTCCGGGGTGATTGGGTTGTTGCCTAGATGCTGTAGCCGTTCAAGTAGTCGCGCTTGACGTACTGTGCGGCCTCCGGGGTGTTAGGTGACTTCATGTTAGGGCCGTCCCACTCCATCCTCTTCTTGCCGACGCGCAGGGCGATGCAGCCGAGCAGGATGATCTCGGTCAGGTAGGCGGCGTTGTCGAAATTCGAGTACGCAGCGCGTCCGCCGTTCATCATGTCGAACCATTCCTGATTGTGGCCGGGGGATTTCCAGTAGTCATCCGCTATGGCCTGGTCGGCTCCGTGCTTTTTGCTGTCCTTGAATTTTTTCTCGTCATTCAGTGCGACGTAGTAACGCGAACCGTAGTCGTCCGGTGTGTAGATTTGGCCCTTGCTACCAACGAGTAGGCAGCCGCTGCCCCGGATGTTGCCGAAGGTATTTCTAATTTTTGAGGCGACGTCCTTGTTTGGCTGGTTTTGATTGCCGTCCTTTTTGCCATCGTACCACCAGAATTTCATCGGAACCATTCCGTCGCGGGCGGGGAACTCGAAACGCAGTCGTGAGTTCAGCGGGTAGGTCTCGTTGTTCATCGGGGAGTAGTCCTCCGCCTCAATGACGGTGGGGTAGCCCATCTTGAGCGCCCGGAAAGGCATGTTGACGGTGTGGCAGGCCATGTCGCCCAGCGCGCCGGTGCCGTAGGCCTGCCAGCCGCGCCATTTGAACGTATGATAAACACCTTTCTTGTACGGACGATGTTCTGCCGGACCCTGCCAAATGTTCCAGTCAAGGTGTTCTGGGATTGGGTCCGCGCCCTTTGGCCGATCAATGCCTTGTGGCCAGACGGGGCGGTTTGACCAAACATGTAATTCGGTGACATCACCGATAATCCCGGATTGAATTACCTGCACTGCACGTCGCAATCCACTTCCAGCACTGCCCTGGTTCCCCATCTGCGTGGCTACTTTTTGTTCCTTGGCCACCTTGCGCATGAGTCGCGCCTCGTAGACGGATTGGGTGAGCGGTTTTTGGACGTACACATGCTTACCCATCTTCATGGCAGTGATGCCGGCGACGGCGTGCATATGGTCCGGGGTAGACACCGAGACGGCGTCAATGGACTTGCCCATCTTGTCCAACATCTTGCGGTAGTCTTGGAATGTGGCAGCTCCGGGATATTTTTCGCCACGAGCCCGAAGTGTGTTCAGATCCACGTCGCACAGTGCAACAATGTTGCCACCGCAACGCGCGTTGTTGTCCGTGTCACTGCTGCCCTTGCCGCCTGCGCCGATGGCAGCGACATTGACTTTGCTGTTTAGGTTCTGGCCTCTGAGGATAAAGGGGCCAAACGCTGTGGCGCCCAATGCTGCTGAGGAGTGTGAGATGAACTTGCGGCGTGATAGCTCGTTCGATGGGGTCTTTGTCATTTTAAGTGTATTTTTGGATAAATGGAAACACCGGAAAACATCACCATGATATTGCCGGAAACGGAAACCTATTGATTCGTCGCGGAAAAAAACAGAAAAAAATTGCCCAAGGGCGGAGTTCCGTGTGGTGCCCGGATCGAACGTTTGGGCAAGCGCTTGGGCAAGGCGGAAAAAAAGCCCCGTCAAGTGAGGGGACTTTCGTAATCTGCATGCAGCCAGTGGCTTAAGCCGGGTAGTTCAGAGGCTGAACCTCCTGCCCGGTGCCGGTGGTGATCTTCCGGCTCTTCTCGTCAAACAACAGCGTGAGGCTCATCCGCTCGGACATCTCAGCCAGCGAGATGACCACCTGGGCGCGCATCGAGAGGTCGATGTTGCCCTTGGTTTCGCCGCCGTTGCGGATGACGTCGAACCAGTCAGCGTGCTCGGCGAAGAAGTCCGCCCCGCTCGGCTTAAGTCCGCTGAAGCTCTCCGGGTCGATCTCGTCGCCGAACGGTGTCTCGGGCTTCAGGTCGACCTTGTCGCCCCCAAAGTAGAGTGTGCCGTGGTGGCCGCGCAGCATCTCCGGCAGGCCCTGCTCGTTCACCGTGCTGCCGACGACCATCAGCGTGTAGCCGCTCGGGAAGTTGGCGAGCACCTGCGTGTTGTCCGGCACGTCGCGGTCAGTGGTGATCTCTTTCGTGCCAAGGCAGGCAACGCGGTTTGGGAATTCCGGGTTGCCGCTAGCGATCATCAACGGATGAATCTTGTGCGCGAGCAAATCACCAAGGATGCCGCAGCAGTATTGATTGTATTTGCGCCACCGGAAAAAGTGGTCGGCGTTGAACGGGCGCGTGCCGGTGCTGCCGAGCCAGCGTTTCCAGTCGACACTAGCGTCGGTGAGTTTCGGATTGATGGTGTAGTTCCACTCGCCCTTGGGGCTGTTGCGGCAGTAGGAGGACTGGCCTAGCACGAGCGGCCCGATCATGCCGTCGCGAACCAACTGCGCCGCCTTGTGCCATTTTTTTTCAAGGCAAAATACCGCGCCGATCTGCATCACGCGCTTGGTGCGCTTGCAGGTGTCGTACACGTCGAACCCCTCGCTGAGGTAGCGGGTCATCGGCTTTTCGATCAGCACGTGCTTGCCGGCCTCCATCGACTCAATCGCCACCGGCGCGTGCCAGTGGTCCACCGTGGCGATCACGACTGCGTCGATATCCCTGCGCTCGAGCAGTTTTCGGTGGTCGTTGTAGACATTGCCCGACTTGATGCCCATGAACTCCTGTGCGCGGCCACGGTACTCGGAGAACACGTCGCACGCCGCAGTCGCCTGCACGTTGTGCTTGGTGTCGTTGTTCTTGATTTGGCGAACGTGCGTGTTGAAACCCTGATTACCCACGCCGACGAAGCCGACGTTGATGCGGTCGTTGGCCCCGATCACCCGGCCGGTTGAGGGCGCCTGGTTTTGGCCGTAAACAGGCGTTTTGATGATCCTGCCCGTCCCCGTCACGGCTGTGACAGCCGCAGCCTGCTTGATGAACGTGCGCCGGGAGCTGGGCGCTGCGGATTGGTCTTTAAGTTGGCTCATGATATTCGTCCTATTGTCTTTCGCCACTCTAGACACATTTGTTGGCAAGTCAAAGCCCGAGATGAATTCCGGGGCTGCTTTTTTCGTCCTGACCGACGAACGAACCCGATGGCCATCCACCGGCCCCGCCCAAAAACAGCTTTCAATCACGCCCAAAAAAAGAGACATTCCCGTAACCTGAAATGAAATATCGGATACTGACCACGATGTTGGCTTGGAGTTTGATCCCGGCCGGACTGCCGCTTAGTGCCTCGGGGCAACCGGCGGGACTTGAGGTCGTCGTCTTGAGCCGCGACAAGCCGGTCGATTTTGCGCTCGAGATTCTGCCGATCTTCCGGAAAAACTGCCTCGCCTGCCACAATGCCAGGGACACCGAGGGCGATCTCAATCTCGAGACTCCCGCCACCATCGCCAAGGGCGGCGAGAGCGGCGCGGTGGTCGTTCCTGGCAAAGCCGGCGAAAGCCTGTTGATGCGCCACGTCCGGCAGATCGAGAAACCGTTCATGCCGCCCCGTCGAAACAAAGTTAGCGCCAAAAAACTCTCGCCCCGCCAGCTTGGCCTCGTCGAGTCATGGATCGACGAGGGCGCCAAGGGCGAGGTGGCGCAGGTGGTGCGGGAACTGAAATGGCGGCCTATTCCCTTTGCTCTTGCCCCGATTTACGCCACGGCGATTTCGCCCGATGGTCAATACGCCGCCGCCGGACGCGGCAACCAGATTTTCGTGTATCACCTGCCGACCCGCCGACTGGCCGCACGCCTTGCTGACCCCGGCTTGGCCAAGGGCAATGCCACCACCACCTTGGCGCATCGCGACGTGGTGCAGTCGCTGGCGTTCAGCCCCGATGGCCAAACCCTGGCCTCCGGCGGGTATCGTGTGGCTAAGCTTTGGAGGCGACAACCGCCATCGGTGAACGGACTGCTCAATCTGCTGCCCGGCGGCGAGACGGTCACGGCGATCGGCGTCGCGCCTGGCCAAGCGCGTGCGGTCGCCGCCGGCTCGGCCGGCGGCGTTCAGGCGATCAATCTCTCAAGCAGGATGCCGCTTTGGCGCGACCACGTCCCAGGCCAAGCCGCCAGGCAACTGGCGATGTCGCCCAGCGGCAACCGCGTCGCCGTGCTCTTCGCCGACGGCCGGGTGCGCACCTGGGAAACGGCGACCGGCGAGCGCATCACCCGTGAGTCGTCGCCGATGGCTGCGCAAGCCATCGCCTGGCTGAGCGACGGGCAACTCGCCACGGTGCATCCCGGCGGCGCGCTTAAGATTTGGGCCGCGATCAACCCCGGCAAAGTCGTGAACGAATGGAAACCGGGTGGCGACATCACTGCGCTGGCGGCGTTGCCGGGCGGCGCAAAAGTGTTGCTCGGCCGTACCGACAACAAATTGGTCGTCCTCAACGTCGGGGACGGCAAAGTGGAAAAGGAAATTGACCACGGCGCGCCGATCACCGGTTTGCGGGTTCGGGTCGATGGCAAACAGGTCGCGACACTCGGCGGCCCGACGGCGAGACTTTGGGATACGGACAAGTGGGCATCGACGGCGCAGTTACACGGCAATCCGCTCGCCACCGAGACGGTGGCAAGGGCTGAGCAGACGTTGGCATTCGTGAAGGCCGAAGTCGGCTACCACAAGGCCAGCGTCGGGAGCAAAGAAAAGGATCTCAAAAAGGACAACGACGCTGCGAAGAAGGCAACGGACGCCCTTGCCAAGCACGAAAAAACCTTGGCCGACAAAACAAAGGAAAAGACCAACGCCGAGGCCGACCTAAAAAAACTGGCCGAAGAAACCGCCGCGCTGCCAAAAAAAATCGAGATGGCAACAAAAGCCAAGGCCGAGGCCGACGCTACCTTGAAGGCGGCGAAGGCGCTTGCCGCAAAAGCAAAGGACTCATTGGCCAAGGCCAGCGAGGCCAAGACTCAAGCCGCTGCCGCCAAGGTCAAGCTGTCCTCCGAGTTGATGGAGCTTGGCTCAGCCGCGCAAAACGCCGCGGAACTCGCGGCAGAAGCGCGCGCTGTCTCAGGGAAAGCCAAGGACGATAAAACCATGGCGACGCAGGCTGAGGCCGTTGCCGCCTTGGCCAAGAGCAAGGCCGCCGAGTTCGAGGCCGTGCTTGATCGGCACGCGCCGACCAAGCAGCAACTGGCCAAGGCGGCAACTGAACTGCAAACCGCGACCCAGTCGCTCGCCGCCGCCGAGGCAAAAGTGAAACCGGCAGAGGCCGAGCACGACGGCAAAACCAAAGCATTGGCCGCACTCGAGGAACGCAAAAAGAAAACGCCGGAGGAGAAGAAGAATCTCGATAAAAAAATCGTAGACGCCGGAGGCGCAATCGACAAAGCCACGCGCGAGATCGACTTGGCCAAGTCGGAAGTCGGCTTCACCGGAAAGAACGTAAAAACAGCCGAGGCGAACCTGGAAAAAGCCAGGGTCGAGCAGGCCGAGGCCGGCAAACTACCCGCCGAGCGTGAAGCTGCACTCGCCGAGGCCAAGTCGATTGCAGCTGCGGGTATGCAGGAATGCCTCGACGCCACGTACTCTGCCGACGGATCGCTGATTTACACGCTGTCGATCGACGGCCGGGTTCAGGCTTGGGCGACTACCAACGGCCCTCGTTCGCATCCCGTTGCGCCGGCCGGGCGGCCGGCGCAGTTCATTCGGCTGTTAAGCGATGGGCGATTGGCCCTGGCAGGAGGCTCGCCGGAGATGGCCGTGTTGGCCACGGAGCCGGAGTGGTCATTGGCGCAGTCGGTCGGCGGCGACGGTGACGACTCGCCGATTGAAGATCGGGTGATTGCGCTCGACTTCAGCCCCGATGGCCAAAGGCTGGCCACCGGCGGCGGCTTCCCTTCGCGCGGCGGTGAGATTTACATTTGGAACGTCGAGGATGGCTCAGAAGTGTTGCGAATCCCGGAGGCGCACAGCGACACGGTCTGTTCGTTAGTCTTTTCGCCGGACGGCAGCCGGTTGGCCTCCGGTGGCACCGACCGCTTCGCTCGTATTTTCGAGACCAACCGGGGCAGGGAACTCCGCGCGCTGGAAGGGCACACCGGCCATGTGCTCGGCGTGAGTTGGCAGCGAAACGGCCGGGTGCTGGCCAGCGTTGGCGCGGACAAGGCGGTGAAAATCTGGAACCTCCTCAACGGCGAACAAAAGAAATCGTTCGGTGGCTTCAAAAAGGAAGTCACATCCGTGCACTTTCTCGGCATCGGCACACAGGCGCTCGTTTCAGCTGGCGACAATGTCGTCAAGGTCCTCAAGGAAGACGGCGTAGAAGTACGACGCCTGCCTGACACCGGCAGCTTCATGCACACCAGCGACGTGACACCGGACGGCAAGCTGGCAGTCGGCGGCGGCTTCGACGGCATCCTCCGTGTATGGGAAGTCAACACCGGAAAACTCATACAAAAATTCAACTCGCCGCCGGAATCAACCAAAGTAGCTGCGAGAAAGTAAGGAGCGAAGGAAAATGGGACACGGATTTCACTGATTTACACGGATTGTTGTTTTCTAGATTAGAATTTGATTAGGATTTCGACTTTAGAATTTAGAATTTCCTTAATTAACTCAGGCAGAACTCATTGAATCCATCTCCAAAAATCAAAATTAGATAGGATGCTGTACATGGACATAATTCCGTCCATATGAAAGCGATTAGCTACACGGCAGCTCGAGAAAATTTAGCGGCGATGATCAATGAAGTTTGTGAGGATCGGAAAACCGGATCCGTTTCGCCATTTGCTGAAGCGGTACTGGTCGCGCCGCATCAACGAGGAGCATCGCATGGTCTACCGCGTGAAGGGTGACCTACTGATGGTGGCACAGCTTCGCTACCATTACGAAAACTGATGATGCATTACACCGTCAGGATTTCCTTTTCCTTGTTGGCAAGGTGGGATTCGAGTGTCTTGACGCAGTCGTCGGTGAGTTTTTGCACCTGTTTTTCCGCACCCTTGATTTCGTCCTCAGAGACGCCGGCTTCCTTGGCTGATTTCTTCAGGCCTTCCTTGGCATCGCGGCGGACGTGACGCACGGCGACCCGGCCGTCCTCGGTGACTTTCCTGGCGACCTTAACGAGTTCCTCGCGCCGTTCCTGGCTGAGTTCCGGCAGGGCGATGCGGATGACTTTGCCGTCAATCGCCGGGTTGAGGCCAAGGTTGGCACTCTGAATGGCTTTGGCGATGGCTTCGACCGTGCTGGCGTCCCACGGTTGAATTAGGATCATTCGCGTCTCGGGGGCAGTGATGCCAGCCATGTCGCGCATGCGCATGCTTGAGCCGTAGGCGTCCACCATGAGGCTTTCCACCAGCGCGGGGTTGGCTTTGCCGGTGCGGATCCCCTCGAACTCGTGCATCATGGCCGCTTCGGACTTGGCCATCTTCTCTTCTGTTTCCTTGAGTACTTGATCGATTGGCATGGCAGAAATCTAACATGCAGCTCGCTGGCTTGGCCAGTTTTTCATGCGCTTGTCCAAGCGCCGGTCAAAGCTGCCAGCCGGCGCGGTAAATGTGCTGCATGAGTTCGGCGGCTTCCGGGTGGCCGGTGAGTTTCATTTTCCCGTGATTCCACTCTAGTGCAGCGCCGGTGCGGTGGGCGATGTTGCCAAGCAGCACCACTTCGGCCAGCGGCCCGGCATAGTCGAAGTTGCAGGTCGTGGCACCGCCGGTCTTGATGGCGTGAATCCATTCCCGGTGATGGCCAAGCGAACGGGGGATGCTCGGCTCGGGCCGCTCGTAATCCCTGAAATCCTTTTCCGGCAGCAGCACGTGGTTGTCGTAGCCGGCGAGCAACATGCCGTTGCTGCCGACGAACAGGCTGCCGTTGCCCCACTTGGGCAGGAGTCCCTCGGC